>Ga0315322_10005171_pt1 | contig 10016 bp, 7 predicted proteins | sample M110021515metaG_FD_203461 | JGI IMG/M metagenome (GOLD analysis project Ga0315322, IMG submission 203461) | Ammonia-oxidizing marine archaeal communities from Monterey Bay, California, United States - M1 100m 21515 | ecosystem: Environmental > Aquatic > Marine > Intertidal zone | place: USA... | reverse complement strand
GCGTCATGACCCTTAACCTTCTGCACACAAACACTAAAGGTCATGAGGAGACCTTGAAACATATTCGAGACCAGGCTCCCGACCTGATCTGGATGGCCGAGTTCACGCCGCTCTGGCTGGAATACCTTACGCGGAAATTGCCAGATTTCCCCTACCGCTGCCAGCAACCGACCAATGGCCCTTTCGGCGCCGCACTGTTCTCCCGGCACCCCCTGCCGCTCGCCGAGATGATTGAACTAGGTCATTCTTGGACTCCCGCATGTCGCGCCGTCATACAAACGCCATCCGGCCCCATCGGATTCCTTGGTGTGCACACGCCTCCACCAGGCTTCACGCTCTCTCGCACGGAGGATCGCAACACTGGCTTGGCGGCGATCCCGCTCGCGCTCGAAAATCTGCCAGAACGCCGCATCGTCTGCGGTGACTTCAACGCGACTCCTTGGAATGCTCCGTTCCAAGAACTACGGCGACGCGCAAATCTGTCAGCCGGTACCACGAGCACTTGGCTACCGACGTGGCCAGCTGTCATGCCATCCTTCCTACGGATACCCATCGACCACGTAATGGTGTCAGGACGGATGACCGTTGGCGACGTGCAACTGGGACCTGACGTCGGCAGTGACCACCTACCGCTGTTCGCGGTGGTCCGCATTGTTGAGTAGACGAATTAAGCTCAGCGGCACCGCTGCCGGCAAGCGACGCTCGAACGTCCACCGACCCGCGACAAGGCACTCACGACTACCAGTATTTCTTCCGAATCCACTGCGGTTGCCAACGATCAGCAGGCCACCTCTTACCGGTCAAGTCGATCTCGACGGGCAGCTGATCTTTCGCGGTCCACGCCAGAGGATCCCCGCACTCCGATTGAAGGATTCGCATCCGCTCACACAACTTGTCATGCAACGGCTTCATCGCAGGAAGCTCTGAGAGATCGTGGAGCTCGTCGGGATCAGCCTTCACATTGAACAACAAGGTGCGGTCGATCTGCGGTAGACGTATCAACTTGTGGTCACCAACGCGTAATGCACGCTGTGTCTTTGCATACAAGAACAGCAATTCGTCTCGCCCCTTGCTCTTACCCCGCAACACTGGCCACAGACTTTGACCATGCACGCCAGCTCCGGCATCAACGCCTGCTGACTGCAAACACGTCGCAGTCAGATCGAACAGATATGCAAGCTGGTTACGCGATTCACCAACAGGGATATTCGGCCCCGCCATCACGCAAGGTGAACGCATGGAGTGTTCGTAAAGGCTCTGCTTGCCTAACAAACCATGACTTCCGAGCGCCAGGCCATGATCAGCAGTGAACACAACCAACGTATCCTCGGCCAACCCGGCATCAGCCAGAGTTGCCAGCACGCGACCAACCTGTGCATCGAGATGGGACACTAACGCACGGTATTCCACCAACTGATCGCGCAACTGCTCCTTATCACGCGGCCACCCGAGCAGGTTCTCATCACGCACCGTCATCGTCATCTTGCCGAGATTCAGGCCATGCTGCCCCCGAAAGTTATTGGGCAATTCAGGACGCGGCAAATCCTTCAACTTCTCAAGCCAATGCTGCGGCGGATCACGTGGATCGTGTGGCGCAGTGAACGGCACATAAGCAAAGAACGGCGCATCCGTATTAGAGGACTTGTGCCGCTTCAGAAAGTCGATCACCGCATCGGCGAAGTGCTCAGTCGAGTGACCTTCTGGATTGCGCTTATTAACGACCTCCCCATCAATCACGTCGCAGAGCGGCACCTGAAAGTGATCGCACATACCGCCACGAAAAACGCTGCGCGCATCCGGAAACGATCGCGTTAGCGATTCGTTGCCGTTGTGCCACTTGCCGGTAGCAAAGGTCTCATAACCAACATCCCGCAGGTACTGCGGCAACGTCTTAATGCCCTTCAAGTTGTCTGGCGCATGCGTCAGCATGCGACCCGACATCAGCATTGCGCGCGAGGGTGCGCAGACAGCCCCATGCCGCGACCCCATGCAGTAGATCTGCGTAAACTTCGTGCCGCGTGCAGCGAGAGCATCAATGTTCGGCGTATGCACATCTTTGCCGCCAAATGCGCCAACAGTGTCAGCTCGCAAGTCATCGGCGAAAAAGAACAAGATGTTCGGTTGCTTAGGTTGCACTGCCGCCTCGCCCTGCGACGTCGCGGTTGCCAACAAAAACAAGCCAGCCAACAAACACAGTACTCGCTTCATCATTAGTTCGACTCCTTCGCCAACCGCGGTGCACTGTGGCCCCGCCCGCGCACGTCCTTAAGCAATGCTCTCAACTCAGCAACAACGTCTGGATGCTGACCAGCGAGGTTGACCTTTTGCTCGAGATCTTCCTCTAAGTCACACAGCATCACATCCAATGCGTTCGCCGGATAACGATCGCGCAACCACTTCGGAACACGAGTATGAGTGCCATCCTTGTGGTCGATCAACAGCCACTTACCGCGGCGAATCCCCCACTTTTGGGCGAACGTATTATGAACCAGAAAGTCACGTACGCGATCGACCTCGCCCAGCCAAAGCGGCATCAAGTTGAAACTGTCTTCGGCCTGATCCTGCGGCAACTCGAACCCGATCAGGCTTGCCAGAGTCGCCATCAAATCGACCTGCCCGACCAACGCATCACTGGTCTGATTTGCGTCAACTACATTCGGCCACCGCACAATCATCGGCACCCGATGGCCGCCTTCCCAAACGTCACGCTTTAAGCCACGCAACCCGCCGGGACTGTCGTGATCAAAATTACGCATACGCGTGTAGGCGTAGTGCTCCGGGCCGTTGTCCGACGTGAACACAACCAACGTATCGTCGGCCAACCCCGCGTCATCGAGCGCCTGCAGCACCGCACCAACCGTTGCATCGGTCTGCGCCACGAAGTCGCCATACGGCCCCGCCTCGCTGCGACCAGCATGCGACAACGAAGGAACGATCGGCGCATGCGGTGACGTGAACGGCACGTACAGGAAGAACGGTTGGTCCTCATCCTTCTGCTCGTGCACATACGAAACCGCGCGCCGCGTCAACTCGGGCATGACCGCGTCCAACCGCCAGCCTTCGGCCATCGGACCGGGACGGCCTTCGTGGCTACCCTCCGGCGGCTTGGGGCTCGCCACGTAAGGCACGGTCGGCGCCATCACCACATGATCGTTCTCGATCCACGTGTATGGCGGGAAGTTCGGCACGTCGTCGCCGAAGTAATAGTCGAAACCATGCGCCAGCGGCCCATCCGGAACAGGCTGGCTCCAATCGAACTGGTCCGCCGCGAAGCCCTTGCCCTTTTGCTGCTTGGCACCCTCATTCTTTGCCCCACTCCAATCCCAGCCAAGGTGCCACTTGCCAACACATGCCGTGCGGTAGCCGCGTCGCTGCAGCATCTCCGGCATCGTCAAGCGTGCATCATCGAAGACCGAAGGTCCAAACGCCTGAACGATGCCGTGGAACTTGCGCCAGTGATGCCGACCGGTCAAAAGCGCGTAGCGCGACGGGGTGCAAATGCCGGACGAAGAGTGCCCATCCGTAAATCGCATACCCTGACGCGCCAATTGGTCGAGATGCGGCGTCGGGATCTTCGAGTGCTTGTTGTAGCAACCGACATCGCCATAACCGAGGTCATCGGCATACAGAATGACGATGTTCGGCAACCGCATGAGGTGCGATGCCGAGGGTGCAACAAGAGGACCACTGCAAGCCACTGCAGCAAGGCCAGAGATCAAGAGGGGCAAGGTGCGCACAGACGCGATCGTAACCCAGAGCCCCCCTCGCTTCGACTACCGCAAGGTAAGAGGCTCACCAACAGCGATTGAATACCTCATCGACGTAAACACTCGCTACTTCGAACGCCGCCATCGATCGAGCGCAACTGCGGCAACGATGATCACTCCGGTCACGACTTCCTGCACCCAATTATTCAATTCGACCTTGGTGCAACCGTTGTCAACCACGGTCATGATCAATGCCCCGAGCAAAGTACCGAAGATCGCACCTTCCCCGCCAGCGAGCGAGGCGCCACCAATAACAGCGGCGGCGATCGCCTTAAGCTCAAGACCTTGCGCAGTAGTTGGGTCACCAATCTGCAGATACGACATCTGCATGACTGCCGCGATGCCGGCACACGCGCAACCAAGTATGTAAACGCGCAACTCAGTCTTCGGCAGATTCACGCCACACAAACGCGCTGTTTCACGGCTCGAACCAAGTGCAACAACGTGGCGACCAAACACCGAACGCCGCAACAACAGCGATGCAATAATCGCAACAACTAGCAAGACCCAAACACCAGGAGGCAATAACCCGCCAGGCTCCATCAAGGCATTGAGCGTGTCGTTCGCCTCGAAATAGATCATCTGATTGTCACCGAGGCCCTTCGCGATACCACGCAAAGCCCCCCACAATCCCAACGTCACAATGAACGGCGACAACGGCAACGCTTGGCGCAATCGACTGGTTAGCAACCAGACCGCTACACCGATACCGGTGCCCAACAACATCGACCACAAAGCCCCAAGGCCAACCGCCAGCAACGCAACTAAGCCACCAGCAGCACCCGCAAGCAGCACCCGCAACAACGCGCCGATCACTAACGCGCCGATCAACCAACCGACGACACAACTAGTCAACACCGTCGCCAATGCCGCGGACCAAAATCCATGCCCGTCCTGGATCACCAGCGAGCCGACCATCGCCGACAATGCAATATTGGCGCCAACAGACAAATCGATTCCACCGCTAACGATAATCCAAGTCGCCCCCACTGCTGCCGTACCGACAACAGCGGTCTGCAGCAGCATGAGTTCCTGGTTAGACCACATGGTGAACCGACCACCTGCCCAAACAGCAAAGAGCACCCAGGTCGCAAGCAAGCCGAGCAATGGGCCAACTCCGCGTAATCCCGACCGACTCAATAGCGCAACGATCTTCATGCGACTCCTTCGGCTAGCCGACCCACCGTCATCTGGGTGAGCAGGCTGTGTTCATCCACCTCTGCAACCGGTCGCGCTGGCAGCACATCACCACGAGCGACAACTGCGATACGATCGGCCAGCCCAAGAAGTTCAGGCAAGTAGCTGGACACAACCAACACGGCTTTATTCTGCTGATGCGCCAACTTATCAATCATCTTGTAGATCTCGGCCTTAGCACCGACGTCGACTCCCCGCGTTGGCTCATCGAGCAACAACACATCACAATCGGCAGCCAACAAACGGGCCAATGCGACCTTCTGCTGATTGCCGCCGGACAGTTCTTGGATGGCTTGGCCAGCATCCCGAAACTTGACGCCAACACGCTCTAACCACGCTCTAGCATCTTGCTCAAGACTCGCTCCGGACAAGAATCCACGATTGCTCCGCCGCGAAAGGCAAGGAAGCCACAAGTTGTCAGCCAACGATTGCGTCAGCGATAAGCCCTCGTGCTTACGGTCTTCACTCAGCAGACCAACGCCTTGTTGCCAACGTTCTCGCGGCGAACACCAGCCGTCATAGTTAGCCACGGACACCTTACCGGACACCACGTCTTCGAGACCAAAGATGCAGCGCAACAACTCGGTGCGACCAGCGCCGACCAAGCCCGCGACACCAAGAACCTCGCCGCGATGCAACGTCAACGAAGCTGCGACCGGCAACTCTTGCCCAGTCATGCCATGCAACTCCAAGGCCACCTCGCCTGGATCGCAAGGCGTGCGATGATAAAGCTGCTCGACGTTACGACCGACCATCGCGGCGACAAGGCCATCATGATCAATGTCATGCATTGCCCCCGTAGCCACCGTCTCACCATCACGCATGACGGTGTAGCGATCAGCCACAGCAAACAGTTCCTCGAACACGTGCGACACGTAAACAACAGCCACACCCGTGCTCGCTAATTCACGCAGGCGTTGCAACAGAGGTCCGACGTCGGCCTGCGTCAAACTCGATGTCGGCTCATCGAGAACCAGCACCCGCACTTCCTGAGTCAGGGCACGCGCGATCTCAACCAACTGCTTGTCAGCCGGAGACAACGCCGCAACCAGACGATCTGGATCAAGATGCTCACGACCGACGCGCGCCAACGCCTTCAGCGACTGCTCGCGCAACGCTACGCGATCCACGAGCCAACCACGCCGCGGTTCACGGCCAAGAAAGAGATTCTCAGCAATCGTCAAGTGCGGCGCCAACGCCAGTTCTTGGTGAATGATCGCTAATCCAGCCTCCGCCGCTTCAGCAGGGTCAACGGGCATGTGCATCAAGCCATCGATCTCCATGGACCCAGCATCCGCCATATGCACACCAGCGAGCGCTTTCAGCAGTGTCGACTTCCCCGCACCATTCTCGCCGACCAACGCATGCACCTCACCTCTCTTAACGTCTAGATTGACGCCATCGAGGGCCACAGTTGGACCAAACCGTTTGCGCAACGCACGCACGCACAGGCGCGATGCAGCGGCGATCATTTAAGCAACGCCGCGATATCGGGCTGATTCATGTTGGCCTTAGTCGCCAATACGCAGCCGGTGTCGACTTCCTTTTCAACAGACTCGCCAGCGATCAACCTGCCGAGATGCTCAACCGCAAGTTGGCCCATACGGCGTGGGTTCTGCACCACGAGCGCATGGATCTTGCCGTTGCTCAAACCATCCTTGAGTGGCTTGGTCACATCGAAGCCAACGAACTTCAGTTTGCCCGCAATGCCCAATTGATCGAGCGCGAGCATCATGCCATTCGTCACCGGTTCACACGGGCAAAAAACGCCAGCCGCGTTCTTGAGGTCGTCAGCCATGTTGAGTGCCGCTGTTTTGGCTTCACCAATCGAAGCCCCGGCATGGCGATTATCGACCAGGATCTCCAGACCAGCGGCACGCGCTGCCTTCAGGAAGCCCTCTTCACGCTCCGTCGTAGACGCCGAACCAACTTGATAGCGCAGCACAACGACCTTGCCCTTATTGCCGAGCAGACGCGCCATCTCTACACCGGCAAGCTCTCCGCTTGCGCCATTGTCGGTCGCGACAAAACTCGCGAAGTCCTCACCGACGGTCCCCTCCAACGCCGAGTCAAAAATGACCACCGGAATACCCTTGGCTTTGGCTCGCTTGACCTCGGGCACCAATGCCTTGCCATCTAGCGGTGCCAGAGCGATGCCGGCAACGCCTTCGCCAATAAACTGCTGCACCAGCTGCTTCTGTGCGGCCCGGTCGTTTTCTGATAACGGCCCCTTAAACATCATATCCAAGTCGGTATTGGCGGCCGCTTCCTGAGCTCCGGATTGAACAGCCTGCCAGAACACATGGGTCGTGCCCTTGGGGATCACCACAATCCGAGACTTGCCAGATTTCGCATCCGCACCAGCATCACCGCAGGCAGTCACGAGGAGGAACGATGAGAGCAATACGACGTAGCGCGCCAAAGACATGAAGCGCGATGCTAGCGGCACGAGCGCCCGGAGCGAACTGCTTGCCAGATAGTCTGCTGACCAATCACCTTCATCCGAGTTCAAAAAGACCGACCTGACCGGCAAAACAAGCCCAAGCGCGACACATCCCGGCTTCTACGCAAGATACAGAAGTTACAGCTCAGCCACGTCTTGCTGTGCCACAAGCAGCCTCCCCCACACCGCGGAGCCAACACAGCACCGCCAAGCTGAGCCTCAACCACAATAGAATGAGTGGATGTCTTACAGATGGCCGAGCAATCCTTGCCCATCGGTGGCTTGGGGCCAACAATCCTCGCGTGCGCATCGATGCTCATCAGCACTTCTGGCGGTATGACCCCGCATCTTATCCGTGGATTGATTCGCGCATGCAGCGCATTGCCCGCGACTTCCTACCGGACGACTTACAACCGCTGCTCGCCAAGCACAACTTCGAGGGTGCGATTGCCGTGCAAGTGCGCTCGAGCCTCGAAGAAACAAAGTTCATGGTCGAGCTCGCGCAAAAGCACGACTGCGTCAAAGGTGTCGTCGGCTGGGCCGATCTCTGTGCCGACAACCTCGACGACGTACTCGACGAGATTTGCCAGGACAAAGAGCTATGCGGACTGCGACACATCGTCCAGGACGAGCCGGACGACCAATTCTTGCTGCGCAACGACTTCCAAGACGGTGTACGCAAACTCGCCGACCGCGGTTTGGTCTACGACATTCTCATCTACCCCCGCCAACTCGACGCCGCGGTGTCATTCGCAGCAGCCCTCCCTGATCAACCGTTCGTGCTTGACCACCTGGCTAAACCTGACATCAAGAACCAGAATCAGGATGCATGGCAACTTGGATTCGACGGCATGGCACAGTTCGAACAAGTGAGTTGCAAGGTGTCCGGCATGGTCACCGAAGCAAAGTGGCACGAGTGGCAAGCTGAGGATTTCCGCCACTACCTCGACTCCGCGCTCGAAGCATTCGGCCCGGATCGCCTGCTATTCGGCTCGGACTGGCCAGTGTGCCTGCTCGCGGCCAACGAGTATGAAGATGTCTATCAGCTAGTCGCAGACTGGGCCAAAGCCCTCAGCGATTCGGAACAGCAAAAACTGTTCGGCGACAACGCGGCCCGCATTTACGGAATCACTAACTAAGCATGAGCAACACGTATCTGATTACTGGCGCGATGGGATGCATCGGCGCATGGGTCGTAAAGCAACTCGCAGAACGTGGCGACACACCGGTCGTCTTTGACATCGGTGGCGACGCGCGGCGCATCCAGGATGTGCTTGACGAAGCAACGTTCGCACGCGTGCAGTTCGTCACTGGCGACATCACGGACCTTGAGGCGACAAAGAAATGCGTCGCTGATGCAGCCCCGAAAGCAATCATCCACCTCGCCGGGTTACAGGTGCCGTTCTGCAAGGCAGACCCGGCACTCGGTGCTCGCGTCAATGTTCTAGGAACGATCCACGTCTTCGAAGCGGCGATCGCCGCTAAAGTCGAACGAATCGTCTACGCCAGTAGCGCCGCGGTTTTTGGCCCTGGCGAAGACGGTGCGGACGCTCCCGATGAGCACTCAGCCTGCGAGCCAACCACGCACTACGGCGTCTACAAGCGCGCGAACGAAGGCACCGCACGGATCTACTGGCAAGACAACCAAATGCCGAGCGTCGGCCTGCGCCCGCTCACGGTATACGGCGTTGGTCGCGACCAAGGCCTAACGTCCGGCCCAACCACCGCAATGAAGGCAGCCGTCCTAGGTCAGCCACACACGATTGGTTTCACCGGCTCGACCGACTTCAACTATGTCGGTGATACTGCAGCTATGTTCATTGCCTGCGCCGACAACGACCCGGCCAGTGGCAAGGGCGCACACGTCTACAACCTTCACGGTGCGACCGTGGCGGTCTCAGACATCATCGCGACGATCGAAGAACAACATCCAAGCGCTAGCAACACGCTGCAACAAGCCGGCCCAGAGATTCCGATCCCGGCACAACTCGACGGCAGCGCGATCCACCGCGACTTCCCAGGCCTGCCCGACACCCCGCTAAGTCAGGGCATCGGCGACACGCTGAAGCGTTTCAACGAGTTGCACAAAGCCGGCAAACTCGACACGCGCGACCTACCTAAGAAGTAGTCACGAAGCGCCATGGAGCCGCTGCGGGTATCGAGCAAATGCCCAGCTAGGCGAGACCCTCGCGGCAGCTAGAACGTAAGCCCCGACATCGATTAGAACGTGCCGATCGAGACCTGCACGCCGTTGGAAGCTGACACCGCGGTGAACGCAAGGCTGAGATCTACTTCCATCGACACGTATTGATGGTTCAACACAAAATTAAGCAAGGCTGAGGAAACCGGCACGTTGAGCGATGAAGAAACCTCTCCTCCGCTTGGCAGCATGATGTCGACGACATCCGGCGCAACGTAGAGATTACAGCCAGGCAGGGCCTGTGGCAGCACGATCGACAACGGCACCGAAGTGGTCGTCAAGCCTGTCGCCGCAGCAATGAATGCGAACGCTGGCATGCCCGTACCCTTAGCCCGAAAAGCACCACCGAGTGTCGGCGCCTCGATCACCGTCAACACGTTGAGACCACCGCCACCCACACAGCCAGGCC
>Ga0315322_10005170_pt1 | contig 10018 bp, 7 predicted proteins | sample M110021515metaG_FD_203461 | JGI IMG/M metagenome (GOLD analysis project Ga0315322, IMG submission 203461) | Ammonia-oxidizing marine archaeal communities from Monterey Bay, California, United States - M1 100m 21515 | ecosystem: Environmental > Aquatic > Marine > Intertidal zone | place: USA... | reverse complement strand
TTTACAGTGCTCATATGCAGTGCTGTTCAGCGCATCGTCCCAGATTCCTAGTTCGTTAACAGGTTGGCCATCTGACCATTCCCCCATATTGCGGAGTTCTGGTGAATCTACTAATTTACTCAGTGCGGAAGATGCTGCAAAATCATCACCGGCATTTCTTGCAACGAGCCAATCTGCTTGCGATGCGACCCTACGGTAGAACCCCCAATCGGCGAGTGAATCGTGAGTCTCTGTTGCAGGTACGTAATGGCTTGCAACCAACCTCGGATATCCATGTCGATCACTCGGAACCTCAATGAATAGTGCGTTGTTTCCTAGAAGTGCTTGGTGGTGCACTCCGAAACAATCATTGACACTCATGTCGTCTTCACTGATCACTACATGAGCCATGAATTCTTCCGGAATACCAGTGATGTTAATCTGTAAATGGTCTTGAACGGGTCTTGCATATGGTGCTTCAAGATTGATGAATAATGATTCATTACCCCAGCCTCTTTCCAGTGACCAGTCCAATGCTAGTAATGCATATCCCGCACCCAAACTGTGCCCTCCTATCATCAGATGATTTTTGTTAACTTGGGAGGGGAGTAGAGTTGTCATAAATTCTAATGCAGCGTAAATAGCGATTGCTCTAGGGTTGTGGAATGGATGATTGGACATTCCATCCTCTTCATGTAAATCATAGGTGTCATGCCCTGGTGGCTTCACATCTGAGGGATATTGAACAAACACAACAGCCATTCCTCGCGACGCAAGTTCGTTAAGCCAATCCTCATATGTACTGAAAAATGGATTTGCAAATCCATGGAGGATAATCGCTAGAGGCATTTCACCATCATGGTTCTGGGGTAATGAAAGGTAGACGGAGAACGTAACATCCTCTTCGTAATCACCTTGTATACTTGCAACCTCTTCAGGCATAGGATATTCATGAACAGTCGTTTTTACTGAGTATTGACCTTTTTCCAGTCCCAGTTCTGGTGGTGAAGGTGATAGACCTGCCATTGCTGAAAGACCCGGCCCAATGAGCCATACTGAAAAGAGAACTAGGCCGATATGAAGAACACGCTTTAATCGAATATTCTCTTGCTCAAACGGGTTCTTTGGAAGTCCACTCACCATCAGTACTGCACAAAGAATGATGAATCCATATGCAGTTGGCAATAGAATGAATGCACCCCTTAGATAGGCTATATCTAACAATGTGAAAATCACCAATAATCCAGTGGTAAGTCCCAATATTAATGCGGAAATAACCTTCTCCCAAGACCCGTTATTGTTACATCGAGTAAGTACAATCGATGTCGCTAATAGGAAAAACCCAAATGCAAAAGTTCTCCACTCTCTAAGAAACAATGTCCACTCAAGGGAGCGAATGGCCATTGGCCACAATGCTCCAGCGACGTCATTTCCCATGGCTAGTAGAATTATTGGTTCTAGAAGGGCGAGCAAGAATCCCGTCCCGAATATAATTACCAATCTACGATTGGATGGAAGATTCATCCATTTCACACCTTCAGACATCTGGTAGAAGTCCTATTTTTGAGAACCCAGTCCATACAGGATTTAGCCAACCTGGAATAAATCTGTGTCGAAGATAAACAGCAGCTGCTAGAGTTAGTTTCTGGAATTTGTTAAGTTTCACTCTCTTGGTGAATACATCTCCTTGTTGACGCTCGATTTGCTTCAATATTTTGTCATAAAATGCAATCATTGCCGCAGGCGAATAGCGTGTACGTCTTGGTAGCAGTGGAAGTAATTGTTTAGCTTCGTTTAGGTAAGTTCTAGCGCGCTTAGCATAATGGTGGATATATGGTTCCCAAGTTGTGTTTAGGACAACATCTCCATTGAGTTCAGACTCAGTGACACCATTTGACTCTAGTTCGTTAAGTGGTAGATAAACACGATTTCTTTCGATATCTTCTCCAACATCACGTAGAACGTTTGTTAATTGCATGAATATTCCCCATGACTCTGCAAATTTCTTTGCTCTTGGGTCATCATAACCATAAATCTCTATGCACATCAATCCGACAACAGATGCTACACGATAGCAATAGATGTACAATTCATCGAAGGTGCGATATCGATTGTTGTAAAGATCATCTTCCATACCTGTAATCAAATCATCAAATACTGTTTTCGGAATATTATAGCGTATCACAGTATCCTTTAGGGCAAGGAATACAGGGTCTGTACTACTCGATTCAGAGTAACAAGTGGAGAGTTTCTTTCTGAAGAAAAACAGTTGTGTGATTTTTTCGAGATACAAATCCTCTTGTAAGATAGTATCTTTGTTTTGAAGGGCTTCAAGTTCTATTCGATACGCTACTGCCTCAGGATCCATTTCTCCTTTAGAGCCAGGGAATCGGTCTTGCCAATCACCATCTGCGATATCATCGGCTCGGCGACAAAATGCGTAAACAGCACACATTGCTAGTCTCTGTTCTTCTGGAAGATATTTGAACGAGTGGTAGAAATTTCCAGCCTCTCTCATAGTCAATTCTTCACAGTATGAATAAGCAAGTCGAAGCAACTCCACCGGTGGGTCACGTGCCCAAATCGGTGCATCTAAGTGCTGAAAAGGGTCGATTAATTCATCTTGTTCTCCAACGATACCAATGAATGCAGCACCTTCTCTAAGCGCTTCCATAGCAGTGAGGCTAACCGCTTTTACAGCATCAGCGGTTAGATTGACAGCAGCACGTAACCTTTGAGACGCCGTCATCCCTTCTTTTCGAACACCTACCTCATTTGACGCTCCGCCCTTGAGAGGGAAAAGGAGGTCCAGTGGTTTACGGCGTTCCAGCATGTCGCTCAGTTATACTGGATTCTTCCTCACTTATCAGTGTGAGGGTATTTTGCCCATACGCCCTACGGGCGATTGTACTGTTAGATTCTGTGCTCTTCTAACTTAGTAATATTGTCAATTGTTTGAGTATTGAGATATTTTATTTCTGGTTTTATTCTCTGTAATATTGATTTTCAATCTTTACAAATAGGTTGATTTGATATTAAGTAAGTGGGCGTATGCTTAATCTACTGGTAATGATAAGTTCAAGATTATACATCAAGTATTCAATAGTTTTAATCATCTCTATTCTTCCTAAGAAGTCGTCCAACTCCTCCTGGAATTATCAACGCAAGCATCAATTTTCTAGCATAGGATTTCATTTCATTTCTTGTGACTTTTATACGCTCTTCGGAATTCAAAATATTACCCGTTCTTAGTAATGTTACAGTCCTCTGTCCGATTAGAACCGGAAGCATACAAGAAGCTTTGAGGCGGAATTGTTTTTCTGGCAACATAGCAATGTATTCTACTGCAGCGTTAAGATGTTCGTTGGTAATGTCGAGATATTCATCGTATAATGGTCTGAAAGCATCAATGTTTTCATCGTTCATGAGGTCCACTGGCTTGAGGCCGTACCTACTTAGAGAATGATTGGGAATATAGCATCGGCCAAAGCGTAAATCCTCAGGAATGTCTCGTAGAATATTGATCATTTGGAGCGCTTTTCCGAATCTAATGCCTTTCTCGAAAAACTCCTTTTCTTTTTCGGGAGGTAGTGAAATAAGGTGTTCAATTGACATTTTGCTCCAAAACACACCAACAGAACCTGCAACTCTGAATGCGTAATCGTCCATTTGTTCATCTGACGACAATGCAGAGATATTCCCTTTTTCATTTGCTGTACCAAACCGCTCAAGATCAAGTACCTGTCCACCGACTATGATTTCAAGACACTCACGGATGAGTTTCTGGTCCGCTTTTTCATATACTTCAAGTCCAGCAACAACATCCTGAACATTTCGAAGTAGTTCTGCCTCGTTTTCGTTGACCTGTATAGCAGCAAGTTCTGTGAAATCTGGCAATGATGAAGATCTCCCTTGTGCGACTTCATTGTAATTATGAAGAATTTTCAGAAGGTAATCAGTCTCTCCATGCTTTGAATCGGCAATTGTATCTGCAACTCGTGCAAGAAGATATAATAATCCAATTTGTCCGCGAATTTTCTTTGGAAGATACTTAAGTGTTGGATAAAATGAGCGAGAGGTTGCTTTGAGCAATGCATCGATTTCCGCATTGATGAGTACCGTCAACCAATCCCCTCGTTTTACCGGAATAGCCCTATGTTCTTGACCCTGTGGGAAGGTAAACATCTCTGTAATACCTGTTCCATAGATTGTCAAGCCACTGAATAATCATCGATAATCTCGTTAGAAGTTGAGTGAATGAAACTTCCTTCCAACCGGCCCTTTTCCTAGCATAAATCAACACAAGGCTTTATTTTGAACGGACCCAGCCCCTCCATGAGGGGATAGGTATGCAGTGCGGCTCTTGTGTTGAAGAGGTACCTGACGACAGTATATTCTGCCCCGAGTGTGGAGCACGTCAAGAGATGAGCCGAGCAGGGGCGCTGCCCGGTGTTGGAGGTGTTGGATTAGGCGGTCAACAAGTGAGTGGTGGACGCAATTTCGGAGTAGTATCCGGAGAGGCAATAATGAATCAAAACATGTCTCAAGGAATCCAAGGACAAGGAATGCCTCCGGGTATGATGCCAGATATCATGGGCCAAATCGCTCAGAATATGCCAGGGGCACAAATGCCAGGATTACCTCCAATGGCAGGTATTCCTCCAATGACAGGAATTCCCCCGTCTGGAGTAACTCCAATGCCTGGTCAAGCCCCTCCAAATATTGGTGGTGTGAGAGGAGATTTCCCTCCTGCTGCCAAAGGACCTAGTCTCGCTAGTGGAGCAAGTTCTCCTACCAATCTTCAACAAAACCCACCTACTCAAGTTGGTGGGGTGGCAGTTTCACAGAATCCTTCACTTTCACCTACAGATGCCATGGTTAACCGTATCGTTGAAGCCGAAAGGACGGTCAAAAATGAGCGAAGAAGCCAATGGCTACAGATGAATCAAGAATCTGCAGCTAATGTATTGTCTTCAATTGGTGGAGAATTGCCAGCCCATTTACAAAACGCAGGAAATGAATCCAGTACTGCAGAGTTCCTAGCGAGTGCGATTGGAACTGGTAAAGATGATTCAGGAAACGAAGCGCTTTTCCGAAGAATGTCTGAAGTTGCAGTTCGCCGTGTAGCACGTAAGCGTGGTGTTGCAGTTGAAACTCCACAGATTAAATCTGAAAATGGAATACTTACAGTTAATGTGACCTATGTAGATGATGGAAGAGTGTTGGATACTCCAGATGATCTCTCGTCTGCATTTGAGCATGCAATTTCAACAGAAGTTGCTCTAAAGGGATTGGATATTTCCGTCGAAATTGGATTATTCCGTTCCAAAGATGGAGCAATTGACAAAGTAATTGGCGGGGAAATCGAAGCAGTCAAAGAAGAAAGCGATGTAGAGATGTTTGCTTGTGAAGTTTGTGACGGCTTAGTCAAGGAATCTGACAATGAATGTCCTCATTGTGGTGCAGTATTCGAAGAAGAAGATGAAGAGCCAACCTCAAGAGGTCCTCCAAGTAGAGGCGGTCCACCTGCGCCATCTCGTGGTGGCCCCCCTGGTCCATCTAGAGGCGGCCCTCCTGGTCCATCTAGAGGCGGCCCCCCTGGCCCATCTAGAGGCGATCCACCTTCAAGAAGCGGCGGTCCTCCAAAGCGTAGTGGTCCACCAACGGGCGGCCCCGGCGGTCCACCAAAGAAGAGCGGCCCACCTGGCGGCGGTCCACCAAAGAAGAGCGGCCCACCTGGCGGCGGCCCACCAAAGAAGAGCGGCCCACCTGGCGGCGGCCCACCAAAGAAGAGCGGCCCATCTGGCGGCGGTCCACCAAAACGTGGAGGTCCACCCGGCGGTCCTAAACGTGGACCACCTAAGTGAACTTACAGAGTTTAGTTCAACGAAGCCCAGCTTCTTTCAAACTAGCTAGTAACACTTGTCCAAGTTCGCTAGGATCCCTTGCACATGCAATTCCCGCTGCTTCAAATGCCGCAAATTTCTCTTCAGCAGTTCCCTTTCCGCCAGAAATGATGGCGCCAGCATGGCCCATTCTCTTTCCGGGAGGTGCGGTTGCTCCTGCAACGAATCCGACAATTGGCTTAGTACAATTTTCTTTAGCCCATGCTGCAGCCTCTTGCTCAGCATTTCCACCAATCTCTCCAATCATTACAATTGCTTTGGTCTGTGGGTCTGCTTCGAAAGCAGCAAGGCATTCTATGAAACCAGTTCCGTTAACCGGATCTCCACCAATTCCAATGCAAGTAGATTGTCCCTCATCAATACTCATAGTCTGTGCAACTGCTTCGTAAGTCAGAGTTCCTGATTTGGACACAATTCCGATTCTTCCTTTTGCATGAATGTGGCCTGGCATGATACCAAGTTTTGCCCCACCGTTTTCTCCTGGTGTGATGATTCCCGGGCAATTAGGACCAATTAGTCTGACGTTGGCACGGTTTGCCACATATGCAGCAGCGTTAACCATGTCTAAGGTTGGAATACCTTCTGTAATACAAACGATTACTCCTTCTCCTTTAACAGTCTCAAATGCATTTGCTGCTTCGATAATCGCTTCGCCTGCAAATGGTGGAGGAACGTAGATTATTGTTGCATCAGCATCGGTTTCAGTAATCGCTTCAATCATACTGTTGAACACAGGTAAACCAAGAACTTCTTGTCCACCCCTTCCAGGTGTTACTCCACCAACTAGATTGGTGCCATATTCTACCATCTTTCCAGCATGGAACATACCTTGCTTTCCTGTGATTCCCTGAATTAGGACTTTAGCGTCTTCTTCTATCCAAATAGCCATTTCACTCACCGCCTCCAATCAGAGATACAATTTTCTTAGCCCCATCTGCCAAGTCATCAGCAGGATGAATATTGAGGTCAGATGCCGCAAGAATTGCCTTGCCTTCATCGACATTTGTCCCTGCTAATCTAACCACTAGTGGAACATCAAGGCCGAGGGACTGGGTTGCTCCAATCACACCTCTTGCAATAATGTCACAACGCATAATCCCACCAAATATATTGACTAGAATGCCTTTCACATTAGGGTCTTCAAGAATAATAGAGAATGCAGTCTTGACCTGTTCTTCATCAGCACCGCCACCTACATCCAGAAAGTTAGCAGGCTCTCCACCATACAACTTGATGACATCCATAGTAGCCATTGCTAGGCCAGCTCCATTGACTAGACAACCGATGTCTCCGTCTAATTTGACATAGGAGAGTCCAGTTTCCTTCGCTCTTATCTCAACATCTTCTTCTTCGGACAAATCTCGAAGTTCATCCCAGTTTTTGTGACGGAATTCAGCATTTTCATCGAAACTAATCTTAGAATCTAAAGCGATTATTTCATCATCTTCTGTTTTCACCAGAGGATTGATTTCAACCATAGCGCAATCCTGTGCGATGAACATTTCATACATTTTTCCAAGCATTTTGAAGAATGATTTCAAAGAAGCACCAGATAGCCCAAGTGCCATACCAAGGTCTCGTTTTTGGAATCCAAGGAGTCCTGCATTAGGGTCGACATTGATTTTGTGGATTCTTTCAGGAGTATTATGTGCAACATCCTCTATATTCATTCCACCTTCAGTAGACGCCATAATCAAAACAGATTTGTTCTCACGATCTACAAGTAATGCGAGATAATATTCATGTGCAATCGCACACCCTGCTTCGATATACAGATTACTGACTATCTTTCCTTCATCACCGGTCTGAATAGTAACCAATATGTTTCCTAGAATATTGGTTGCATAGGTTTCAACCTCTTCACGTGAAAATGCGATTTTCACTCCACCTTGCATGACTTCTTCTCGAGTTTCAGGATTGTACATTGTGCCTTTACCTCGTCCACCTGCATGGATTTGGCTCTTGACTGCTACAATCTTCGAACCTAGTGAATCATATGCTGCTAGAGCTTGTTCAACACTTGTACAGTGGATTCCTTCAACAATTGGTACTCCTGCCGCTTTGAACAGGGCTTTACCTTGGTACTCGTGGATATTCATCTTTCTCCCCAGCCCCTCCACCAAAAGGCCCCCCTTGAATGATGCGCTGTGATAAAGTCGTGTTTACGATGTGTTCAATAGCCAAGTGTTGGTCGTACAAGTCATGCAGGTAGTCGTTCTTGCTGGCGGAATGGGTTCACGTTTGCGTCCGTGGACCGATGATGTCCCCAAACCACTTCTTCCTATGTTGGACGCTACTCTTTTGGAGAGAGTTGTAGAAGGAGTACCTTCAGATTTAGTCGATGAAGTAATTGTTGCTGGTGGTTACAAAGTAGACCTCATAAGAGATTACTTTGCTAAAGCCGACATAGATTTCGACGTCAGGATTGTTCCAGAAGATGAACCTCTTGGAACTGGTGGAGCACTTGGAAATTGTAGAGATGTCATTTCAGGAAGATTTGCTTGTTTCAATGGCGATATTGTTTCATCGTTGAACATTGCTCCAATGTTAGAGCAGCATACCAAAATGGGAGTTAAAGGTACTCTTGCACTTTGGGAAGTGAAAGACCCAACTAGATTTGGAATCGTTGGTATAGATGATAACAATCAAGTTACCCAATTCAAGGAAAAGCCAAAAGCAGAAGAAGTATTTTCAAATTTAATCAATGCAGGTTCATATTTGCTAGAAGATGATGTTTTTGATATAATGCCAACGGGAAAGCATAGTCTTGAGAGAGATGTTTTCCCAGTATTAGCAGAAGAGGGAAGTTTAGGAGGATTCCCATTTGAAGGTTATTTCATTGATGCTGGTACTCCAACTAGTTGGCACGACGGAGTACTTCGTTGTATAGAAGAAAGACGATTCAATAAAGGTTCAATTTCTCAAGGTTCTTGGCATGAAGGAAGGCTTACAATCGCTCGAAACTCAATGGTCCAGAATGGCTGTGTTGTCGCTGGAGAAGTCTCCGATTCAACTCTACTTTATGGTGCAAGAATTGAATCAGGAGCCAATGTAAAGAATTGCTTAATCGGTGAAGGCGCGATTATTGGCAAAGATGCCCAATTATCGGGCGTTGTAGTCGGTCATCGCTCAGTAGTTCCACCTGGGCATATACAAAGCGAAGGTACCTTTTGAATCGCAGTCTCCAAAAAGGAGTCGCACTGTCGCTTAACTATGGAAGCCCCATTAGTAGTTGTCAATTTCAAGACCTATACCTCGGCTTTAGGTAGTGCAGCAGAGCAGTTAGGAAAGCAAATGGCTAGTATTCAGACCAATGCTAGAATGGTTGCAGTCACCAGTGCATTCGATTTATCCGATGTCAGTGCAATCGACGGTCTTGAAGTTTGGTCGCAACATTTAGATCCGGTTGGACAAGGTTCACACACAGGTTGGTTAGAGCCAGAAACCGCAATCGCAAGAGGCGCAGTTGGAACAATCATCAATCATGCGGAACATAAGGTCTCAATCGAGCATGTCAAAGATTTGATGGCAATGCTCCCTGATGGATTCCCAATTTGTGCCTGTGCTGCTGATGTTACCGAGGCCAGAGCGTTAGCCGAGTTAGGTCCTACTTTCATCGCAGTAGAACCTCCCGAACTGATTGGAGGAGATATATCGGTAACAACCGCAGACCCTTCAATCGTTAGTGATACGGTTGCTGCGGTTAAGGAAGTAAATCCAAATGTTCGAATTCTATGCGGTGCTGGAGTCAAGAATGGACAAGATGTTGCTACTGCAATCGCTCTTGGTGCAGAAGGCGTTCTCCTCGCTAGCGGTGTTACCAAGGCAAACGACCCAGCAGCAGTACTTGCAGACCTAGTCTCTCAACTTTGATGCCTTAGCCATTTCAAGAGCAGATTGCTCTAATTTGGCCCTCACTAAGTCCTCTCCACCAGGACATGTATCTCTATGTCCACAATTTCGACATGTTCGCTTACTATTTGCCAAAGGGATTTGAGATAAGTCACATGATGGACCTAACCTATCATGCAAGTCAATCATCGCATTCATGTCATTATGAATCATTTTGATTGCATCATCTAAGAGCCTTTGATTCGCTCTCTCATTCCATCTTTTCCAACGTCCTCTACTCC
>Ga0315322_10005165_pt1 | contig 10025 bp, 9 predicted proteins | sample M110021515metaG_FD_203461 | JGI IMG/M metagenome (GOLD analysis project Ga0315322, IMG submission 203461) | Ammonia-oxidizing marine archaeal communities from Monterey Bay, California, United States - M1 100m 21515 | ecosystem: Environmental > Aquatic > Marine > Intertidal zone | place: USA... | reverse complement strand
TTGCTGTACATCTGATGGACTCCGGCGTTTACGTGCCAGGGTCAAATGCAGGAGGCGTGCCAGCTTCGAAATTGAGAGCAAGGTCCCGAGAGTGCCGTGTCCATCGTGGAACGGGAGGCAAACAGGTGTATCAATACAGATACCTGTTCCAGGATTGATAGATCTTGAGTCGAATTCGACTCAACTTGGATACACCTGGGGGTCACAGCTTTGGAGGGACGATGCGTGCGCTGCTGTTGGGATCGGACGGACCGCGATTCACTAAAGGCCACTCTCTGAAGATTGGTGTCGACGAGGCGACAGTGGCGGTCCGTCTGGCGGGGGTGTGTGCCACCGACCTGGAGCTGGTGAAGGGCTACATGGGCTTCACGGGCGTGCTCGGACACGAGTGGGTGGGCGAGGTTGTGGCCGCGCCAGAGCCGGACTGGGTGGGCCGGCGGGTGGTGGGAGACATCAACGTGGCCTGTGGAGTGTGTGGAATCTGTCGGTCCGGGCGACCCACCCACTGCACGCATCGCACCGTGCTGGGCATCGCCGGCCGCGACGGAGCCTTTGCAGAGCAGCTCAGCCTGCCGTTGCGCAACCTCCATGTGGTCCCCGAGGGCGTCACCGACGAGCAGGCTGTGTTTGTGGAGCCGCTTGCCGCTGCCTGTCGGATTCTCGAGCAGGTGCATGTGCGCCCGTCGATGGATGTGGTGGTGCTGGGGCTCGGGCGCCTGGGTCAGCTGTGTCTGCGGGTGCTGGCACTCACCGGGGCCAACGTGCTCGGCGTGTCGCGTTCAGAGGGGCCGCTGAAGCTGCTTCCCGATGGTGTGCCGGGTGCGCTGGCCGCCGACCTCATCCCCAGCCCGCGGGCGGATGTGGTGGTGGACTGCACCGGCTCTTCGCAGGGCTTGGCCACCGCGCAGCAGTGGGTGCGGCCGGGCGGCACTCTGGTGCTCAAGACCACCACTCACGACATCGGCGAGGCGTCTCCCACTGGCTGGGTCATCGACGAGCTGACCTTGGTGGGGTCTCGCTGCGGTCCCTTTGCGCCCGCCCTGCGAATGCTGGCGCGCGGACTGGTCGACCCGACTCCCCTCATCTCGGCCCGTCGGGGTCTGAGCGAAGGTGTCGCTGCGCTGCAAGAGGCTTCACAGCCGGGCGTGATGAAGGTGGTTCTCGACCCCCGGAGGTAGCGCTGTTCACAGGCGCTTGAAGGTCATCTCCAGGCCCTCGTCGCCATCGCAGAGCAGCTCGTCGTCCTCGAGATCGCACTCCCAGTCAGTGTCTTCTAGGCGCTCCCAGCCCTCGACCTCGATCTCGTACTCACGGCTGCCTTCGTTGACGGCCTCGATGGGAGTCTGGAACTTGAGGGAGCGGGTGTCGGTGTCGGAACGGGGCACAACGCCGTAGTAGTTGTAGCTGTAGTAGCTGTAGGCCTCGACCTCGGCCTCGATGTCGACGTCCATCTCGCCTTCGACCGACACGCGGGTCTTGTTGTCGAAGTCGAGGGTGACATCGATGGTCAGGACATCGTCGTAGTCGCTGCCGTCGTTGCCGTCGTACTCCCAGTCGGTGAGCTCCCAGGTGCCGATGATGCGGTCGCCAAACAGCGCGCAGCCCGACATGCTGAGGGCGATGGCTGGGGTGAGGATGGGAAAGGCTCGTCGAGGCATGGTCACTTTCCGGTGTGGCGTTCGTAGATGACGTTGGCGAGGTCGTCGTCTTCGCAGTCGAGCTCGCTGCCCGACAGCTCACACAGCCAGTCGCCGGTGCCGTCGATGTCGAGCTCATACTCACCCTTCGACTCGCGGGTGGCGGTGGCGTCGGCTTTCTGGCCTTCATCGGTGGTCTCGGTGCCTGAGGGGCCGGAGGTGGTGGTGGTGAAGGTCTCGGTCCACTTGCCCAGGATGTCGCCGTCTTCGAGCTCTTCGAAGGTGAGTGTGCTCGTGACTGTGACCGAGGTCGTGAGGTCACCCTCGGTGGTGGTGGTGGTGAGGGGGTTGTAGTGGTCGGACTCCACGAGGTCCCAGCTGCCAAGGAGGGGGTCGCCGAACAGTGCGCAGCCAGAGGTCGACAGCAGGGCCAAGCCGAGGGAGATCGACGGGACGAAGTGGCTGCGGGTCATCGGGGCGGCCTCGGAGGTGGGGGGCGCTCGAAGTATGGCCTGTCTGATTGCAGGTCGGGAGTGCGCGGCCCAGGTCGGCGCATATTGTCCCGTTTGCGGAGAGGCCGCTTCGGAGTATGAAGATGCGCCGATTCTATTGAGGACCCGCCTATGTCGCGCTTCAACACGCTCTCTTCGCCCCCCGCCCGCTCCTTGCTCGTTGGGGTCGCCTTGGTGCTTGTGCTGGGCGGCTGCCGCAGCTGTGGTGCAGAGCCGCCGGTCCCCGAGGTGGTCAAGAAGGCCGAATTGGAAGCCGAAAAGCCCGTCAAGTCTGCCAAGCTCATCTCTTGGGAGGAGCAGCGCCAGGCCCGGAGCATCGGCTCGGCCGAGAAGCTGGGCGGCATCGAGATGATGATCCCCGACGCCGCCGAAGAGGCCCGGGCGCTCACCGATGCCGTCGAGCGGGCCAAGGCGCTGGTGCTTGGCGGCGGCGTGGGTCCTGCGACAGAGGCCCGGAGTCTGCTCACCAGCCGGCTTGCCGAGGCGCCCACCGACCCCGATGCCCTGTATTGGATGGGGCGGTCCTACCAAGCGGAGCGGATCCAGGTGCCGGCCATTGAGTGGTATCAGCGGGCTGTCGAGTCGGATCCCGAGTTCGTGAGTGCCCATCGTTGGCTGGCCTACACCCTCCTCCACGAACAGCGGTGCAAGGAGGCCAAGGTGCATCTCGATGCGGCGGTCGCCTCGCGTCCAGAGCAGGCGGATGTGTTGGTGGACCGCGGGGTGTGCTCGGCCGACCTTCGCGATGTCGAGTCCGCTCTGGTCGACTTCAAGGCGGCCTGTGAGCTGGAGCCCTTCGAGTGGTGCGGCCTGCTCGACGACGTGGAAGAACGCCTCAAAGCGCGCTCCGAGCGACGTATGAAGGCCCGCCAGATGTCCAGCAAGCTCAGCAAGGGAGGGGGGCTAGACAAGAGCAAGATGGGCAAAAAGGGCAAGCTCGGCAAGCTCGGCAAGCTCGGCGGAGGTCGCGGCAAGTTCGGGAAGGGCAAGTTGCCGAACAGGACCAAGCCACGGCCGGCTACCGAAGAGTAGGACCCACCGGGCCCACCACGCTGGAAGTGAGTGGCGAGGCGCTCACCTCTGCCCGCGCCACTCAAAGTCTCCGAGGGACTCCCAGGGCTTGCTGCCGGCAGGAAGGGGCACCACCTCGGGCACGGTGGGCGGCAGGCCGTCGAGGGTGTCTGGGGGCCAGCCGTTGGTGCGGTCGGGCAGGTTGCCGTCTTGGTCGAGGAGAAGGAACCTCGACGGTGTGGAGCTGTAGATGGCTTTGAGCGCGCCATCTCCGAGCTTCAGGCCGTGCATCGGGTACTCGGGCTCAAGGAACAGGCGGTGGTGCTCCAGCTCGAGGAACTGCATGTAGGACCGCAGGGTGGCGGTGATGTAGTCCTGCTTGCGAAGGGGGTCCACCACGAGGTCGGAGGCGTACATGATGCGGTCGGCGTGGCGCGTGAAGAACAGCTGGCTGCGGGACCGCCACTTGGCGAGCGCCTCCATGCCGTCGATGTGGAAGGTGTGCCAGCCAAACGAGATGTCGGTGTAGACGTTGGGGTAGCGCTCCATGAGCCACTCGAAGCGCCGCAGTCGCTTGCCGGTGTTCTTGTGGAGCCCGAAGTGGGGCACGTCGACCCGCAGGTAGGGGTAGCGCTCCATCACCCGCACAAGCTCGTCGTAGTACTTGATGAGGTTGATGTGGAAGACGATGGGCAGCTGTGTCTTCTCGGCGTACTCGTAGATGGGCAGCATGCGGGGGTCGTCGAGCGGCATTGCGTGGAAGGGACCGTGTCCGGTGCCCGCGCCGTGCCCCAGGTAGAGCTTGAGGCCGTCTGCGCCCTTGGCGACGTAGTCCTTGAGGCGCTCCAGGTTGCCCTCTGCCTCGGGGTCGAGGGTGGGGAACGCGCAGAATCGGTCGGGGTACTTCGCCTTGAGATCGAGGATGGTGAGGTTGTTCTCGTGGTATCGCTCGAAGCCAAACTGCTGGTCGAGGGTGAAGGTGTACCAGGAGGTGCCCATCAGGCAGGCGCGCTGGATGCCAAGCTCATCCATGCCCTTGAGCAGCATCATCGCGCGCTCCTCGTCGACCACATGCTCGTGGATGTCGATCACCGCGTGGGTGCGTGGGCCGAGCGTGTCGACGGCAAGCTCAGGGATGTCGATGCGGGAGTAGGCAAGGTTCTTCGGCTCGCCACGGGCCTCGGGGATCGGGACACCCGCGCCGTACTGGGTGTTGTCGGTGTCGAAGAAGCCCATGCGAGAGCCGATGAACGCGACGGCTGCCACGACGATGAGGGCGGTTGTGGCCCATTGGGCTCCGCTGGACTTGGCTGCCATCTCGGCTGACTCCTCTGACCCGAACCGAAACAGTCGCCCGGGGTTGGGCCGCCTAGCAGGAAGACGGGAGCCGAGCCACTGCTCAGGAGTGCGGAGCGATGTACGGGTGGACTCCCTGTGCCACCGTTTTTCCCCGGCGCGTGGACGGGCAGGGGTTGGGTTTCTGCTTGCAGTGCGCCTACCCGATAGGGTCCGCCCGATCTTTGCCTGGAGGCCGCGCGTGTCGTGGAGTCTGTTCCTCTCCGCTGCCTTGGGCCTCGCCTGGCTGGGCGATGTGCCGGTGGACACTGGCGCGGCGGGTGGCCTGATGGCACATCTCAACGGCCACGACCGTCTGGGGATGGCCTGTCTGGGACCGCCGGTGGCAACGATCGAGGCGCTGGCGGGAGTGGTGGACGGCGGTGTGCTGCTCGGCAAGGCCGGCGACCTCTCGGGCAGCTTCAAGGTGGCGGCTACGGACGTGTCGAGTCGGGCGCCGCACTCCTTGGTCTGGCTTCGGCTCGGCGATGACCCCACCGTGGGTGCTGTGGTGGGACCCGGGCTTGCGCCTCTGGCGGCGGGAGACAAGTGGACCGACCACTGGACGGAGAGTCCGCGCCTTCGGGCCGGCACGGATCGGGTGCTGCGCATCACGCCTCATGGCCGGGTGCCTTCGGAAGGGCAGTGGCGGCCGGCAGAGGTGCTGGGAGCAAGCGGCTTGCCTGACCACACCTGCGCCGCTTGGTCGGTGAAGCCTGATGTGAGCGGACAGCACAAGGTGGAGCGCCTGCTCGCGGTGGGAGATGGGAGTGCATCGCTGCGAGTGGCGGCCGCAAGTGCGCGTCGGTCCGATGTGGGCCCGCGGGTCGATGACTGGTCGCTTGCGCCTTCCTCACGACGACACCCTTCGGCAGTGCTGGTCGTGAATGCACTGCCACACGTCGTCACCGGCGCCCCGTGGCTACAGTCCACCGACCTGCCGAAGAAGGTGCGGGGCCTCGGCTCGCTCATCCCCACCGGCTACACGCCCGCGGGTGGCCAAGTGCGCGCCTGGTACGACGATGTGTCTGGCGCGGCGATGGCCGTCATTCTCCCGCTCACCGATGCCCTGGGCCAGCCCGCCGACTCCCATGCTCTGTTGTCTGATGTGCGCGACCGCTTCGCACTGTCCGGCGAGGTAGAGCCCGCAGGGCGGGGGGGCCGACTGCAGAGCAGCACGGGTGGGGTCCACATTGGTGCCCTGCCAGGAGCCCTGCTGCTCTCCACCGACGCCCAGGTGTTGAGCGACCTGCTCTCTGGCGAAGGGCGACCGTGGAGTCGTCCGCCGAGCGCATCCGACTCGGCGGCGGGTTGGTGGCTTGCGGGTCCAGACCATGGACCGGCCTCGACAGGGGTGCTGTTCGTCGAAGACGGCACCTGGCGTGTGGATGCCGCCGGGGGAACCGACCCGATCGATGCCCTGTCTCGCACCCGCGCCTGGGCCGGCATCAAGTAGCTCTCTTCGCGTCGTCGACTTGCCTTGCTCCCAAGGCCTCCGCGCCTGGCTTCCCTTGATTTCTCTGAATTCTGGCCAAGGGGGTCAAGGAACGAGCACCTTCATCCGTACCCTGTGGCGGACTGTGTTCCCGGAGACTCTCGCCTATGACCCGTCCCTCTAGTCGTAGTCGCGGCTACCTCACCGCATGTGTGGCCTTCGTCACACTCGGCCTGACCCTCGCCACCGCCGCCGACGCCCGCCAGCGCTTGGCCAGCACTCCCTATGGCCAGACTCGCCAAGCCGTGGATGCGATCGCCGAGCTGGTCGCAGAGCTCGACGAGAACATCGGCACCCGGGTGCTGGAAGGTGAAGAAGGTCCAGCCATCGACTGTCTTCGGCGACACGCCACCACAGCCACCACTCTGCGGGACCTCGCCAAGGCGGAGCGCTCCCGGCTGGTAGAGGCTCTGGCGGATGGCAACCAAGCCGGGGTCGTGAAGGCCCACCGCAGCGTGATGGTGTGGCACGTCAAGGCAAAGGTTGCGGCTGAGGCGGCAGGAGAGTGCGCCGTCGAGGGTAAGGCGAAGAAGCGCAAGAAGCGCAAGTAGACCGGGCTCAGCTGCTCTCAGCCGACCCGTCTTCGTCGGACGGGGCTGCTTCGGAGGCCACTGTGTCGGGGGCGGCCTCTGCTGGAGGGCTCTCCTTGCGGCCCATGAAGCGGGCGACCACGGGGGTCAAGACCACGAACAGCCCGATGCGCAGCGGCTTGACGACTTGAGCTGCCAGATAGGCGAGCCCGAGAGCTCCAGCGCTGGCTGATCGCTCGGCCCACACGCTGCCGTCGCTGCCCCACCACGACGCGACTCGCAGCACCAGCGAATCGAGGTCGACGCCGATCGTGAGCAAGGCGTAGAACAGCCCGATGGTCGAAAAGAAGATTGTGAACCACGTGATGAGAGCCGCTGGACCATAGCGATCCAACATCTCCTGCATGCGAGACGGCTTGCGGGTCTTGGCCATGGCGCCAGCTCCTGTGCGGGGCTGGCCAACGTGCTCGCCCGAGGCCGGTGCGTCAACCTTCCGGTGGGATGTGCAGCTCGAAGCCGGTGTCCGTGGAGGTCAGCTGAGGGACGCCCCAGGCATCTGTGCCGGCGCGCACGGTGAGCTCCAGGCCGGCGTCGGTGTCGGACAGCGAAATGGCGGTCGCGAGGGTGCCGTCGAGGGGGATTCGGGCGGGCATGCGGTGGTTGTCGGTGTGGCTGAGCACCAGCACGTACTGGGTCACATCGTCGTGTTGTTCCAACCGCCCGACCGGGGTGAGGCCGCTCATGGAAGAGGAGGTAGCGGGCTGGAGGGTACCCAGGATGTGGAGGCCCGCGTCGTCGGTGCGGATGGCCAGGTCGGCCAGCTCGGCGGACTCGAGAGCGGCCGCGGCCAGCAGATCGGCAGACGTAGAGCTCCGGACGGGCACCCGGCTTGCGGGGCGTGCTGGACTCGGCGGCTGGGGAGGCGGCATCCACAGCGAGATGAAGGCCACCATCAGCGCAACCGGTACCAACCACGCCCAGGGTGGCACCGGCGCGACGGGGTGTCGAGCGATGGGGATGGGCTGACTGGGCGCGGTGTCCGGTGGGATGTGGGTGATGTCGTCGAGGACTTTCAGGACACCTTGGTTCAGCTCCATCCGAAGGGGGCGGTCGGGTTGTGCCAGCGCCACCCGACAGATCTTGAGCGCCCGCCGGAGCTCCCCTACATCGCGGAAGCGGGCTTCGGGAGGCTTCTCGAGGCACCGGCGAGTCGTCCACTCCACGGCGGTGGGCAGGTGGGTGTCTCGCTCGCCCAGCACCGATGAAAAGGCTGGCACCGGCGTGTTGATGTGGGCCACAAGCACCGAGGCCCCGCGCAGGTGGCTGTACGGGGTGCGCCCCACCAGCAGTCGGTAGAGCAGCACTCCGAGCGCGTAGATGTCGGTGCGTCCATCCACCGGGTCGCCGATGGCCTGCTCGGGAGCCATGTACCAGGGGGTGCCCAGCACCGAGTCGACCCCGGTGATGTCGGAGGCATCCGTGGCATCCTTGGCGATGCCGAAGTCCACCAGCCGCACCACCAGCTCGGCGGAGGTCTCGCCCTTCACGAACACGTTGGCCGGCTTGAGGTCGCGGTGGACCAGGCCCATTCGGTGGGCCTCCCGCAGTGCCTTGGCCAGCTGATCGATCACTTCGATGGCCAGCAGCGGCGCGATGGCTCGCCCTCCACAGTATTCGCGAAGGGTCTCTCCGCGGATGAACTCCATCACCAGAAACGGCATTCCGCCGTGGGAGCCGTGGTCGTAGACCCGCACGATGTTGGGGTGGGCCAGCCGCGCCAGCGAGGCCGCCTCTCGTTCGAACCGCCGCTTGTACATCTCCACATCGGCGGTGGGATCGCGGGCGTACAGCAGCTTGACGGCCACCTCGCGTCCGAGGGCCGGCTGGTGGGCGCGGTAGACCCGGCTCATGGCACTGGTCGCGATGCGCTCGATCAGGTGGTATCGGCCGTCAAGCATGGTGCCGAGCAGCTGATCGGGACGCTCAATGTCATCGGGGGTGGGCGGCGCCTGCACTCTGCCAGGCCCCAGCTGGCGTGGATTGGCCGATCCCGGGTCTTGCACGGGCTCCTCTTCCGCTGAGCGCCCGGACGTGCCGGGGAACGGACTCTGCGGGGGACTCATGCGGTGCTCTCCAAGGAATTACCCGTGCACTTCTTTACGGCACTCAAGAAGGTCGGTCATGCCTCGCATGAGGTCAAGTCGGGCGTGGCTTGTGTCCAGGAGGGCCGGTCCTTGGGGCTGGCTCTTTCGGGTTATTTGGTCGTCGCGTGCCGACCGAAGACGCTGTCGGTATGGCGTCCCTGTCCCCTGTTTGGGTCACTCGATCGGTGTGGGCTGGCGCGATGAAATGGAAAATTGCTGTTCTGTATTTGCTGCACTCGTTGATCGACCCAGAGGGTCCGCTCTTGTTTTGTTGCCGCAGGCCTCCGAGGGTTCCGGGCCGTCGGGACAGGCCCATCAAGAAGCTTGCCTGAGCGCGTGTGCGTGAGTGAGGTGTGGCAGCGAGGGCAACTTGGAGGGCAATTCAATTAGAGGGCATCGGGGCACTCCAATGGGGCAATTGTACTCCAGATGTCTGTACTCCAGATGTCTGTACTCCAGATGTCGGCGGGGTTCAGCGCAGGTACTTGCCGAGGTGGCTGAGACATGCGAGATCGGCGTTTCCCTGGTATTCCTCGCGTCTTGAGGCCCTATGTTGTCGCTTCGTCCCCTTGTCTGTTCGCTTGTGTTGGCTGCGGTCTCGTGGTCCTGCGCGACGGACCACAGCTCGCCACCGTCGCCTCCTAGGGAGCATCATGCTCGTCCTGACGCTGTTGTTACCGAGTCCCATGCGCGTGGCCAGGGCTACAAGTCGGTGGATACTGAGCCGCTAGAGCTTGATGAGGCCGCCCGCCGCTACCTGCTCGATTACGGCCGCGCGGTGTGCGATGGCGACGCCGACAAGGCCCGAGCCATGACGGTGCCCGCTGGCTTTAAAGATGCCCAGCTTCCCGTGATAGCGGTGCTCTTCGACGACGACGGCGGACGCAAGGCCCACCATCGCGCCGACCCCGACGGCAGTCCCCTCACCCGGCAGATCGAAGCTGCGGCGGAGGCGGTGTGTGACCAAGAGGGCTGGGGCGACCAGCTCCATCTGATGGTGGTCACCTACACTGTGCGCCTGCCGAACTTCGGTGTGAAGGGCGTCTTTGACTACAAGGTGTTCGAGCCCCAAGTCTACGGGATCGCGGTGGAGCAGGGCGACAAGCGGGTGGAGATCGACCCCCTCGTTCAGGTTGAGGCCAACCAGGGCGCCAAGAACGTCCGCGAGCTCGTCAACAAGAAGCTGGGGTCGAGCATCGATCTCTTCACCACTGACAACAGCATCATCGTGGAGATCTACAGGGTCGCCCACTTCGGTGAGCGGCGGTCGGATGGGGGCTTCTCCGACTTCCACCGTGGCCAGACCTTGCTGCGTCCCGAGGATGTCACCACCGAGCTGGTGCGCGAGCGGCTCGGTCTCA
>Ga0315322_10005159_pt1 | contig 10030 bp, 10 predicted proteins | sample M110021515metaG_FD_203461 | JGI IMG/M metagenome (GOLD analysis project Ga0315322, IMG submission 203461) | Ammonia-oxidizing marine archaeal communities from Monterey Bay, California, United States - M1 100m 21515 | ecosystem: Environmental > Aquatic > Marine > Intertidal zone | place: USA... | reverse complement strand
GCTCGCGGATGGCTGCAGCCCAGGAATTGACATCGCCGGGTGGGAGGATGCGCCCCTGCATACCGTCCTCGATGGCGTCCCGGAGCCCCCCGATCTGGCTGACGAGCACAGGTCTCGCGGCCGCGAGTGCTTCTCGCACGGTGAGACCGAACACCTCGTGCCAGAGCGCCGGGGCAGCTAAGACGTCGATTGTGGCCATCCGATCGGGCATTTCTTCAAGCGAGTAGGGGCCGTAGTAGGTCACGCCGGATCCCGGCTGGAGCTGCATGAAGCACTTCGTCAGGTAGGTCTCGTCGCCGTGGTAGGGCACCGTGTTACCGTGGATGTGTAGTTCGACCATGCCTGGTGGCAATGCCTGGACCGCGGCGATTAGCACGTCGAGCCCTTTGCTCGGCATTAAGGTGCCGAAGTAGCCGATGCGCAACGGGCCAGGTCCACCGGACGGAGCAGGTAGCTTTTTTAGGCTGTCGGTGTCTACCCCGTTCTCGACTACGGTGAAGCGGTCTCGGGCCACTCCAATCCCTTCGAATGCCGGGATTGCGCGTGCTGAGGGCACGATTAGGCGTTTCGGCAGCGCCAGCGTTGTGCGGGTGCGTTCGTGCAATCGTGCGACCGTTGCATCCGGATCCTTCTGCATCCAGCCGGGGAACAACCGCGTCAGGCAGGCCTTGGTTTGGTCTGGCTGGACTCGCTGGTCGAGGGGGCCTTCTTGGTAGAACAGTTGGCCGCAAGGGCTCAGCAGCCAGTAGTCATGCAGCGTCATGACGATCGGCACACCTGCATCGCGCAGTCGCTGCAGCGATTCGACCGACATGCCGGTCAGGTGGTGGATGTGGGCGACGTCGTATCGCACGCCTTCGCCTTGGCGTTCGGCAAGGAACCGCTCCATGGCATCGGCCATCGGAGTACACAGGTACATGGCGTCGAGCGAGTCGACGTTCTCCCATCGGTAGGCTGTGCGCCAGACCCGGGGGTTGCTGTCGACCGTTTGTTCAAACGATCCCTGGGGCGCTCCGGGCAGATTACCCCGTGCGAAGATGTCGACTTCGTGTCCTTGGGCGACCAGAGCCGCGGCCAGACCGCTGACGTGCTGTTCGACCCCGCCGACGCTGTCGGGCGGCAAACCGTGGCTGACCAGCAGGATGCGCATGTGCGAACCATGCCGTGCCTTGGTCCTGGGCGCAATCGGGGCGTTTGTAGATCGGTGTCATCAAAGACCAGATCTGTATTTGACGAAGCCCTTGCTCGCCGCTAGCCTGCTTCGCCCTCCAACTCGACCCCGATATGAAACTCAAGGTTACGAACTCCAAGTCCAAGCGCCTGAAGAAGGTCGGCTTCCGTACCCGAAGCAAGACCGTCGGCGGCCGCAAGATCATCAAGCGCAAGATCCGTCGCAGCGGTAAGTTCCGCGTCGGGTAGTCGCTCGAAGTCCGGTCCGTCTGACCCTGCCCCGGGACGTGTGCAGTTAGGCTGCAGGACACGTCATTCCATGCTTGTCGGGTCCTCTCCCCGTGTCAGGGGATATCTGCGTTGCGCTTGAGCAGCAGCGCGGCCGCTCATTTTTTGGAGAAGCTCGCCATTTCTCTGCGCATCGCCGGCACGTTTGATTGTGGGGGGTGCCCGGGCGAAATTGGGGCTGGCGACCTGCGCCTCCTCGATTCTCAGTGCTTGCGTGACTGGCGGCGAGCTGAGAAGAGCCCCGTCACGCCGGTTGCCTCGCCGAGGAAGATCGACCTGAGCATCAGGATCGGGAGCATGCCGAGGCCGTGAGGCGCCCGCAGTTGGGGTGGCAGCCAATTCCGTGGCTGAGCCGACTGTTTTGCCGGCCCAGGGCTGCGTGGCCCAAAGTTGGGTGGCCAAGTTGCCGGGCCCACACTTGGGTGGGGCCGTTGGCTCACCTCGACCGAGTTTATTGACCCGGCAGTTGCGTCTTCAAGAACGCCATGTCGTTCGCGAACTGCCCGAGGGCTTCGCGGTCGGCATCATTGATCTTGGAGTACTTCGCTGTGACGCGCACGGTGTCGTCGTCTCCGGCCGGTTCGACGCCGGCGCCGGTTGTCACGATCTCGAAGAAGCTCTTCTTGATCATCTTGACCTGGAACTTCATGTGCATCTCGCCGCCATCGAAGAACAGGGCTTTTGCCTGATCCGCGTTGAAACCGGCCTTTGAGCCGTTCCAGAGGAACTGCATCTTGTTGCCGTCCACGTTGGCGATCTTGCCAACAAGGACCATCTTCTTCTTGCTGCCAAGCATCTGGTTGCGGGTTTCGTCCGGGAATGTCACGAGGACCTTCTCCTGATCGACGGCCGCTTCGGCGGTCAGCTCCTTCTTGTTGAGGTGCTTGATGATCGCCTTGGTTGCCGCTGCTTCGTCGTCGTGCAGATCGATCAGCTTATCGATGCCAACCTTCGTTATGACATCGCGGACGAATGGCGAAGGCTGTGCGATGACCAGATCGCCGTCTTCAGCGCGACTGCGCTTGTGAGCCTTAATTACGGCGCCGAGGGCGGTCGAGTTGATGAACTTGACCAGGCGCATGTCGAGGATGAGATGGTTGACGCCGCGGTCGAGCAAGTCCTCGACTTCGTCCATGAGCGCGGGGCAGTAGAACGTGTCAAACTCGCCCTTTAGGGTGAGAGTCGCGTAGTCGTCGTAAAGTGACTTGTCGATCTTCATGGCATCAGAGGGGGCTGCTAAAAGAAATCAGCCCATTTGGGTTGCTGATGATTCTGACCTTTTGTGGGGCTGGGCGCAACTTGGCTCGTGGCATTCCGTGTACCAAGCTCGCGATGCTATGGCGCTGCACGCATCTTGGTTCTAGAGTCTCCAGGGCAGATGAAATGGCCTTGGCAAAAGACTCCTGAGCCCGCGACTCCCTCGGTAGCGCACCGTCCAGAGGAAGATTCCTTGTCCGCTTCGACGATCTTGACCGGGGATGCGACCGAGGATTCTCGCTCGCTCGAAATCCTTTTGGACACGATTGCCGCCGTTACGGCCAATATCGACCTGGATAGCGTGTTGGGTGACATCGTTGACCGTTCTCTACAGGTGACGAACGCTGAGCGGGCCATTTTGTTGCTGGGTGATGATCCAGATCACTTGTCGGTGCGCATCGCGCAGGACAAGGAGCGTAAGACCCTGACGGGTGACCTTCAGTGGAGCCGCAGCCTAGTGCGACGCTGTTTGGAAGAGCATGTCGCGGTTCGATCGGTGGTGCAGTCTGACCAGGAAGCTCTCGAACTTGGGCGCTCCGTATACGATCTCAAGTTGCGCACGGTGATGTGTGCGCCGATGCGATCGAAGGGCCGTACGGTCGGGGTGATCTACGTGGACTCACGTGCGGTTCGGCGCGAGTTTTCGGAGCGTGACTTGGCGCTGTTTGGCGCCATTTCGGCTCAGCTAGCCATCTCGGTGGAGAATGCGCGTCTGCACGCAGACTCACTTGAGAAGGTGAAACTACAGAAAGACGTCGAGATCGCCCGCCGCATTCAACAGCATCTGTTGCCAACTGTGCCCCGCGATTGGAGCGGGTTTGAGATCGGCATCCGCTACGAAGCGGCAGAGCAGGCCTCCGGCGACACCTATGATTGCGTGGAAATGCCGGGTGGTCGCTATGCGATCATGATCGGCGATGTGACGGGTCACGGGGTTGGGGCAGCTTTGCTAACCCACGCCGTGCAAGCCGCGCTGCGCAGTTACCTTGAGCTAATCGATGATGCTGCGACGGTCATTACCAAGGTCAATCAGCGACTCGTCGACAGTGTCGAGACCGGCAACTTCATGTCGTTGCTGTTGATTATCCTCGACCCGAAGAAGGGCACTCTCGAGTACGTCAACGCTGGTCATCCGGGCTTGGTGGTCTGTCAGAAGAATGGCATCCAGGTGCTGGAAAAGACCGGCATGGTGCTCGGAGTCGTGGGCGATCAGGTTTACGAAGCTAGCCCGACGGTCAAGCTTGAGCCTGGTGATGTCATGTTCTTGCACACGGATGGCGTCGATGAGGCCATGTCGCCGGACCGTGCGGTCTTCGGCGTAGAGAGGTTGCAGGAACTCGTTGGTAAGCAGCGTCTTAATGGCGCTGGTGCGAATGATATTCTGGTCGAGGTCGAGCGGCAGGTCCGAGATCACGTTGGTAGTGATCTTCGTGAGGACGATTTCACGATGATCGCCGTCAAACTGACGTGAGCAAAGCCATGGCATCTAGCCTCAAGAATGGTCCCGAGGGGAACTCTGCTGGTAAATCGGCCCCAATCGATCGGCGCATCATTATTCTGATCGTCATCGTCGTCGGGGTTGCCGCTTTCTATGGCTACCAAGCCTGGCAGGCGCGTGTCGAGCGTGACTTGGTCCGCAGCAAGTTGTTGTTGGCGACCGCAAGTGAGTTGAAGGCGGAAACCCCGAATCGCGACGCCTTGTCCAAACTCATGGCGCAAATCCGGCGGCTGCCTGATTCGTCGATATCGGCCGAATTGTTGGCGCCTCAAGCTGAGATCGAGTTGATTCGGGGGCGTGCTGATCGCGCCGATGAGTTGTTCGGGTCGATTGCCAACAGCCCGGATGCGTTGCCCGCAGACCTTCGCTTGGGGTCGCGCATATTGTTGGCGAAGCATGCGGACTTTGGCGGCGACGTTGTGGAAGCCAATACGATGTTGCAGCAAGCGCAGTCGATGGCCGAGGTGGCTTATGGCGACAGTCGTGACGTTGAGGATCTGTTTCGCGCTTGGCAGGCATCGGTGCGGCTTTGGGATCCACGATCGGCGGAGTTTGCTGGACAGCTGAAGGCGAATCACAGTGAGTCTCCCGAGAGTCGCCTGGCGCAACTCAACGAGAACTTTGTAGCGGACCGCGATCAGCAACTCGTCGCCGATTTGTTGGTCGACTTCTCGAAGGTGCCGGCAGAACTGCGCGCAATTAAGACCATCGTGACGCTGCAGAGTGGCGATGTGCCGAGTGCCCGCAAGGATGCGGAACAACATGTTATCGAGGCGCCAGGTGTGCCAGGTGTTCGTTTGGTCGCGGCGGTGGTGTTGCATGCATGCGCGGCTGGCAGCGCGGCGGAGTCGGCCGACCGCGAGGTGTTCGTAACGCGACGCAACGGGCATCTTGATTGGCTCGATAAGCGCGCGCCCTCGGATCAGGAGAAGACCTGGGGTGCAATGCGCCAGCTGCGCTGAGTAGCTACTGGGCGATCCGTTGCGCAGACTTTCGTCGCGCGAATCGTCTAGCGTGACATGACGGCGAACAATCCCAAGCCGATCGCGAGTAGCGCGAAGATCGGTGCGACGAGTGTTTTGGGCACACCGATGTTGTGCAGGACGTGCGTTAGGTGTCGGCGGTCACCGACCCATGGTGGATGCGCGAGCCAGAGGCGTGCTGTGACGACCTGCGCGAAATCGACAAGCGGTACGGCGACCGCGAGTAATAGCAGCGGCTCGTCGCGCATGGTGTGCACGATGGCGAAGCTGCAACTGAGCCCGAGCGCGTAGGCGCCGCTATCGCCAAGGAACAGCCGTGATCGCGGCCAATTCCAGGGTAGGAACCCGATTGCGGCAAATCCCGCGGCTGTGACCCAGGTTTGGGTTGGAGCGCCAATGCCTAGGCACAATAGCGAACTGCCGGCGAGGCTCGCGGCAACACCATCTGTGTTGTCTAGGAAGTTGATGGCGTTGGTCAGAACGAACGTCAAGCAGAACGCAGCGGCGAAGAACCATGGTTCGGCGATTGGGTCGGCGGCGGTGGTCGCGATCAAGCCGGCTGCGATGGCTAGGCCAACGGCTTTGATGCGCCAATCGAGTCCTCCTTCCTCGAGTGGTCCTCCGTGTTCTTTGCGGCGGTCGTCTTCGAAGCCAGTCGCTGTTGCGACTACGATTGCGGCGAGTACCAGCCAGGCGCTGTCAGCGATGCACCACGCGAGGATCGTTGGAGCAAGAAGCACGCCGGCTAGAGGGATGGGGCGGGCGTGTAATTTGCGACCGGGTCGCGGCAGATCGTCAGGTAGCCAGCCGAGGAGCCGTTGATTGATGAAGACTCCGACCGCGATGGTGGCGCATGCGATCAGCAATGCCCAATACGGCTCGATCATCTGTAGAGCTCGTGCCTCGCGAGATAGTCCGCGACGGCATGGGGCAGTTCGGGTGGATTCCGCTCTCCGGCCCGCCACCGGTCGCGAAGATCACTGGCAGCTACGTCATCAGCAGGTAGGTCGAGCACATTCGCCAGTAACGATTCTTGTTCGGTGGTCGTCAGGTCGAGTTTGGCGAGGTCGCTTGCCAAAATGGGGTAGCCCTTTCGAGGGAAGGTCACGACGGTCGCTAGTTCGAGTAGGCGGTGATATTCATGCCACGTGGGCAGTAGGAGGAGGTTGTCGCTGCCGATCAGAAAAAATAACGGGGTGTCCGGGGCCTCCGCCGCCAGTTCGGCCAGAGTGTCGACGGTAAATGAGGGGCCGGAGCGGTGAAGTTCGCGTTCGTCGACGGTGACACTTGGGATGTCGGCGAAGGCTAGGCGCGTCATTTCGCATCGGTCAGGTGCCGGCGCCATGTCCCGGCCACGCTTGTGTGGGTGGTCTCCTGACGGAATTGCACGCAACTCGTGAATTGGTAGCCGGGCCAGGGCCTCCCTCGCCAGCGTCAGATGTGTTCGGTGGGGAGGATTGAATGATCCGCCCAGTACAGCCGTTCCCCTGGGGGAATCATCGATTTTTGGGGTGTTCTCAACCGGTCGCATTATCTCGCCGGAGCGTAGGGGGCGGGCGGGAGCGGGAAAAGCCTGGGCCCCAGATGCTTGCGGACTGAGAATTGACGGTTGCGCCGTCTTTTCTAGATCGCTAGTTTCTGCGTCCTCGCGCTTTCTCCCAGCGCGGAAGACCCCTAATCGCTAATCCCTCCAGACGGCCATTTGGCCTGATGAGCTACCCAATCAATGGGCTATCCAATGCGTAAGTTCGCACTCGCACTCGCTCTGCTTCCTATGGCTGCTTGCTCGACCTTTGGCTGGGAAGGCCAAGGCACAAGCTTGACCCAGGAGCAGCGTCAGCGTGGCATCAAGGATGTCAGCGCCCTCTCCAGCCAATACGATACGCAATCGTTCTTCCGCAGCGTGCGTCGCCGCAGCGACGGTCGTAACAACGCTTTCGGTCGTGACTTGATGAACATCACGGACTTCATGGACCGTCATCTCTGGAATTACGACGCCAACGACCCCTACATCAACTTCCCGTCGGACACGACGAAGCTTGAGCACGTGGGTCGCTTCGGTCTGACGACCTTTAGCGCGCTGCCGCTCGTCGACGAAATCACGACGCGTTAAGTCGCGCGTGTTCGTGAAATAGGCCCGTAATGTGGGCCAGCACAGGGCTCGTCTCTATGGCGGGCTCTCGTTGTGTACGCTGGCAATCTCATCGTCACGGCCGGTTGGGGCGCGAAGGGCAATGTGTCAGCCGGGCGTTTTGAGCTCGGAACGCGGGATCTCACTCAGAGTTTTTTGGCCAAGTGATCGGCCGCGGAGCTTAGACGCGTTCCCAGATTGCGATCTTGCGCGTGCGAGCCGCCGGCTCGGGGAGTTCATAGGTGATGATCTCCGTGCGTCGGAAGCGGCCGAGCTTCTCGGGCATGTCTGCGTCTTCTTCTAGCCAGAGTGCAAGGTGGCCACCGGGGCGAACCAGCGGTTGTGCCATTGTGGCGAGTTGGCCTGGGCGCGCGACGGCGCGCGCTGTCACTAGGTCAAAGCCGTGCCGGAAGTCCTTACGCAGCGTCGGGGCTTGCGAGGCGTCCATTTGAATGGTCTCGATGCGGGCTAAGTCTGCGCTAACTAGGCAAGTGCCGATCGCGCGTATCTTTTTCCCCGTCTTGTCCATCAAGATGACGGTCGCATGTGGGTGAAGTGCGGCCACGCCAACTCCGGGGAAGCCGTTACCGGTACCCAAGTCGAGAACGTGGTGAGGCGATATTTTGGCTAGGCCAAATGCGAGGCTATCCAGTGCGTGCAGGACGACGGCCGCTTCCGGGTCGCGCACTGCCGTCAAATTGATGTGCTCGTTGGTCTGGAGCATCGCGTCGAGGTAGCCGAGCACTTCGTCTGCTTGCTGTTCGTCGATCTCGATCCCCAGCGCCTTGGCCTTGCGAACGAGTGCGGCAGGATCGGTTTGTTCTGGCTCTGAAGTCACGGCCGCGATCTTCGGGCCTTTTTCGCCGGGCGCAACAGTGATCAGCGCGATGACGTAGTTGTTAGGCTGAGGAACGGCGTCCCAGCTTGGTCTCTGAGTCGTTTATCCCGGTTGCGTTTGCAGGTTATTCACCCGGCGCAGGTGACTCGAGGACTTGCAATAAGCCGTCCACACCGCTGTCTGGGCGGACCAGTTCGATCTCGGCAAGCCGGCGCAGCCATGATGTTTGTCTGCGGATCAGCTTGTGGGTGTTGCGTCGGATGCGATTGCGAAGTTCGGTGCGGTCCTTGTAGCGACCGCGTAGGTAGTCACGGCATTCGGCGTAGCCGATCGCGGCGCCTGCCGTGCGCGAAAATCCGCAGTCGTGCTCGATGGTTTCTGTCTCTTGGACCAGCCCTTGATCGAGCATGAATTCAGTGCGCTGCTTGACCCGGTCGTGGAGTTCTTCGCGGCCGCGGCTGACCATCGCCACCCGGCAATCCCTGAGCCATCCCTTTTTTTCGAAGTGCGCCTGCTGGCTCGTGATCGTCTCGCCGGTCACCTCGAGCACTTCGAGCGCTCGCACGAGGCGCCGTAAATCTCGGCGATGGATGCGCTCGGCAGCCTCGGGGTCACGTCGCTGTAATTCTTCATGAAGGCAGCCGGGCTCGGCTTTCTCTCGGGCTTCGAGTGCTGCCCGTAATTCTGGCTGGGCTTCGGGCCCATCCATCAGGCCCTTGAAGAAGGCCATGAGGTAGAGCGGTGTGCCTCCGACGAATAAGGCCTTTCGCCCGGTCTGATGCAGCTCCGTCAGTTTTTCGGCGGCAAATCGGCACCACCGGGCTGTGTCAAAAGTGTCGTTGGGGTCGACGATGTCCACTAGGTGGTGGGGCACCCTGGCCAGCTCCTCCGTGCTGGGTTTCGCTGTGCCGATGTCCATGCGTCGGTAGACAGCCATGGAGTCCATGGACAGGATTTCTCGGCCGGTGCGTTCGGCGAGTTCGATGGCCAGCGCGGTCTTGCCGGACGCCGTGGGCCCGGTCACGACCCACAGTGGGGCCTCGCTGCCAAGTTCTGACGAAATCTGGGTGCTCAACGTGTGCGAAGTTACCGGCTATGTCCTTCCGCGTCGCGGTCTTGCCCGGTACGTTGTTCGGCTAACTTTCCGATGATTGCGCTTCTCTCAGATATCCACAGCAACATCGAGGCCCTGACCAACTGCCTGGCAGAAGTGGAGGGCCTTGGTGCCGACCGCTTGATCTGCCTTGGCGATGTCATTGGTTACGGGCCTCAGCCACGCGACGCACTGCGCACGATCATGGATCGTTGTGAGTTCTCGCTGCTCGGTAACCACGAGCACGGCGCGATGTTCTACGCCTCGGACTTCAATCCGCGTGCTCGCGCCGCGATCGATTGGACTCGAGATCAACTCAATCGTCGAGACTGCCCGCGCGAGGAGAACATGCAGTTCTGGAACTACCTCGACGGCATGAAGAAGGAACACCGCGAGTCGAGCATGCTGTTCGTACATGGCTCGCCGCGCGACCCCGTGCGTGAATACATGATGCCGCGCGACGTGCAGGACCAGCAGAAGATGGACGAGTGCTTTGCCAAAATGGGCGATGCGAAACTCTGCTTCATTGGCCACAGCCACGTGCCCGGCGTCTACACGCAATCTGGCAAGTTCTTAATGCCGAGTGAGATTGGCATGGAGTGGCAGGTCGATGAACCGGCGATCGTTAATGTTGGTTCGGTCGGTCAACCGCGAGATGGCGATGTTCGCTCGTCGTTCGTCACTTACGACGGCGATGGCACCAACGGAACCGTGCGCTTTTATCGCGTTGCCTATGAGCACGAGGTGACCAGTGCCAAGATCCGCGAGATTG
>Ga0315322_10005158_pt1 | contig 10030 bp, 8 predicted proteins | sample M110021515metaG_FD_203461 | JGI IMG/M metagenome (GOLD analysis project Ga0315322, IMG submission 203461) | Ammonia-oxidizing marine archaeal communities from Monterey Bay, California, United States - M1 100m 21515 | ecosystem: Environmental > Aquatic > Marine > Intertidal zone | place: USA... | reverse complement strand
TTACTAGATACAGAATTTACTGACAATAGTGTTGAAGAATTAAAAGAATTGATTATCTGGTCAAGCAAAAATATTAAAAATTATAAAATAATTATTAGACCTCACCCTTCTGGAGTTAGTATATTTAAAATAGATGAATTCATAAATAATCCAAGAATAACAATACATAATCCTGAAAAATTTTCTTTAAATGAATCTTTAAGTATTTCAGAATTTTTTATTACTATAGATAGTTCTTCGGCTATAGAGGCTTGTTCGTCAAGATTATTACCTTTATGGGTTAACAGTAAGAAAAGAAATTATCATGAGAAAAATATAGAAAAAATTAGATCAGTTCAAAACATAAAATTAATAGGAAATTTAAATGAAATTAAAAAAACTTTATTTGTATTGTGTAAGAATAAGAATAAAAAAGAAAAAATTTTAAATAAAATATCTTTTATTTTTAAAAAAAATATAAAATATAAGGGTAAAGTATCTCAAAATTTTATTAAGAAAAATATCATGAAAATATATTTTAATTGAAATGAAAAAAAAGGTTAGAATTATTCCTAAAGTTGATGTCAAGGGAATAAATGTTGTCAAAGGAATTCACCTTGAAGGTTTAAGGGCCTTAGGAGATCCAATGGAGTTTTCAAAGTATTATTACAATAATCAAGCAGACGAAATTATCTATCACGATATTGTTGCAAGTCTTTATGAAAGAAATAGTTTAAATAACTTGGTTAGAAATGTATCAAAAAATATATTCATACCGTTTTCAGTTGGTGGAGGGCTTAGAAATCTTAATGATATTAAAAATGTTTTAAAATCTGGAGCTGATAGAGTTTTTGTAAATACAGCAGCAATTAATAATCCTAATATCATTAATGAAATAGTTAATAATTTTGGCGCATCAACTTTAATTGTTTCTATAGAGGTAAATAAATATCAAGATAAATATAAATGCTATACTGATTTTGGGAGAGAAGAGAATAGTATAAAATTATTTAATTGGATCAATGAAATTGAGAAAAGAGGTGCACGAGAAATATTGATATCATCAATCGATAGAGATGGAACTAGAAGTGGATTTGATGTAGACCTAGCAAAAAAAATTACAGAAATATCAGATTTGTCGTTTATTATTGGAGGGGGGTTTGGTGAAATTAGACATATTCACGAACTGCTAGATCAATCTAATCCTTCTGGAATTTATATAAGTTCAGCATTACATTATAACACCATTGATAAGATTTCTAAAAATATAACTAACACTAAAGGTAATTTTGAATTTATAAAAAAAAATAAAATAGATAAATTTAAAAAGATAACCATTAAAGATATAAAAAAATCTATATTTTAAAGATAGTATTTATGAAATATGATTTAGCAATAATCGATTATCAAATGGGCAATTTGTTTGGCCTTGATTGTGCACTGAAACATGTAAAACTTAAAACAATTATAACTTCAAAGAAAGAAGAAATAATGAATTCTAAAGCAATCATTTTACCTGGCGTGGGGTCTTTTGGTAAAGCTATGAAAAATATCAAAGAAAAAAAATTAGATAAAATTATAAAAGAATTTCATGTGGAAAAAAAAATCATTATTGGTATTTGTTTGGGTATGCAACTAATGTTTGAAAAAAGTAGTGAAATCAATAGCAATAAAGGATTAGCTTTATTCAAGGGCTCTGTTGAAGCAATAAACAAAAAAAATAAAAGTTTAAATATTGGTTGGAGTGAAAATTATTGTAAAAGTAAAAAAAATGAAATTAAAAAATTAATTCATAACAAAGAGACTTACTTTATCCATTCATATGCTGCTAAACCTTTAAATAATAAAATAATTCTTGCAGAATCTACTTTTGATAATATAAATTTTTGCAGTGTTGTAAAAAGTAATAATATGATTGGTTTTCAATTCCACCCTGAGAAAAGTGGTATTAATGGTTTAAAAATATTAAAATTATTATCTAGAAAAATTAAAAATAATGAAAACATTTTATAATTTACCCAAAAAAATAATTTTTTGTAAAAAATGTGTGATGTCTAATCAAAGACCAAGCTCATATCCTGAATTTAAACATACTAAAAATCGAGAAGGAGCTAAATATCTAAATATTGATCCTAAAACTGGAATTTGTGATGCCTGCAAAGTATCAGAAAATAAAAAAAAAATTAATTGGAAATCAAGAGAAAAAGAATTATTAAAACTTTTAGATAAGCACAGAGGTAAATACCTTGATTATGATTGTATAGTTCCTGGCAGCGGTGGTAAAGACAGTGGGTATGCCTCTCATATATTAAAATATAAATATGGAATGAATCCATTAACAATAACATGGCCACCAATTCGATATACAGAGTATGGGTATAATAATTTTATAAATTGGATAGAAAAAGGAGGGTTTGACAATCTAACAATTAAACCAAATGGTCGGGTGATGAAACTTTTAACAAAACTATCAATTATAAATTTATTACATCCTTTTCAAACTTTTGTTTTTGGTCAAAAAAATTTAGCTCCTAAAATCGCTAAAAAATTTAATATTCCTCTCATTTTTTATGGAGAGAATGAAGCGGAGTATGGAAACCCCCTAGCTGACAATAATTCAGTAATGAAATCTAGTTATTTTATGATTGAAAATATTAAAAAATCTTATCTAGCAGGTGTTTCGATAGATAAACTTATAAAAAAATACAATTTATCGTATCAAGATCTATCTGTTTTTTTACCTTTAGAAAAAAATGAATTAAAAAAACTAGATATTGAATTTCGCTATTTAGGTTATTATTTAAAATGGATTCCACAAGAATCATACTATTATGCTGTTGAAAATACAGGATTTAAAGCCAGACCATTTAGGACACAAGGAACTTACAGCAAGTACACTGGTATTGATGATAAAATCGACGACCTTCATTACTACACAACCTATATTAAATTTGGATATGGAAGGGCTAGTCACGATGCATCTCAAGAAATTAGAAATGATCATATTGACAGAAAAGAAGCATTATCATTAGTAAAAAAATTTGATGGAGAGTTTCCTGATAGATATTTTGATGAAACATTGGATTATCTTGGTTTAAGTTCAGCAAAATTTCACGAATTATGTGATAAATTTAGATCCCCACACATATGGAAAAAAACTTCTAATGGTTTTCTTTTAAGACATACGGCTAACAAAGATGGTACTGATGATTAAGAAAATTTTTATTACTGGAGGTCTAGGTTTAATTGGCAAGGAACTAGTAAAAAATTTAAATAATTATAAATACAATTTAATTATTACTGATGTTAAAAACCAAATTAAAAGGCATAAAACTTTTATAAAATCTTATAAATCCTCAAAAATAAAATTTTTAGAGTGTGATATTACAAATAAAAAAAAATTGTTACAAATTACAAAGAACCAAGATTGCATAATTCATTTAGCTGCAATGCTCGGAGTAAAAAATACTGAAAAGAATATAGAGAAATGTTGGAAAATAAACGCCCAAGGTACTGAAAATGTAACAGAAATTTGCAAAACAAATAATATAAAAAGATTAATCTTTTCATCATCATCTGAAGTTTATGGTGAGTCTATAACAAAAACTATTAGTGAAAAAAATGATTTATTGGGACAAAATATTTATGCATGCTCAAAAATTGCAGCAGAGAATTTAATATTGAAAAGTCAATTTGAAAATAAAAAACTTAATTTTACAATATTAAGACTTTTTAATACATATGGTACTGGACAAGTTGCTAAATTTTTTATTCCAAACATTTGTAAAGCAATTAAAGAAAATAAAAATATTACTATCAATGGCGATGGTTCACAAATGAGGAGTTACGCTCACGCATCTGATATTGCAGATGCTATTAAAAAATGCATTCAGAATAAAAAAAGTAAAAATAAAATTTATAATGTTGGAAACCCCAATGAAAAGCTTAGTCTCAATCAGGTATTAAAAATTGCTAATAATATTAAACAAATCAAAAAAAAAATATATTACAAAAAAGATTTTAAAAAGTCTGATAGAAATAAAAATAGAGAAATATTTTTTAGAGTTTGTAATATAGATAAAATTAAAAATGATTTGAGATTTAAGATAAAAATTTCTCTTAAAGATGGTTTAAAAAATATTATAGAGTCAAAAATAAAAATTTATTCTGATTGGCCTTAATTATTTATATTAAATTCAAATATTTTTTAATTGATTAAATTTTCTATATTCATATAAGATTTATTAATATTTTATTAATAAACAAATGATCTCGTATTATCAAAATCTTGAAAAAAAATTTAAGAAAAAACAAATCAATGTAGCTATATTTGGTGTTGGTTATGTCGGAATTAAACTTGTATTAGCGTTAGCTAAAAAAAATTGTCAAATTTTATGCTTTGATAATGATAAAGATAAACTAAAAAAAATCTCCAAAGGTAAATCTCCATTTTCTTATATAGCAGACAAAGAAATCAAAAAAATTAAAAATAAATTAGTATTTGAAAAAAATTTAAAAAATGTTCAAAAGGCTGATGTAATTATTATGTGCCTTCCAACTCCATTAAAAAATAATAAACCCGACATATCTCATATCCACAATTGCTGGAATGACATAAAACAATTTATTCGAAAAGGTCAATTAATTATACTTGAAAGTACCACATACCCAGGATGCACTGAAGAAATTTTTTTAGATTATTTAAAGAACAAGTTTTTAATTGATAAAGAAATTTTTCTTTCTTACTCACCTGAAAGAGAAAATCCAGGAGATCATAATTATAATTTTGAAAATACACCAAAAGTAGTTTCGGGTATTAATAAAAATTCTCTAAAATTATCTGATTTATTTTATAAAATTATCACTAAAAAAACTGTTAAAGCTCCATCGATCAAAATCGCTGAAATGTCAAAATTATTAGAAAATATTTATAGATCTATAAATATCGCACTAATTAATGAGCTCAAAATAGCAACTTATAATTTGGATATGAATATTTACGATGTAATAAAAATTGCTGAAACAAAACCATTTGGTTTTAAAAAATTTGTACCAGGACCTGGAACAGGTGGTCACTGTATTCCTATTGATCCACTGTATTTTTCTTGGTTATCAAAAAAAAATAATTTTGATGTTAAATTTATAAAATTATCCTCTGAAATAAATTCATTTAGAACAAAATGGATAATAAAAAAAATCAAGAATATTATTAGGAAGTTTAAAAACCCAAAAATATTATTATTAGGTTTGTCTTATAAAAAAAATATTGAAGATACTAGAGAGTCGGCAAGTCTTAAAATATTTAAAGAAATAAAAAAGAAAAACTTTATAGATTATTGTGACCCATATAATGAAAGACATTTGTTCAACTATAAAAATAAAGATAAATATATAAAATCAAAAAAATTTAGTCAAAATTTATTGAAAAAATATGATCTAATTATTATAAGTACTGACCATGATAAATTTAATTATAAAATGATAAAAAATTCTAAAAAAATTATTATAGATTTAAGAGGAAAATTCCAAAAGAATGACTCTAAATATATTTATCAATTATAATTATTTTTAATCATTTTTTTTATACATAGAGCTTGCCAAAATAAATTCGAATTTTTCCAATTAGAATCTTTTTTAAATTTTTTAAATAAACCCAGTAATTTTTTAGTATTATAAATACCATCATAGAAAGTTTTTTGATCTGAAAGTATTGAATATGCCCATTCAAAAAGATCTTCTTTAAGCCATTTTACTTGAGGATCAGATATATATCTCTTTTTTTCATAGGCATTAATATTAAATTTTTTTTGTATCATCTCACGATATAAATAGCGTAAATTTCCGTTTTTAATTTTATACTTATTGTCTAAATTATAAAAAAAACTTGCTATATTTTTATCTAAAAAAGGAACTCTTAATTCTTTGCCATATGACATTGAGGACCTATCACAGGATTTTAAAATTCTTGGTAATTTGGTAAAATTAATGTCTCTATAGATAATTTTTTCTAAATTATTTTCGATATTCGAAATACTCTCTTTAATTTCAGTATCATTATCTCTATTATCTCTTAAAAAAGCAGGATCTAAAACGTCTAAATCAACATTTCTAGTTCCATCTGCTGAATAACCTCCTTTATTTATTCCCTGCATGCTATTATAAATATACTTAATTACACTTATCCAAGTTTCATTTTCAATTTTTTTAAATTTTGAAGTTTCATTTAAAATATTAAAAAAATTTTTTTCTTTTATTAAATCGTAAATATATGCTCCAAAAATATATTTGTATCCCCCGGCAATATCATCACCACCTTGACCTTCTGATATTACTTTACAGTTAGGTTCGTAGGCTCGCTTAATTAATAAAGATTTAGCGATAGTTGGTATTCCAGGAAATGGTCCTTCTTGATTTATTAAAATTTCATCAAAATTATTTATTACATCATTACTAGTAATTTTATAAAAATTAATTTTCCAATTTAATAATTTTGAAAATTGTTCCAGATCTTTTTTTTCATCTATTGAAGACTCGTCATAATAGAAACTATTTGCTGAAATGTCTTTTTGACCGTTATTTACTCTATTCAAAATAGAAATCATAAGCCGGGAGTCTATTCCACCACTTACATTTACCCCAATTTTTACATCGGCTTTACATTGTAAACTAATTGATCTTTCAATTAAATCATAAGCTTGATCAATTAAATAACTATCTAAATTTTTCTCTACAAGATGATTTTTTTTTTGATTATCATTTTTTTTTATTTCCCAATATTTCTTTATATTAAAATTATTTTCTTTTAATGAATATTTAATAAAATTACCTGGTTCAAGTTGTTTTATATTTTCATAAAATGTATTAATGCCATAATCATAAAATGATTTTGTTACATATGATTTAACTGTTGATAAATTTAATTTATTATTAAAGATTTCAGAAATTCCATTAATCTCTGAGCTGACAATAAATTTATTTTCATCTTTTATATAATAAAAAGGTTTTACACCAAGTTGGTCTCTAGCACAAAAAAAAGAATTTTCAATATTGTCATAAATAACAAAAGCAAAAATCCCATTTAAGTAGTCCAAACACTTTTCTTTTTTTATAACATATAGTTCTAAAAGTACCTCGGTATCTGTATTAGTTCTAGTTTTTAAATTAAATTGTTTTCTAAGTTCTTTGAAATTATAAATTTCACCATTGTAAATAATTGTATACCTACCTTGTGAGTCAGTCATTGGCATGCTGCCCTCTTTTGATAGATCAAAAATACTCAGTCTACATGATCCTAGTGAAAAATTTTTTAGATTAAGATATTTTTCATCATCTGGTCCTCTATGTTTTATTTTTTTTATTATTTGTTTAACTGTAGTTTGATGATCTAATTTATTTGAATAACATAGGGCAATCCCACACATTATATTTTAATTACTTTATTATTTTTTTTGGAGCTTTTAATAAGTCCATTAATAATTTTCATATCAATTAAGCTTTCGTAATTATCACAATATGGTTTTTCTTTTTTTTTAATAAAACAATTTACCGCATTCTGCGCAAGTAGCCCAAATTGATTTCTTGGTTTCGGACCAAATATTAATTTAGGAATTTGATTTAATTCCTCAAAACCCTCGTGTTCTGGTGATTTTATGACTTTAAATAACAATCCAGATCGTCCAATGCCTGAAATTAATATTTTTCCCTTGGTTCCGTAAAGATAAATGTCAAAATTATCATATTTTTTTATATTTAAAGATTGGATTGTTGCTTTCAAATTATTTTTAAATATTAAAATTCCATCTATATTTTTATCATCCTTTGGACAATGAAAACTAAAATCATTGTCAAATCCAACTACCTTTTTAACCTCACCAGCTATGTCATTCAGCAACATTCTTAAAGTATCAACTAAATGTGTACCTGTAGTTAAAACTCCATATACATAGTAAGATGAAACCTGAGTTATTTTTCCAATAATTCCAGATTTAATTTTCTTTCTTAAATCAATTATTTTTTCATCGTATCTTCTTCTGTGATTAACTAAAACTTTTACTTTTTTTCGTTTTATCTTTTTGCTTAAATAAATTGCCTGTTTTAGGGTGTTTGCCAGTGGTTTTTCTAAAACAATTACTTTTATTCCTAAATCTATACACTTATTAGTAATTTGAAAATGTGTATCTTTCCAGGTAGCAATAGAAACAATATCAGGCTTTTCAGCTTGAATCATTTTTATATAATTTTCATAAAGTCTTAAATTGTTTGATATTTTATTTAATAATTTTTTATCTAGTGGTTTTTTTTCACAAACAGCTACGAGATTAACTTTTTTATTAGCTTTCCACATTCCAAGATGGCTAGCAGGCTTTTTTCTTTTTTTATCAAATTCTAGACTAAAACCAATTCTTCCTGCTCCAATATGGCAAATTTTAATTTTTTTTTTCATTAGATGTTTTATTTTAGAAATTAATATATAAATATTTAATATGTACAATAAAAAAAGTAAAACAATATGTTTTATTCCTGCAAGAGGCAGATCAAATAGAATTTTAAATAAAAACTTAAAAAAAATTAATAACAGAACATTGATTGAAATTACAATTAATCAAGCTAAAAAATCGGGTGTTTTTAGAGATATAATTCTTTCCTCAGATTCGAAAAAAATACTAAGTATTGGAAAAAAATTAAAAATCAATTGCTTAAAAAGAACTCAGAGAAACTCAAAAGATAATTCTACAACTGACTCTGCTCTCAAAGAAACAGTTTTAAAAATAAAAAATGATTATGAAAATATAATAATACTACAAGTCACGTCACCATTAAGAAAAATTGGTACAATTAAAAAATTTATTAATTTTTGTAAATCTAAAAAATTAGACCATTGTCTTACTGTAAGTAAATTCACAGATAATTTATCCTATTTTGATAAATATTATTTTAATTCCTTAATTAAAAAACGACAACGAAGTCAAATTAAAAAACCATTCATTTATGAGAATGGATTAATTTACTTCATTTCAAGAAAAAGCTTTGTTAATGATTTTAAAATTTTTCCTAAAAAAAATTGGAACTATTTTTTAACTAATAAGTATGAATCTTTGGATATTAATGACTTGCAAGATTTCAAGGTTTGCAAATTACTAAATAAGAAAATATGACTGTTGAATTAAAAATTTTAAATAAAAAAATCAAAACTGATTCAAAACCATATATAATTGCTGAGGCATGTATAAATCATGAGGGAAATATCAAGATCGCAAAGAAAATGATTGATAAGGCTGTCATTGCTGGCGTTTCTGCGGTAAAATTTCAATTTCATGTTTTAGAAGATGAAATGTTAACAAAGACACCTAAATCGAAAAATTTTTCTGAAAGTCTTTACTCAACTTTAAAGAGGACAAATCTATCAATTAAAGAACACCAAGAATTAAAAAAATATTGTGAAAATAATGGTGTAGACTATCTATGTACTCCTTTTTCTTTCAAATCTGCGGACATACTTGAAAAAGAAATTAAGTTAAAACTTTTTAAAATTGGCTCTGGTGAACTCACAAATATTCCCTTACAAATACATATTGCTAAGAAAAAATATCCTACAATTATTTCAACAGGTATGTCGACATTCAATGAGGTTAAACATACATTTAATATAGTTAAAAAGATAAATAAAAATATTGCTTTAACACAGTGCACTTCAGCGTATCCATGTGATCCAAAAATAGCGGATATTGCTGTTATTAAAGAATATATAAAAAAATTTAAAGTAATTACTGGATTATCTGATCACACTTCTTCAATTTTCACCTCTATAGGAGCTATTGCAATGGGGGCTAAAATAATTGAAAAACATTTTACTTTAAATAAAAAAGCAAAAGGTCCTGACCACGCTTCGTCCTTGGAGCCTTATGAGCTCAAACATCTAGTAGATGGCTGTAATGCTGTTTTTTTAGCATCAAAAAATAATCAAAAGATCATTCACAAGGAAGAGAAGCAAATTATTAATTGGGCAAGAGAATCTGTTGTTACAATTAAAAATATTGGAAAAGATGAAGTA
>Ga0315322_10005157_pt1 | contig 10030 bp, 6 predicted proteins | sample M110021515metaG_FD_203461 | JGI IMG/M metagenome (GOLD analysis project Ga0315322, IMG submission 203461) | Ammonia-oxidizing marine archaeal communities from Monterey Bay, California, United States - M1 100m 21515 | ecosystem: Environmental > Aquatic > Marine > Intertidal zone | place: USA... | reverse complement strand
GGCCTTTAAGACCATTAATCAAAGCATTATCACCCCCAGCATTATACTGATTACTGTAAGTTGATTTTAAATCTAAGATCCTACCACCATCAGTCTTAAAATAGGAAGCCAAAACTGTTTTACTTGAGTCATTTCCAAAATAAGAATAAGCTTTAAAGCTTTCGGATTTACTTATGTAAAAAGGAGCTGTATAAAGCCTATAATTTGTATCTACATTTGAATTAAAATAGATCTTAGCAGCTTTATTTGAAACAGCTAATTCTACTTTTAAAGAATCAACAAAAGATTGTTTTACAGCACTAAAATATGGAACCGGAACAATACAATGGGCTTTTGAAATTTCTGACACTGGAACATTAAGTCTTCCCCATTCTGAATTTGGAGTTGAACCTAGCTCTAAAATTAATTCACCACCATTCATTATATCTTTATGCGATAGATATGAGTCTTCTAATTGTATACCATTTAAAAAAGCTGCGACAACATAAAAATCATTAGGATTTTGCCTTTTTGCTACTATTTTAAATTGATTACCATTTTCTAAATTAATTATTGATTCATTAAAAAGAGGAGTTCCTATTGTATAATAAGCAAGACCTGGAGTGACAGAGTAGAAACCTAAAGCACTTAAAACATACCATGAAGACATTTGCCCACAATCTTCATTACCAGATAAACCGTCAGGTTTACTAGAATATTGCTCATTCATTATTTGATAAACTCTTTTTTGAGTTTTAGCTGGATTACCTAAATAATTGTACAAATATGCCATATGGTGGCTAGGTTCATTACCATGAGCATATTGACCTATTAAACCAGTAATATCTGACTGCTCTCTTCCTGTCAAGCTAGAATTTGTTTCAAAAAGTTGATCTAGCTTAGATTCAAATGCTGCAACACCACCATGAAGCTCAATAAGACCATTAATATCATGAGGAACAAACATGCTATACTGCCATGAATTAGCCTCAGTGAAATTAAAATTTACTTCTGAAGGAATAAATCCATATTGCCAACCACCATTAACTTTAGACTGCATAAAACCAGTAGCTGGATTAAAGCAATTTTTATAACTCTGAGCTCTAGCAATATATTCATTAAAAATTTCAGTTTTATTGAGCCTTTTAGCCATCATAGCAATGCACCAATCATTGTATGAATATTCTAATGTTTTAGACACAGATTCTGTTTCTTTTTCTGCAGGAATAAAACCATTAGACCTGTATTCAGGAATACCCAAATCATCTCTTTCAGCCACTTGTAACATGGCCTCTAAAAGCAATTCTTCATTTTCCAGCTCTATTCCCTTAACCAACGCATCATAAATAACAGACACCACATGGTAACCTATCATACAACCCGTGTAATTAGCAGATAATTCCCATATAGGAAGTTGCCCACCATCTAAATAATTTTTCAAAAAAGTATTAATAAACTCCTTTGTCTTTTTTTGTTCAATTATTGTATATAATGGGTGTGTAGCCCTAAATGTATCCCATAGTGAAAAAATAGTGTAGGTATTATCTTCTGATTGATGAACTTGCAAATCAGTTCCTCTATAAAAACCATTTACATCATTAAATATGTTTGGAGCAATCATACTGTGATAAAGAGCAGTATAAAAAATTTTCTTCTGATCTAATAAATCTCCAGTTACTTCAATTTTAGACAATGCCTTTTCCCATTTATCTTGAACATCTTCTTTGTATTTATTAAAATCCCAATGATTAGCTTCTGCATTTAAATTAGCCTTAGCTCCTTGAATACTTACAGCAGAAACACCAACTTTCAGCATTAAACTGTTGTCTTTTAAATTAGTAAAACGAAGAGCAATTTTAGTGGGTTTAGTTTTATCATTAGAAAAATAATCTACAAAATTAATTGCTGAAGAAGTTTGAAGGTAAAAATAAAAATGTTGCTCTTGAGCCCAAGCTCTAGAGATTCTGTGACCAACTATCTCGGTTGATGAAACTTGTTCTAAACTCCAATCTAATAATTGATCTCTATGCTCTAAATCAATAATTACATTAGCAGTATCAGTTTCAGAATAATTGTATTTATGGATACCAACTCTATCTGTGCTGGTAAGAGAAACATCAATTTTGTCTTTATTTAAAATCACATTGTAAAATCCAGGTTCAGCAAACTCATTGGATTTATTAAATTTTGAAGAGTAACCATCATTATTTTGGTTATATCCGTTATTAAAATTTACGGCTCCACTTGTTGGCATTAATAACAAATCGCAATAATCTCCAACACCTGTTCCACTTAAATGAGTGTGACTAAAACCATAAATAACAGAATCTGAAAAATGATAACCTGAGCACCCGTCCCAACCTTCAATTCTAGTGTCTGGGCTCAATTGAACCATTCCAAAAGGAGCAGTTGAACCAGGAAAAGTATGACCGTGTCCTCCTGTACCAATAAAAGGATCTACAAATTCAATTTTTTTAATTACTGATGAACAAGAATTCAAAAAAACAATAAAACAAACTAAAAATATATTAATCCTTTTATTCAGTATCATAATTTATTCCTTGTTTTGACAAGATGGTTTTAGCTCTGTAAGCGTAGAAAATAAGGTATAAAAAGCACATAACTGCAACCCAATAAGAAGACTGAATACTAACAATATCTGCAAGCTTACCTTGTATAGGTGGAATAATGGCTCCACCTAAAATCATCATAATTAAAAATGCAGAACCTTGAGAAGTATATTTTCCTAAACCAGCAATACTTAAAGAAAAAATACAAGGCCACATTATAGAACAAAAAAGGCCACCGCTTAAAAATGCAAAAAGAGCAATGTTACCATTGCTAAATAAACCAATCAACATTGCTACAACTCCAATAGCACTGAAAATCTTTAAAGTAGCAACTGGTTTGTCTTTGGCTAAAAAGAAACCAACAATTTGAACAGCTACACAAGAGCTAAAAATTAAAACTTCATTTAAAGAGTAAGAACCGTAATTAACCAATAAAATAACACCTAATGCTACGTAAGGCACTAAAATTAACAACCATTTTTTCAATCCTTTAGATGGATTAAAAACAGTAATTGCTCCTACCCATCTACCAATCATCAATCCCCCCCAGTATAAAGAAATAAAAGGAGCTATTTCAGCATCATTCATCACTTTTAAACCTAAAGGATTTAAATTACTTACTTTATCAGCAACATTTTTAAGCAACTCTCCCAGATTACTTTGAATTGTAACTTCTACTCCAACGTATGTAAATATTGCAAGCATTCCCAAAACTAATTGTGGGTATTGCATAGCGCCCCAACCGACAGGGTTTTTAGAAGAACTTTTATAGGCATAAAATATACTTAAAACAATTGCCAATAAAGCTATTAAAAGCAAACCTAAACGTTGTTTCTCTAATAATTCAATATCCTTAACTGGTTCATTTCCATAGGACATAAAAACAAGAGCAAAACATGTTACCATGACTAAGGTAAGAACAACCAATAAAATTTTCGCCTTATTTGCTGGTTGAAAAACAGCATCTGACTTAGCTTGAGGTAAGTTTTTCGAAAAATAAAATAAGCCAGCGGCCATTAAAAATAAGCCTGCTACACCAAGATACAAGCTTTGAATGGTATTTAATTTAATCTGATTATTCTTAACCATTAATTCCAGTTCTTCTCCAGATATTGGAGTTGAACCAAAAATAATAAGTGCAACCACAATAGGGCCGATAGTAGTTCCGAATGAATTCACGCCACCAGCTAAATTCAATCGATGTGATGCTTTGGAAGGCTCTCCTAAAGAGATGGCAAAAGGCTGTGCAGCAGTTTGCTGCAAAGAGAATCCTAAACCAACAATGAATAATGCCCCCAAAACATAATAAAAAACAGCAGTATCCCCTTGTTCAGCTCCATTTACTGAAGGATACATGACCAAAGCTCCAATTGCTGATATCAAAAGACCATAAATTATTCCATTTTTATATCCCCAGCTATTTAGAATATCCTTTCCAGATGAACTTGACAAAACAAACAACAATAAAGCTCCAAAATAATAAGCACCGTAAAATGCAAAATCTACTAATTGAGATTGAAATTGATCAATGTTAAAATATGTTTTACAAAAAGGAATAAATACTCCGTTAGATGCAGCTATAAAACCCCAAAAAAAGAAAACAGTAACAAGTGTTGCTAATGCTGAATTATTATTTTTATTTGTCATAATTTTTAATTTATAATATTTAAAGAAACAATAATATTTTGAATTATTGTAAAATAAACACTATGTCTTTTTAAGGCACTCAGTAAAGTTGTTAAATTTAGATATATTTATTAATTATATATAAAGATTAAAAATACTATAGTCTTTCGATTAAATTTGCAAAAAACTAATAAATGACTAAAAAAGCGGTTAAAGGTTTCTCTAAACTTTCTAAGGATGGGAAAATTGAATGGATTGCCAATGAATATTTAAATGGTAACGAGAATTGTATTCATTTATTAAAAAGCTATTGGCACAATGATAAAGCAACTCAAAAAATTCATGATGAGTTTATAGAAAACACTATTTCAAACTTCTATCTACCTTTCGGAATAGCTCCAAATTTCCTAATAAACAATGAGATTTTCTGTGTTCCAATGGCAATTGAAGAAAGTTCGGTAGTTGCAGCGGCTGCTAAGTCAGCAACATTTTGGATGGAAAGAGGGGGATTCAAAGCTGAAGTTTTATCTACTACTAAAATTGGACATGTTCATTTTGCTTGGTATGGAGATTATGAAATTTTAGCAGCTTTTTTCGAGAGCATAAAACATAAATTTCTAGAAGGAACTTCTCATCTTACTTCAAACATGAGAGCAAGAGGAGGTGGAATTAAAGACATTCATCTTGTCAACAAAACTGATCTTGAGCCCAACTACTATCAAATAATGGCAAAATTCGAGACCTGTGAAGCTATGGGTGCGAATTTTATTAATAGTTTGTTAGAAGAATTTTCTAAAATATTCCAGGCTGAGCTTGAAAACAGCTCACTATCTATTGACGATAAAAAAGTATTAATTCTTATGTGTATCTTGAGCAATTACACACCTGAGTGTATTGTAAGAGCAGAAGTCAGTTGCAATATTGAAGAACTTACTGAAGGAACAAATCTTTCAGCTGATGAGTTTGCTAAAAAATTCGAACAAGCCATTCATGTTGCTAGAATTGAACCCTATAGAGCAACTACTCACAATAAAGGTATTTTTAACGGCATAGATGCTGTTGTAATTGCCACAGGAAATGACTTTAGAGCTATTGAGGCTTGTGGCCACACATATGCATCTAGAAATGGAAGCTACAGTAGTCTCACAGATGTTGAAATCACAGAAGATGGCATCTTTAATTTTTGGATTGAAATTCCTTTAGCTTTAGGAACCATTGGAGGCCTTACTTCACTTCACCCAATGGTAAAGTTTGCTCATCAGCTATTAGGAAATCCAAATGCAGAACAATTAATGAAAATTATCGCATCGGCTGGTTTAGCTCAAAATTTTGGTGCTATTCGTTCTTTAGTAACAACTGGAATTCAAAAAGGACACATGAAAATGCATCTTTTAAACATACTAAATCAACTTGGAGCAACAGAAAAAGAACGATTAGAAGTTAAATCATATTTTGAAACAAAAGTTGTATCACATCAAGCAGTTGTTGAACATTTCTGTAAGATTAGAGGAATCAATCAAAAAGATTTAACTAAAAATTGAAAACTTTTCATGCCAACGGAAAACTCCTAATTACTGGAGAGTATTTGGTTCTTAACGGGGCGGTTTCACTTGCTGTACCTACTAAAAAAGGGCAATCTTTGATGTATAATCATAAAAATGAAAATACTCTTAGCTGGGAAAGTATAGACGTAAATGGCAACAAATGGTTTGATGCTTTATTTTCAGCAGCTGAATTTAATATTATTGAAACATCAAATTCCATTAAAGCTGAATTTTTACAAAATCTTCTAAAAAAGGCTAAATCAATAAGTGAAAATAAAAATAGAGTTTCTGGACATATAAAAACTGTTCTAGAATTTCCAAGAAATTGGGGTTTTGGATCCAGCTCTACTTTAATTACATGTGTAGCAAAATTATTTAATATAAATCCCTTTAAACTGCATTTTAGTGTAAGTAACGGAAGTGGATATGATATAGCTTGCGCAACAGCAACGAGCTCAATTTGCTATAAACTTATAAATAAAAAAGCAACTTTTAATGAAGTAAAATGGAACCCTTCATATAAAGATTCTTTGTATTTTGTTCATCTAAACACCAAACAAGACAGCGCTAAAGAAGTAGCTAAATTCAATAAAAATTCAAAAAATAATTCTTTTAATATTGAAACAATTAGTTCAATAACAGAAAAAATTTTAAACACAAACTCGCTTGCTGAATTTATAAATCTTATTGAAAAACATGAACAAGTCATCAGTAAAACTCTTGACACTCCTACGATTAAAGACAAACTATTTAAAGATTTTAAAGGATCCATCAAATCTTTAGGTGCTTGGGGAGGTGACTTTATTTTAGTATGTGGTGATGAGACTTCCAGAGAATATTTTAAAAATAGGGGTTATCTTACTCAACTAAATTTTGATGATGCACTTATTATTTAACAGAATTATTTTATCACCAATTTTATAATAGCTTTAAGAAATGAATAATTTTGAAACATCAATTTTCAAAAAATGACTAAAAAATTTCATTGTGCTACTAATTCTAATTTTCCGGTAAAGGGAAATGTAAAATGGACAAGTCCATCCAATATAGCATTGGTTAAATATTGGGGTAAAAGACCTGTTCAAATACCAGCAAACCCATCTTTAAGTTTTACTTTAAAAAACTGTTTTACTGAAACTTCTATTGAATTTGAAAAAGCTGAAAAATTTTCATTAGAACTTTATGTTGATGGCAAAAAAAATAAATCCTTTTTAAATAAAATTGAAACTTTCATAGATAGAATTAAAGAATATTGTCCCTACATTTTTCATTACCATATAAAAATTAAAACTAGTAACACCTTTCCTCACAGTAGTGGCATAGCATCATCTGCGTCTGGATTAAGTGCATTGGCATTATGTCTTGTTAGTATAGAGAAAAAGGCTTTGAATTTGTCTGATGAGGAATTTTACAAAAAAGTATCTTTTATTAGTAGGTTAGGTTCAGGCAGTGCTTGTAGGTCAATTTACGGATCAATTGGTGTTTGGGGAGAACACGCCTCATTTAATGGAAGTAGTGACGAATATGCCATTTCTTTCACTGACATCTCTCCTGTTTTTCACAGCTATCAAGACACCATTTTACTTGTTGACAAAGGTAAAAAAGAAATTAGCTCTACTGTTGGTCATGATTTAATGAATAACCATCCCTACTCATCTCTTAGGTATAATCAAGCTAACAACCATATGGTTCAGTTAAAAAACATATTAAAGTCGGGAGATTTATTTGAATTCATCAAATTGGTAGAAAAAGAAGCCCTTACATTACATTCTATGATGATGACTTCAGATCCATACTTCATATTAATGAAACCAAATACTTTGAGTATAATTCAAAAAATATGGGAAATAAGAGCAGAAAGAAAACTTCCAATCTGTATAACATTAGATGCCGGAGCTAACGTACATTTACTTTATCCAAATAATATAAAAACTGAAGTTCTATCTGTTATTGAAAAAGATTTAATTGTTTATTGTGAAAATGAACAGTATATTTGCGATGAAGTAGGAAATGGACCTAAATTAATTATGGAACATTATGCTTAAAGACTCGAAGTATTATAGCAAAATATTGCTCTTCGGAGAATATGGAATAATAAAAGACTCCATGGGTCTTTCTATTCCATATAATGACTACAATGGTTCTTTAATATTTTCAGATAAAAAATCAAATTTTGCTTCTTCTTCAAATAAAAATTTAAATAAATTTTACAGTCACCTCAAGTCGTTACAAGACACAGATTCACTTCCTTGTAAATTAAATTTAGCTCAATTTAAATCTGACATTGAAAATGGAATATTTTTCGACTCGTCTATTCCACAAGGTTTTGGAGTAGGAAGTTCAGGAGCATTGGTTGCTGCAGTTTATGATAAATATTGTATAAATAAAATATCTTCTAAATCTCAAATAAGCAATAAAAACATTCTAAAGCTTAAAATTATTTTCGGACAAATTGAATCCTATTTTCATGGAACAAGTTCTGGTTTAGATCCTTTAATTTGCTACTTAAATCTTCCTGTTTTAATAAAATCAAAAAGTGAGTTAGGAACAGTTGGTATTCCCATCTCTAAAAATGGAAAAGGTGCAATATTTTTAATGAACACCGGTCAAACTGGAGAAACACAACCACTAGTGCAACATTTTTTAGAAAGATGTAAAGAAGAGGGATTTCGTAAAATGTTAAAAACAAAATTCAAGAAATACAATGATGCAAGCATCGATGCCTTTCTTAAAAATGATGTGAAACCTCTTCTTAAGAATGTTAAAAACCTGTCTAAAGTAATTCTAGATAATTTCAAACCTATGATTCCAAAATTATACCACAAATTATGGGAAGAAGGCATTGAATCTAATGCTTACTACTTAAAACTATGTGGTTCCGGTGGTGGCGGTTTCATTCTTGGATTTACTGAAGATTTTGAAAAAGCACAAAAAAAATTAGAAGGTTACTCTTTAGATGTTATCCACAGATTCTAAAAAACAACATTCCCAATCTGATAAAAAACTATCCATTTTTGTCAAATTACTAGCTATGCTCTCTTTAGTAAGGTGGTACAATGTACTCCTTATTACTATTGGTCTATATCTAAGTTCAATTTTTATGTTGCAAGAAGATGTTAGTAAGATAACTGTTCTTAAAGAATTATCACTTCATCTAAACATACTTGCAATTGCTAATTTTATAATGGCTGGCTATATCATTAATGCCTTTTATGATTTTGAAAAAGACATGATTAACCATCCTGAAACCACCGTTTTTGATAGAATTATCAGCAAAAAATTCTGTTTAAATTCATACATTTTCTTTTTATTTCTTGGAACAGTTCTTTCCTTATTTCTTGGATGGAAAGTATTTATATTTAACAGTTTTTTTTCTACTGGATTATGGATTTATTCTCATAAATTGAGAAAAAAACCCTTAACTGGTGAAATGGGAGCATCATTACTAAGCGTTGCTCCTTTTGCAAGTCTTAGCTTGCATTACATGCAACTTAATTCAACAATATTTCTTTTTGTCTGCTATATTTTTGCCATCACATTCACAAGAGAAGTAATAAAGAAAATGGTATCCCTAAAAGGTGATTTAATTGTTAAAGAAAAAAGCATTCCTATTCTATTTGGAATTAGAAATACAAAATATATTATTCTTACACTAATGTTCTTATCGTTAGCTCCTATTGTATTTATTTTTCCTTCTATTTTATTGAAGCCTATAGTCTATTATTTTGGTTTAAGCTCTATTTTAATTATATCCAGTCTTTATCTTTTAAAACATGCCAAAACAACCACTCACTTTAATAAAATCAACAACATTTATAAAATCATTATTACTTTGGCTGTGTTTTCAATTTTCCTTTACTAATAGCTTATTATGAAATTACTTACATACCCTATTCTAATCCTAGTTTTTATTTCTTGTAATAACACTAATCAAACAACAACAATGGAAGAAAAATTCTTACCTCCAACTTGTAAAAAAACACCTAAAAAATTAACCATTCATTCTGATTTAAGAATAGACAATTATTATTGGTTAAAAGAAAGAGAAAATAAGGATGTAATAAATTATTTAAATGAGGAAAATAAATATACTAATGCAATATTAAAAGAAACAGAAAAAACACAAGATTCACTTTATACTGAAATGAGGAATCGAATTAAAGAAGATGACCAAAGTGTGCCCTATTTCTTTAACGGTTTCTTTTATTCTACTAAATATGATAAAGGATCTGAACACCCTATCCACACAAGAAAGACAACTTTTAAAGGCAATAATGAAGAAGTACTGCTTGACGGAAACAAAATGGCAAA
>Ga0315322_10005156_pt1 | contig 10030 bp, 4 predicted proteins | sample M110021515metaG_FD_203461 | JGI IMG/M metagenome (GOLD analysis project Ga0315322, IMG submission 203461) | Ammonia-oxidizing marine archaeal communities from Monterey Bay, California, United States - M1 100m 21515 | ecosystem: Environmental > Aquatic > Marine > Intertidal zone | place: USA... | reverse complement strand
GTGGGCGAGGATTGGCAGGGCGATTCCCAAGCCTCCCAATAACATCCATGGATTCAAAAAACTCATGAACGTGCTCCTACTGATGGGCCCATCATATTTAATGAGCGGGTTTCGAGAAATTCACTGAGCAAAGAATCCAGCGGGCGACTTGTCTCCACCAGAGTGTAGTCCACCCCGCTGCCAATACACCCGGATTGCAATTGCTCCAAATAGGCATTCAGGTTCGTCAGGTAATCTTCCCGGATTCGTTCGGGTTGGGTGATGAGTTCCTCCTCGCCTTCCAGTCCGTCAAACTGCCAGGTCCCCTTGAACGGGAACTTCAACTCGTGGGGATCAAGAGTGTGAAATACAATCACATTGTGACCGCCGTAGCGAAGACGCTGCAACCCTCGCATGATGTCACCCACATCCGAGAAGAGGTCGGAAATCAGGATCACGAACGATCGTCGTTTAATCTGAAGGGCGATATCATTGAGTTGTTTGGCAATGCTCGTTTTGGGTGTCGGGGTGATCTCCTTGAGAATTTTTTCGATCTGCAAAATGATGCTCATCGCCGAGCGAGGCGGCAGGTGCGCCCGCATCTCGGAGTCAAAAACACTCAGCCCAACCGAATCCCGTTGATTGAGGATGAGGTAGCTCAACGCCGCGGCGAGATACTTGGAATACTCCAGCTTGCTGACCTTCCCCGAGCCGTAGGTCATCGACGAACTCGCATCCATGAGGAGATGACAATCGAAATTGGTCTCGGCCTCGTAGAGTTTGGTATAATAACGTTCGGTCCGACCATAAACCCGCCAGTCCAAATCACGGATGGCATCACCCGGCGCGTATTGCCGGTGGTGGGCAAACTCGGTGCTGAATCCTTTGAGCGGACTCCGATGGGAGCCCGCGCGCAAGCCTTCGACAACTTCACGCGCGATCAACTCCAGATCCCCGAGCTTTTGCAAAAGCTCGGGGTCCAGATAGTTGAGATTAGGTAGGTGCTGGGACATTCTTGGATGACGAAAATCAGCAGATTGAAATCAGGAGCCGCAACGAAGGGTCGCTACCCTGCTTTGCTCGAGGAAGCACTTTCATCGGCCGGAATCTCCTTGAGCAGCATCTCGACGAGGCTGTCCGAAGTCATTCCTTCCGAGCGGGCTGCGAAGTTCGGGATGATCCGGTGCCTCAGCACGGGAAGGGCCACCGCCTGAATGTCCTCGATGGCGACATGGCAGCGACCGCGGAGCGCCGCGCGGGCCTTGCCGGCCAGAATCAAGTTTAGCGAAGCCCGTGGTCCCGCACCCCAGGCCATGAACTTTTTCACGAACTCGGGAGCTTCCTCCTCGTCGGGCCGCGTTGCCCGGATCAGGGAGGCCGCATATTCGAAGATGTGATCAGCCACCGGAATCCGGCGAACGAGGTGCTGGAACTCCATGATGGTTGCTCCATCGAGCACTTCCTTGATTTCCACTTTCTCGTCACTGGTGACACTGCGCATGATGTCGATTTCCTCGGAGCGGCTCGGATATTTCACGATCACGTTGAAGAGGAATCGGTCCAACTGGGCCTCGGGCAGAGGATAGGTGCCCTCTTGTTCGATCGGGTTCTGGGTCGCCAACACGAAGAAAGGTTTGTCGAGTTTGTAGTCCACACCACCGGAGGACACTCGCTTTTCCTGCATTGCCTCAAGGAGGGCCGCCTGGGTCTTGGGTGGGGTCCGGTTAATCTCATCGGCAAGAAGAAGGTTGGTAAACACCGGACCCTCCATGAACTTGAATTGACGCGCGTGCGTCTCGGGATCTTCCTGAAGCAACTCGGTGCCGGTAATGTCGGAAGGCATGAGATCGGGCGTAAATTGAATCCGCTTGAAAGAAAGTGACAGAGTCTTGGCAAGGGAGCTCACCAAAAGGGTTTTCGCCAAGCCGGGAACCCCGACCAAGAGGCAGTGACCCTCCGCGAAAATAGAGATCATCATCTCGTCGATGACCTCTTCCATGCCCACGATCACTTTACGCAGTTCCTTGACCACTCCATCTCTCGCTTCACCGAGCTTTTCCACCGCTTGGACGTCGCTTTCGGGGCTGCTTATATCGTTCTTGGTTTCCATAAAATTATTTTGAGTGATTGTTGAGAGCGCGATCAATGATCGCCATGGCAGCCGCAATAAATTGGTTCGACCCAGATGTCTTCATGTAGCTTGCCCCTTAAACTGAGCCGATTTTTCATTCTAAACAGCCTTTTGTGTCTTTTCAAAAATACCGAGCATCCTCGACCGAAAATCGCTATTGAATCAGGGCCTGGACGGTGCCTTCGGGGCTGCTTGTATCGTTCTTGATATCCATGATATTGTCTGGGAGTCATACAAACGAGCCGTGGAATTCGCATTTCCTTATCCTGAAGACGATGGTATTCCACCTGCAGACCTGTCCCCTCAAGGACAGGTTATTCCAAGCCCATCCTCACTTCTTCTGAAACACCGCGTGCTTTTTGTTGCCGCCGGAAATCAAATAAGCCATGAGGTCTCTCAATTCTTCCTTGTTCATCGAGGCAATCATTCCGGGAGGCATCATGGAGATCTGTGAGGGCTCAATGGACTTCACTGATTCGGCCGACTTCTTGACCAGCTCACCGAGGTTGTAGGGATTCGGCGCCACCGCGATCTCCTTGTCGTTCTTATAAATCACACGACCGTAGAGAGATTCGCCGTCTTTCAGTTTCACCAGACTGGCGTAGTATTGCTCGGAGACGGAATCGCTCGGCTCGCAAATCGAAACCAGCATGTCCCGGATGGAAAACCGTTGTCCCACCGATCCCAAATCAGGACCGCTGTATCCGCCTTTGCCCTGAAAGCGGTGACAGGCAATGCATCGACCCGCAGAGAACATCTTCTTCCCGTTCTCAAAATTGCGTCCATGAAGATCCTGTTTAAACAAAGCCATCGCCGAGTCCACTGTCCAGGCCACCGGCGGACCATTCGCGGCTGGAAGCTTACTTAAGTCCACCGTCTCGACGTCGCCCAGCAACCATGACACCGCGGCCGCATCTTCTTTCGTGAGGTGCTTGATAGCGTCCTCCCGAATCGCTCGGATACTTCCCACAAAACTCTTCCCGCCACTCTTGGTCATGGTGTCCTTGAGCCAGGAAAAGTAGAACTTCCGTGACTCCAGCGTCCAACCATCTTGCACCCGGCGCAGGCAATAGGCGTAGTGAATGTTCTCCACGTTCGGCGTGTTGGCCATCGATTTCAAAATCTCCTGACCATACTCGGACCGCTTCAACATCTCCCTGTCGTAGGCCATCGCCTTGGTCTTGGTCGCCTTCATCAAGGCAATCGTCTTCTCCACCACCGAAGGCGCATTGAGATCACTCAACATGCGGCACAGCTCGGAATTCAAGTCATCATCCTTCGCCGGGAAATGCGGATCCAAAATCCCGATCACTTTCTTCGCATGTATCTCTTCCGCTTCGCCCAAGCGAATGAAACAAAGTGACGCAGCTCGCAACCAAGCCAGCTGGTCTTCTTTTTTAAGGGCCGCAAAATCCAACTTGACCAACTTCTTCAGCGACGCTTCCCCTTGACGCGACATCGCGATTGAACTGTAAATCACTGCTCGCGGATTCGTCTCCTGCAAGGCCCGATCTTTCCACAACGCGACATCCTGATTCTCGATCGCCATCCTTGCGGCATAGCGAATGTTTCGGTCATCGTGCGACAAATGCGGCCACGCCTTTTCCACCGCAGCCTGACCGCCCTCATTTGAGCCGTGGAATTTCTCCAACTGATGACGCAGATCACGCATTCCCTGATTGGCTTTCAAGCTCCTCACCATGCCCTTGATCTTCGGTCCGGTGTAGTTGATACGATAGAGCTTTGAGTCCGTGTTCCGTCCCCCCGTCAGAAAATACATCTGGCCGTCGGGACCAAAACGCATTGCGGTAATGTTCAAAGGCGTCCCGCTCAAAAATTCTTTCTTCGCCCCCTCATAACTTGATCCCTTCTCCTCCAACTCAACCGTGAAGATTGTTCCAAAAGTCCAATCGCACACGAAGAGCTTGTCGCGATACTGAGGCGGGAACAACGAGTGATGCCCGAAGCTGATCCCGGTCGGGGATCCCGGCCCCACATCGAGAACCGAGCCATTGCTATCCGCAAAATACTCGCGCCATTTTGCCGTTCCGGTGCGCCAACCGAACTCACCGCCCGAAACCACGTGATTGATTCGCGTCGGACGATACCACGGGCTTCCGACGTCGAATTCCAAATCAGAATCAAAGGTGAACATCTCCCCCTCCCGGTTGATCGCCAAATCGACAGGATTCCGAAACCCCGAAGCAATCATCTCCCAGTCTTCCCCGTCCGGAGAAATCCGGCAGACCCAACCGCCCGGAGGTTTGATGCTCACAGCGTGCCCCATCGCATCGGGCATGGGATGCAGCAGCGAGTCAACTTCCCAAACCGACGGCTGCTTCGAAGAAATCCCTTTCGGAATCCGGCCGTAGTTTCCACTCACCAGGTAAAGCGCCTTTCCGTCCTCCGACTTGATCACCGAATGCGCCGAATGCTCGTAGCCCATCTGCAATTTCTTGATCAACTTGAACTCGTCGAACTGATCATCTCCATCAGTATCACGACAGCGGTAAAACCCCGTCATCGTCGTCATGTAGAGACTGTCGAAAGCGTAAAGAAACCCCAGCGCGCCACCAACCCGGCGCTTCCCCCACTTCACCGGTTCGTAGGGAAAACCCTTAAGGCTCTCAACGGCGATCTCTTTTCCTTCGGTCGGAAGTGTCACGCGAAACACGCCCTCGCTGTCTTGGTCTGAAACAATAAGCCGGCCCGTGGGATCAAAGGCCATCGCAACCCAGGACCCCTGCGACTTCGGAATATCATAGAGAATCTCGGCATCGAAACCCTTCGGCAGGATAATCCCGGTGTCTTTATCAATGACATATCCCGGCTTCACATCCTGTGCACCGGTCAAACCACCCAACATCAGGGCACCACAAACGATTGATCTTCTCATCACCTCTTCGAACTTACTGCCTCTTCAAGACAATCAACTTTGATTTCCAGTCCGGCTTGTGCCGGTTACTGAATTCGCCCTCTTCCACGAGGAGGTATTCTCTTCCATCGATGGGCACGATCTTCATCTTCAAGGCCTGGTATTTCTCGAGGTCCATCAAGGTATCACCAGACCAAACCTTAATCGGCTCGTCGGTGTGCCCATCAGGCTTGAAGGTCAATTGTTTGATCCGGGCCCGGTTGGCATCCCTCGGTTTCTCGGGATCGAAATCCTCAAGCGCGGTGACGAGAGAAACAGTCTGCCATGATCCAAGAATCTTCTCGTTCGAAATCACCTTGCCATCCCAGCGGAAAAGGTTGTCGTCGGGGTTTTTCGAAGCATCTTCTTTGTCCAACTTGGACTGCCAGTCCGAAGAAGTCATCGCAACGACCTTGGCCGACTTTGTCACCAGCTCGTCGCCCATTGGTGGAAGCTTTTGCTCCTCGAGATGAAGGCTAAACTTCCCCTGGGGAACCTTGGAACTAGGCTTGGTGCTATATTTGGCGTTGTAGCGGATGAATGTCTTCACCGCGATGGTCACCTCGCCACTCTTAAAGTCATCGAGAAATTCCTTGGTAATATAGGCGCCCTTGGGACGACCACCAGACCCCCGTCCGCCACCTTGTTTTGCTTCGACCAACTCTTTGCCGTTCACGAAAATCTTGTGGCCGCCTCCCGCTCCGACATGATCCCCACTGTTCTCACGAAGTCGGTAGCGGTGCCCCTCCTTGAGCGAAGGAATCTTAAAGGTTCCGCTCATCAAGAGAACCTCCTTTTCCCAAAGAGTATTGATCGGCGTCGCGCCGTAACATCCCGGCCCGACACAAGTGGGGTTACACTTTGTGATCGGCCCGGTCGGAATCTTGCCATCGTATGTTCCAAAAGGACTCTTACCCGTTTTCCAGCCGGCTTTCTTTGGGTCAAAATCAAGTCCGTAAAACTCTTCCATCCCCTTCGGTATGGTCACCTCGCGATACCGGGAGACGAGTTGATCAAAGGGCACCTGCTCCGCTGCGATGGGATCAAAGCTATGATACGACCACTCGGCGTTTCGAAGATCCAGGAACATCTTCCACTCGTATCCCTCGTGACCCGCACGTTGGTAGAGCGATGCCAATTCATCAAGAGGCTCCCCTTTTCCTCCAGGGTATCCGTTTTGCGATTCGCTCGCCATCAACGGAAGCAAGCGCTTGCGATTCTTCCCGACGAACTCCGGGATCAACTCATCCATGATGATGGGCGTAATCGCCTTCTTCAGCTTGAGCCCAAACTTAGTCGAGTCGGCTGCGAGGTAGAGTTCCTTGAAAGGAAGAATTTCATCTGGATGCTTTTCTTTGGCAATTTCATAAAGCACATCGAGCCCGCCCGGCACATCGGCCAACGAAGCCGCGATGGCATCGAGGTGGTAGTCATAGGTTGGTTTGAGGTTCTGACCGGCAGGGCTGGATTTCTTTCCTTCGAATCCGAGGAAGGTCTCTTTGAGCGTCTCCGCTGCGAGTTTCTGCACCTCGGGCGCGGCCTCTTTAATCTTGGCACGGATCGCGGAACCAAATCCCAGCGTCACCGAGACGCGCTGGTTTTTTCTGACCAACTCGCCCATCGCCGGAAGAATCTTTTGGTAACACCGCTCGTCCGCCGCCACCGGAGTCAGGGCGTTCAAGGCGGCATTCTTGAGCCAATCTTCCTCGTGTGTCAGATAGGGAAGCAAGTCATCGACCAAGGGAAAGACCTGCTCCACCGAGCCACGGCCCACGAGCTGGATCGCCGCGTCCTTGACCCACCATGATTCTTCGGGATCCTTCATCGCCTTCACCGCGAGTTCGTAGACCTCGGGTGTCACCGCGCTTCCCTGTGACAAGACCGCACCGAACATCACTCGGCGAACGCGCGCGTCGTGGTGCTTCAAAAACTCCGTCACCAAATGCGGGCGCACTTTGCCGCCGCCGGTCTTCTTGCCAATATATCCGTAGTTGATCCCCACCGCCTTGTAGGCTGCGATGTTGCGAATGGCGAAGTCCTGGTGATGAACATACTTCCGGATTTCCTCGTCGCCTGGTTGCTCCGGGCCGTGGAATCGGCTCAGGAAATGCAAACTGGAATCACGCGCCAAAGTCTCACCGGAAAGGTCCTGCTTCCTGCCAGAAGCATCCGGCACCGCTTCAATCGACAAAAACTCATCATCCTCGGCTGTACCCCAGGGACGCGAAGGCAGCTTGTATTGCTTCGACCATTTGGTCGGCGGCGCTCCGGTGATACGCAGCGTCTTTCGCGGCATGGTATAGGATAGCGGATAAGCCATGCCCCATTGTTCCTTGTCGTAACCGGCTCCGCCGATGATGCCAAACGATCCGTCGTAGCGCCGCGACAAATCATAGTGCCACTGACGGTTATCCATAAACTCGCGATAGTGATTGGGCGCTTTCTCGTAGAGCAATCCCATCGAGGCACTCCGCCAGATCTCGCCAATCCCGCCGCCGGTGTGACCGTGCAACATGAAGGTCGTGTTGTAGAAACTCATCATCGCCGCGGTGTCGCGCGCCCTGGCATAGACCGAGTTCTCGCCTTCCGGTGTCAGCGCCGCGGCAGCCGCCATCGCGATGGCCAACTTCCCGTTCTTGCCATTATCAACAAAGTTTGAATAAGGACGATTGTCTCCGTAGGGATTGCTTCCGCGTCCGGCGTAGCGATAGAAATGCCGCAGAGCTCCGTGGAAGGTTTTGTCGGGAACATTCGCGCCACATTCCTTGGCCAGCATCAAAAAAGTGACCACGTGCGTTCCCGCCGCATTAAGATGACCACTACCGTAACCGGTCAGGGCACTTCCCCGTCCGGCCCAGGCATCGTTATGTTGGGACTTCGCCGCGCTATCGACCCAGGCCTGGATGTTAGTGAGGATTTCCGGATCTCCGGTTTTTAAATAACACTCGGCCAAACCGATCCCGCCGTATCCGGTATACCAGGGATAGGGATGCGCCTTGGCCGTGCGGGCCCAGTTGCGAACCACTTCGAGGTCTTTCTTCTCCCCGGTCGAGAGGAGAAACAACATCCCGATATCGGCGATCCCTTTGTTGCCGTCGGTCGTCGAGAGATACTCCGCGACCTGCCGGACAATCTTATCCGACTTGGCACAGTTCAGGGGCCAGGTCTTGCTATAGGCTCCCAGGACGGGAACTTTCACCGTCACCGCTTCTGCTTCGCCCTTGATCGTCAATTTGATCACGCCGTCGGTCGCCTCGGCTTTTGCCAAAATCTTTCCCAACTGAATCCGTGGATCGATGTCGGCCAACTTTTCCCCGTTGATCCGCTCGATGATCTGCCCCTTCTTCAACTTCCCGGTCTCTGCGGCCGGAGTACCTTCCTCGACATTCTTCACCCGCATCGTGAAGGCTGGTTGAATGAGTTCGATGCCAATCCCCACCGGACCGAAGCGATCAACCGACTGAAGCGACTTCTTGGGAGAAGGCGCCGTCGAGAAAAGAGGGGTCTCTTTGTAAAATGGCTCCTCAGCCGGGGACAAGCCAACAAGGCCCGTCAACAAAACGAGCTTGGTCAAACGGGAAAATTGAAATGCGGAAATCATGATTCGAAACTACTCGGCCCAAAGCCGCCGGCAGCCAATACAATCGCCACAGAAATGACCACCCGATTCGACGAGCAAACCTGCTCTTATTGATGCAGGGGAATTCGTGGATAGAATAGGTTGCTGGAGGATTGGTGGTCCCATGTCACGGAAAACAATCCTGAAGTGATTGCGGTCCAAAGCCCCGGATTTCTACTTGGGTAACTACCCAATCAACTGTTTGATCGCACCGGCCTGATCGATCTTCTTACGCGCAGTCTCCAGGTCGAAGTCACCGTAGTGCTCGATGGGGTTTCCGTGGGCGTTGAGGAGGGTGGTATACCAATTACCGATCGTCTTGTGCCCTTCCGTGGCGTGGTAGGGCAGGCGGATGTAGCGGCCGGTCATATCGAGGTTGCAGTTGTCGCCGGCGAGGACAACGAAGGGGGCTTCCGTTCCGTGACTGTGGTGGCCTTCCCCGTTCTCCGGAAAATACATCACGACGGTATTATCAAACATGGTCCCCTTTCCTTCGGGAGCCGCTTTCAGTTTCTCAACGATACCCGCGACCTGATCCATGTGACCGACGCGGATCTTCTCGCGAATCTTATCCGCCGAAACTCCGCTGTATCCTCCGTTGTGACCCAGCTCATGAATGGAAATGTGATCCCCTTCATTGCCGGGCATCCCTTTGATCGGAGTCGACAATTCATCGATAGTGTAGGTCACGACATTGGTCAGACCGGTGACGAGGGAAGCGATGAGAATATCGGTCATGGCCTTTTGCTTCTCGGGCGTGCTGGCATTCGGACCGCCATCGGCATGGATGGGATCGATCTCCGGCAGGTGCTTCGCAATGGCATCCGACATCTTCTCGAGCTTCTTGTTCCGGGCACGGATCGACTCGATGGAGGCGATGTGATTGCTTAACTTAAGCTTTTCGTATCCCTGCAGCGCTCCGGCCTTGAATGATTCCTCGCCTTGCAAAAACTCGAGCATGGCGTTGTCCGAATCAACCGCGCCGGGATTGGTGACGGACTTGAACAATTCGTTGTAAGCGGTCTGCGGATCGGCGTAGCAGTAGTTGCGCTGATGCGGAGCGGGCGCGGAGTATCCCGAGACGATCCCGGAGCGAAACTGGCTGTAGTTTCCGGTGAGCGAAAGTTCGACGTGTCCAAAAGGCGAAGGAAAGAGCTTTGCCAATTCAAAATCGATGGTGGCGCGCTTGATTCCGCTGAGAGAATTGCGTCCGGACTTGTAGGCCCCCATCACGGAGGAATAGGACCAGTGACCGTTCTCGCTCATCTTACAGGAAAGCCCCTGTAGGATTCCCAGATTGGCTTTGTGCGCATCGAGAGACTTCAACCAAGCCGGCAACTCGTGCCTGTCGAGATCGACCTCGAATGGCTGCCTCTTGTCGTCGAGG
>Ga0315322_10005154_pt1 | contig 10030 bp, 9 predicted proteins | sample M110021515metaG_FD_203461 | JGI IMG/M metagenome (GOLD analysis project Ga0315322, IMG submission 203461) | Ammonia-oxidizing marine archaeal communities from Monterey Bay, California, United States - M1 100m 21515 | ecosystem: Environmental > Aquatic > Marine > Intertidal zone | place: USA... | reverse complement strand
AACATTCATCATTGTCGGCAGCTGAAATAGCGAAGGAAGCAATGCTGGTTGCTGCCAGTATTGATATCTATACGAACGACAGTATTATTGTGGAAACGCTGGGCTTAGAAGTCTAGGGCTAACGTGGGTTTAGTAACTGGCAGTCAGGCAAAGTTAGAAGACTAAAATAGGAAGAGTAGTTTCATGGAATGTGATCTTTCACCTCGTCAAATTGTGGAACGTTTAGACCACTATATTGTGGGGCAAGGACAGGCTAAACGTGCGGTTGCCATAGCGATCAGAAATCGCTGGCGTCGGCAGCAATTGGCAAGTGACATGCGACAGGAAGTTTCGCCTAAGAATATTTTAATGATTGGGCCTACCGGCGTAGGTAAAACAGAAATAGCGAGAAGATTAGCTAAGTTGACCGGAGCTCCATTTGTCAAAGTGGAGGCTACAAAATATACCGAGGTTGGATATTACGGCCGGGACGTGGAAAGTATAGTCCGTGATTTGGTAGAGAACGCCATTCAATTGATCAAGCAGCGAGAGCGCGAAACGGTCGTCCCAGAAGCTCAGAAACGAGTTGACGAACGGTTGCTGGATTTACTTGCACCACCTCCAGTCGCCCTCACCACGTCCGTGGACGATGGCTACAACCCGGAAGAACAATACCAGCGTACTCGTGAAAAGATGAAAGCGATGCTGGTTTCCGGCGAACTAGATCAGCGTACCGTTGAAATTACTACTCAGCACAAATCAAATCCGGTAGTCATGGGCGGTATGGGAATGGAAGGTATGGACATGGATTTACAGGGCATGTTCGACAAAATTATGCCTTCCACTAGCAAACGACGCGAAATGACCGTCAAGCAAGCTCGAGAAGTATTATTGGAAGAAGAGTGCGAGAGCTTACTCGATGATGATAAAGTTCATAGCATGGGAATCGCTCTTGCCGAAAATTTGGGCATCGTGTTTCTGGATGAAATCGATAAGGTTACAGCCGCGGAAGGTAAAAGCGCGGACGTTTCACGGGCTGGAGTTCAGCGGGATCTCCTACCAATTGTCGAGGGGACCTCGGTGAAGACGCGTTATGGCTATGTGAGGACGGATCATATCTTGTTTGTAGCCGCCGGAGCTTTCCATAATTCTCATCCCAGCGACCTTATGCCGGAATTGCAGGGACGTTTTCCAATTCGAGTGGAGCTGGAAAGCCTAACAGCCAACGACTTTGAGCGAATCCTGGTAGAGCCGGACAATTCACTTACAAAACAGTATCAGGCACTACTTGAGACCGAGGGGGTTAGCATCCAATTTAATGACGATGCTGTCAAGGCGCTGGCTAACTATGCGTTTACGGTAAATCAGACCACGCAGAATATCGGGGCGCGAAGATTGCACACTATTTTAGAGCGATTACTCGAAGAACTCAGTTTTGAATCTTCGGAAATGTCACCCTGCACGGTTGAGATTAACGAAGGATTTGTGAATAGCCGCCTGGAGGAAGTTGCGGCGGATGAGGATTTAAGTCGCTACATTCTCTAACCGCACGGTGGATTGCATTGGCAATGGTAGGGTTTGGGCATGACACAATTCGGTGTGCCACGATATACTATAGGTATTCCTGTAGGTTTTATTGTTTGCTCCCATCTGCTTTGAGCTATTGTTTGGCTTGTCTGCCAGATAAGGTCTGGCAGGGTTTCGCTACTTACTGTTTGATATCCCAATGCTTGGTCGTCTAACTTTTTGCTTGCTCGCACTCCTAATCGCTAAGAGCCTGTTTGCACAGGCGAAGCCTGTTGTCGATTATGACAAAGAAGTGAAGCCTTTCTTTGCAAAGTACTGTAATGGGTGCCATAGTGTTGACGCGTTAGAAGCCGGGGTTCGAACCGATCATAGCCAAGTCGAAGATGTTTTTATCGATGACCGTGAAAACTGGCTTAAGGTTTATGACATGCTCCGTTTTAAAGCGATGCCGCCGGAAGAAGCTGAGCAACCAGGAGATGCTGAGCGTGATCTAGTGGCTATTTGGCTGGATGACAATCTTAATAGTGTTGATTGCGACAAGGTAAAAGACCCTGGTTCGGTAACGATTCGTCGCCTCAATCGTCTTGAATATAACAATACGATTCGTGACTTGTTTGGAATCCAGTTTCGTCCAGCCGACGATTTCCCGTCGGATGATGTTGGGGAAGGGTTTGACAATATTGGTGATGTGTTGACGTTGTCGCCCCTGCTGATGGAGAAATATCTCAATGCGGCTGAGCAGGTGGCTGAACAGGTTATTTACGCGCCAAATGATGAAAATCAGGCGGAGACCCTGATTGCACTCGATCAATTTAATGTGAATCGCTCCGGTACCCTTGTGGATGGAGGTTTGAGATTCAGCTCAAACGGAGATGCGACGGCGTCATTCGAAGTTCCCTTTAACGGGAAATATATACTACGCTTTGTTGTCGGTGCCGATCAGGCCGGAAGTGAATTGGCGAAAATGGTTCTGCAGGTTGATCAGAGAACGCAACAGTTGATGTCTATTTCAGCGAGGACGCGTACACCAAGAGATTACGAATTTAAGATGCAACTGACAGCCGGAAAACACACGGTTCGCATTGGTTTTATTAATGACTTTTATAATCCCAGAGCGACTGACCCCAACCAGAGAGATCGCAATCTCAGCTTCTTTTCGGTGAAGTTAGTGGGGCCAGAAGTCGTTCCTCAGGATGCCCTGAGTAGATTACAACGTGAAGTTCTGGCAGTGAAGGTTGGAGAAGGTGCTGAGGCGACTGCGGCAGCGGTTCGGATCCTGACGCCAATCATCAGCCGCGTATTCCGACGTGACGTGGACCCAGCCCATGTGCTTGCTTATTCAAACTTCGTGAATCTTGCCATGGGGCAAGGAGAGAGCTTTGCACGGGGCATGCAGGTATCGCTTAGTTCTATTCTGGTCTCGCCAAGATTTCTTTTTCGAGTTGAAGGGAATCGAGGTTCGCAAGGCGGCGTCCGAGATATCGACCCTTACGAGCTTGCTTCTCGACTCTCGTATTTTTTGTGGAGTAGTACGCCGGACGATCGATTACTGTTGCTGGCTTTTAGTGGGGACCTTGCCAAACACCGGGTGTTGGAATCGGAAATAGAACGGATGTTGATTGATCCTAAGGCGTCCGGCCTGGTAGAGGGATTTGCGTCGCAGTGGTTGAATTTGCGAAATTTAGACGAAGTCACTCCAGCCCCGAAATTTGACTTTAGTGACTCGTTGCGTGAATCCATGAAGACTGAAACAAGCATGTTTTTTGAAGAGGTGATGCGTCGCAACAGATCGATTACAGATTTTTTAGATGGGAAGTTCACGTTTGTAAATGAGGAATTGGCAGAACACTACGATCTCCCTAACGTATCGGGCCCGGAGTTTCGTCTTGTCAGTCTCGTCAATACGCCTCGTTACGGTGTTTTGACGCAGGGGAGTATATTGACGCTTACTTCTCAACCTAACCGTACATCGCCCGTCATCCGAGGGAAATGGATTATGGAGAATATTCTGGGGACAAGGCCTCCGGACCCGCCGGAAGATGTCCCTGAAATAGATGAAAAAAAAGCAGAGTCAGGGGAGTCTAGCTTTCGAAAACAATTAGAAATTCATCGCGAAAGCCCGATTTGTGCTAGTTGTCACAACCATATGGATCCCCTGGGATTTGGATTTGAGAATTATGATGCAATTGGTCGATTTAGAGTAAAAGACGGTCAATTTGATGTGGATCCTACAGGAATACTCCCGACTGGTGAAAAGTTTGAGGGGACCGAGCAATTGGTCGCCATCCTTAGAAGTCGGGAACGGGAGTTCGCTAGGGTTTTGACCACGCGGATGTTGACTTTCGCATTAGGGCGGGGATTGCGATACTATGATCGCTGCGCAATTGATAAAATATTAGAAGAACTTGAACGCGACAAGTTTCGTTTTCATTCGCTTGTAAAACAGGTTGTATTTAGCGATCCGTTTTTGAAAAGGCGTATTGACGGAGAATAATGATGAATAAATTAGATCGACGAACATTTTTGCGTGGTACCGGCCTGGGCGTGGGACTGCCCTTGCTCCATGCGATGAATCCTAATACGTCCGTATTTGCAGCCGCGCCCGTGCCACCCCCGAATCGCATGGCTTTTGTATTTTTCCCTAACGGTGCGATCATGGATTCTTGGAAGCCTACGGGCGACGGAGATTCCTATGTTCAGTCAGATACCCTCAACGTCTTAAAGGACTTTCGCAGCGACTTTAATGTCATCACAGGCCTAGCCCAGGATATGGGCCGCGCGCATGGTGACGGCGCAGGGGATCATGCTCGTTGTGCGTCGACCTACCTAACAGGTGCTCATCCCTACAAGACATCAGCCGCTGATATCAAGGTGGGCGTGTCTGTGGATCAGGCTGCTGCCCTGCAGGTTGGATCTCGAACGCGGCTGCCTTCCCTTGAGCTGGGTTTGCGACAGGGACGCAATGCTGGAAATTGCGATTCTGGCTATAGTTGTGCCTACTCCAATAATGTTTCCTGGAAAACAGAAAACGTGCCGATGGCAAAAGAGATCAATCCTCGCTTGGCTTTTGAACGTATCTTTGGTACGGGCGAAAAGACAGATGAGAACCGTCGTCGGCGGGATTTTTATCGGAAGAGTGTCTTAGACTTAGTCAGGCAAGATGCCCAAGCACTTGTGGAACAGCTTGGGAAAGATGACCGGCAGAAGTTGGATGAATATTTTCAAAGCGTTCGTGAGTTAGAACTTCGCGTTCAGCGAGCTGAAGAGTTGGCTAATATTGAACGCCCCGAGTTGGAACTTCCGGAAAATGCGCCCAGTAGTTTTGAAGAGCATATGCACCTGATGTACGATATTATTGCGTTGGCGTTTCAAACCGATTCCACTAGGATCTCGACGCTGATGTTGGGAAATGCCGGTAGTAATCGAAGTTACAAGATGGTCGGCGTTAATGAAGGTCACCATCAGTTGTCACATCATCGAAATGAAAAACCGTTGGTGGACAAGATACGAAAGATTGATCTCTATCTTGCTGAAGGGTTTAAATACTTCCTGAAGAAGCTTAAAGAGATGCCGGAAGGGGATGGTAGCGTGTTAGATAACTCGATGATTGTTTACGGATCCGGCTTGAGTGACGCGAATCGACATAATCATCATGACTTGCCAATTGTTCTTGCCGGCAGTGCTGGGAAAACGATTCAGACGGGTCGGCACATTGTGCTTTCGGAAGAAACTCCTCTGAACAATCTCTTCCTTTCTATGTTAGATCGTATGGATGCAGATGTTAAGTCAATTGGAGACAGCACCGGCCGTCTCACTGCGATTGATAACTAAATTTGTTAGGAGTTTCGATAGCTATGAGTGACGATTCTGCTGATCAACCCCGCTCTGGTTCAGTGCAGGCTAATCCTGTTGCGGCACGCGTATCGGAGCATGCGAGTCGCGGCGTATTCAGCACGGGGGTGGTCTTGCTGACCGGTGGGAGCGAATTCATCGTGGATTTCGTGCAAAATCTGGGATCTCCGACTTCTGTTGTCGCCCGGGTTATTGTTCCACATGGCGCGATGGGGCGCATTATTGATGCGATCGAACGTAACGTGGAAGGCCATGAAGACCGCTATGGGCCGATTCCAGGGGAGTTCACTTCTCCCGATCCTCCCGTGCAGGAGCCGGTTGCAAAAGAAAAAGAAGAGATTGTTGCGGAAGACCTAAGCTCGGAACAACTGGTGGGCATCGGGGAGTTGTCGTCTGCAGGAACGAAGGAGAGTAGTGAGCCCTCAGCGCAGGATATTTATGATGATATCCGTTTGGACTCGGAGGTGGAAAATGGTTTTTATGCCAACGCCTTGATGATCGGGCATTCTGCGTCTGAGTTTAAGTTGGATTTTATTGCTAACCTCTATCCAAAATCTATCGTCACGTCGCGTGTGTTTTTGTCTGCTCCGCAATTGTTGCGAGTGTTGCAGTCTTTAAAACGTACCTATTCCCAATATGTAGCACGTGGTAACGCTTCTAAGTGATAAGCACGGACGGCCCCATTTAAAGGACGTCATAGGTCGGAGAAAAGTTCATGGTCAAGCAGGTCTTGGTTCTTTGCACTGGTAATTCATGCCGTAGTCAAATGGCGGAACGATTGTTCACGCTGCTTTCGGGAGGGGACTGGGAAGGTGTCTCTGCGGGCTCGGATCCGTCAGGGTATGTACACCCGAAAGCTATTGAAGTCATGCATGAATTGGGGATTGATCTAAGCGACGGTGTTAGTGAACACGTCGATAGCTATAAAGATCGAAGTTTTGATTTGGTTGTTACTGTTTGTGATAATGCTGCTCAGAGTTGTCCCGTATTTCAGGGAGATACTCCAGTCGTTCATTGGCCATTCGAGGATCCGGCGGACGCGACCGGGAGTGAAGCCGAGGTTATTGCCTGTTTTCGCGATATTCGGGATCAGATTTCAAGCCGAATTAAAACGTTTCTAGCGGCAGAAAAATAACCACTAGGGCAACACTGTAAATTCTCGGGCTATATCTGAGGTAGTTCCCAAGGCTTTCGGTATGTTCGTCGAGTTCGTAACGCATTTGCCTCTGCATCGTCCACAAACAGTTCCGTCTTGGGATCAAGGGTGACCTGACGACCTAAACGCCAAGATACGTTAGCCGAGTGGCACAGGATTGAGGACGGGTGCCCCACGGTTTCTAGATCTGCGTTAGGACGTTTTCGGGAACGCATGCAATCTAGAAAATTTCGCAGATGGCTGGCACCACCGTTTTCTCCAGCTCCTTGCGCGAGTATTTTTCCGCCGGGATCAAAAGCGCGCCAACGGCGATTTCCGATGACTATATTGCCCTTGTCTCCGTAGAGGATCGCGCCTTCGGTTTCATCGTTGTAACGGTAAGGTGTCCAAAGCCGCATCTCGTAAGACAGGAGACGGCCAGGTTTGTCACCGGCGCGATTTCCATACTCAAAAGTTGCCTGCAGGGTGTCCGGCCATTCCTGCAGGTCGTCAAAGTACCACTTTCCGCCAAGACCGCTGATTCTGGTAGGCATATAGAGTGGTTCCAACCCCTGTGCTCGACCGGCCGTGTCGAGGGCCCAGCGCGCTATGTCAATACGATGTACGCCGTCGTTCCCTAAGTCGCCGGTTCCATAATCAAAAAACCAACGCCAGTGGCCATGGAAACGGCGAGGGTTGAATGCGCGATCAGGAGCTGGGCCAAGCCATAGGTCGTAGTCGACACCTTCAGGAGGCGCGGAATCTGCAGGTTTGCCAATGCTCCCCTGCCGAGTGGATTCCCAGGCTTTGGCTACCAAGACCATGCCCAGATGCCCATTGTTGATCCAATTCATAGCCGATTGGAAATGTTCACTCGTTCTTGCCTGCGTTCCCATCTGGACAACTCGCTTATGCTTACGCATTGCCTTTACCATGGTTTGTCCTTCAAGGATGTTATGCCCGTCGGGTTTCTCAACATAGACATCTTTACCAGCCTGACAGGCCATGATGGTCGGGATGGCGTGCCAGTGGTCGGGTGTCCCAACCACCACGGCGTCGATAGTCTTATCATCGATAATGTGACGAAAGTCTGTATAGACTTTCGGAGTGTTACCTGCGATATTCTTGACTGTTTCCACCGCCGCGTCGTGATAACGGGAATCGACATCAGCTACAGCGATCACGTCGACATCGCCTTGGCCGGCAAAGATGCGCATCAAGGCGCCGGCGCGACCATGGGTCCCAACCATCCCAATCCGAATACGTTCGCTTGGGCCAACACTACGAGCCTGTAATCGGCGTTCGTAGAGCGCAACGGTGCTGGCAGTAAGTCCGCTGGCCGCGGACTTACTAAGGAAGTTGCGACGATCCATGGGTAGTACTCCGTCTAAGACTAAAACCTGACGAAGTTATTATAGAAAATGCAATGAAGTGAGGCACTTAAATACCGGGACTTTCGTCCACTCCAGGGCTCTCCGTGCGAAAGAAAAGCGCTCTTTTTTGATCTGGAAGGGAATAATCGAAGCCACACTGCTTTAGAAATTCATCAGACGCCGAAATAGCCATTACTTCCAGAATGTTATGTTGCTTGGCACGCTCAACACAATTCACTACGAGTTGCTTGCCGATTCCCTGGCCGTGATATGTACGGTCAACTGCCAGGCACTGTATTTCGGCAAGTTTTGGTGAATAGATTTCTATCGCAGAAAACCCTATCAACTCACCCTTGGTTGTTGCTACAAACGCATGCTGCATTAGGACGGCAAGATCACTCGGACTCCGCGGTAGTAAAAGGCGCTGCTCGACAAATGGCTGTAGCAACCTTTGGATATTAGGTAGGTCTCCCATGGTTGCTTCTCGAATAATGAATTGTTCGTCGGAATGAAGCATTGTTAGGGAAAACCGAAAGCTAAAAAAACATCTACAAGTCGATAGTACGAATTAACAGTAAGTGACTCAACATCACATTCGGCCGAAGAGGGATTTAATTTAAAATGGCTTCGGTGGCCGTTAGCGTTTTGGCAATATTATCTCGGATTACCAAGTCTGCAAACGAGTCGAGTTGGGTAGCGTCACGATTAATGATGACAAGTTTGGAACCATATTGTTTTGCGGTGACCGGAAGAGATGCCGCTGGCTCGACCAATAACGAGGATCCCATAACAAGCATTAGGTCTGCAGTACGCACCATCGTGTTCGCAGCTTTCAGAACGTTTGCATCAAGTTGTTGCCCGAAGGAAATGGTAGCGTGTTTAAGGAGCCCAGTGCTGCAGGAGGGGCAACTGGGGACAGCACGTTGTTGCAGAAAGTATTTGCAATAGTCGTCAGCGATATCACGGAAGCCGCAGTGCAGGCATTGAACGTCTCTCGCGGTACCGTGAATTTCGAGTACTACTTCGTTCCCGGCGTCCTGGTGTAAGCCATCGATGTTTTGAGTGACGATTCCACGTAAACCTCGTTTTTGTTCCCAGCAAGCCAGCGTTTGGTGTCCAGCGTTTGGTTCAGCGTTTCCAAATTCTTCAAAGCCTTCGCTTTTTTGCCGCCAGTATTCAAATCGGGATTCATAGTTGCTGATGAAGTCCTGGAACATAACAGGCTTCACCTTGGACCACTTACCACCGGGTGACCTGAAGTCTGGAATCCCACTATCCGTACTCATACCCGCACCAGTAAAGGCAATGATATGGTCAGCCTTCTTAATGGCATCCGCTAAGGTTTGGATGTTGGCTAATGACATGAGCCGGTCTGCAGGTAGGCGTCTTGAAGAGAGAAGAAGCGTTCTACTCGTATCGGATTTCTAGAAGTCGAAATTTGAGAGTGCCACTTGGTACCTCGATTTCCACTTCTTCTCCAACCTTACGCCCAAGCAGGCCTTGGCCTATTGGGCTGGTGATGAGATATTTACCGGCGTCGTAATCCTCGTCGCCGGCCCCGACAAGCGTCATTTCCTCTTCGTCGTCGAAGTCGATATCAAGTACTTTGACCGTCGCACCGAATGCGACTTCGTCTTTTGGGATATTCGAGGTGTCGATAATCTGAGCGCGCGAAAGGTCTCCCTTGATTTGGTTGATCTTTGCCTGGAGCATGCCTTGGGCTTCCCGTTGGGCATGGTATTCGGCATTCTCTTTTAGGTCACCTTCTTCCCGAGCCTCCGCAATTTTTTCAGCGATTTCAGGCATCCGGACCTTTTCCATGTGGTCGACTTCTTCTCGTTTGCGATTATATGCTTCGCGTGTCATTGGGATGCTACCACCCATGGTGCACCTTGTTCCTTCGTGTAGGGTTTCTAATTTAATACAAGCAAAAACGACTCCTGTTTGCATCGGGAGTCGTATGCTGCTGAACCTATATTTTGATTAATAATCGTCGAAGTGTAAAGAGAGTAGTCCTCCGGTTAATCATCCGGATACAGGATTGCTCCGCAACTACCACAGATTGTTAGTTTACCGACTAAGATGTCATTCGTCATTTGAGCGGTGATCTGACGATAGCAGTTTCCACAGCAATTATCGGTCACTCCGCCGAGTGCGTCCGCAC
>Ga0315322_10005153_pt1 | contig 10031 bp, 1 predicted proteins | sample M110021515metaG_FD_203461 | JGI IMG/M metagenome (GOLD analysis project Ga0315322, IMG submission 203461) | Ammonia-oxidizing marine archaeal communities from Monterey Bay, California, United States - M1 100m 21515 | ecosystem: Environmental > Aquatic > Marine > Intertidal zone | place: USA... | reverse complement strand
TCTACCCGTCTTCCCACTTCCCAATCGACACAACATTGTCATCACTCGTCTTCATCTTTCATCCCTAGAGTTCCGCCAAATCCCCCATGTCACAGCCCTTGCTAGCTTTGTGGAACTGGAAGATTACCTACTGCGCTTCAAAGGCAGGTACAACGAAGTTTGGTTTATCGGCGGGGCTTCTATATACAAAGAAGCAATCGCGCGCGGACTGGTAAAATACGTCTACGCGACGGAAATAGAATGCGCGACTAACGTCCCCGCCGACGTATTCTTTGACAAAACACTACTGCACAACGCACAAGTACTTTACACGCACTCTGTTGCCGACGGGAACGTCCACGCGCTGCAAAAAACGTATCTGCTGGCCCGAAACGACGAGGAGGGGTCCTACCTGAAGCTGCTTCAAAAACTGCTCTTGCAGCCGCTGCGAACGTCCCGCAGCGGCCGCACACGAGCCCTGTTTGCCGAAACGCTTAAATTTGACCTTCACAAGAACGGCTTCCCACTTCTAACTACAAAGCGCATGCCCGCTAAATCGCAAACTATCGAAAAGGAACTGCTGTTCTTCATACGGGGACAAACAGACGCGACACTACTCCAAGAACAAGGAGTGCATATATGGGATGGAAACACCACTGCCGAATTTCTCAAAGACAAAGCCTTGGAAAAAAACGACATGGGACCCCTTTATGGGTTCGTTTGGCGCCACTTTGGCGCCGCCTACGCTACGTGCAAAACCGATTATTCAGGGAAAGGCATTGACCAACTCAAACAACTCGTTCTCTCGCTGCGTACTCTGCCCGCGTCGAGGAGGCATTTGATGACGAGTTACGACCCGTCTTCGGCGCCCAAAGGTTGCCTTTGGCCGTGCCACAGCATTATCATCCAGTGCTTCGTTCGCGATGGGTTTTTGGATCTTATACAGTACCAACGCAGCGCCGATGCCTTTCTTGGACTGCCGTTCAACATCGCCTCCAGTGCTCTCCTTCTCCTTCTGTTGGCACAGCAAACAAACCTGCTGCCAGGGCGCCTAACGCTTGATTTGGGCGATGTGCATCTATATGAAGAACACGAGGAAGTCGCCAAGAAGCAGCTCGAACGAAACCCTCTCCCTTTCCCCAAATACAACATCGAAGCGCAAGACGACATCGGGAAATACAAACTCGAACATTTCCATTTGCACAACTACCGCAGTTATGGTCGGCTTCGCGCATCCATGGCCGTCTAAAGAAACGTTTTTATAGCCATTTGTTTCCAGCATGAATTCAAACAATCCGATTCTTTCACAATTTCTTCAACGCGGACGACGCCGTCCCCATTTAAATCACATCGCTTCATAATTTCACCAGCACCACCAACCTTGACCGCAATCCAAGATGCCGCCGTGGGAAGATCCAGCAGCGCCTTACTAATGTCCTCGCGCGTAAAGCCAGCGTCCACATCTACACCCTCGCTTGCAACGTATGCAAGCAAATGCTCGACTGCGCTGTTCCTACTCTGAAACCAACACGCCCGCGCACTTGCTAAAAAAAGAAGAAGCAAATACAAGCGCATTTGTACAACCAATCGTCTTCCTATATATACGTTCAAGATTTTGTTTCGGCGGCAATCGGGCCTTCCCATCCAAACCCACGGGACCAGTCCTCATGTTTTCTACTTTCCAGCAGGGTCTCGATTTGGGGCATCGTGTCCCTTGTCAGAGGATGGACAATGTTTATATTAACAGTTTTTGTTTTTGAAGCAGATCTGGCATCGGCCATGCAGGTAGATAGACTTAGACCCATTTGGTGTGCAGCGCGGGGCATACTTATACACGAATTGTGAAATTATACTGTTTTTAAACTCCACTTGTTGGATTCCACCATGGTCCTATATGTACCTTTCTCGACAGAGTTAGAAAATGTCCTACGACATCTACACCGCACTCAACATAACGGCGACTGCCAAAGACAAAGTAAAGATAGACAACATCTCGTTCACGGTGGGCGGTTCCGAGATGTTGGGCATCATGGGCAACGCGAAATCGGGGGGAGACATCCTCTGCCGTGCGTTGGGAGGCAGACTGTTGCCGAAAGAAAAGGCCACGGGGCAAATAAGGGAACCAGACGCCTTTTCCCTGCAATACGTCGACTTTAAAGATGAATTTCCAAATTATTTGACCGTGTATGAAATCTTGACCTACTGCAATCGTATTCGCTCGGCCCATTGGGCCATCTCAGACAGCGTGAAACGCTTTGGGCTTATGGACCGGTGCCATGTGCGCTGCTCGCATCTGTCCGAGTACGAGCGACGTCTGGTTATTCTGGCCTCCAAATCGCCACAACTGTACTCGCAGATCATCGTGCAAAATCCCACGCGGGGCCTCGATGCGCACGAGGCACACAGCATTATACAGGCGCTGCGACACTTATCAGACGGTGGCCTTCGCGTCATCGTTCAATTCGACACACTTCCAGTAGAAACAGCCGCGTTTCTAACACATCTTTTGTACGTGCGCAGCGGATGTCTTGTCTACGCTGGGTACAATTGGAAAAAGGACCTTCCTACGTTTTTGCTCGAGCGTGGTATAGAAGAGGGAGAAATAAAAAAATCCTACTTTGAGTCCCTCCGACTTGCCGACCTCAACGGTGCCGATACTCGCGTTCAAATTACCAGCGAAAATACAAACTCCATCACACAAGAACGCGCTTACCGATCCAAACCAAAGTGTTGCACGCACCGTTCCAAGCTCTTTTTTCGCTACAAAAAACACATCGCGCGCATGCCCTGGCACTTTTGGCGGCAAATGCACTACTCAATACTTATGTCTGCACTGTGCGTGTCGCTCTTCTACAATGTCAACCCCACATTCTCTACCAAGCATGTGCACTTTGTACTGTGTGTTCTAACATTGCACCTGTGGAGCTCCGTCGCACTGCTCCCTAGCCTGTGCGCAGAGGAGCGTCTGTACGACGAAGACCAATACCAAGGACGATACTCTCCCTTCATGTACTGGTTGGTACGCTCCTTCTGGGATACGCTCATCGATATTTTTGTAAGCACGTTCATTACAATATTGGTTTGTGTACCACTGCACTACATGGATTCAGTAGAAGGCGGGGTAATTTTCTTAGTGTCGTGGGGTCTGGCAGTTAGAGTAGTCTCCACACGCAGCATGGTCATAATCTCCAGACTGTTCCACAACAGTTTGTCTTCCCCAATTGCCTCCGCCGTGATGCTAATTTCCTTTCAATACCTTACATGTGGAATAGTAGCAGCACCCAGCAGCATGATTCCCGTACTCAAGTACGTACGAGAAGTTTCCTTCCCCACCTACGCACTGGCTGCGATTATGATACACTTGGAGAAAAAGTATCCGCAACAATCGCAAATTGTGCTCGCGGAGTACGAGATACGCCCCGCAGACTACGCCCAAGATCCCCTCTACACAGCACTTTACTTTGCCGCGATGGGATTTGTCATCGATTTGGCACTGCGAAGTAAGGGATACACACGCTGCATTATTTTTGTACTGGCGATCGCTGGCATTGCCACCGCGTTGCATATTTGAAAAGTGGCTACGTGATTTCACAAAAAGTAACTATATATAGATTTCTCCCACGTTTAAAAAAATGTTACAAACAGTGTTGTTGGTACTACTTTTCAGCATAGTAGGAATCGTAGCAGGGGGATGTTTGTTCCTCGTAGCGCGCTACTGTCAATCTTCAAATGGAAATCGCTCGGACAAAAGCGGCCCAATTGAAGCACGGCTTGTGCAGACGCTTGTAGCGGCGTCCTTGACGGCGCAAACCCTGGTGCAGAACCTCACTGTGGGATTTGCATACGCGTTCCAAGATATGGCCATGCATGTCGCAAACAATTTGAAGTTGTACCTTTATTTCCTCGCGGTTGCTTCAATAAGCACTGGCATCACCGTTGCAATGCGGTACGAACCAGTCGAGACGATGGCCGTGCTCGACATTTTGTGGACAGTGGTGTCTCAAGTGTCAGTGCGTGCGGCACTTTTAGTCATTGCATGTGTGAGATTGCTAGTGGCCCTGGTCGTGCCCGGATGGAACCTTGTGTGGCGGGTTGTAATCAGTTTTATCATGGGAGCCTTTGCGATTCTCATAGAGTGTGAGATAAACTTACTTATCGATGCCATCACACACATCGCCCACTCCATCACGCATTTTGTCGGAGCCATATCGGTGTGGATTCACAGTTCAAATCCGTTAAAAACCAACATATTAATCCAACCCTCGGTAGAATCCATCTACAACCTTCTAGATGCCACAAAGCACATCTTCACGGTCGCGTGCGATGAACTCGAGCCGTTGTGGGAGATACTGTTTTTTAAAGCAGGCGGGGTGCCCAAAGCCGTCGAACAAATTTTAAACGTGCCTGTCAGTATCGTGACGGAAATTATCAACATACCGTTGTCATTTGCTACAACAGCAGGGTTCAAACCGCCAACCTTCAGGAATGCCTTTGACAACGCCGCGCATGGAATTGAAGGTCTAGGGAAGGCCTTGGACAACTATACGCGGCATGGTGTGGGGGAACTCCTCGTAATTTTGAACAGCGATTCCGATACCAGGAACAGCACAGGCGGTGGGGTGACGCTCGTGCACGCTCCACAGATTGGGCCCTTTGGTAGCCTCGCAAAGATGGCAAAATTTACCATCAGCGCCGCCGCGATCTTAATCGATGGTGGTATGAACAGCATCATAAACACCAAACCTTACTCGCCAACAGAACTGAAGGCGAAACTGGACATGAATTCGGCCTTTGCAACTCTGGACCAAGGGGTGTACAGCATTGGAGCCAACCTGGACTATGCAGGCGTCGTAGTGGCCAGAATTGTTGAGAGCGCCGGACACGGCGAGAAGATCACGTCGGCGTTCTCAGAACCAGTGCACTTCCAGTGCGGCGAAGGCAACGAGCAGCTGTGCTGGAAGGGAAGCCACGGCAAATGCATCGAGGGAGCCAGCTTCTGCGACTACAACCAAACGAGCAAAAGTCACGCCGAGCTGCACGTGTGCAGCGCGTGCGACCACTTCACAAACATTCGAGAATGCGAGCAGCTGCCAAACGCAGACTCAGTCCGAGACTGCAAAGCGCAGTGCTTCCAGACTTGCCATCCAAGGAAACACGAGTACTGCTCCTTTGCGGAGGAAGATGGGGTGCTCGCCGCCCACGCACAGAGCTGCCCGGTAAGAATTCAAGAATGCTTCACGAACAACGACAAAGGCTACTCCCGCGACAGCTGCGTGCTGCGCTGCTTTGACAAAAATTATGGCGAGATGGGGTGCGGTGAACCCGCAGTCTCCTACCAAGCCAGCAGCACGTCGTGCGGCCTCTGCAGCGAGCTGTACGACGCGGGGTCAACGTGCGAAGGCTTGGGTCTAGGAGACTTTACAAAGTACTGCGAGCAAAGCTGCTTCGACCCATGTCAGAGAGGGGAAAGCGGAGAGTACTGCGACTTCCAGTGGGGAAACGTGGGGAACTTACAGCCCTGTCCGACGCGCAAATGCTACGAAATGGAAAACGCCACGGCCGCGGGCATCATGGACTGCGACAGCCAGTGCCAGAAAAAGTGCCCCTGCGAAGAGTACGGCCGACTCGATGGCCGCTTCTGTAAAGTTATGGGCACCGAACCCCACTGCGAGAAGTGCCAATGTGAGAGCTGCGCAGCGCTGGACCAAGACCCACGCCAATGCGAACGCGAGTTTGCCTTCAACAAGAACACGACAGACAGCTGCCACAACCGCTGCTTTCGAGACTCGCTGGGATCGCTCGCGGCCGAAATTCCCACGATCGTGCGCCGAACGCCGCGGAAGGAGGAGGGGTCGTGGAACAGTGCGTTTCTGACCATTCTGAGCCGCGTCGGGGGCTGCGGCTTGGTGACGAGCAGCCGAGTGATCACCAACGCCGCGCACGTTGCGTACTCCTTTGTGCTTTCCTTTCTGTTCGACAACATTTGGACTTCCAGCAAACCCTTCATGTACGTAGTCAGAGAGCACGAAGGCGCGTGGTACGCCCCCGACGCCAACGTCAGCTGCGAGTCGCGTCTGTACGCTTATGAGAAGAAATTTACCCACACCCCGAATCCTCGCGACTTGGGGTACGAACTGGTGAAGAGTGACATCGGCAAGCGCAAGCATGTCGCGGCGCAGAATGTCAACTTCCTTAATATACCTGCCGCGGTGATAACAATGCCCGTCGATGCCACTTCTCTACCGTGCTTGGAGCGCGAAGGCGTTTTCGATTTTGGAGAAGATCGCTTTCTTGAAGATAACGACCCGTACTTGTTTTGTGGCCCGTCGTTTGCATCCATGGAAATAAGCAGAAACAACAAATTCCACGCGAGATGCCTGACATGGAAGGATAGAACGCTCAATTTTACTGAAGCCTTTCAGAAAGCTCGCGTGGCTATGGAAGTAGGAAACGCAAATTGCAGCTACAGAACGCACGCTGATATACACGTCGACCCAACACATTATCCCAATTACCACAAAGGTTGCCTCATTCCACGCATCGTAGATCCCTTTGCGCAAGCCGAGGTGCCAGTGGTGCCGGTGATGCCGGTGGGGGACGGAACAGTCGAGTACGAAAACACCAGCAGCGTTGGCCAATGTGCCACAAGATGCCTTAACAGTGAAGTGAACGGATCGAATGCCTTCCAATGGATCTTCACACAGCACAAAAACCCGAAACCAGTGACTCAACACGAGACATACATGTGGAATCGAGAGCAACTGCCCATGAGCCCCATGGAGCCTGGACACTCTGTAAAAAACAACCGATGCTTCTGCCTCACCATTGACAACAAGTGGTACGACTGGGACACGTTTCGGCGCGTAGGGACACAAAGTTCCTCGCAATGCGTGCTGTACGGAGACAAAAGTCTCAACGAAATGTACGGGGTCAGTGGGCTTTCCAAGAGCGTGCCGAGCCCTGGCGATTCCCTAATGCGCTGTGCCATGGAATGCGATGGAGGCGACTACAACACCACTGTGTTTGCCGCCAACGTCACGTGCCAATGCCTCAACGCAAGTCCAGAGCAGATCGAGACGCTGAAGACAACAGCTCCCGGGTCGTTGTGGTACCGGACCGAGCGACCGACCCACGCGCAGGTGCCCAACTACTGCGATCCAATGTCGGCGGACTACAATCCCTTCTTCGACGGAAAGACCGTCAACCTCAACACCTTTGTGTTTCCAGAGATGGAGCGCGTCGCATCGCTCGTCGGCGAGGTGCTGCTTCCACACTCGGCTGTTGGTCGACTCGTCACGCGCTCTCTGCGCATGCTGGTCCAAATTCCACGGTACACGCTTCGTCTGTTTGTCGCAGTTCCCGGCATTGTTGGCCTCGACGACATATACGCCGACGTCAACTTCTTCATGCAGCCCGTGAACTACGGCTACTTCGAAGAAAGTCCCACGAACAAAAACTCGATCAAAAGGCAATGTCGCACGTACGCCAGCAACTCGTTTTGTCTCACGGACTCCCACTACAATCGCAAAGAGACGAATCACACTGGTACACCGGAACAGGCAAAACAGAGCTGCCTCGAATCCGAAGACTGCAATTTTCTCGTGCAGCGAGAGAACACTTACGAGGGTTACGAGGTGTGCGAGGAGCACGGCGCGCAATTTAAAACAACGATTTGGGACTGTCGGGACAATACGTACCACGACTGCACGTACGAGGAGTACATCGAAGGCGTCGAGGACTGCAGCTGCATTTCAAAGTACCCCGACAACATGTTTGCGCACGTGCTCGAAACAGGAGACATCTACCACGACATCCCCAACATGGCCACCTTCTACAGTGGCCACATCTCGGAGCAGTGGTGCAACACCATGATGATGGAAAGGAGCTGGCACAGTTTGACAGAACTGGGCGACGTCTTGGAGCAAGTGGTTGTGGGCACGTCCGAGCTCTTCGGCACGCACGCCACGTGCACAGCCGACAACCGGATCGATCACAGCACAATCGAGATGGTCACGGGGCAAGGCTACGTGAAGAAGTACAACGACCCTCTGCTCAGCGGACTCGATTTTGGAAACGAAGAGGAGCCCGACGGCCTGCGCAAGCTCCACGAGGAGCACCAGAGCCTGCAAATGTGCCGAAGCTCCTTAGATCGGGTCTTTTACTGCGCGGGTGGGTTCACCGTGCGCTTCGTATTTGACGTCTTTGTAGGGGTTCTGCGGCAGCTCCAAGACGTGTCCATGCAGGTGGCCCGGGGGCAAATGCCCCTGGCCGAGTTCACCACCCGCCTGTGCGAAGCGCAGCACCTGCTGCACAACGCCGCAGCGGCGGCCGTCGACATCATTCCTTTGTCTCTGCTCGGGAGCAGCTTCGACGGCACAGCTGCATCCGACGCAATTCGGAACGGACTGGGCGAAGTCATCACGTCGTTCTTTATGTGGCCGGTAGAGTACGTGAAAGCGATCAACATCTTCACGTGGACGATGCAGAAAGGACTGGCTGAACCCGCGGCGATCGTGGACGGCGTGTTCCAATCGATGTACGTCGCGATGCAGCTAGGATTTCAGTGGCTCGGGCAGATGTTCAACGCAGCAGGCGCCATGTTCGACGCGGTGCTCCCAAAGTCCGGAGATTTTTTTCGCAGCTTGGGCAAGATCGTGAAAATACTGGCGCAAGTCTTTGGGAAAACAACGATGGAGCTGGCTGCGCTGATGATGAAGGTGGGCGTGAACTTTATAGGCCTGTTCACTGGGCAGTGCTCCTTCGCCGAGTTCATCAGCAACCTGCTTCTCATCCTGGAGCAAGTGTTCGACGTGCTCATCGAGGGGGTGCTGTTCCTGCTATTGAAGGCGTTCGGGCTGGACAAAAATCTGGAAGCTTTGAGCTCCTTGAGCGTAATCCTGAGCGACATCATGGGGTGGATCGATGCCACCATAAACCAGCTCGTGTGCGACCTGCTCCGCTTGATTCTCAATCCCATCGCAACTGTGTTTGTCGACATAAAAAATGCCATTGCGGACGTTGAAGATGCGCTGTGCTTCTGGTGCACCGGGGGATCGCATAAAGATTCGGCATCCGAGCGCCTCAAAGTCTGGATGCCAGTGCAGTGTCAGAGTCCCGGTTGGAGCGTAAAACCGATCGGGTTTGCGTGGAAGTTTAAACACTTTCGAACACTGGCGTACGACAAACTCGAAAAGCAGTACGAGCTGCGGTTGGCGCGCCGCTACAAGATTTGCACCCACGGGGGGAAAAGCAAATATCCCGAGAGGACGTGCGACAACCTACAGTCGTGCGTTCTTGCGAGCGGTTGGGCCGACGCGACGGGGGGCTCGCCGCCAAAAGAAGCTACTTGGGCAAAGAGCGTTGTGTACGAGCACTCCGAGAAGTACGGCTACGGGGTCAAGGAAATTATTGATTGGGCAACGCCCAGCGTAGCAATTGTGGATGGTTTGTTCGGAGGGGAAAAATGTGCAATGACTTCGGGAGTGAGCGAGTGCCGCGTCGAGTGGCCCGAGCGCGACATGCGCTTCAACGCACTGCGGTCCAACATGCGCGAGACGCACTGCCCGAGTCGGAAAGTGATGGAGTTGGACGGCCGCTCGGGAGAAGGCTGCTACCGATTTCTCCACTCGGCGCATGAGCTGCTCGAGCAATCTTCTACTGTCCCGACAGGAACAGCAGGCGCTGGAATAAGCAGTGTTGATGTCACGGCACAAGAGCACCGACTGACTTACTGTCTGGACCTGTGCACGTACAAACTTGATGGGCCACAGTATGCCGGACTCGTGAGGAGGAGCATCAAAGACGACACAGACAAAGGGTTAGGAGGAAGAGTTCCCGCATGGCATGGTGGAGAAGGTGGTGGCATATTCTGCGTGTGCGTTCCAATGGACGAGACTAGCGAGCTTTTTATCGAAGACGCCGAAGCATGCACCTTTCTGTACCAATCCAGACGCTACGCCAGCGGCCGCGGCCTGTTCGACTACACCGTGCCGCCGCTGGGCTTCGACGAAACCTGCACGGGCTTCGAAGACCCAGCTGACTTTTGGGCCATG
>Ga0315322_10005148_pt1 | contig 10036 bp, 7 predicted proteins | sample M110021515metaG_FD_203461 | JGI IMG/M metagenome (GOLD analysis project Ga0315322, IMG submission 203461) | Ammonia-oxidizing marine archaeal communities from Monterey Bay, California, United States - M1 100m 21515 | ecosystem: Environmental > Aquatic > Marine > Intertidal zone | place: USA... | reverse complement strand
GGGGCCTAACCAGATTGGGATCCCTCCGGCGGACACTTGCTCTGCGAAGCCGTCGGCAAGATTGAGAACGTGGCGTACAGGAATCGCTCGGGTCTGCCAGAGACCCTGCGAGTTGCGTTCGAAGTAACAGCCGTCGCGACGGGCACGGGACACGTCGACGTAGAGCACAGCAGGCTCAGAAAGCGAGCGGTGAGCCACCTGCCAAGCCTGGCCCTCGTGACGGGACAAAAACACTGGACGGCCACCGGGGACCTCGACAACGCCTCGTTCAAGGGCTTTGTCGATGCGGCCGACCGATGTCGCGTGGTAGAGGATGTCGGGAGGAGTGCCAGTCCTGCGGCGTCTGCCCCGGCGACGTAGATCGTGCCGATGGCTGTCATCTGGCGCGCATTGGCGCGCACGAGCCGTAGCATCCGCTTGGCCGCCGCTGTCGCCGGTGCGGTCATTCACAGATTCTCCCGACGCGTGCGCGCTGACCCGGCCAGGAGGTGTCGAACCAAAGGAAGGTCCGGCAGAAAGAAAGCAAGGTCAATCGGCTGAGCGTAGCAGGTGCGAGGCCTTCCGCCAAGGCCCCGACTACTGAACCGGGTCGACCACGCGCCGCCAGAGAGCATCCGCGGTGTCGGCAGCGGATCGGGTGGAGGTACAGAACCACTTCCACCGCTCCAGGCGGTCCTTCGGCGCGGGGTCGCCGGGTACAACCACGGGGAAGCGGGCGGTGGAGACGAAGCGACCACCGAGGAACTGGAAGGTCTCGACGAGCCCGCGGGCGGCGTCGTCGTTGCCATCCTTGGGCGCGGCTCCGATGGCGGTGGGCAGTGCACAGGCCACTGCGTCGGCTGCGGCGTCGACGCCGGGGAGCACCACTGGGCTGGGCAGCGTGAGCACTGGCGCGATGGTGTCCAGCACGGCGGCGACCAGGGTGGCGGCATCCGGGTCGGTGGGGGCCCGACGGAGCATGGCGTGGGTCCAGCTGGCGGTCGCTGCGCGAACCGAGGGCACCAGTCGGTCGAGCAGAGTGTCGAGGCGGCCATCGGCGGCGGCCCCTTGGAGATCTGCGAGTCTGCAAGGGCTCTGAACGACGTCGGCCAAGGTGTCCTTGCGCTCCTCAAGGAACGTGTGAACTGGCGCATTGGTGCGGCCGTGGAGCGCGCGGCCTGCCCGAAGTCCGATGGCCACGCGGTGGTAGGCCGACACGGGGGCTTGGAGTGCAAGGTCGAGCACGGCGGGCTCGGGGACGCAGCCCAGTCCACGCAAGGCCTGCAGCAGCTCGCGGCCGAGTCGTCGGCTCTCTGGGTCGGAGCTTCGGCACATGCGGACGGTAGCTTGCGTGGCGGGGTGTTCGCCGGTGCCGCGGCGGTCGACGGTGAACCAGTGCCCCAGTCCTTCCGCGGACAAGCTCACGGCCAGGGCATCCTCGGCAGGGCCGGGCACGATGACCGCCGCCCCCCCACCCGGTCGATAGCCGACGCCACACGACGCCAACACAGCGCTGTAGACCAATGCGGGGCCCCGAACAGGCGTGATCTCGTTGGCATCCCCCAGCACGGAGACCTGCAGGCGCGTACCAAAGCTGCGGGCACGCGAGAGCAGGAGGATGCCGGCGGTGAGGGTCGCGGGGCTGTTCCCACTCAATTCAACCGACATCGACACCACCTGAGGGCGTACCGCGGGAGTCGCGGTGCTTTGGAGGCCCAGGCTAATCCGCTCGGGTGCGCCCAGCCTTCGAAGTGGCCAGGTGAACGGCCCAAGCGGGTCCAAAGATCCACGCGAGGTTGCTGCCGAGCAATACGAGCGAGAGGTTGAAGTCCCATTGGAGCCAAGCGGCGAGCGCACACAGCAGTCCCACGAGCACCAACGCGAGTCCCACCCGCACGCTCAGTCGTGCGGGAACCTGACCCTGGCCGACCAGTCCAGACTCTGCGATGCTGACCTTGGCCTGCCGCCACGCCTCGTAGGCGAAGTGTACGACGATGAGCCGGGTGCCCAGAATTAGGCAGAGCGAGCCAGACACGGCGAGCGGGATGGCCAGCGGCCGCGCGGGATAATCTGCGCCGAGGTAGCCGAGCCAGATGAACGGCAGCACGATGGCGCAGCCCACGCCGATGCCCGCACTTCCAGATGTGGCCGTGCGAAGCCATCGCACCCATGGGGCCGGTGTGGCCTTCCCCGCGGGCGTAGGGCCGTGGTAGCGCGCCTTTTGGTCCCCTTCGGTGCGTACAAATTCAATCTTCTCCGGCACGAAGGGGGTCGCGAGCACTTGTCCAGGCGAGACCCCTTCCGGCAGCCACGGCTCCAGAGAGTGCCGTTCTTGCATTCGAGTGACCCGCACGCCGGGATGGGCGTGGCCGACCATCCGCAGCGAGTAGTCGTGCTCTCCATCTGATCGGCGTGCCTGCACATCGAGCGACACGCTCCAGCCAAGGGCCTTTTCGACGGCGCCACCTGGGCGCAGAAACAGCACCAGGTGCTCGTCGAATGGCGCGCAGGCCACCCGCTCCATCGCTGGAGGATTGCTGCCCGCTGCGAAGACCTCGATGGGGCCGTGGAAGGACAGCACCCGGATGACGTCGGGCGGCAGGTTGGCGAGCGGCACGACGGGGCTCCAAGCGGGGGGCGGTGAGAGGGCGTGGCCGGGAGAGGTCAGTGGATCAGGTTGAGTCCGGCTTGCGGGCTGCTCGGGGCGACCTGGCGCTTCATCTGGAGGTGGAGTTGTTCGCGACGGCAGCGAGCAAACCACCCACCAATCCCGCGCGGTCGAGGCCAGCCGTCCACCGCGCGACGGACGACCGGCTCTCCCTCTACCGGTTTTCCGTCGGCATCGAGAAGCTGCCAGGCGGTCCACCAGCGGTTGTCGGGCCACTCAATGAAGACCATCAAGGCCCGCTGACGGCGGATGCGGCCGCGCGTGAGCTGCATGGTGCCGGCAATGGCGCCGCATTCAAGGTCGGGACGGCCGGCGATCGCGGCCATGAGCCGAGTGCGGGCGGGCTCGGGATACTGGTGGACCGCCGCGACGTCGAATTGCTCCACCTGGTCACCGGTGAGCGCCACGAGGGCCGGACGCGGCGGACCCTTGCGGGTAGCGGAGGTAAGCAAGTGGCCGAACATGGCCTCGCCGAGGGCATCGTCGCCATCAGACGGCAGCATCTTCGGGTCGCGCACACTGGTGCGGACACGCAGCCTCAACCTCGTCACGTGGCGTCTCCGAGTGGGGGGACCGCCCCTCTATTGCGTCTGGCGGCAGCGTCGCGGAGGGTGGAAAGTTGCGTGGGCCGGGGCGTAGATATGTCTGATCTCACCCGCTGTCACCGACGGTCTGCCTGGCGCGGGCTTGTCACTTGGGCTGCACGTCGATCCCGGTCACATCGCTTCCGGGGCGTTCGAACAGCAGCGGTCGACGGAGCGCTCGGTGCCCACCCCAGACGAAGGAGGGCATCCCAGCTCAGGTGGAGTCCCGCTTGAGGTCGACGAGCAGCACTCGGCTCCGGAGGTCGTCTGGCATGAGGCGGAGCGCTTCGCCGAGGCTCTTGCGTGCACCTCGGAAGTCCGCGCCCTCCCGCTGCGCCTCGGCTCGCCAACGGTAGATGGTGGCCTCATTGGGGGCCTTTTCGAGCGCCTGTACGAACGCGGCGCGTGACTGGGCGGCGCTGCCGCTACGGGCCATCGCGCGCCCGCGGACTCCGTAGAGCACGCCAGGATTTGCGCTGGTTTCGACGACCTGGCTGGTGTGCCTGAGGGCCAGGGCCGTGTTTCCAGTGCTCATGTGGTACTGCGCGAGCGCGGCATTTGCCGCCGGGGCAGGTGCCCCACCGACCAGCGCACGCTCCAGCACTCTGCGGACGTCGGACATGCCGGCGTAGATGGCCACCACTCCGATGACGCCGTGTCCGCGGGATGCGAAGCGGGCGTCGCCCAGCAGATCGGACTCAAGGGACCGCCGGAAGCCGCGCCAGTCAGGGGCTTCAGTCCACACCAGCTGCAGGGGGTCTCGGGCGGCATCCAGGTACAGATCCATGTACGCCGCTTGTTCCAGGAAGCTGATGGCGCCGTCTCGGTCTCCCACGCTCAGCCGGTTGCGGCCCGCGGTGATGGGCACGCCAACCCAGAAGGCATCGGTCTCCCCCGCGCTACGGAGCTCGGTCTCTGCCAGTCGCTCTCGGCCCGCGTCGATGTAAAAGGACGCCGCAACGACATGCCAAGCTGCGAGGTCGTGGCCGGACAAGCTGGTGGGCTCGGTCGCCCGGAGCAGTGCCTCGGACTCCTGCACCTTGCCCATCTTCTGGAGCGCCCGCGCCTTGTGGAGGCCGGCGATGGGGTCTCTCTCCGCGATGGTGATGGCGGCGTCGGCATACTCGATCGCTTCGGAATACTTGCCCGCTGCGATGGCTGCCGCCGCTGCATCGCCCAGTGCGCGGGGGCGATTCGGGTAGCTCTTGAAGTTGTTGGCAGTGACGGCCGAGCGGTACATCGCGTGGGCCGGGCGAGCGGCGCCGTCCACCTTGAGAAGTATCTCGGCAAGGGCAATCTTATTGCGGAGCCGATGCGGAGCCAGATCGATAGCGCGGCGTCCGGCTTTCTTGGCATCCTCCCACTGCCCCAGCTCGATGTGGGCCTGGAAAAGGACCTCAAGGGGCCCGACTTCCTTGGGGAAGCGGGTGTGGAGGCCCTCGGCGATGTCGACGGCTTCGCGAAAGTTCTGCTGCTTTACCAGCACTCGGGCGTAGGGCAGGCCCACGCGAAGGCCTCCGCCGAAGCGCTCGTGGAGGGACTGCAGGTCGGGGGACAGGAGCTGGGCTTCGGCGGCCACCAGCGCACAGCCAAGGTCGGAGCTGGAGCCTGGCTTGCCAGCGGTTCCCGGAGAGGAGGCGCACCGGTTGGCGAGATCGGCAGCAGACCCGCGGTTGCCGTGGACGAATGCGCTCATCGAGGCGGCGCGAAGTGAAGAAGCGGCGTCGGGCGCCATGGCCAGGCAGCGGTCTACGGAGAGCACGAGGCTGTCGGACAGCTCGGGTGCGTCAGCCAACAGGAGCGCGTAGACCTCAGCCAGGGCAGCCCATGTCTCTACATCGTCGGGCGCGAGCACCACGGCCTGCTCAAGGTGATCGCGGGCTTCTGCGAGGGAGGCTCGCGTGCCGGTCCACAGACCCCTCTTGCCGCGATGAAGACGGAGGTGGGCGGCGCCGCCGACGTTGGGCCACTTCTGACGCAGGGTGTCGAGCACTTGGCCGCCCGGAAGATTTCGGTGCTGGGCGACTTCGCGGGCAGCGGTGGTGGGGTCGACGGCGCGCTTGACCTGACTCGAGACGGCAGTTCCGGTGGCGCCGAAGAAGTCGGTCACTTCGTCGATGGTGTCCTGCGGGATGACGAGAGCATCTGTCTGGAAGGCGAACACGGCCAGCACGATGGATGCCGCGGCAAGCGCAACGCTGCTGCTGACCTTCAAAGTATGACGAAGGTCGTCGCTGCGGCGCTCCCTCTTGCGCGTGGTCTTGCTCCCCTCCAGTCGACCCGCATCCGCCGCGCCCGGCAGGAAGAATGACTGGAGGTCGGGATGCTCGATGAGCGGCATCCATCGACCGCCGGAGCGGGCGGCCAAATCGGCAGGTCCGAGGGCCCCACGGAGTAGCTGGTCGACCAGCGCTTCGCGCGAGAGTGGCCCCCGGCTGCTTCCCCCAACGGTGCGAATCTGCCACCTACGGCGCTCGGCTGGGAGGTGGTCTCCGGCCAGTGCGCATCGGGTACAGACGCTGGCCGGGCGGACCTCGGTGCGGGCGAGCGGAACGCCGCAGGAGAAGCAGTAGCGTCGGATCATGCCGTGTCTGCCCCGTGGGTGGAGGGCGGCCACTCTACACTGGGCGGTGCTCCACTTCAGGGAAAGGGGGATGTCCAGCGCTGCTCAGTGCGGTGTGGATGGAGGTGCTGGACCCAGAAGACGCCATGTCACCACGTTGACGGTGTTGGGTCCCATCACGTATCCAGCGACCAAGATGGTACGGCCGCGGTGCTGGGACAGTTCTCCGAGCGAGCCCTCTGAAAAGTAAATGCGGGCGCCGGTCTGGCGGTCGTCGACAAACCATCGCATGCCCTCTCGCTGGAGGGTGCCGATGTACGGCGCGCTGCCGTCGCCCGCGTCGGTGACGACCCACTCCTTGACGACCACTTTGCCCGCCCGTCGAGGGCCCTCTACAATCACGCTGCACCCGCCAAGGTCGGCGAATAAGTGGGCGTCTTCACCGGTGGACAGGCGCATCGACCCTCCGGAAGGCTCCAGGAGTCGAACGCGGTCCTGTTGCGTGGTGTCGACCAGCCCGCGGTACTGTGCTGGGCTGACGCAACCCGACCCGAAACCCGACCCGAAACCCGACCCGAACAGTGTCCACGCGGCAGAGAGCGCGAGTGGGACGAGGGGCTTGGAGGGGGACATCAGGGCGACTCCGAATTGCACGGCCTTGCGAAGGATGCCGAGCGGGACAGTGGGTGTCGACCGGGGCCCCGGTTGCACGATATGTGCCTCACGCTCGAAGGTGTCCGCCTCTGGCCCGCATGGGCTAACCTTACAGGTGGTCGAGCGCGTGGTGGCACATCGCGGAAGCCCTTGGGCGGTCCGCGGTATCTGCTGCTTCTGTTCACTGCCTCGGCCTCATCTGCGCCCGGCGGATCACCCTTTCCCCTCCTCGGATCCGACTCCACGTCGCTGCTCTGGCTGACGCACCGACTCGGCTCCCCCCGGACGGTTCATGCTGCTCCTTCCCCGCACCGTCGGCACCATCACCCTGCACCGCAAGCTCGGCGCAGGGGGCATCGCGGAGTCCTACCTAGGGCGCACCGACAGTGGCGCGGGCCGGGCCGTCGTTGTGCGCAGAGTCCTGCCGAACATCTGTGGAGATGCTGCGCGGGTGGCTGCCACAGAGGCGCGCGTCCGGGACCTGATTGGAATCCGCCACCCATTCATCGTGCCGGTACTCGACTGGGTCGCAGATGGAACCGAGCGATTCATCGTCGAAGAGCGCGTTGAGGGCGTTGATCTCGCTCAATTGGTGGCTCACCGACGGCTCCAAGGCCAGCCCCTGCCGGCCAACGTGTTCCTCAACGTCGCCACCCAGATTTGCAATGGGCTTGAAGCTCTGCATGGTCGACCTGGCGCCGCAACTGGAGTGCAGCAGGTGCTCCACCTCGGTCTGCGCCCAGGCGCGGTCCTCCTCACTCCCGAGGGCAAGGTGGTCCTCGGTGGGTTCGGGCTGGTCCGCTCGCCCACGATGCTTCCCCATGGCGGGGGGAGCGCGCCGGCTCCTGGCCAGCTTCGCTACCTCGCCCCAGAGCAGACCCTGTCCGACGCCGAGATGTCCCCCGCCTCCGACATCTTTTCGCTGGGGACGATTCTCTACGAGCTGGCCACAAACCAGGTGCTGTTCAACACCGACAGCAACCTGCGCACCATCCACGCGGTGCGACGGGCCGAAGTGGAAGCGCAGCTGGAGGAGGTACGGGACATGGTCCCCGGTCTCGACCGAGTGCTGACCCGTGCGCTCGCTCGCAATCCACGCTTTCGATACCACCGGGCGTTTGTCCTCCGAGAAGACCTCCGGGGGCTGATGGCTGGCTACAGCTTCGGCGACATCGGCGCGGACACCCAGGCGGTCCTTCAGCCGATACTTCGTGCGGATACCGACTCTCGCCCACTGGCAACGGCTCCCGAGCCGCTTCTGTCCGCTCGCCAGTCGTCCACGCTTCATGCCGCGAGCGCGCTCGATGGCGGCCTGTTCGAGGACACCCGCAAGAGCGGTGCGCCTCCCCCGCTGTTCACCGAGGAAGAGGCGCTCGTCCACCGCCGGCCGGAACTGTCCGACCTCGCGCCGCCGCCTGCTGCCCCGCCGCCGCCACCCGCTGAGCAGATGCCCTCTCTCGCAGAGGACCTTCCCCTGCCCTGGTCGGATGTGATGCCGGTGCGGTCGGGGCCGCCACCTCGCTCGCTTGGCGGGCCAAAGCTAGGCGAGCCCATGGTGTCCGACCCCCATGCCTACGAGGCCACCGCTCCTGTGGTGAAGGTGCGTCGGGCGCCCACGTTGGCCCCCATCGACGATCAGCTCCCCTCGGATCCCGACTACACCCTCGAGCCCGACCCAGTCTCAGAATTTGGGGATGTACCGCTGCCCTACGACTCGATGATCCAGGCCGCTGGCAGCGGTCCCGAGGAGCTGCCTACCGCGCGTCCCATCCCGGCTCGCCAGCAGTCCTGGGCCGTGGCCCGTCCCAAGCAAAGCGACGGCACCGCCGCCTACCGGACGGGTGGGCCGGAGCGTCGACCCGCTGAGTCGCTGCCGCCTCCGCCGCCCGCTCTTCCCGCGCCCTCTGCATCCGCCCGCATGGGTGTCCCGGGTGGCGTCGACCCCAACGAGACGGCCTTCATTCCTGTTCCGCTGTCGCTGGCGGACGTGCCTGCTCCCCGTGGTCTGCAGGGGCTGCCGCCCCCGCCTCCGCTCGCGGCCGCCGCACCACCCTTCGCGGCTCTGCCGATTCCCGCACCTGCTGCGCCTGCGAGCCCCGAAGCTACTGGGATCCGCGCTTTCCCGCTGCCACCACCTTCGGAACCCGCGCCTGCGCCTCCTCCTTTGGCCTCAGCGCCGCCCCCGCTGGCCGCAGCTCCCATGGCGCCACCCCCACGCGCCGATCGGCCGGCGGCGATGGCCTCGGCTCCGCCTCCCGCAGTCACCCAGTCACCTCCCAACACCGGTCGATTGGCTGCCGCGCCTCCGCCGGCAGCTCGCACACCAACGGCGGCTCCACAGCCCGCCGTGGATCCCGATCTCGAGACGGCCCCGCGCTCCTCAGGCAACACGCTCCTTTTCGTGGGGGTCTCCATGGCTGTGCTCGCACTGGTCGTGTGCGCGGGAGTCAGCGGGATTGTGCTCACCCAGGACGATGGCGATGTGGTCGCAGCCGCAGAGAACACCTCCGGCCAGGTGGTGGCGGACGCTCCCGCTGCGATTGCAGCGAAAGACACCGATGTGGCCGAAGCTACCAAGCCCGACGGTGCAGGATCTGCTGCGGCGCTGGAAGGGGTCGATGATGCCCCGAAGGCCGCTGCAGCCCGTCCGGACCGCGGCTCGGATGCCCGGCGCTCCACAGGGGGCTCCAAGAGACGCTCCGCCACCCGCGCTGCAGCCCCACCCCGACTCCCACCTCGGCCCCTGCCGCTGCCGGCTTCGACTCCGACGCCCTCTGAGGAGGTGGATCCCGAAGGTCGCGAGAAACCGGTCGACCTCGACCGTGCCGCTCGCACTGCCGGACGCGGCGGCCTCGACTCTGAGACTCGCCGACAGCTCGAGTCGACCGCCATTGACGACCCCAACTACACCCGCGCCTACACCATTCTCACGGCAGACGCCCAGGCCCGCGGCGACACTTCGGCAGCCGAGCGCTACCTCGAGCAGCTGATGGCGCTCGCCGAGAATCGCTACAATCCGGTGCTGCTGTCAGAGCTGGCGCGTCTCCAGGTCAATCGTCGTCGCTACTCCAGCGCGCTTCAGCATGCCAACACCGCCGAGCAGCACTGGGCCCGCATCCCGTCGAGCGTGATGTTCGAGCGCAAGGCGGAGATCTACGAGGTGCAGGCAGCGGCGACTCAGGGCCTGCTCTACGAGTCTGAGGATGAGCGCGAACAGCTACAGCTTCTAGACGAGTCCCTCAAGCGCTGGACCCGCTACCGCGAGCACGCCGACGCCGGTGCGCGGTCCGACCTCGTCGCCCGAGCCGACACCCAGATCGAAAAACTGCGCGCGATTCGCACGCGGTTGGAGTGATGCCTTGACCGTCCCCTTCCCCATCCGTCCGCTGACCATGGTGCACCGCATCGCGGCTGTCGCGTTGGTTGCACTGCTGGGCTCGGCCTGCGCCACCCGGCATGCCATCACTGGAGTCGTGGTCGACCGCAATGGCGACCCCATGGACCGCGTCATCGTCGCCCTCGATCCCGGCAACGTGGAGATCCTCACCGACAATGAGGGCCAGTTCTCCATCGACTATGTGCGCAAGG
>Ga0315322_10005147_pt1 | contig 10037 bp, 7 predicted proteins | sample M110021515metaG_FD_203461 | JGI IMG/M metagenome (GOLD analysis project Ga0315322, IMG submission 203461) | Ammonia-oxidizing marine archaeal communities from Monterey Bay, California, United States - M1 100m 21515 | ecosystem: Environmental > Aquatic > Marine > Intertidal zone | place: USA... | reverse complement strand
TACACCTACAACAACGAACTTCAGGCCTACACTAGCACTGACGAAAACGCCCGCATCGAGGATGGGCAGCTCCTTATTACCGCGCTTGCCGAAGGGTCCTCCTACACCTCCGCCCGACTCAACACGTCGGGCAAGGCGGGCTGGCGCTACGGTCGCATCGAGGGGGCGCTGCGCGTGCCGGCGGGTGTGGGCACCTGGCCTGCGCTGTGGATGCTTCCCACTGACTGGGTCTACGGGGGCTGGCCGAACAGCGGTGAGATCGACATCATGGAACACGTGGGCTGCGATGTTGGCATTGTGGTTGGCACCGTGCATACCGGCGCCTACAACCACCTGCTGGGCACCCAGAAGGGGCAGAACATCTCCCTGCCTGATGCCACAACGACCATGCATGTCTACGCCATCGACTGGACGCCCAACCGCATCAATTTTCTCGTAAATGGCCACCACTACTTCACCTTCGAAAACGACGGCACCGGCGACTCCGCCAGCTGGCCATTTGACCAGGTGTTTCATCTAGTGGTGAACTTGGCCGTAGGCGGCGACTGGGGTGGCTACTGCGGAGTGGACCGCGGCGCCTTTCCCCAGACCTATTCGGTGGACTGGATGCGGGTGTACCAGACCACCGAGGAAGCCGGCGACTGACGGGTCGCCCAGCGCTCAGGCCGATGTAACGGTGATGCTCACGATGGTGCCGTCGACCTTGCCGCTCGGGCCGTCCACCGCCTCTGCACGATTGAGCGACACACACAGCAGCGCCTCGGACAGCGACTCTGAGTATTCGGAGATGGCGGCCGCCACGCGGTCTTCGCAGGTGTACTTCACATGGATGCGGGCTGAGACGTCGAGGTCCTGCGCCTTGCGTTCGTTCTGCACCAGGCGATTGAACTCGCGCGCGTTGCCTTCGCGACGCAGCTCATCGGAGATTCGGGTGTCGAGTGCGGCGAAGGTGGCGCCATCGGCGGCATGCACCAGGTGTTCGGGACCGGTGTAGCTGACCAGCATGTCGCCGGGCTCGAGCTCGATGGTGACCCCGCCGTCCAACACAAGCTGGCGCGCGGTGGCCAACACAGATGCATCGTGGGTGGCGACATGCTTGGCGATGGCCTTCATGTAGCGACCGTAGCGTGGACCGAGGGCGGCAAAGTTGGGCTTGACCTGGATGCGTACAAGCCCGTCGGTGGAGTCGACGAGCTTCAGCTCCTTGAAGTTGCACTCGACCAGCACCTGCTCCGCCAGAGCAGCGTCTTCGAGGGCCGCCCGCTCGGCCGAGTCAGCGGGCTTGATGGTGAGCGTGGACAGCGGCTGTCGGATCTTGATGGCGGCTTCGTTGCGCAGGGCCAGGCCGAGGTTCTTGATTCGGAGGACCGTGGCGACGCGAGCCTCAAGGTCGACATCCACGAGGGACTCGTCGACCTGCGGGAAGTCGAGGAGGTGGACGCTGACCGGCGCGGTGTCGTCGTGGCTGCGCACGAGGTTCTGGTGGATCTCGTCGGTGAGGAACGGCAAGATGGGCGCCATCAAGCGGTTGATGGTGGTGAGAACTTCGTAGAGCGTCTCGAAGGCGGCGGGCTCAGACGACCAGAAGCGCGACCGGCTCCGTCGCAGCCACCAATTGGACAGCTCGTCGATGAAGCGCTCGAAGCTCGCCACGAAGCGGAAGACCGCGAAGTCGGCGAAGGCGGCGTGTGCGTCGCCCACCAGGCTCTGCAGTCGGCTGAGAATCCAGCGGTCGAGCTCGGTGCGCGCGGCCTGGGCGCCGTCCGTCGAGGGAGTCCAGCCGTCGGCCTTGGCGTAGGTGATGAAGAAGCTGTAGCAGTTCCACCAAGTGAGCAGCTTGCGCCGGACCTCGCTCGCCAGACCGCCCTTCACATGCTGGCCGGGCTTGGGGAGGTCGGGGAAGTTGAGGTTCTGGACGGGATTCTGGGCGGCGTAGAGGTAGCGCATCACCTCGGCACCCAACACATCGGCTGCGTGGTCGAAGGGGACGGAGTTGCCGGCTGACTTGTGCATCTCATTGCCGCGCTCGTCGCGCACCAAGGCATGGCCCAGCAGGGTCTTGAACGGCGCCCGGCCGCTCATCATCGCGCTCATCGACAGCAGGGCGTAGAACCAGTTTCGGAACTGGCCGGGGAAGCACTCCACCACGAAGTCGGCGGGGAACCAGGTGTTCCAGAAGTCTTCGTCCCAGCCGTGGCCCATCGTGGAGTACGGCACGATGCCGGCGTCGAGCCAGGGGTTGCCGACGTCTGTGGTGCGGTGGGCGGTGCCGCCACACTGGGTGCACTGGATGTCGATGCGGTCGACCCAGGGACGGTGGGGACTGTGGCCCTGGAACGCTTCCCATCCGGACACCGCGCGCTCGCGCAGCTCTTCTTCACTGCCGATGACGTCGAAGTGCTCGCAGTCTTCGCATACCCAGATGGGCAGTGCGAGACCCCAGAAGCGCTTCTTCGAGATCATCCAGTTGCCCATGTTCTTGAGCCAGTCCTGCTCACGGGCCTCGCCGTCTGCGGGAATCCACCGGATGTCGGGGACAATCTTCTGGATGCGGTCGCGCCAGTCCATGCGGATGAACCACTCGTCGACCAGGCGGAACACCAGCTCTTCCTTGCAGCGCCAGCAGTGCGGGTAGACGTGGGGGTAGGACTCCTTGGCGACCAAGCGTCCCCGGGCCTTCAGGTCGGCCACGATGTCGTCGGCAACGGTGTGCACGGAGCGGCCGGTCCATTCACCGAAGCCCTCGATGTACTCCCCACCCTCGTCGAGAGGAGCGATGGCCGGCAGGCCCAGCTCTCGGCCGAGGTGACCGTCTTCTGCACCACAGCCTGGCGCGATGTGGACGATGCCGGTGCCCTCCCCATCGGAGACCATGTCCCAGGCAATCACCCGGTGGGAGTCGACCGCTTTGGGGCCATCTTCACTGGAGTAGGGGGTGAGACCACCGGGGGTGTGTTGGGCGGGCAGATGGTCGAAGGGACCGTCGTACTCGAGACCCACCAGATCTTTGCCTTGGACCTCTCCAAGCACCTTCACGCGGCCCGAGCCCTTCAGGATGGACTTGAGGGTCTGGAGCTTCTTCGTGAGCTTCTTGCCGCCGGCTTCGAGGTTTTGCACCCGGGCATTGTTGTAGTTGCCCTTGCCAACGTAGAGGATCTGGTCGCCGTGTTGCAGCTTGAGGTAGGTCATCTCGGGGTTGACCGCCGCCGCCACGTTGGATGTGAGGGTCCACGGTGTGGTGGTCCAGACCAGCAGTGCCTCGTTGGTGCGGTCGCGGAGGGGGAAGCGCACGAACACCGAGGTGTGGCTGGTGATCTTGCGGCCCTCCGCCACCTCCATCTGGGACAGGCCGGTGCCGCAGCGGCAGCACCACGGCATGATGTCGGTGCCTCGGTAGAGGTAGCCCTCACTGTGGCACTTCTTGAGGAACGACCAGATGGAGTAGTTGTTGTGGTTGGCGAAGGTGAAGTAGCTGCCGCCACGGGTGGGGTGACCCAGACCACCGATGACTTCGGCCGGTGTGCCCGTGACCGTCTCGCCCTTGTTGGACGTGATGGTGACCTGCTCATCGCCGTCGTGGAGCGCCTTGGCGAGCTTGCGCAGGGTGTCGGGGTTGTCCCAGTCGGTCCAGTAGCCCAGCCGAATCGACTGCTCGGTCTGGCGCGCGGCGTAGGTGAGCACGCGCTCCTTGCAGGCGTCGACGAATTTGTCGATGCCGTAGTCGACGATGTCGCGCTTGGTCTTGAAGCCGAGCTGCTTTTCGACCTCGACCTCGACCCAGAGGCCCTGGCAGTCGAAGCCATTCTGGTACCGCAGCCGCTTGCCGTTCATGGCGTGGTAGCGCTGGAAGAGGTCCTTGCAGGACCGGCCCCAGGCGTGGTGCACGCCCATCGGGTTGTTGGCGGTGATGGGACCGTCGAGGAAGCTCCACACCTCGCCATCGGCGTTCTTCTCGCGCACGAGGTCGAACACCTTGGACCGGGTCCAGTGGGCTTGGATCTGGGCCTCGATGGCCGGGAAGTCGGGCAGGCGGGAGACGGTCTTGAACATGGCGCGCCATTAGCATGTCGAATCCGAGGGGGAAAGGGGGGGCATGGTTGGGTGTGAGAATGGTCACCTAGACGTTGTTCTCAGATGGGGCGTGGATGCTCGGCACAGCTCATTTTTGCGGTGAGAATTGATTCGCAAATTTCTATAAGTTCAGTGTGGACTGAACTTGCTGGTCCGACTATGGTGGGCATCCCACAGCTTGCGGAGGCCAACGGTGAACGAGCGGAAGACCGACCCGCGCGTGCGCCACTTCGTCGAGGAGCAAGGGCTTCTCTGGGAGTCGTGTGGCATGGCCCGAATGGTCGGCCGCATCATCGGCTGGCTGCTCATCTGTCAGCCTGCCGAGCAGACGGCGGCTCAGATCGCGGACGCGCTCGCAGCCAGTAAGGGCAGCATCTCCACCAACACCCGAGTGCTGTTGCAGCTGGGCATCTTGGAGCGTGTGTCCGAGCCCGGTAAGCGGGCCACCTTCTTCCGAGTCGCAGAAGGTGCGTGGGCTCGCTTTGCGTTGGGCGAGCACGCCCGCATTGCACTGCTGCGGGAGGGAGCCGAGCGCGGGCTTTCCTTGCTGGAGGGCGCGCCCTCTGAGCAGCGCGCTCGCCTGGAAGAGTTCCGAGACCTGTTTGCGTTCATTGAGCGCGAGTATCCATTGCTGCTCGAGCACTATGCAGAGTGGCGTGCTGGAAAGGAGTCGAAGTGAAGATGCCTGCCCTGTCGGCCCGACTGTTGGCCACTTGCCTTGCCCTCGCGCCAGCCGTGGTCTTGGGAACACTGTCTCCGGCCACTGCGGAAGCGGCCGAGCCCACCATCGACGAGCTGCTCGACGCCACGGACGACATCAGTCGGGGCAAGTCTTCCCACGGCAAGATGGTCATGCAGGTCAAGACCGACCGCTACGAGCGCACCCTAAAGATGGAGGTGTGGACTCGCGGTACCGAAGACTCGCTGGTGCGCATCCTCGAGCCCGCCCGCGAGAAGGGCGTGTCGTCCCTCAAGGTCGCCGACAACATGTGGAACTACCTGCCCAAGGTGGACCGCACTCTCAAGATCTCGGGCGCGGCCCTGTCGGGGTCTTGGATGGGGTCCCACATCACCAACGACGACCTCGTGAAGCAGTCGCGGATGAAAGAGGACTACACGTCGTCACTCACCTCGAAGCCTGCGGCGGACGGCACGGGGGTGTACCGCATCGAGCTGGTTCCCAAGCCCGATGCCCCGGTTGTGTGGGGCAAGGTGGTGGTGGAGGTGCGGGCCGACATGCAGCCAGTTGCCGTGATCTACTACGACGAAAAGGGCGAGCTGGTGCGCACCATGAAGTTCCTCGACATCCAAGAGATGGGGGGGCGCACCATGCCGGCCATCATGCGGGTCGAGCCCGCCGACAAGCCGGATGAGTTCACCGAGATTGTCTATGAAGACATGTCCTTCGATGTGGAGCTCGATGACCGCATCTTTACGCTCCAGTCGCTGAAGCGCTAGGAGTCTGCATTGGCCACCCAGACCAGCCGCTTTTTCCTTGCGGTGTCTTGGCGCAACCTGTGGCGACACCGGCGGCGCACCCTCATCACCGCGGCGGCGATGGGACTCGGCATTGCGATGTGCATGGCGTCCATTGTGTTGCAGGACGGCATGTACGCCCAGATGTTCGATGTCATGGTCACCGACTCGCTGGGCCATGTGCAGCTGCATCACCCGGACTATCCCGGGAAGAAGCGCGCCCACGACACGCTGAAGGCGGAGGTGGTTGCCCCTCTCAAGTCGCTTGACGGCGTGGTCGAGGTGGCGCCCCGACTCTTCAGCTTCGCGCTGGCCGGAGGGGCGGAGAAGTCTGCGGGAGCCCAGCTCGTGGGCGTATCTCCCGCGGATGAGGCGGGGCTCACCGGCATCCACGAGAAGATGGAGCTGGGGGCGTGGCTGGCCGACGAACCCTCTCTGCAAGCTGTGGTGGGGGTGGAGCTCGCCGATGACCTTGGCTTGGGCGTGGGCGACGAGCTTGTGCTGGTTGGGCAAGACGCCTTTGGCGGGATGGCCAATGACCTCTTCAAGGTGGTGGGCATCGCGCGCACTGGCCAGACCGCGCTCGACCGCACCGGGGTGTGGCTCCACCTCACTGACCTGCAGGTGTTCACCGCAATGGAAGGGCAGATCCACGAAGTGCTGGTGGTCGGCGACGATGTGGACGGCGCGGCTGATCTGAAGGCCCAAGTGGACGGCGTGGCCGAGACGAAGGACGCCCTGGTGCGCAGCTGGGACGAGGCGAATCCCCAGGCGGCGCAGATGATGGGGATGCAGGATGCGGCGGCGTTCATCATGCTTGGCATTGTGTTGTCGGTCGCGGCGCTGGGTGTGCTCAACACCATGCTGATGAGTGTGTTCGAGCGTGTGCGTGAGTTCGGTGTGCTGCGGGCGATTGGTCTGGCCCCCCGACAGCTCATGGTGCTGGTCATCCTTGAGAGCATGCTGCTGGCCACTGTGGCGGCGTGCTTCGGGCTGGTGATGGGCGGCGCCTTGGATGCCTACCTTGTGTTCGTGGGCATCGACTTTTCGGTCGATGGCGGCAAGGGCCTGTCCTACGCCGGCATGACGCTCGACCCCATCGTGCGGGGCGTCGTGCGTCCGCAAGGCATCGTCATCACTGTGGTCGCGGTCTACGTGGTCACTCTGCTCGCCGCTGTGTGGCCAGCCATCCGGGCATCGCGCCTGGAGCCGGTCCAAGCCATGCGGGAGAACTGAGCCATGGCCAGTGCTGGACTTTTCAGAATCGCGGCGCGCAACCTGCGCAAGAACCTCCGCCGCACTCTCATCACAGGCACCGCCATCGCCGGCGGCTTGGCCTTGCTCATCTGGACGGGCAACCTGCAGGAAGGTTCCTACAGCAGCCTGATTCGACGCGGTGTGTCCACCATGGCGGGCCACGTGGTGGTGCAGGCCGACGGCTACCAGGCCGAGCAGGACATGCACCTTCTCGTCGAGGATACGGAGTCGGCCGAGAGCGAGGTGCAGGCTGCGCTATCCGCTGTGTCCCCCGATGCTCGGGTAGCCAGCCGGTTGTTGGTGCAAGGCCTGCTGCAGTCCACCCGGAACACATCGGGGGTCGCGCTTGTGGGAGTAGAGCCCTCTGCCGAAGCCAAGGTGTCTGACTGGCACGAAAAGGTGGTCGAGGGCGGAGAGTGGCTGGCCGACGACGACAAGCAAGGCGTGCTGCTGGGCGAGAAGCTCGCGGAGTCGCTTGAGGTAGAGCTCGGCGACAAGGTGGTGCTGATGGTCCAGGGCGAAGATGAGGTCGTGCACCGACTCTTCCGCATCCGGGGCCTGCTGCGCACCGGCGTAGCGGACATCGATGGCTTCATGGCGTTGGCCACTCTGCCCGCCGCTCAGGCCGCCTTGGAGCGTCCGGGTGCGGCCACGATGGTCACCGTCCATCTCGACGACCCTTCCACTGTGCCGGAGGTCCGTGCGGCAGTGGCCAGTGCGCTGAAGGAGCGAAAGGTCGAGGTGCTGCCCTGGCAAGAAGCCTTGCCCGAGATGTATCAGTTCACTGTGCTCGACCGGCAGTCTGCCCAAGCCATGTTCTTCATCATCGGTGTCATCGTGGCCATGGGTGTGCTCAACACCGTGCTGATGAGCGTGATGGAGCGTGTGCGGGAGTTCGGCGTGATGCTCGCGCTCGGCACCCGACCCAGCCAAGTGTCCCGCATCATCCTCTATGAAGGCGTGGTGTTGGGCTTCATCGCCACCGGTGTCGGCCTTGCGTTGGGTGTTCTGGCCACGCTTCCCGGCATGCACTACGGCATCGACTTCGCCGCGATGATGGGTGAAAACGTCGAGGTGGCTGGCGTCACAATGGACGCCATGATCTACCCGCAGTTCAATTGGGCCGGCACCTTGGGCTCCTGCGCCGTCGCGTGGGTGATGACCGTGCTGGCGACCCTGTGGCCCGCGTGGCATGCGTCTCGCCTCGAGCCTGTCCAGGCCATGCGCCAAGTATGAATCCAATGTTGTCCAGTGGAGGCCAAAATGGCTGACTCCATCGTCCAGGTCCGTGAGCTCGTGCGCACCTACCAGCAAGGTCAGATTGAGGTGAACGCCCTGCGTGGCGTCGATCTCGACATCAGCACTGGCGAATTTACCGCGCTGATGGGGCCCTCTGGATCTGGCAAGACCACCTTGCTCAACCAGATCGGCGCCCTCGACACGCCCACCTCTGGGAGCGTGAAGATCGACGGCCAGGAGCTGGTCGGGCTCGACAAGGTGGCGCGGTCCAACCTGAGGCTCAACCGCATCGGCTTCGTGTTCCAGGCCTACAATCTCATCCCGGTGCTCTCGGCCTACGAAAACGCTGAGTTCGTGCTGATGATGCGGGGGGTCCCCGAAGCCGAGCGTCGCGACAAGGTGATGGCGACTCTGGGCGCGGTTGGCCTGGCCGGCATGGAACACCGCCTTCCCGGCGAGCTGTCCGGCGGTCAGCAGCAGCGGGTGGCCGTTGCGCGCGCCATTGTCGGAGAGCCCGCGCTTGTGTTGGCCGATGAGCCCACCGCCAACCTCGACTCCAAAACTGGCTACGAGCTGCTCGACCTCATGCGCAAGCTCAACGAAGACCACCGCGTCACCTTCGTGTTCGCGACCCACGACCCCAAGGTAATGGAGGCGGCCCGTCGGGTGGTCACCCTGGTGGATGGACGCATCTCCGAGGATCTCGTGAAGTGACACTCCTCTTGTTGCTGGGCGCGGCCCTTGCAGCGGACGTCGAGCTGGGCGGCAACCTCAAGCTGTTCCATGTGTCGACCTACCCCTACGACAACGACCTGTTCGCGGACTCTGTGGCCGACGGCACCGCCTTTCAGCAGGAGTTCCCGCTCAAAGACGACACCGTCAAGGCGAGCGCTTCGAGCACCGGTCTGCTGACCTCGCGGCTCACCTTCGATGTCTATGGCGACGGCTGGAGCTTCTCGGCCCATCCCCAGCTCACGGTTCAGCCGGGGACCGGGGCCTCTGCGCTCAGCATCGCCCAGACCGGCACCCACATTCCGGAGGCGGTCGACCTGTCCTGGGAGGCGGTCGACGACCCGGACCTGTTGGTTCAGGTGCGTGCGGACCGGCTGGTGTTCGAGGTGGAGAAGGGGTCTGTGCGGGCTGCATTGGGTCGGCAAGCCATCACCTTCGGCCACGGGCTGTTCTTCACCCCCTTGGATCTGGTCAACCCCTTCTTCCCCACCGTGGTGGACCAGGAATACAAGCCGGGGGTGGATGCGGCACGTATCGACGCATGGTTCGGATCGGGTCAGGCTACTGTCACCAGCGCTTATCGTGGAGACTGGGACCTCGAAGGCATGGTGCATGCCGCGTATGTGCAGCAGACAGTGGGCGTGTGGGACATCGGCTTGTTCGGTGCCTTGGCTCAGGACGACACGGTGGGGGGACTGAGCCTCGCGGGGTCCGCCGGGCCGGTGAGCTTGCATGCAGATGCCAGCGTCACACTGCCTTCCGACGACAAGGAGGACCCCTTTGTACGGGCTGTCGTGGGCGCCCAAGGCTCGGTCACGCCAAAGACCCAGCTGATGGGCGAAGTCTATGTGCAGACCAACGGCGTCACTGACACCAGCGACTACCTCGACCAGATGAGCGGTCCCCGGTACACACGGGCGGAGCTGTGGCTGGTCGGGCGCACCTACGCGGCGGTGTCGGTGAGCCAGGAAATCCAACCCATGCTGTCGGGCTCCCTGTTTGCGATGGCCAACGTCGAGGATGGCAGCGCGTTGCTGGGGCCAGGGCTGTCCTGGAATGTGTCCGACAACGTGACCGCCAGCTTGGGTGCCTACGTCGGGATGGGCAAGCGGCCCGTCGAGTACCAGGTCGAAGACCACAACGACCCACTCAGCGCGGTCAACGAGCTCGCAGAAGTCGCCGAGGATCCCCTGCGCTCCGAGATGGGAACTACGCCCACCACGGTATTCGCGAGCATGCAGGCATGGTTCTGATCGGGGTTT
>Ga0315322_10005145_pt1 | contig 10039 bp, 7 predicted proteins | sample M110021515metaG_FD_203461 | JGI IMG/M metagenome (GOLD analysis project Ga0315322, IMG submission 203461) | Ammonia-oxidizing marine archaeal communities from Monterey Bay, California, United States - M1 100m 21515 | ecosystem: Environmental > Aquatic > Marine > Intertidal zone | place: USA... | reverse complement strand
GTGCAATCTCAAGATCATGTTGGCCCCCTTGGTTGCTTAATTGTCTGCAAAGCAATTGAGCGGCAGTTGCAGTCTTCTGCCCCCTGCCAGAGAGGCGGCTGAAATAATCTGTGGCTTCGGCAAACCGTCCATTCTTCATTAGAGATTCCCCCCGACGCACATTGGTCACATCAGACTCGGGATGATATTTCACAGCTTCCCCAGTCCACTCGAGTGACATTTCGGCAAGTTCAGGATCCTTGTTCACAATCCCGCAGCCCAGTTCCCAAATCTTCTGGGTGTCCCCAGCAACCTTCAACCCCTTCAAGAGAACCTCCATAGCTTCCTTGTTACGATCCAAGGTTGATATAAAACGTGCGTAATCATGAAAAGGATCTACGGAGTCAGTACAACCAGCGATCACTTCATCCCAAAGCATTATGGCTTCCAATTCATTTCCAACTGAAGCGTGGCAGTTGGCCAACAGATGCTTTGGTTTCCAAGTCTGGATATCTGGCACACTAGGAGCAAGAGTATCATCGTAAGCCTTCTCAATGGACGCCTCCAGTTCGGTAATTGCCTCACGGAACTTGTTGCAGTTCATTAATCCCAAACCGGCCATGTAATGGACATTGGCAACCGGCCCGGTTTCTCTCGCTGTTCGGGTATCCATCACTTCGCTCAGCTCCTTCATCTTCAGATGCTGGGCCAAGAACACGCCATAGTTGTGTATAAACTGTTCACGTACTTCGGGCGTTATGTCTTCTTTCTTATTCTTCTCAAATATTTCCAGGATGTCTCTGTAGATTTTGTACGCCCTCTCATCTTGCCCGTCATGATTCAAGTCATGGGCATAATTCATCATGATAGAAGCTTCATCCGGTAGTTCCTCCAATGCTTCCTCATAAAGCGCCAGATTTCGTTTAACTTTATTCTTCCTTTCTAATTCTTCAGGTTTGTATCCATGATGCAGAATTTTTGTCTTTCCGATGACTTGATCCATGTTCCATTGATTCATCACAACCAAAACAGAGGCGTGGATGGTCTCATGAATTTTCCCAATAAAATATAACCCAGGAGCATTGCGGACCAACCGGGGAACATAATTACAACCGTGCAATGGCGAACCCACATTTTCAAGTGGAAGCCGATATCCCAAAATATTGAGTTTTGCCATATCCTCTTTCAATGTCTGTGCACTGCCAGGCGCTAACTCTTCGTCAGCATCCAAAAATAAAACCCAATCTCCGCGAGCATATTCGAGACACTTATTTCTAGCCTCTGAAAAGTCATCTTTCCACTTATGCTCATAAACTTCCGCACCATGAGAAGCGGCAATTTTTTTTGTATTGTCTTCAGAACCGGTATCTAAAACAATTATTTGGCTAGTAACTTTACGGACTGATTTAAGGCATCTGCCGATATTTGGTTCTTCATTTTTTGTTATCAAACAGCATGTCAAGCGATTTGATTCTATGCAGTTTTGCTTAAGCAATGTTGATATATTATCATTATTAAGCTTTTTTTGATTAAAAGATTTATATAAATTTTGCGCCATCTCCCATTTCGGAGTTATGTTTTTTAATTTAGTTATAAAATAATAGGCTTGATCTAATAGATTGTTTTCTAACGAAATGTCTATTATTTGCAAATATGCTTCTGGGTGAAACGGCCTTAATTTTAATAAATAGATAAATGCCTTAATTGACGATTCATTGTCCAAATTGACAGTGTTTTGCAACTTAGACAATCTACCAATCTTGGCAACATCAGGTGGGTTCTTCTGCGCACCTGAATTTTGACCTAATTCCCCAATAATAGCGCTATAAAATAAGTTACATTCATCTTTGAATGTGTATTCCTTTGAAGTTGCTATGCCGGCAATGGATATTGCATCTCTTAGTTTTTGATCTGTTATCAAAGTTTTTATTGCATTGGCCATCGCAATAACATCCCCAGGCGTAACCATTAATGAATTTTTGTTGTTCACACAATATTCCCTCGCACCAGCCGTATCGGTACAAATAACGGCACATCCTGATGCCATTCCCTCTTGCGGTGGCCTTGGACACGAATCATAATATGATCCATAAACAATAATATGAGACTTTCTATAAATTACCGCCAAATCCTCTTGTGATGGGTTCTTATAGTAATTACATTCTAAGTCTTTAAATATGTCAGGTGGTGTGCCGGATATTCGGTTTACTATTATATTTTGATGACTCTCTAGTACCAAGTCTAAAGCATTCTTTATTTCCGTAATCCCTTTAAATTTTAACGGATTATTACACTCCCCCACGCAATCTGGACCAACAACAAGTATCTCTATTGGACCTTTACTCTTTTCAGCAGGATAGAATAGGTCCATATCGGTTCCAACTGGCACTATATAATCCGGCTCCTTACATCTATATCTAGACATTACTGTGTTTGCAAGATTCTTGGAATTAACAATAGTTTTTATACCATCTATATCATAACTTAGTGATGATAGCGTATGTAACTCTTGGTTATAATTTAAAACAGGATTACCTTCGTCTGTAAGCTGAGGATCCTCAAAAACATATTGATCACCTTGCGCATAATAATATTTATTAACAGCTTTTATATTCAATAATTCATGGACGTGTGTAAAATATGTTGCGACTATAACGTCGCAATCTGGACAAAATTTAGAAAATGACTCTGGATGTTGAATTGTAAATATCTTCGCGCCATTAATTGGACGTGGATTTGCAGTACGAGTTAATATTGAAATTTTTAAATTTAGCCTGCATAAATTTAGAATTAACTTTTTGAGAGTAATATTCCCCCCTGTAATTCCCATTAAATTTTCGATTATAAATACACAGTGAATATATTTCTGCTGTTTGTATAATTTTAATGTGTTATTCTTCATTTTAATAAAAGCAGATCTAGAGTCATAATATACATTACTTTGACCTGTTCTAACAATTTTTTAAGCATTGAGATTTCTCGCGCTAAAATACTTTTTTTATATATAATTATTTCAAGTTCATGAGTAAAATATTAGCTATTACAACATCACAATCCGTGAATATTTGTAAAAACTTTCTTCTTCTGGGACAGCCACAACACGTACCCCATCTAATGGCGCAAAATTCTTAATTCGTTTTAAAATTAAAATATCTATCTTCCTGAAAATTAAATATTGCAAAATTTTACTTAGTGTAATGTTGCCTCCAGTTACACCTAATAAACTTTCAATTATAAATATTATTTTCATCATGTATTAACTTGTCAATGAGCCAGAGAATTTTTCGATTGTTTTGTTCATTATCCTTAATACTTTGAAATACTTTTGCGCATAAAACTTGATTCAACCTGTTATATTGCTGAGTTTGATAATAATAATGCGATCCCAAAAAGTGTAATATATCTTTCTTTTTTGTAATTGGAAATTCCGGGTGATATTTTTTTATCCCTACAATTTCATCTTGTATCCTGCCTTCATTACTAAATGTTTGGTCCCAGACACTATTCCCATGTTTTCTGTATAGAAAATAAGGTTTATTAATTTGGGCGATTTTTAAGCTATTTTTAGCAGCCGATAAGAAAAATTCCCAATCTTCTAGAATTAACAAATCTTCTTTATACTTACCACACTTTTCCCATGCTGATCTCTTAATAATACAACAATATGGTAAAATATTCTCAAAATAAATCAAATCTTTATCATAATTACAAGAATCTTCTACATTATCGCAAATCCCGAAATGTTTAATTCTAGGCACCAAAATATCTGCGGATCTTTTTTCTATTAAACCTAGACCCTCTTCTGCAAAACATTCGTTAATCATATCATCGCCATCCAAGCATAATACATATGTACCATGCGAACTCTCAATCCCCAAATTTCGCGGGTAACTTGGCCCACCGTAATTCTTAGAAGTACGAATATACCTTACCTTATGTCTTAGTTTATTTTTAGTGATATAATCATTTATGACATTGTGTGAATTATCTGTTGACGCATGATCTACAACAATAACTTCTATATTATTAAATGATTGATTCAATGCAGAACTAATTGCATCCAGAATATAATTCTGGTAATTATAGTTTACTATAATTATTGATAACAGTGGCGTCATCCTAAAAATACTTTTAAATGATTAACTATCTCCTTCACATCCTTTACTAATAACCCTTCATGCAGTGGCAATGTTAAAATTCTATTATACATTTTTTCGGTAACAGGTAATTTATATCTACAATTAACCGAATAATATTTTAACAAATGGTTAGGTTTATAATGTACTCCAGTTTCTACACCATGCGCCCTTAGACTATTCATCAATCTATTTCTTATATTTTTTGTTTTAACTACTATTACATATATATGAGGCACAATTAAATCATAATCATGATCTATGGTTCTTACACTTTTAACATCTCTTAAAAGCACATCGTATTCTTTACACAATTTTTGCCTTTTATTAGCTATGCTATTAAATCTTTTTAATTGCTCGATACCTATCGCTGCCATTAAATCACTCATGTGATATCTCCATCCAAGTACATTTACATCAAAATCATTATTTCTTTGGTAATGATATCCACTAATATTCTTAGATTTTATACCAAGATTTCGGATCACTTTAATATTATTTATAACTTTTTTATTGCGAGTAACAACACAACCACCCTCACCACTTGTTATATTTTTAATCCCATCAAAACTGAAACAGATTATATCACCATATGACCCGACAAGACTTTGCCCAATCCTTGAACCAAATGCGTGCGCAGCATCTTCCACGACTCTTAATTTATACTTTTTTGCTATTTTGTATATTTTTTTTAAATTTTTAAAACCGCCACTATAATGAACTGGTATTACAGCTTTTGTTTTATTTGTGATTTTATTTTCCATGTCGACAGGATCTAAAGTCAGATCTTCTTCTATCACATCGCATGGAATTGGGGTTGCATTATTTGAACTAACGGCATGAAAGGTTGACAAAAATGTTAAGCTTGGAACTAAAACTTCATCATTCTCACCGATACCAATAGATTGCAACGCTAGTTGAATAGCAGCAGTTCCGTTAACTACACAAGCCACAGGTGATTTTAAAAATTTACTTAACTTTGTTTCGAAATTTAAAACCTCTTTCCCCATGCCCAAAAACTCATTATTAAGAACTTTTCTTACTGCGTTCTTTTCTGATTTTGTGATTCTCGACTTAGAAAGCTTTATTTTCATAACTAAACGCGCAGCGTCATAATTTCCCTTGGTTGAAAAGCTCAGTAATGGTTTCTACATCCCTTTTCGTATCTACGCACTGCCAAATACCATAATGCTTATACGCCATTAACTCCCCCATTGCACATGCTTTTTCAATAGGATCTTTTTCTAAAACAGTTAAATCGTTTTCAACTAAATCTAAAAATTCAGGCTCCATTACAAAAAAACCACCGTTAATCCAACCGTGATTTACTTGTGGTTTTTCTTTGAAAACCTTAACGTATTTACCCTCAATTGTAATTTCACCAAATCTTGCAACAGGCCTCACAGCTGTAACCGTTACCATTTTACCATGCGATTTGTGAAAATCTAATAAAGCATCAATATTTATATCCGCAACTCCATCGCCATAGGTAAGGAAAAACCTTTCATTCTTTATATAATTTTTTAAACGCTTCAATCTCCCGCCTGTCATTGAATCTAAACCAGTATCTATCAAGGATATATTCCAATTATTATCAATTGTATTAAATAACTTATGCTCGCCTTTTCTTATATTTATAGATATGTCTGAGTTTATAATTTTATACTCCAAAAAATATCTCTTTATTTTTTCACCCTTGTACCCTAGCGCAATTATAAAATCGTTATACTTGTAATTAGAATATAAAGTAATTATATGTTCTAATAATGGCTTACCGCCAACTCTAACCATTGGCTTTGGAATACTTTCTGTATACTCTGACAATCTTGTACCTAAACCACCCGCCAATATTACAGTTTTCATATTATTTCTCTTTAATATTTGTGTAAATTCTAGTTTTATTTTATTTAGTATAATAAGCCTTCAGGCTTTTAGGCTAAAAATCGCTAATGCATGTTGTTAATATATCATTTTATTTCAACTTAATTGCATCCCCAATTATACGCAATATTATTTATATCTAGATTATCCGATTCTTGTGGATCATGCTGAATATCAGCAATATTAAGAATTAAACTTATGTTTTCTCCTAACCCTTTAAATCCGACCCAGACCATTGGCGGCACTGTCAATCGGCTATAATTTTTAACTCTATTTATTTCTATTTCGAAATACTTACCATTGCTTTCTGAATACTGACGTGTATCATAAATAACAAAACGTACTTTGCCTATTGGTACGATTAGATTGAGAGTCATTAGCTTATGACGTTTCCAGGCCTTTATGACTCCTGGCTCTATCGTTGTAAAATAAGCTTCACCAAATTTTTTGTATCCAATATCATTTTTATTTATTCCGCGGAGCACATCACCCCCAGGAACATCAATCACTTTTAATGGAGTATGTAATACCCCATTTATATTACAGGGCATGGAGAGATCAGATTTCACTTCTTTTATTTGCCAATCGGGAATATTCGGCTATCTGGTTAAGGGAAAAATCAAGCATAGTGTTTCTATTATTAACATAATAATACTTATACCACTGCACTGTCATAGATACTGTTTCTTCGAATGTCATAGTAGGCAACCAGTTTAAATGTGATAGAGCCTTATCGCAGTTTAACTTAAGCAAGACTGCTTCGGTTAATTTTCCCTGCCTCGGAGAGGCATCATTCCATGACACCTGATCCCAATGCTTTGACATCTCTTTTATCAAATTTACAACTGTTTTATCCTGGCTAGCAGATGGTCCAAAATTATATGCCTCACCATTATAAACATTATTTTCATACAAAGCATGCCCTAATTTTAAGTAACCACTAAGTGGCTCCAGCACATGTTGCCATGGTCTGGTTGAATTCGGATTTCGGATGTCTACTGGCTTATTTCTAGACCAAGCATTCATACAATCTGGCACTATTCTACAATCAGCCCAATCACCCCCACCTATGACATTGCCGGCACGTCCAATACCAACACGCACATCAGATTCCTGGTTGCTGAAATACGATTCCACAAAGGCACGAATAGCTAATTCAGCCATTCCTTTTGAAGCACTATATGGATCCTTACCTCCCAATCTGTCGTTTTCGCGGTACCCCCATACAGACTCAATATTATCATAGGCTTTATCACTCGTAATAATTATGGCAACAACACGCTTGTTGTAATTCCGCAACGCATCTAATAATATAGCGGATCCTAATGCATTTATCTCTATTGTTTCAATTGGATTTTCAAATGATTGCCGCACAAGCGGTTGGGCTGCTAAATGAAATATATAGTCAGGCTTAAAATCATGTATCGCTGATCTCATCGCATCTAAATTGCGCACATCAATACGGCGATCTTCAATTATATTTCCAATTGATGATGCAATAAAATTTGAAGGTTCAGTAGGTATACCATTAGACAAACCTAAAACTTTTGCACCAAGTTGAGTCAACCACAAAGACAGCCAACTCCCTTTAAATCCAGTATGGCCTGTAATTAATACTTTTTTATCTTTGTAGCAATGCTTGAACATATATTATAAACTAAACAACGCATTAGGGTATCATTCAAAAAGCGCCGGCTCTGGCTTAACACAACTTAACGTATTGTATACTTTATACAAATTACACTCCTCAATCGGCTCGAAATAATACTCGAGCTTTTTCCTAGACCAGGGATCTTTAGTAAGATGGCTACGATTTTGACACAGATTAATTAATATATTTCTTATTTCACGCCCCGTGGAAACAACTTCATTATGCTCTTCCAAATCCATGTAATTAACATTAATGTTACAATCTGAATTTACAAAGACAGTGTGACACCCACGGATTGCAGCTTCTATTTCTACACCAGAGCCTTGCAAAAGAACAACATCAGCCCAATCCAAATCTTCCTGTATGGTATTTTTGGATTTAATCAATATATTACCAGGAATTACGTCCCAATTGCATAATTGAATTAATTGGTTGATAATATGACTTTCCTCTCCCATTCTAGGATGAAACCTTAAGCGATATTCAATTGGCTTCAGGCCTTTAGATGAAATAAATGTTTTCAATAACAGCTCAAGTGAGTCATCTTTCGAAATATTTAATGAAATAAGCACACACAATGTATCTTTATTAACATCCAGAACTGCGCGTGCCTTAAAGGATTCATTTGCATTAAAATATTTTCTATACTTAAAGGCGGGCCATACTGTTAATTGATTTTTTTTGAACCCTTCTTCAATGAATTGTTTTTTACAATTTTCAGAAAAAACCGCCAGTGTATCAGGCATATTCCCCTTAGTTATATCTTTATGACCCGGAAATGCACTTAACCAAAAACTACCAATCGTACCATGTACATACTGACATATTTGAGTATCAGGCATCCATTTCCTAAAACCATATCTCAACAATTTTTCCCATGGTTGATTTTCATAACCGATTAAGATATTTTTAATTTTAATATGATTATTAAAAAAGTATTTCCCAATATAATAAAAATTTAATGCCCAATATTGACGACTCTTACACTTTTCATGAATGAAACTTTTTTTGAGCAACTGCGTAAAATCAATGCCATTTATTACCAATCTATCTTTTAACTGGATCGACTCGCAATTCCCTTTCAGCGCTAATTTCTTAGCTTCTTCAATGTGAAAGCAATCTTGAACTGTATAAACCTTGTCTTTTGAATCTATTGCATTTTTAATAATATCCTCGAATGTATATTGCCAATCAACCGGTATCACTAAATAGGCAATATTATTACTACACTTTTTTAATTCTCCCGGTAAATCACCATACTCTAAATCTGAATATTTAAACTTGTCTTTGTAAAAAGAGCTAGGCGTTCCCCAAACAACAATTAGGGTATCTATTGCTTTTTTAGTTATTACAGTTTTGGCTTTTTCTTTTCTTATTTCCTTTACATAATTTTGTTGTGATAACAATTTTTTTGAAAGAATATTAATTTCGCTTAATCCTCTCTGTTTCCAAGCTTTAGTAATTTTAAAAGATTCAGCAAATAATTCATTGCGAGTTTTTAAATTTACAGAATTGTAATAACCAACATTACCAACTTCTTTTTTATTACTTAATGATCTTAAAAATTGACCAAGAAACAAATCATCTACAATAAATATTAAATTACCTTTGTTTTGATTTACAATATCAAGAAAGACCAATGATTTACAGATATCAATAAACAGACTATTGTTTACTAGACTTTTTTCTGCTAGATCTGTTGATTCCCATAATAATTTGTTATGTTCTTCTGATAATATTTCCTCATAATTAAGGTATTTACGCCGGATTTCCCTAGCCTTATTATTAATGAATAGTCCACCTGAAATCTCTTCCCCAAAAGTATTTAGCACTTTGTTTAAAGCACTATATATTTGCCAGTTATCACCAAGATAGCACCAACGTAAATCTTCTATCCCAATCAGCCTATGACTCATATGAGCTAACTGCAAAGTTTCTATAATTAGTATTTCACGCGCCATTTTACTGACAAATTTTTTTTTTGTGTAATTACTTACAATCAATCTACATATTTATTCGCCCCCCGATATCTTTAAAATTGAACCAGTCGTAAATGTATTATGGTCTGAGCCATAAAAAAATATAGTGTTCGCAATTTCATCAGGATTTGCCATTCGACCCATTGGTATTTGTTTAACTCGGTCACTGATTGATTTCGAAGGATTTTTTTTATGAAATTCAGTGTCTGTAAGTCCTACCCTTATGGCATTGATTAACACTCCTAAGTTAGCAGTTGATTTTGACAGCGACTTCGTCATAGCTTCAAGTGCAGCCTTAGACGTCGTATATGCCAATGAGGCAGGATTACCGCCATGCTCCACACTTATACTTGAAATATTAACGATTCTCCCCCATTTTTTTTTTATCATAAATTTTACAAAGTATTGTATCA
>Ga0315322_10005144_pt1 | contig 10039 bp, 7 predicted proteins | sample M110021515metaG_FD_203461 | JGI IMG/M metagenome (GOLD analysis project Ga0315322, IMG submission 203461) | Ammonia-oxidizing marine archaeal communities from Monterey Bay, California, United States - M1 100m 21515 | ecosystem: Environmental > Aquatic > Marine > Intertidal zone | place: USA... | reverse complement strand
GTAGTAGTTGATCCTGACTTTCCGTTTGTTCGTATCGGGCGCATGGTTGAGTTCCAGGTTAACTCCATCTTTCGCATTCGGAGAGGTCATGAAACGCAGGCTGTTCTTGCCCTTGTGGAGCTTTACTACCGCCTTGAAGTGTCCCTTGTAGACGGGGTACTTGTTGACCACGTCTTCGTGCTTTATAAAGAGGCATTTGAAATCCTCGTGAATGGACTGCAAACTTTCCATCACTCCCTCTGTCGTTTTGCCTTCAATCACCACGAGTGGCCAAGGGAACGCTTCGCCTTGTTTGACTTTGGTAAACTCCACGATGGGTCCAGCTGCGTTTGCAGCCCCTGAAAAGCCAAAGATCCAGAGTAAGGCCAACATGGCACTCAGAGTAATCAGTTTCTTCATGGTTTTTTTCATAAAACTTCTGTTTTCCTAATGACAAGAACATGCCCTGACGGTTAAGTGTGATCAAGGAAATGAAAGCCCTAATACGAGTTTTTCCATCACCATCATGATCGAACCAAAACATCGCCAGCAAGAGCCTGCAGGAGGCCTTGGATGACGGTCCGAAGAAGGGTGCAAAGATTGATTGTCAGCGCGTAACCGGTGTGCGCAAGGCTCCCGGAACCAAGAAGAAAAAACCGCAGAAGAAATAAGTGGCAGCAAAGGTTGGATGCAAAAAAATCTAAGAAACCGGATGCTCCAGCGTCTACGAGATATGAATAAAATAATCCAGGCACCCATTCTTGTTCTCTTTATTTTTAATCTTTTACCTGTTTCTGTAAGGAATCTAGCAAGTGATAACAAAACGATTGATACTCTTCAGCCTCCTAGTGCGAGCGATTGTTCCATTTGGGCTTGCGATCTTTTTACTGGTCACCCAAGGGCAGGCAAACATGAGGCCTCCCTACGAAGTGATAAATGGACCTTCTTCGATTATCCTAACTTCAGCGCAAGGGTTAGTGGTACAGGGAGAATCCCTACGGTTCGATTTTGAGGAGAAGACGGCCACAGTCACAGCCGAGTACCAGATCCACTGTGAGCATCCGGGTGAGTTTGTGTTTGAGTTTATGTTGCCGGCCCAGCTTGGCCTGAAGGATCACAGCACACGGATGATGCGTCCTGTAGACCTCCAGATCAAGGGGGAGGCAAACCGCAAGCCAATTAAAATCAAGTTAATCCAGCTCCTGAATCAGAAGGAAGGTTTCGATGGAGAACTCGACGCCTTCATCAAGGAATACTATCGGGACGAGGAGATTCCCAGGATTATGCTATTCGATGAAAAGTTGGGGCGCAGGGTGTGGAGCCCGGGAAAATCATGGCGGCACAGTCTGCCCGGCCAGGTCGAGCGCATGGTGAAGGAAGCCGCCGGCCGAATGTATGTTGTGGAGTTCTCTGCAAGCCTGCAGTCCGAAAATAACACTGTCCGGGTGACCTACCAGCAACCGCTGAGTTTGAGGGAGTATGATTGGGGAAGATTTCGCAATGGACGGTTCTTGCAATCGCTTGACTATGAGTTGTCCCCTCTTAAGGGCTGGAAACTAGCTGATGATTTCCAGATCCGGGTGGAACTGACCGCCCCCACGAGTGGCCTGTTTCGGAAGTTGCGGGGGCGATCCAAGACGCTCGCGCTCTACGGGAGCGATGGCAAAAAGTTTCTCGGCACTCTGCGACGCGAGGGCGGACGCCAGTCTCTTGGGCTGGTGTTGGGGCGCGACTTTCCTGCCCGTTTTGAGGCGTGTGTCGGCGATAAGGACATCATCCCCAAGCATGGCAGTATGCGGCATGAGCCACTTCAGTCTCGCGGAAAGGAGGATTTTCTTGCCCTGTTCTTGATGCGGAGTCGGTGAACCAAAGCTGCTGTCCTTGTTACGATTTTCTACGTTAATCAAGGAAATGAAAACCCTGAAACGACATTACGGGCACAACGGCCGTGATCCGGGAGCCGACGACGTTCCGGTTGTTATGTACTACACTTGGGATAAAAAGTTTAAGTCCTTCGGCAAGTATGTCGCCGCCAAGGGTGCAGGCATTGGATTGCACATCGTCACCGCCGATTTGGATGCCGACGGCGATCTCGAGATCGTCGTTCCCGGCAAAGAAGGTACCCAGATTCTCTGGAACAAGGGCAACTAGCTTTACCCCCACCTTTTGGATCAAGGCCTGCCATAGTCATGGCAGGTCGAGCCTATTTTGGTTTGGTTTCGTTTTCTTGCCTGAACATCTAAAGAGTTCTAAGGCTTATTGATCTTTTTTGGTTTACCATTTTTGTAATACGAACGGGATAGTTCGGTCCCGTCCTCGTTATACAAAACCAAAAGTCCATTCCCATTGATTATATTCGTTTCGGGACACTTCTGCCCGTCAGGCTTCCAGGAAGTGGAGGAAATCAGTTTTTCGTCCTTGAAATATACCTGCCATTTTTTCTTGTCAGAGAATTTATTGGGCTTGGTGGGATGCATGTAATAATAGGTTCTATTACCATCAAGAATACGGCGATAATTGGGCATGAACACATCTTCCGCCAGTTCGGAAACCGAGCCGCATCCTGTGATTAAGCCTAAGATCAAAAAGTACGCGATGTATTTCATTGTCTTATGGAACGGTAACTCATTCGAAGTCGGGTTCCAATCCCATACCTTGGCAATAAATAATTCATCTTGGGAAAACTTAAACTTTGACTGGGTTGGCTGCAATGGCAATTGAAGTTAATGGATATATTGGGCTTGAAACCATCGAGCCGCTCGACTGATTCTTGAATCCACCATGAATGTCATAAAAACCACACTGCACTTTTTGTTTCGTCTTCGGGCTTGGGCTCTTCTTTTCTTTGCCGTTGTCTTGAGCGGTTCCGCTTTTGCGGGGCAGAAACTCAAAGTATTTATCCTTGCAGGTCAGTCGAATACCGTTGGTCACGCCCGAGGGCATACGATTGCCACTCTTTACAAGAACGGTATGACCAAAGACAAAGATCTTGTGCGGATGGTCTTCTCAAAAGATATGAGCAAGGAGTTCGAAGAGCAGTTAATCAAAGCCCGTAAGCTCGACGAATTGAGTGGTGGTATTGGTTTGCCAAAAATCAAAAACATGCCGGATGGTCCGGAAAAGAAGGCACTGGAATCCAAACTCAATAAGCTGGTTGCTGACCACGAAAGCTACCAGAAAAAGATAATCGGAGCCTGTACCATCTCAGATCAGGTCTACATTTCCTCCATCGCAGATAGGAATGTGAAGTCTGGTAAGCTCGGCGTTGGTTATGGTGCTGACAACATAAAGATTGGTCCGGAATATGGATTTGGCCTGTCCATGGCTCAAAAAATCAAGGGACCTATTCTGCTGATCAAGGCTTCGTGGGGGGGCAAATCACTCATGTATGATTTTCGCCCGCCATCCGCGTCCGACTTTAAGAGTACGAAAGCTTATGCCGACGCGAAGACCAAGGCTGAAGAAAATCTGGTTAAGTTCAGGGAGGCGGTTAAAAACTTTCCCGAAACGGAGAAAAAGTATGCCGCTGACCTAGCCGCCTACCGGGAGAAGATGAAGACCGCCGATGAAAAGACCAAAAAGAAATTACGCGAACCGCGCAAACCCAAGCTGCCGCGTGAGCCGAAGCCATTCAGTCAGGACGATGCGGGTCATTTTTGGCGGGAGATGGTCGAGCATGTGAATGGCGTTCTGGCCGACCCGAAGAAGTACCATCCTGAATACGATCCCGGACAGGGCTATGAAATTGCCGGTTTCGTTTGGTTTCAGGGCTTCAATGATCAGTTTAACCCCGAATATCACGGCAACTATGCGGAAAATATGAAGACCTTCATCAAGGATGTACGCACTACATTTAAGACCCCGAACATGCCGTTTGTTATCGGAGTGCTGGGGACTGCCCGCACCAAAGAAAAAGTAGATGAAAACGCGGTTTCGATCGCTCAACGCGAGGCCGCCAAACATCCTGAATTCAGAGGCAACGTTCTTTCGGTGGAAAGCTACAAGGACTATTCGAACTACTCCCATTCGGTATTCGAAAAAGGGTGGCCTCCCCATTACCACGAATGGAGTACCGTGGGCAGCGATCGTCCATATCACTACCTGGGCAGTGGGGCGTTTTTCGTCCGGCTTGGGGACTCGTTTGCAAATGCGATGTATAAATTGAGGGCCCATTCCAATTAGTTTAATATCTCTGCCGGAAACAATTTTACTTCGTGTTCCACTATACCCAAGCGGTATGTTCGGCTAGGATATTATAATTAGCCTACGAATCTAAATCACCAAAGCGGATTGTTTGCTTTGCATGTCGTTTTATTGAGTCGTAAGAACACTTTCAATTCAGACATTAAGGAGATAGAAAGTTAACGAAATATAAAATGTTAGCATATTTTATTGGGTAATGAAAATTCACACAAGTTTACTACTTTTATACTTGCTCGTTTCTAGTATGAGCGGGAAGTCTTCGCTATTGGTCCTGTAAAAGAAATAAAATGAGTCATTTTACTTGGGTCAGGATATTCTTTACGGGCGTGGTAACAATTACCTTTTTGCCTGTTCAGGGACTTGTTGAAGCAAAGACTGAATCTTCCTTTGAAAAGGGGGCCGTTCCTTTTTTCGAGGAGTATTGCATCAGGTGTCACGGTCCTGAAAAAAGCAAGGGCCAGATCTCGCTCCATACCTTGGACGGAGATTTGTCCACGGGACGCGAGCTCGAGCGTTGGGAGGACGTATTGGAAATGCTCGAAAGTGGGGAAATGCCGCCCGAAGACGAAGCGCAACCGAGTGAGACCAAGCGAATGCTCATCGCTGACTGGATCGAGTCGGGCCTTCGTGATTACGTAAAAAAGGCCAGTGAAGCCGAGGTCGCCACGACGACCCGCCGGCTGACGAACTTTGAATATCAAAATACGATGAGGGACTTGTTGGGTTTTGAGCTCCAATTAGTAAATGATTTGCCTGTCGATCCGGACAAGCCCTATCATTTCAACAATACCGCGAAAATGATGATGATCGGACCGGACCAATTGGTCCGTTACAAGGAAGCGGCCCGCAAGGCCATGGCGAGCGCGATCGTCGACCCGGGAAAACCGGAAATCCATCGGGTCAGCTCGAAGTGGGAACATGGGAAACCCGGCAAAGGGGGGTTGTCTCAAGCCGAGATAGGCGTCTACCAGGGACCCGGGGTCGGCAGGAAAACAGTCGGGGTGAAAAGCTGGCCCAAGACCGGAGAGTTCAGAATCCGGATCAAGGCATCGGGGAATTTCCCCAAGGGATTCAAGGAAGTCGCACTCCGATTGGTAATGGGGACCGATCTCCGGCACGATTCGGGGTCGGGAGTCTATCAAGAAGTGGGGACCGTTCATTTGACGAACACGCCTGATCAACCCGAGGAGTTTGAATTCCGGGGGCGTATCGAGAACATCCCGGTTCAACCAGCCAGGGCGGTCAGAAACAAAATCATTCCGCCAAGCATTACCATCACCGCCCAGAATATTTTCGATAATGGGGAACTGAACGATCACCGCAAAAGTGGCTTTGATTCCTCCTGGAGTGCTCAGGCTCCCCGCGTGGTTCTGGAGTCTCTTGAATTCGAGGCTCCCGTGGCAGAGGTCTGGCCCCCCGAACACCATACCCGCATCCTTTTTGAGTCACCGTTGCGCAAGGGAAAACCCGATCAGTACGTACGCGAGGTGATCAAGCGTTTCATGACCCGGGCGTTCCGGCGTCCGGTGAGCGGGGAGGAAGTTGATCACTATCAACGAATCTACAAGATTTACGATGCGGAGTTCGATACGCTTGAGCAGGCGATGCGAGAGACGCTTGCGATGGTCCTGATCTCTCCGCAGTTTCTTTATCATCGGGTCATTGATGACTCCGAAACGAAGAAGCAATACGAACTCGCCTCGCGCCTTTCCTATTTCCTTTGGGGGAGCATGCCCGATCAGGAACTGTTTGATCTTGCTGCCGCGGGAAAGCTTGTCGCTCCCACGGTCCTTGAGGCGCAGACGCGCCGGCTCTTGGCCGACCCGCGGGTCTTGGGTTTTGTCGGAAACTTCACCTCCCAGTGGCTGAGCATCGCCAAGATGAAAACGGTGAACGTGAACCGGGATCTCTTTCCCCGCTTTCTTTATACCGTGCACGTCGGCGAACGGCGCGGACAGGAACAGTTGTTCCGTCCGACCATCCGCGACTATATGCATGAGGAGACAGTGGGTTTCGTTGGCGAACTGATCAGAAAAAACGCGAGCGTCCTCAAAATCGTCGATTCCGAGTTTGCTTACCTCAACGAACCGCTCGCAGTTCATTATGGAGTCGAAGGCGTTCGCGGATTGGAGCTTCGTTCCGTTGCGATCAAACCGGAGCATCGGCTTGGAGGCCTGCTGACACAAGGCTCCGTTTTGGTGGGTAATTCCACGGGTTCAGCTCCTCATCCAATCTATCGTGCGGTCTGGTTGCGCGAAGCCATTCTCGGGGACGAGGTCAAGCCACCGCCAGCCGAAGTCCCGGCCTTGTCTGATTCCGCCGGAGATTCCGCCGATGAAGCGGTTTCGATCAAAAACCTGTTGGCTCTTCACCGAAACAACGAAAGTTGTCGCGATTGTCATGTCCGTCTGGACCCCTGGGGAATTCCATTCGAGCGTTACAGTGCCATAGGTAAATACCAACCCTTGGTTCCCAAAGACAAGGTTCGGGTGCGGGGTTTCAACCACAAGCAAGACCAGGATTTTGCTAGTTATCAGGCCTACCTGAAGGCGATTTACACGGAGGAAGTGGACGCCTCCTCCCGCGTGCCTCACGGGCCTGCCGTGGACGGGATGGAGGAACTCAAGAAGTATTTGCTCAAGGACCGCAAGGACGAGATCGTTGAAAACGTCATACGCAGACTGATGACGTATGGAATCGGCAGAGAGCTGACCTATCGCGATCGATTTGAAGTTGAGAAATTACTGACGTCAGCCGAAGAAGACGGGTATAAGCTTCAAGAAATGATCGTATCCATTTGCCTGAGCCCTACCTTCACCAGTCTCGAAAACAAGGAAGAATAATCCCATGAAACAAAAATCCTGGAATATCAATCGCCGCCAGTTTGTTCGAGGCGGTGGCGTTGCCCTTGCCTTACCTTTCCTCCAAGGCATGTCCTGGGGCAAGGCGTCGGGGAAGGTTCTGCCCAAACGGATGATGTTGAGCTACGTTGCCTACGGTGTTTACGAACCGAAGACCAAAGACGGCTCTCATCATGATTGGAACTGGTGGCCATGCAAGGACGCTGGCCCCCTGACTTTCAATCAATCGGCTTCTCCCTTTGCTCCGTTGAAAGATTCAGTGAGTTACCTCAAGGGTCTCGAACACGCGGGTGGGGTTGGGATGGGTGGCCATAGCAGTGGCGACGTTTTCGCTACCGGCGCCGATATGACTGTTACGGAAAAAACAAATAACGTTTCCGTTGATCAAGTGGCCGCAAAGCTAAACGGGCATCATACTCGTTACCCCTCACTCGTGTTGGGCACCGAGGGTGGAACGGGATCCTATGGGAGCGCCAAGACGCTCTCGCATTACGGTCCCGGGCGACCAATCCCTTCGATGCACCGACCGCAGGAGATTTTCAACCGCTTGTTCAAGCCCTATGCAGGGAAAGGGATCGAGCAAGTTCGAGCCGATCTCAAACGAGAGGCGAGCGTGCTCGATCTGATGCTTGACGACTCCAGGAGGATCCATCGCAGACTTGGGAAAGAGGATCAAGGCAAGGTGGACGAGTATCTCGACTCCATACGCGCTTTGGAAAAGCGTGTCGAACGAACCAGTCAGTGGACGCACCAGCCCTTGCCGACCGTCGATACCAAGGGGCTGAACCTCGAGGTTTCCCACAAGGATCCCGAGGAATACACCCGATGCATGTATGACTTGCTCTACCTTGCCTTCCAGACCGATTCCACCCGTTTCGCCACTCTCATGCTGGAAAGCGAACACTCCAGTGGCAGCGAATTGTGGAACTACGCCAACTACGTGCTCGGGTACAAGGGCGCCACCCACGATATCGCCCACAAACGACCGACCGAATCAGGGCAGTGGGACAATTGGCGGGCCAAGCAGCATGCCTATTTTCTAGAGCGCTTGCGAAATACTCCCGAAGGGGACAGCAACATGCTGGACCAGACGGTAGTCGTATGGGGCTCGGCCCATCCTCACGCATCCCACAATACCAGAAACTATCCGATCCAGGTGGCAGGCGGAAAAGCACTTGGATTCAAACACGGGAACCTGCACTCGTTCGAAGGAGAGAAAAAGGTGCCGTTGGCCAACCTCTTCGTTTCGATGCTCCATGGGGTAAACGCGCCGGTGAAGTCTTTTGCCGACAGCACCGGAATGATGACCGACTTGATGGCCTAGGCGTGATCGTTCTTCGTGCCAATCCCTTTTGACCGCACCTGTTTTCGGAGAAACCCAGTTGATCAATTACCGTATCAAATAATGAAAAAACCTAACTTTTTGCTTTTCGCGATCTTGTTCTTCTCTTTGATGTTCGGGCAGAACCTTTTGGCCGTCCATCCCTTGAAGACGCATGGCATATTCCGGAGTAACATGGTTTTGCAACGCGACAAACCCATCACCATCTGGGGGTGGGCTCCGGTTGGAACCGAGGTCGAGGTCTCTTTCGGCAAACGATCCGCCAAAGCCAAGGCCATGGGAGAGAAGGGGAGGTGGCAGGTTACCTTCGACTCCCAGCCAGCAAATTCCGAAGGACAAGAACTTGTGGTGAAGGCGGGCAAGAAAGTCATCCGGATGGAAAATATTCTGATCGGCGACCTTTGGGTGATGAATGGTCAAAGCAACATGGCCTTTGCATTGAAAGCCGTTTACCAAAATGCCTTTGAGTCGGCCCAGGCCCACTTGCCTTTGATGCGTCATGTCCGGATCAACTCCTATGCGGAATCCGAGCACGTCGAAACCGATCTGGAGGAGAAGGATCTCAATGGGAACGATCCGGACAAGAATTGGAAAGTGGTCACGCCCGAGGTCGCTTTGGATATGGGGGCGATCGGATACGTTTTTGGTTCGAGGTTGCAACGGGCCTTGCAGATACCAATCGGTATCATCGACAATTCGCGCGGAGGAGCCTCCTTGGAGAGCTTGGTGCCCCGTCATAAGTTCAAGGAGCACCCGATGGCGGCCGAATACCTTGCCTGGGTGGAGAAGCGTTATACCGAGTTCGACTGGGATGAGGCACTGAAGAAGCCGATTGAGAAATGGGAAAAAACCGTAGCCGAGCAGCGCAAGAAGGGTGTGGCCGAAGACATGTTGCCGCCCAAGCCGATCCGTGAGACTTTGCGCTCGTGGAATGTACCCGGGCGTAGCCCCAGTGACGCCGCTTCCTGTTACAACGGGATGTTCGGGGTGTTCAAGGGCCTGAATATCAAGGGTGTTGCCTTCCACCAAGGCTTCAACAACGCCATGATGAACACCAGTTGCAAGCCCAGGTTCTATCGAGTCCTGATGAAACTGATGGTGGATGGCTGGAGAGAGGATTTCAATGATCCGCAACTGCCCGTAGCCATCCTCGGCCTGTGTGCCGGAGGCAAGGCTCAGACGCGTCTTAATTTCGAGGAACAGGGTTTTTCTTCTGCGGCTTATATTCGCGAATCGCAACGCTTGGGACTGGCGGACGTCAAGGAGGTTGCAAACACGGCCTTCATTCCTTCCTACGATCAGAAGATTCCCCAGTTGCATACCAAGAAAAAGAAGGAACTGGGAATCCGTACCGCCCGCTGGGCCTTGAAGACGGTTTATGGGATGGAGGACGTCGTGTGGGACACGACCAAGCTTCTCTCGGCAGAATCAGAGGACGGAAAGATTCTGCTTACCTTCGACAAGCCCGTCCTGCCCGATGACTTCGGTTCCGAACTCGAAGGGTTTTCCATTGCCGACAAGTCGGGTGTTTACTACCTCGCCCATGCGGTACCTGTTCAGGTCAGAGACAAGAAGGAGCGAAACAAACAGATCCTGGTTTCCTCGCCAATGGTCAAGGAACCGGTATCCGTCCGATACGCCTGGGCCCGGGCCC
>Ga0315322_10005140_pt1 | contig 10042 bp, 7 predicted proteins | sample M110021515metaG_FD_203461 | JGI IMG/M metagenome (GOLD analysis project Ga0315322, IMG submission 203461) | Ammonia-oxidizing marine archaeal communities from Monterey Bay, California, United States - M1 100m 21515 | ecosystem: Environmental > Aquatic > Marine > Intertidal zone | place: USA... | reverse complement strand
GATGGAGCAGCGGTCGAGCCCAAGCCCCTTGCGCAGCTTGCTGAATACGAGCTTGTCTGCGAGGGCGTACTTCTTGCCGAGAAAGCCCGGAAGTGGCTGGTCTTTGAGGCGGTAGGGCACGGTCTGCTTGCCCACGCCGAGCGCCCAGGTGACCAGGGTACGCTTGATGAAGGGGGCGCCAGCAACGCCGCTCTCGATGCGAGCCTTGAACTTCTCGTAGACTCGGGGAGCCGACGGGAAGAAGCCCGGGCGGGAGGCGATGAGATCGGCCTTCAACGTGGGGATGCCCGCGATAACGATGGGGGTGTTGAAGTAGGGGCCCGACAGCTCGATGAGCCGGCCGAAGGAGTGGGCGAGCGGCAGGAAGAGGAACAGTCCACCGTCCTTCATGCTCTCGTTGATCACTCCGCACTTCTCGACGCTCTCAAGCATGCACAGCATGTTGCCCGAGGTCTGGATGACGCCCTTTGGGGGACCGGTGGTGCCCGAGGTGTAGGTGTAGGTGGCGGTCTCGTCCCGGGCCAGCCCGTTGGAGCGGCGGTCGCGCTCGGCCTTGGTTTCCTCGAGCTTCTCGGCACCCCGTTTCTCAAGGTCGGCGAGGCTCTCCCAGTCATCCGCTGGGTCAATGCCGGTGGGGTCCATCACGACAATGTGTCGCACCTTCACGAGGTCTGCGCTGTAGGGCTTCTCGAAGAACTCGAAGCCTCCGCGCATGCCACGCATCTTCTCGAGCTGAGAAGCATCTTCGACGATGGTGATGATGGCGCCGGTGTCGGTGTGGAGGTAGCCGACCTCGCTCGGAAGTAGGGTGGCGTAGACCGGCACGGTCTGCAGCGAAATGGACAGCGCGGCAAAGTCGCAGACGATCCAGTCGACGCTGGTGCTGCCAAGGATGGCGACCGGGGCGTGGTGAGGCAGGTCGTCGATGGCGGTGAGAAGGCCCGCAGCGATTCGTTCCATCCGCTCGCCGAGCTGCTTCCAGGTGACGTCCTTGTAGGCTTCGCCACCGTCTTTGTGACGGATGGCGATGTCATTGGGGCTGGACTTGATCCGGTCAAGGAACATGCGGCCGAGGGTCTCGTGGGACATCTGGGAACTCCGAGCGGCAAGTGGGGGAGACGTAGCGGACACGCTGTGGTGGCCGAGGCGGCGCACCGTAGGACGGACGGCCACGTGATGCTCGTCTGTCACGTCTCTTCGCGTAAGAAAGCCCGCGCGCTGCGGAAGACTGCCATGTCTCAGGCCGGAGGTTGCTGGAGCTCCATCGCGCGTTTGATAGCTGTCTCGGCGTCCTGGGCCGGTCCGAGCATAACGGCGATCTGGTTTCCGCCAGGTGAGACCTCGAGCAAGAGCTTGAGCACGACGGTCATCGGCACGCTCAGCAGCATCCCCGTGGGGCCCCACACGAAGCCCCAGAAGAACAGACTGAGGATGACGACAAGGGGTGACAGTCCCAAGCGACGGCCGAGCACCCGTGGCTCGATGACATTGCCGATGGCGACGTTGACAGCGGCGTAGCCAATCGCAATTACGACTGCGGGCACCGGGCCCAGCTGCACCAGTGCGAGCAGCACCGCTGGTAGGGCCGCCACGATGCTTCCGATGCTCGGCACGAAGTTGAACAGGAACGCGACAACGCCCCACAACAGAGCGAAGTCGAGGCCCAGCGCGGCATTGAGAGCCCCCACCAGCGCGCCGGTGCACAGGCTCGCCACCGTCTTAATGGCGAGGTACCGCTGCACGGTTCGGGAACCTTCGAGGAGGCTGCGCGTGACGGCGGACTCAGCTCCGAAGACCACGCGGACCTTGTGGTCGAGTTCAGCTGCTTCCAGCAGAATGAAAGCGGTGGTCAGCACGACGATCACAAGCCGCGAGAGCACGGTCAGGACCGCGCTGAGGGTCTGTCCGAGCGCTGTGAGCAGTGCGCCGGGGTCGACGAGGGACATGTCCGCGTCGACGGGCGGTGGGGGCAGCCCCCACGCGGTGAGGGTGGCTTCGATAGATGTGACCAGCTCGTCGAGCCGTCCCTGGTACTGCGGGATGGACTCCGTGAATCGACGCACCGAGTCGCCGAGCAGTGCGGTCAGTCCTACCAGAGCGCCGGTAAGCAGCACCACGACAGCGAACACCGCAAGTACCCGCGGTACCCGCCATTGCATCAGCAGCTTCACCAAGGGCTGGCACAGAATGGCCAGGAATGCGGCGAAGAGCACGGGCAGTAAAACCTGACCTGCCGCCTGAAGCCCCGCGATGAGCACCACGAGGCTGGCGAGGGTCAGTAGCACAGTGGACAGGTTGGTCTGGGAACGGTCGCTCACACCCACTCCGGGCAGCGTCGAACCGCCCCTATGTATGGCTCAGAGCGCAAACGCGCCCACGACATCGAGGGTGACGCCCAAGGTGGTGCTGGCCGCAATCCGGTCGTTGGTCTCGGTGCGGCCCTGGAGTGCGAAGACCTGTCCGTAGAGTCCGAGCTTGAGGGCCCCCGCGAGCGGCAGCAGCAGGCGGGTGTCGCCGAGCGCGCGGAAGCGAAGGTCGCTGGCATCGTCGTCGGCGGTGTCGGCGAAGACCAGAAGTGCAGCTGTGGTGGTCCACTGCACGGACGGACCAAAGCCCTGCCAGGTCTCCCAGTCGAGGCGACCGCCGAACTCTGGTGGCTTTTCGTCGAGCCGGGCCATGTCGCGGTTGACGAATCCACCCAGGCGCAAGCTGCGAATTGGGCCCTGGCGCAAGGCCGCGAGCCCGACTGTCCACGAGAGGTCAGACTGGGCGATTCCAGTTCCGCCATCGATCTCTTCGATGGGTGTGAACTCCGAGTCGTAGGCCACCTCAGTGTAGGGCATCATCTGCAGCAACGGCAGCGCTGGGAATGCGGCGCCTGGAAGTGAGTGAGAGGTGGACAGCAGCAGGTCGTCCGCAATCTCCTCGGGGTCCTCCTCGCCGGCGCGCAGTCGTGTGAAGGCGGCCTGGGTGCGGATGTCGCTCCACAGAGAGGGGCCGGAAAACTCGAACGCGACGTCGGCCACGCTGCCCAGGGTGAAGCTCGATGGCGATGTGGCCAGCGTCTCCGGCACCGTGGCGAAGGCGGGATCGTCGACGCCCTGGAAGCTTTGGCTCTGCAGCCCGATTCCTCGCACGCGCAGCAACCACAGGGGGGCCCAGGAGGATGGGCCGTCGATGAGGATGGCCTGTGCTACGCCATCGGGGCCGATGGGGGGGCCGGCGTCTGAGGGGGAGTCGCGCACTTGCTGAAGGCGGTCGATGGCCACGGAGCGCAGCGTCGCGGGCTGGTCCTGCGCCTCGGCAGAAAGCACTGGACGGACTCCGGGCTGGTCGAGCACCCGGGTAGATCGCAGAGAGGAGAGGATCTCTCCGATGGCAGTGGCCTCGGCAGCCTGGCTTGTGGTGACGATTTGGTAGACGCGGTCGGCTTCGAGCCAGCGTGGGCCGATGCGCGAGACCTTCGCACCCGGTGTGATGCCGCACGCAATGGGCACGGAGCCTTCGGAGCGGTCGGCGAGTCGCTGGATCTGAGTGCCGGGCACGTGGTGGACTTCGAGCGTGTCGAGAATCGCTAAGTGGTCTAGTACGGCAAGCTCGGTGAGCGGGCCTGGCAGGGGGGGGGGCGGCGGGAGGTGGTCGAGAAGGGCGATGTCGGCTTTAGAGCCGGTGCGCACGGCTTCGCAGATGAATTGGTTCCAGGAGACATCGGTCCAGGTGTCGAAGGGGTCCTCACCAGGTGGACCCACCAGTGGTGCCTCGAGCTGCGGGTAGACCTCGGCCCGAACCCGGCCTATCGCAGCCATCACTTCAGGGTCTGGCGCCTGCCCAGCACCGATGAGGAGGGGACTTACCTGCACCATGTCGAGGGCGTTGTCGTCGGCGAACGTGAGCGTGGCGAGAGTGAGGCCGTCCATCGGGAGGGTGAGTGCGGAGCCCTTCTGTTCGGAGGTGAGCTGACGCAGCTGCACTTGGCGTTGTTCTGTGCGCAAGGTGGCGAAGGTGGGGTCGCCCACAAGAAGGTCGACGCCCCGAAGCTCCCGACGCACCCGTTCCTGAACTGCGCCGCTGGCGGTGGTGAGCGCAATGATGGCGGCTGGACGTGGCACGAGCTGTTCGATGTGGGCGACAATCGGCTGCACCGCGGTGATGGGATCAGTGATGGACACGCCATCGTGGCCAAGGGTGGGCAGGTCGACCATCAGCGAGGGGTCTAGAATGCCAATGAACGCGATGTGGATCGGAGGACCGCCTTCGACGGCCACCTCAACCACTTGGTAGGGCGGCAGGATGAGGTCGGCGGCTTGGGTGGACCAGTTGGTGGCGATGTAGGGCAGCTCGAACGCGGCTTGCTCGGTGATGAAGCTCCGGGCACCCGCCACCAGCTCATTGTGGCCTGGCACCAGTGCTGCGGGGGCCAGCCGCTGAAGTGCTGCCAGCCCGGTGGGGCGATGGAGCGAGGGCGCGTGGTCCCGCACACTGCTGGCCCCGTCGAGAAAGTCTCCTGCATCGACGTAGAGGGTGGGAACGGTGTCGTCGCTTACCTGATCGATCGCCGCAGCCACCGTGCGGGCGGTCTCCCCGATTGGGGCTCCGACTGCCACGAAGGGGGAGGTGTGGCCAGACCCGGTCAGCTCCCCAAGCATCGAGGGACGGGTCTCCCAGGCCGCAAGGTCCCAGCTGGGGGGAGGGCTATCTGGGAGAGAGGTCACTGTGGCGGTCTTTTGGGTGCCATTGGTGCACACAAGGGTCTGCACGGGCTGGCCAGGACCGACCGACGACAGCCACGCGGGCTGTTTATCCCCTGTGACCTCTAGATGTAGATGCCCCCATGAGCCATTGACGACCCAGTGCGAGCCTTGACGGTCGCAGGTGACATCCGTGCCGTCGAAGAATTGCGCGATGCCCGCCATGGTGTTGTCCACCCGCAGGAGGTGGCCGCCTTGGACCACGACTCCGTGGGTGACCGCGATGTGCTGGACCGATACTCCAGAATTGACCAGAGCGCGCTCCAGGCGGCCAATTAGCTCAACTGGTGGATGACCAGATCCCACGCCACCTGCTCCGCCTGTGTAGAGCACTCGTACCGAAGGCTGCGGGACCTCGACTGGCTCGGGTTGTACGAGGGGCGCGATGTTCGGATCTGGGAGGACGTCGTTGGCCAGGGCCGCCGCAAAGAACGCGCCGGTGAGGGGGAAGACGGGCATCGGTTTGAATTCTCAGGATGGGGGCGCTGGCGGGGAAGACTCCGTCGCGGTTCGGTCGGCGATGCCGGGATCTCGGACGCATCGCACGATGGCGCTGAGGTAGCTGCCGTGAACTTCGTGGTAGCCGCTGTAGCTGTGCTCGCGAAGCAAGGCGCGTAGCTTGGGCAGATTGTAGTGCGGGACGGTCATGAAGAGGTGGTGGCAGCAGTGGTAGTTGAACAGAAAGGGTGCGAAGACGATCCGTTCGACGGGATTCGGGACGATGTCGACGGTGGGGATTCGCAGTCCCCCGAACGCGCTGAATCCGCCAGGGAGCTTCTGGGCGATCAGCTGAGCCAGCCCGTGCTCGACCACGATTCGGCAGCGATTTAGGAACACCGCCACTCCAAATAGCGGAGTGATCCACACCAGCAGGTAGCCCCACCAGAGCCCGGTGGTGGCCCAGCTGATCACAATAAGCGTGAGCTGAAAGAGCACCACCAACGCAGTATCACGCAGCTTTCCGGTCTTGACCTTGGCGCTGTGAGTGCGGTGGTTCTTGTCGCCGATGCCGCCGGTGCCCTTTTGATAGATCTTGATCGCGATCTCGGTGAAGGTGCCGAACACCAGCACCATCAGGCGGGGCAGGCCAGGACGAGCCTCCACCACCCACCCGTAGATGTGGCCATCGGGGTCGGCGTCACGGGTGCGCACGCGGTGATGGTCGAGATGTTGGAGTCGGTAGGCGGTGAAATTGACGCCCACCATTGCCTGTCCGACCACGCCGAGCATGTCGTTGAAGCGGCGGGGGTAGACCAGCGTGGAGTGGACCGCTTCATGGCCGCTGATGACGATCCGGTACTGGAGAATGCCCATCAGGGGCACCATCCACAGCCAGTGCCATGGGTCGAGCCACAGCGGCGCGAGCAGAAGCAGTACCACGCCGATGTAGGTGGCGAAGAGGCCCGGAAGGGCGACGTTTCGCTGGTCGGTGCGGAGGGAGCGAAGCCGTCTCTCGAAGGCGGCCCGCGACTCGGACGTAGTGGTGGGGTCGGCCTGGGGCACCCGGTGGCCTAGGAAAGGGGTGGTCAAGGGGCGCTTCGCCCACATCTTAACGGCTGCTAGCACGCAAGCGCCCGTTGTCGATGCGCAAAACGGACAGGAACTGGCCGCCATCAATCCTGCAATGGCGAAGATTGGCGGTGTGGTCGCGTTATAGACGACCGGAGCCGTTCGATGGGAGAGCCTCGTGCCCCGCCTGATTATTAAGTCCACGATGTCCAAAAACCAGCGTTTCGAGCTGCCGGAGGGCGAGTCCGTCTTTGGGCGGGAAAACGGGTGCAGTCTGGTTCTCCCGAATGTGTCGGTCAGCCGCCAGCATGGCCGTGTGGTGGTGGGCTCTCAAGCGGTCACCATCGAGGACCTCGACAGCAAGTCCGGCATCCTGCTGAATGGCGAGCGCGTCGAGCAGGCGCAGCTGTCTACTGGCGACGAGATTCAGGTCGGTAAGTTCAGCATGGTGTTCCTGGGCGATGGCCGCCAGGACCGATTCTACAAGGGCCGCTTCGTCGAGTATTTGCCCGAGTACACCGCGGGCAGCGTGATGCTCGACGACGGCGCGGCCACCTTTGCGCTCACCCCGGACGCGCTCAAGCGCCTTCAACAGGAGAGCCACCTCGTCGAGACCGCGCGCCTGCGACTGGTTGCCGACAAGCAACGCTTTTGGTATCCCGAAGACCGTCCGCTCACCTTTGGCAGCAAGGGCATGGTGGCGGTCGAGGGCTGGTTCACCTGGGGCGTCGCCGCCGAAGTGGTGTGGGACGGCCGCAAGCACACCCTCAAGCGAGGCACCTGGTGGGCCCCCATCAAGGTCAACGACGAGTCGGTGGATCAGCGCCGGCCGCTGCGAGATGGGGACCGTGTCCGGGTGGGCAAGACCAGCTTTATCTATGAGATCCATGACTGAGCCGGTCGCCGTCTTCCCGGGCACCGATCCCCGGCTGGCGCGATGCCTCGCGATTCGCCGCGTTGTCTTCATCGTGGAGCAGGCTGTTCCCGTGCCGGATGACGTCGATGGCCGAGACCCCGACTGCACCCACTTCCTGCTCGCAAACGGGGCCACCGACCTTGCTACAGCGCGCCTGCGCTTGGTGCACAACCACGGTCAGTTGCTCGGAAAGGCGGAGCGGGTCGCGGTCCATGCCCACGCCCGTGGCCTTGGACTCGGACGCGTCGTGATGGATGCGCTCGAACAAGCGGCATGGCAGGTGGGTGCAGAGGCGGTGAAGCTGGGCGCCCAGCTCACTGCGGTCCCCTTCTACGAGCGCCTCGGCTACCTGGCCTATGGCCCTGAGTTCGACGACGCGGGCATCCCCCACCGAATGATGAAGAAGGACGCCCCTGCTGACAGCCGCCAGTAGCGAAGGCGCTCCTGCGCTTCAGCCGGCCTGCTTAGGCTGCGGCAAGTGCAGCGTGAAAAGACTCGTGGTCACCGGCTTCGTGGGCTCGGAGGAGATCGAAGTACCGGTGAACCTGCTCTATGGCGGCATCGGGGGTCTCCGAGCGCAGCACTGCCATCCGTAGCAGCCGGGTGCCGTGGGGAAGGCCGCGTGTGAAGTGGTTCGCGACCCTCTTGAACCGCCCCAAAGCCGCCTTGTCTCGATTCCAACGGGTGCGGAGGTCGTGCAGGTAGCCAAGCAACACACGCTGCTTTTCGTCGGCATCCACTTGGGTGATGGGGCGACCGCTGAGATGGTCGGCAATCTGGCGAAGGCACCAAGGGTTGCGCATGGCACCGCGACCCACCATCACGCCGGCACAGCCAGTGTCCTCAAACATCTTCACCGCGCTCGGGATGTCGATGACGTCGCCGTTGGCGATGACCGGAATGTGTAGCCTATCGACCGTCTCGGCAATCTTGTCGACCTCTCGTGTGCCCGAGTAGAGGTCGGAGCGGGTGCGCCAGTGGATGGTAATGGCCTCGGCGCCCTCCTCTTGGCAACGCCATGACAGCTCCGGGGCGTTGCGTCGGGCGTGGTCGAAGCCGCTGCGCATCTTTACGGTGAGTGGCACCGTGATGGCCTCCCGGACCGCCTTCACGATGGCGATGGCGTGATCTGGGTCGGCCATCAGAGCGGACCCGCCCGAGTGGGCGCACACCTTCTTGGAGGGACAGCCCATGTTGATGTCGACGATGGACGCGCCGAGGTCCTGCACAATGCGAGCGGCCTCGGCCATGGTCTGCGGGTCACGGCCGAAGATTTGCAGCGCCACAGGACGTTCATCGAGGTCGAATCGGGCCAGCTGCTTCCACTTCGCGTTTCCCCGACGGCCTTTGTTGGCGCGCGCGCCGGCGATGGCCTTGCTCGCGATGAATTCGGTGTAGGTCAGGCCGGCTCCGCCGATCTGCCGCACCAGTCGACGGAACGTGAGGTCCGTGACGCCTTCCATGGGTGCCAGCACGACGTTCGGGAACACCCGCACATCGCGCACCCGGTACTCGGTGGGCAGTCCGACAGGGCCAGTCATCGCATCTTCCTCCTCGGTGTCCGTGCTCCCGTGGCCGGCGTCTGTCAAGCGATCTGCTGGCTTCGGGTGTGTCGTGCATCGTCGGGATAGGGCCGTCGGCCGCCTCGGAGGTCCCTATGTCCAGCCCTGCCTTGCCGCCAAAGGCCGAGTCCGTCGATGTCCAAGGTCGTCCCATTGACTTTGTGCCGCCCACTTTTTTTCGGCCAGAAGTGCTTCAGGGTGGTGTGACTCGCCTGGTGGTCAGTGTGCCGATGGAGGACCTTGAGCGTGTCCACCGGGCGCTGGTGTCGATGCTCGCGCCGCCGCTCAAGCTGCTCTATGTGCAGCTCACTGACCGCGTGCGGGGGGTTCAGCTCCCCAAGCCCATCCAGCGCGTCGCTGTGGAGCTGCCCCGCACCCGGGTGCTCGATGCGCTCCAACGGTTCCGGCGGCTCGCCTACCACGACGGCAGACACCAGCTATGGATTCGTGGAAGTGCTGGTGAGCAGGTCGTCTTGGAGGAAGTGGGTCAGGTCTACGTCTACCCCGACGACTTCTCGTTCCGCGACACCTTGCTTGCGGAAGGGGTGCCCGAAGGCGACGGCAAGGAGATGGCCGTGCAGGATTATGTGCGGGTGACCTTCGACGCGGGCTGCGATGAAGAAGAGGCCGCGCTTATCGACCAGCTGCACCTCATCGAGTGGGCGGGCTGACGCTCCCCGGTTCTATGTCACCGCTCTGTCCGTCCCGAGTGTGGGCGCTCGCGGTAGATTGGAGGCATGGACTCCCCGGACCCCAAGCCACCCGTCTTCGATGACAGCTCGGAGCTGTCGGACGCGGGTACAGTTGTGGCTCCCGCAGAGGGGTCGGGCCGCCCGGGTGCCGTGGAGGCAGGTCGGTCAGAAGATCGTAGATCGGAGCCGATTCGACGTCGGGACCCCCTGGTTGGGGCGGTCCTCGGAAGACAATATCGGCTGGAGCGGGCCATTGGTCGAGGGGGTTCCGGTCGGGTCTACGTGGCCAACCAGCTGAGCCTTGGACGCCTCGTCGCGGTGAAGACTCTGCGTCCCGACATCGACTTCGAGGCCAACGGCGAGCAGTTCTCCGAGCGCTTCTTTCGCGAAGCCTCCATGGCGGGAGGCCTCTCCCACCCCAACATCGTCACAGTCCATGACTACGGCCAAGATGAAGATGGGACCTGCTTCATCGTGATGGAGCTGGTGGAAGGCTCCAGCCTCAAAGACCTCATGCGCACCGGCCCACTCGATCCGGAGCGGGCCCTCGATCTGTTTTGTCAGATCGCCCGAGGGCTGCGACATGCCCACCGAGCGGGTCTGGTGCATCGCGAT
>Ga0315322_10005137_pt1 | contig 10045 bp, 3 predicted proteins | sample M110021515metaG_FD_203461 | JGI IMG/M metagenome (GOLD analysis project Ga0315322, IMG submission 203461) | Ammonia-oxidizing marine archaeal communities from Monterey Bay, California, United States - M1 100m 21515 | ecosystem: Environmental > Aquatic > Marine > Intertidal zone | place: USA... | reverse complement strand
ATCAAATCTTGAGTGTCAGCTTTATTAAGCCCTAAGTCTTGACCGGCTTTGTCATATAAATAAGCTCTAACAGCTTGTTCATTTGTATATATACCACCTAAAACTTCTTGACTAAGCATTTTTCTAAACTTAGAAGGTATGCCAAACTTTCGGTGGTTTTTAAATCTTTTGTTTAACGCCATAAAGTCATTAGCAAGAGTAACTTTAGCCGTTGTATAAGCGCTTATACCTTGAGCAAAAGGCGTTAATAGATTTTCCTCAAACCATTTCATTTGCTCTTCACCTAATTTACCTTTAACTTGAAAATATTTAAGTAATCCTGCAAAGTCATCTGCTCCTGGGGGAATGTATATATTATATTTACTTAAAAATTTACCTATTTTAGATCTTTTCTTGCCTCTTATAAGTGAGTCCATTTCATCTTCAAGACTCATTTGCCCACCTTCTTTAGCTTGTTGTACTCTTTTTGTTACGCCTAAATTGTCTAACATTCTAGCTACAGCATTAACATTAGCCTTAGAATCATCAGCAAAAAATACATCATTATAACCTTCAGATACTTTTTCAGCAACCCACATGGCTTTAGCTCCAGGTTTACCGTTAGCAAGTCCTGTTATGTTTTGTAATGGTATACTTATGCCTAAAGTAGATCTTAAAAACTCCTGTATCGCCGCGGCTGATTCAGCTGGTCTAGCTGTTAAAACAAAAACATCTCTATCGCCTTTAGATTCAGTAAAACGCTTAGCAAGTGTAGCTAGAGGCCCTTTACTACCATCTTTCACTTGGTTAAATTCTGAATAATCAAAAGTTGCTCCCGCCTCCTGTAACTCGCTATATTGTTCAGCGAATTGTGTAGCATCTAAACTGCCTTCTGTTCCATCTGGGAGCGTGTAGAGTACCTTAGAATTAGTCTTAGCTAATGTATCGTCAAAATCAAACACTCTAGCTTTTTTCTTAGGAGCTTTTGTATTAGAACCTACAACTTTAGCTTTTCTAAGAATATCTATTTTTTCAATAATTTCATCAGTGGACAAGCCGCCAATGTCTATCCCAAATTCTTTTAACAAACTATAATTACCTTGGCGAACTTGTTCTTGCAGCTTTGCTACCCCAGCTTCATTCATGATCATTAACTTTACTTGGGCAGGATTATTTCCATTCCGAACTTCATATGCAGACTTACCAACAAAGTTAGTCCATTCCTCAGGCGTCATATAATTTTTAACCTTACTATACCCCGTTGATATAGCATCAGCCAAAGCTTTACCCCCTTGATAAGCTAATTTGGTAGCTCTTAAACCGCCGATTAAAACATTAATTGGCACAGCCCCAAAATTCATTTGTAGTGTACCATTGTCTCCAGTAAGTTCTATTAATTTAGCTATAGCTCTGTCAATTAAGTTTTCTACTTGATCAGTGTTATTTTCTATAGCAGCTGCATTAGATGCGGCAACGGCATCAGGAGTACTAGCACTTTGAACGTTATTCTCTTCAGCTATAGTTTTTCCAGTTAAAGGATTTATTATTGAATTTAAATCTATTCTATTACCATTAGTACCAGCTTGAGCTAATCTAACTATTGGATTATCAAGTATAGTTGATCCTTGTGGTAAAGTACCACCTAGTTTAGCTAAATCTAATCTTTCATCATCTCTTTTTGATAATTGAGTTTGATAATAATTTTTTCTAATATAAGGCATTAAATCTCTCACCTTATCATTAGAGATAGCCCATATTAAATTAGCACCAATTAATGAAGCTGGTGGATTATGTTCTTCTCTAAAAGGTCTGTCCTTTTCATTTTTTTTCCAAAACTTCTTTATGCCGTATTCAAAAACTTTTGATTTATATTTAAACTTAGCTGCTATTTTTATTAAACCACCAGTAGCTTGATATCCTTGTGATATTATTAAAGCAGCAACTTCTTTAGGCATGCCATTTTTAACAGCATCGTTAAGCTGTATAGCTACATCTTCAAGAACATCCATGTTTATATCAGACCTAGCCTGCGAAGCTTCAGAAAAGAAATTAATAGTTACTCTTTGTGGTTTTAATTCTTTTTTTCCTTTTAAATTTTTTTCAGCAGCAGCTAAAGCGGCTATGTAAGCTGGATCAGTTTTTCCATAATATAATCGCCCTCTTGATGCTACTAAATTTGTAACACCAACCGGTGGGCCTATTTCTGTACTAACAGCACCGCTTTTCTTTGTTTTTCTTACGCCCTTAACCCACTCTCCATTATCTAATTTATAATAATAATCAGTATCTTTTGCTTTTAAATTATTTTTCTCTAAAAAAGCTTTTAACCTTTTACTTTCTGTATTATCTTTTTTTAATTGAGTTCTAACAGCCCCAGAGCTAGCGGGCATTGCAGCTTCAAAAACATTGGGCGTTAAACCAAATTTTTCTATAGCATTTAATACAGCTTGTTGTTTTTCAACTCTATTAGTGTCACTTACTGTTATATCCCCAAGGTCTAATAGCTTAGCAACACTATTTATATTAGTTGCTTGAGCTAAGTCTTTTAAAACATTAATAAAACCTCTAAATGCTTTTGGAACTAATAAGTCTAATCCTTTATTAGCCATTTCAGTTTCTTGTGCTTGCCTACTTAAAAACTTTTTTCTAACACCAGCGTCATTGCTTAATAAATCTATAGCTTGAGCAGCACCTAATGAAGACGCTACAGCCTCTATAAGGTTCATTCTACGATCTGACATTGTACCTTTAGCTCTATCTTTACCAGTATAAAAATCTATAAAAGCTTGTTGGTCTATATTTTCAAAAGCAACTTTGTTTCCATCGACATCTAATAGGCCTAATTCAACAAAAGGATTAATACCTGTTTTATTATTTCTAGCCTTACGCATGCTTTCAACAGTGAGAACGTCATAAAAAGGTCTTATATTATCAATAAGACTTTTAGTAAAAGCTTTATTTGTTTTTGTATCTTTACCAAATAAATTTTTTAAATCAGAATATAATGCATCTTTGATTGTTTTAGCTATTTCAGATTTAAATTTAGTTGCATCCACTTTGTTGCTAATAGTAGATAACGCAGACATAGCCGCTTTGCGAGCTTTGTTAATTATTGAATCTGGAATTTGCATAGCTTTCGCTGTGTTAAGAGCTTGTCTCGCTTCTTCTTGTTCTTGCACATCTTCTAAAATAGTAGCACCTAAGTTAGGATTTTCACTTATACTTTCTTTAAAACCATCTTGATCTGCAGATTCTTTAGCGGTTCTATTAGCCCTTAAGTTTAATCTATTACTAATAAACCTGTCTAAAGATTGTAAAGACGGATCATATTCATCACGAGCTAAAAGCCAAGCATCATTAGAAAGAATTTCTTTAAAACCTTCTCTATTTGTTAATCGAAGAGCAGGATCTATGCCATCAAATAATCTTTTAGTTGCAGATTCAACTATAGCGCCCACTCTTTGTTTAAAATCATTTACAGTTTTAGTATCACTTTTTAATTTTCCGTTTTCATCTAAACTGCTGTCGTAAAATTCTTGAAGTTTATTATATTTTTCAGCAGTGCTTTCTTTTTTAACTTCTCTTATTTCGTTTCTTTTGTTTTCAAAAGCATTTTTAGCTAATTTATACCGTCTTTGATACTGTTCTGGAGTTATTTCTTTTTTGTTTTTTTGGGCTAATAATTCTTGAGATTTAGCAACAAAAGCTTTACCAAGTTGAACATTAGTTTTAGCTTTAGCTATTGTTGTTTTAAATAAATCTATGCTTAACCCCGCTGCTTTAGGTACAATATATTGTATCTGATCTTCTGTGTTTTTTATTTTTTTATCTAAAAATTTTATTTCTGCTGGAGCAGTTGCTTTATTTCTTTTTTCATAAAGTTTATTTAATTGATCAGTTAATATTTTAGATTTATTAAATAAGTAATCTTCACTAGATATATTACCTTTACCAACTTCTTGTTCAAATTGTTGAAGTGCAAAAGTTTGTCCATCAAAATTTTTTTCATCAGCTAAACTAATTATTGAATTTTTTTCATTTTTTAATGAATCATATTTATCCGCTAGTATATCAATTTTATCTTGCCTAACTTTTAGGCTAAGTTTAGAATAATTGCCTTCACCCCGCGCTATTTTTCCTGCTTTTTCATAAACATTCTGTGTTATACCATCAATTACAAAAAGTCTTTTTTGTTGGGTTTTATTTAAATTATCCCATCCATCAATTGATTTTTTAAGTATTTTAGTTTGTTTTAAACGTATGTCTGTTATGTCGTTTTCTATTGAATTTTTTTCCTCTAAAGATAATTTAGGATTTTCTAATTCTTTAGATAAACTTTTTATAAGGTTAGTCCCGTTTCTAATTTCTTTTTCAACATTAGTGCTAGAAATAGCTTTTACTATAGAGGCTCCTGCATATGGGAATTTATACACAAAACCACTCATTACAGCTCCACTAGCAAAACCATCTAACATACCTCTTGTCATAGAAACATCTTTTTTACCCAACAATAATCTGTCAGCAATGTTTTCTCCAAAAGCAGCGGCGACTTCAGCTCCACCCTCAAAACCCATATCTCTAGCCCAACGCAAATAACTATTGCCTAAATAATTTTTTACGCCATCCATTAAAGCCTCTTCACCTTTAAAGCCTTTTACTACTCTATTTAATTGACTTAAACTAATGCGTTCTGTAAGGTATTCAGACGCGCCAACCATTGCAGGTGCTGCAAATAATTGCAAACCACTATATTGTTGACCATTATCTATTTCTTTTTCCATCTCAAGAAATTTACCTCCTGCCGCAGATGAACCTAACATGGCTAAAGAGGCGTTTGGTAATGTTAACATAGTTGCCATTATTGGCAGTTGAGATCCAACTAAATTGCCAAGCCAATTACCAACTTGTCCTATATTAGAAAGATCTTCAACTTTAATTGGTCTAGCAATACCACCTCTAATGTTTTCAGATATATTTCCCAAGTAATCATTTATTTTTTTGGATGTATTACCAAATAAAGCATCAAATCCAGGGCCAGCCATAGACGTCATCCAATCAGGTATACCTATATCTTCGCCATAAATATCGCTAGCTACACCTTCAATACTTTCTTTTAACCACCTAGGCGTTGCATATAATCCAGAAGCTATATCTATAGTTGATGCAGCTAAAGCTCCAGCAAATATTTCTGCACCACCGTAATTTCTTTTTACAATGTCTAACGCTTCTGCGTTTCTTTTTTTAGAATCACTGATATTACTTAATTTTTCAAATTCTTTATCTTGAAGTTCTTGAAGTATTTTTAAATCATCAGTGTATCCTTTGTACTCTAATCTTGCAGCCTCTAACTCTTCCTCTGTAGAATATTGTTTATTTAAATTTTGAGCATATAAAGTTGTATTTTTAGCAGTCTCTTGGATTTTTTCAAATCTATTTTTTATATCTGCGATAGCCTCATTGTCAAATTTTTCATTTCCTTTAGCTATATTAATTTCTTTTATTTTTAATCTAGCATTTTCTTTTAAAGTTTCAGGTGAAAAAACAGTACTTTTAGCTAATTGGGCTTCAACAACTTCAGTTGCAATACTTTTTTCTTTATCTTTTTTATATAATTCTTTTGCTTTATCTAAAACTTGATCTTCAGTTATTAAATTAGAACCAAATTCTTCAGCTTCAACTATTTTACGAGCTTCATCAATAAATTTAACTCTTTCTTCATTTATAGCGGGCGCCCTATATCCTCCACTAGCGCCAGCACTTGGCCCGGTTGGTATAGTACCGTAGTGGTTCGTCATGTTTTTTTCCTCCCAATCAGCTGAAAATAACTCATCAGCTTTTCCAGAAAGCGCTTCAATTTTTTGATCTGCTATAGCTTGTAATGGATCTGAAAGTCTATTACCTACTACCACAACCTCTTTATTGTATCTGTTTTCTTCTATATCATCTCCGTATGCAGAAACAAATTCTTCTAGAGTATCAGGATATTTATTTTTTCCATTAAAAAAACCATTTTTTACTTTAGTACCTAAAAGACTTTTTACTTGATCTACACTGTATTTCTTTCCTTGTATAGTATATGATATTACTTCACCAACTTTAGGAGAAAGAGAATCCGACAAAGACTCTACCGATTGCAATTCCGTATCTACGGTTTCCGCCGCTGCAGGTGCAATCTCGTCCTCTACAACGGCTTCTGTCTTTACTTCTTCTACTGCGTCATCTTTTTTTATAATACCATACTTTTGTATATACTCATCAACACCAAGTCCTTTAGCTAATGCAGCTTCTTCTACTTGCTCGAGTGTAAATTGTGTACCATTGTATTCAAACATACTTAATATTATTATTATTATTAATTAGGGAAGAGTATTTTCAAAATCCAATCCCAGCCTTTCGTGAGAAGACTGTGCTGCATCTTCAATTATTGTATTCACTTTATTTATTTCTCTTTGTTTTAAAGAGTTTTGAGCAAAAAGATCTATTTCTTTAAAGACATCGTCTTTTACTCTTTCCCATAAATTATCTATTTGGCCCTTAGTTTTAGCTGTATTATTTTCTTTTAAGAAATTTTTATACATTCTTTCAACAGCGTCATTATCTGATAAATTTATAGATTTACTTTCTAAAATGTTATTAATAATAGTCTCACCGTCTTTACCTTTACTTTTATCTTCACCAGTGATTTCATCATATTTTAAAGAAACATTACCATTACCATCAACAATCACTTCACCATTTTCAAAACCTTTTGGTGCTGCTACAGATAAAACAGTATTTACATCATTATCTTTTATTGCTTGTGTAAATCTGTTTGTTCTGTTTAATTGAATTTGATCAAAATTTGAAGGTGCAGGAGTATATGGTTTTAAATAAGGGGTTTGGTCTACATATGTTTTTTCTATTTTAGCCATTTCCATAGCTAGATCATCAATAACATAAACCATTGCTTCAGTTTCCGACATACTAGAGTCGTCATTTTTAAACCGCTCTTGCTGTTCCGGAGTTAAAGATTTTAAAGTCTTTTCAGGCATATTAGGCCGAGATACTTCTCCTATCATATACTTATGAACCATGTCGTCTAATTGTTCTTCTGTGTAATTTAGGACATCCATGCCATAGCTTTTTAACCCATCTCCAGGTAACTCACCAATGGTCTTGCCTATTGCAGCTGCCCGAGTTTTTAAATCAAACACAGGTAATGGATTTTTCTTAGGATCTTTTAGGTACTTAGCATAGCTATCCTTATAGTTAGTTCTAACAACATCTAAGTTGTCGGTCATTGAGCCAGCGCTAGTCATTACACTTGGTAAATTTTTTTGGAAATCACGCAAGGGTAGATTAATATCATGGCCTCCACTCGTTTTTCCTATTAATCTAGTTTCACCATCAATATAATCAATGCCACCCTTGAAACTACCATCAGCTAACTCACTATACATTTCCTGCCACTCTGGCTCCATAGCCTTGGATATATCACCATCTAAAGCTCCTTGAGAGTACTCGGCTATTCTTACATTTAGTGTTTCTTGACCAGCTTTTAGTAGCGGTATTTGATTTGTTAATTTTTTTAATGCTAAAGCTCGCTGGTCTCTATCCATGTCTTTATCATTATATATTCGAGTATAAGTCTTAACTAGTTGTTGTGAAGAGTAGTCAAAAATATCATTAACGGTATCATAGTCTAAAATAGACCCATCTTTGCTTTTAGCTTTGCCGGCTGGTATATTAAAAGTATCTTGAGTATCTTCATTAAATTTATCTATAACTTGCTGCTGTGCTAAAGCCGCTTTATCTTGCCTTTCTTGCGCTAATCGCCTAGCCTCTCGGTTTCTTTGCCCAGCAGCAAAACCCTGCGATATTGATCTTTGAAGATTAGCACTATCTCTTGCCGCTGCAGCTTGGCTAGCTTGTTGCGCTTTTGCTGCTGCTGTAAAATCCCATGAAATTGCCATATTAATCTATTAATTTGAATTCAACATCTAACTTACTGTAATCAACCCTGTCAAAACCATCTGCATGTTTTATTACAGCTTCTTTTGGTATTTCATCTGACATTACTCCTTGATAAATTCCTTTTTTATCTTTATATTCAAAAGAATATATATTTAAACCTGAAGGTGATTTTCCTATTAATTTAATGTTTTTCTTAAGTTCTCTATCTGATCCTGGTAAACCCCAGTCCCCAATTGCTTGCGTGGCGAATCCAGCTGCTGAATCTATACCGCCTGTTATAGCTCCTCTTATAGCGTTTTGTTGTCCTTGGACCAGAGCATCAGCATTAGCAGATTGACCTCCTCTTATTTGTGTTATATCAGATTGTTGCTGGTATTGTCTGCCTTGTGTATCCATATCACCCGCTCTTGATAATCTATCTGCATCAAAATCTGATTGAGCACCAAATTTCAATGCTTCATTACTAGCACCCACATTATATTGATTCATTTGATTTCCAGCCCCATATTCAGCTAAATTGTATTGGTTTTGAGATTGAGTATCTGCCATGCTAAACTGATTTTGAGCAGCAATATTAAATTGATCCATTTGATTTGCAGCATCAAATCTTGATTGAGCAAATTGATTTTGAGCTTGTGCTTTAAATCTAGCTTGTGTATTCATAGCATCTGCAGTAAATCTATTAGCTTGGTTTCTTGCATCAGCACCAAACTGAGCAGCTTGATTAGCGGCTTGAGCTCCAAATTGAGCAGCTTGATTTACGGCACCTACATTAAATTGTGATTGACCTAAATCAAACTGTGATGCTAAATTTCCTTGAGCTAATTGTGCTCTTTGTAATTCTCCTTCACCACGAGCCCTTAACATTTCGTTTTGTTTAACTTGTTGATCTATAGTAGAAGCAACTCCTTGTTTTGATTTTGCAGCGGCAGCAGCTAAAGCTGTTGCACCGCCGGCACCGGTACCCGCTTGAGCAGCTAAATCTTGTGAAGCAGCTAAAGCTTGATCTGCTTCTTGAGCCTGCATTTCAGCAGCGGCTGTAGAAACCTGCAGGTTATTCATGGTATTAGTTAAACCTGTGTTAGCCCCTCTTTGTAATTGTCCAACACTTGTGCCTTGAGCGGTATAACCTTGGGATGTATAGCCTTCTCCTTTGTATCCTTGGGCTGAATACCCCTTTGCTTTAGCTAAAATGTTAGCTTTTCTTTGAGCTGGATCTCCAAATTTAGCTCTTTCTTTTAATTCAGCTAATTCTGCTTGCATAGGATCATAGGAAGCACCCTCCATGCCTTCATATGCGTTTGTAAATTCAATATCCTCAAGCTCCCCGATTTCTTCTTCTAATTTTTCGGCTTTTGCTGCCGCATCTGCCTTTTTATCTTTTATACCTTTTGAATTTATAAGTGCTTTTGCGCCACCAGCGACAAGAGCAACACCCGCTCCAACAGCAAGTGCACTCACTGCAAATGCTCCATAAACTAAATCATTACTAGCATCATAAGATAAGGTTTCACATGTATCTTGTAAAACTTGCGCTATTAAAAATATATTCATCTTTTATTATTTATTATATTAAAGAAACTGCCGGATCATTAAAATCGTCAGCTATAACTTCTTTAGTTACTTCTTCTACTGTTGTTTTATCTGTAGCATGAACCGTTATAAAAACAGTATCTTCATGTGTGTATATAACCCTTTTAGCCCCCGGATATGTTATCCCATGATAGGGAGCTTCTATATCTATAACGCCATCTTCTGAAGCTATAGTAAGTTTACCAGTTAATATAAAAAAAGGATGCTTCTTTTTATGTATCTTACTTGTTAAAACTTGACCTGCAGGCATAAATATTTCTCTTATATATTGCCCATCACAAAAAGTGTGTTTTAATGTATTTACTTCATCACAAGCTTTACCTGTTAAAGAATCAGGATGCTCTAAGATAGCTTTTTCAATATCCATACATATATCTCTAAAGTTTTGTTTAGCTTGTAAAGCTTCTTCTTTTTTATTTAATTTCATTTAATAATATTTATTGTGAAGAGTACACTGACTCTGAATTTATTGCAAATAACTCAGCATAACTAGCTGCGGCTGGAACAGGAAGGACTAATC
>Ga0315322_10005136_pt1 | contig 10045 bp, 8 predicted proteins | sample M110021515metaG_FD_203461 | JGI IMG/M metagenome (GOLD analysis project Ga0315322, IMG submission 203461) | Ammonia-oxidizing marine archaeal communities from Monterey Bay, California, United States - M1 100m 21515 | ecosystem: Environmental > Aquatic > Marine > Intertidal zone | place: USA... | reverse complement strand
AATCAACGTCCTCAAATCCGAGAACTAGTTGATTTCATGGGGTAGGCCTTAAGATGGACTTGGGGGACTTTTAGTAATGGTCTCTCTAAACCCATTCCTGATCTTGGTCGTCAGAGTTAAGCGGCAAGGAGGGTTTTCATTCTCACAGAAATAAGTTGGGAATCATTAGCTTCGTTTACAATCGATGATGACACGCTTAGGCTCGGATCGTGAAAAGGTTGTTTTGGTTTGTTCTTGATTCATTGGGGATTGGCGGGGCACCAGATGCTGGAAAGTATGGAGATTGTGGGAGTGATACCTTGGGGCATATCGCCGAGTGGTTTATGAATCATGAAGGGAGGCCCTTGAATCTTCCAAATTTAAAGAGCTTGGGGCTGGGCGCGGCCTATCAGCTGGTCCATCGCCAGCAACCTGTGGGATGGTCTGAGGAACGTGTTACAGGGACATTTGCTGCGGCCAGCGAGATTTCTACGGGGAAAGACACTCCGAGCGGACATTGGGAGATGGCTGGGGTTCCGGTAAATTGGGAGTGGGCATATTATCCGGATACCCAAGAGTGTTTTCCAAGGGAGCTGCTGGGTATGATATACTCAAAGAGCGGATTGAAGGGTTCACTTGCCAATCATCATGCTTCAGGGACTGTCGTGATTGAGGAATTTGGGGGGGAGAGCATGCGAACCGGAATGCCCATTTTTTACACTTCAGCAGATTCAGTTTTTCAAATTGCGGCGCACGAAGATCATTTTGGTTTGGAGAGGCTCTATCAACTTTGCGAGTTGGTTCGCGGGCTTACCTTGGAACCTTTGGTAGGACGCGTTATTGCTCGCCCCTTTATCGGTGAGTCAGGAGCTTTTATGCGGACGGGAAACCGCCGTGACTTTGCGGTTCGTCCGCCCAAACCGACCGTGCTGCAAATCGTCAAGGATGCAGGATTTGTGGTTACCGGATTGGGGAAAATTGGAGATATCTTTGCCCATGTTGGATTGACGAACGAAGTGAAAGCCAGTGGCCACGATGAGCTTTGGAAAAAGACGCGGGAAGCGGCCGCAGACGGTGGGTTAATCATGACAAACTTTGTGGATTTCGATATGCTTTATGGCCACCGGAGGGATCCGCGAGGATACGGTCTAGCACTTGAGGAATGGGATCGTGAGTTGGGGCGTTTTCTTGAAGAAATGTCATCGGATGATGCCATCGTGATTACAGCGGATCATGGGAATGACCCTACCTGGAGTGGGACTGACCACACGCGTGAACGGGTTCCGATCTTAATGATAGGTGGAGAATTTTCCGGTTTGGGGAATTCGGGCATCCGTGAATCATTTGCTGATATCGGTGCCACAATCGGCAAGTTCTTTGGCGTCGAGATGGACGAGGGAACAGTAATTGAGTAGTTCTTGGTTATGGCAACTCCTCATCTTGAAGCAGATCCGGATGGATTCGCTGAAACCATTCTCCTTCCGGGCGATCCTTTGCGTGCAAAATTTATCGCGGATCATTTTTTGGAAGACTGTCGAAAAATCAATTCGGTGCGTAATATGTTCGCCTATACTGGGTCCTACAAAGGAGTGCCAGTTTCAGTAATGGGGACCGGAATGGGAATCCCTTCTATTTCGATTTATGCAAAGGAACTCATCACGGAATATGGTGTCAAAAATCTCATTCGGGTTGGGAGTTGCGGGGCCGTGTCCAAAGAGGTTCAGGTTCGTGATGTCTTAATCGGGATGGGGGCCTGCACAGATAGTAGTGTGAATCGAACCCGATTTGGGGGGCATGATTTTTGTGCGATTGCTGATTTTGATCTTCTGTCAGCCCACGTTGCCGCAGCAGGGGAACTTGAGATACCGGTGAGAGTGGGGAATCTTTTTTCAGCAGATCTTTTTTACACTCCTGATGTCGGAATGTTTGATTTGATGGAAAGTATGGGTGTTTTGGGTATTGAGATGGAGGCGGCCGGGCTTTTCGGTGTTTGTGCGGAATTTGGTGCGAGGGGGATGGCAATTTGTACGGTCAGCGACCACGTGCGGACCGGAGAAACTACTACGAGCGAAGAGCGAGAGGTTAGTTTTACTGCGATGATGGAAGTGGCCCTCGAAGCAACCATTAAGATCGTATTATGAATGATGAACTTCTTATCGAAGCGGCAATGGCAGCCAGATCTGCTTGCTATTGTCCGTATTCTTCATTTCCGGTCAGTGCCGCTTTGCTCGCTGAATCGGGGGAAATTTACACAGGGGTTAACGTCGAGAATGCTTCCTATGGCCTTACGATCTGCGCGGAACGAGTTGCAGTCGGTTCTGCGATTGCTGCGGGAGAGCGAGCGTTTAAAAAGCTAGTTGTGGTTGTTAGAGGAGGAGAAAGTCCATGTGGAGCGTGTCGCCAAGTGCTCAATGAGTTTGCCCCCGAGCTACCCATTATCATGGTCGATGAGCTTGGGAAAGTCAGTTCGCGAACGACATTATCCGAACTCCTTCCCCAGGCATTTGGTCCTCAATCTCTTTGACTTGTAGTAAAGTCTAGTGCTTTAAGAGCCGGGATAGAAATTCCTCGGGCGAGATGTGACCGCTACCATCTGTATCAAGGCGGCTCCAAACCGCATCAAAAATGAAATCTGGAAGGTTCCTGACTCCGGGAATTGTCATGTATTCCTCGCGTGATATTAAATCGTCCTCGCCTGCGATGGATGAGAATTTTTGGAGCCTTCTTTGTTCGATCTGCTCCCTTAGGGCAGCGCGAGCCATGGTCACCTCGTTCTCGGAGATTGTTCCATCTTGGTCTAGATCTATGGAAGTCCGCCTTTTTTCACGTAATTTTGCACGGAGATCCCGGATAGCTTGACGCTCTTCTTCGTCGATAAGGTCATCCGAATTTGTATCAAAATGTTTTAAAAATGCCGGGAGAGATCCGTTACCAAACACCTTCTCTTTCGCGAATGCAGGCGTAGCAATCGTTATGAGAAGAAGGATAAATATTCGCATCTGATTTGGATCTAAAAAAACTTAAGCCATCATTAGAGGGTTTTGCGCCTGAGAGTGATAAAACACAGTCTTATTCCAATAGGGAAATACTAATTCGGAAAAATTGACTGTCTTGCTGTGGGAATGAGAATGTGATGTCTTTGCCAGTTCCTGTCAAGCCGGGCTCGGAAGTCCAATTTTCAAGATCGATACTGGTCTCGATCTCATAAAAACGACCGGGGAAAGATGGAAAAGTGACTTGAACGATTCCTTGTTCGACCGACAAATCTGGTTGGAAATTTGACGAACCCGAAAGTGGGTTGGTTCCCGTAAGGAAGGTTTCAAAGTAGTCATCCTGACCATCCTGATCGCTGTCTGCGAGGGCAGGATTCGTCCCATTTTCAAGCTCCTCTTGATCTGGGATTTGATCCCCATCTTGGTCCTTGAGTGGTGTAATGATGAGATTGTCGATGCCAATTCCCTGGGGTTTTGGGCTGGCTCCAAAACTCTGCCCAACATTGATCTCTCCCGGGGTGTGGCTGCCAGGCTGAATTACCCATTCAAAATCTTCGACAATTCCTCCAGTTCCAGTCCGGGCGATACTCTGTTGGTCGACAGGCGTGTTAGGGCCTTGCGTCACGCCAACTGAGCTAGAGGTGATCCCGGCGGCAATTCCATCGATAGCGGTGAAAGTTCCTTCGTAGCTAAGAAACTCACGAACGACTCCATTAACCTCAAGGGCAATCCCATCAGGGCTACCATTCTGAATTCCAGAAATTTCTTTAGAGTAGAGAGCCGGTAATCCGGGCGTGTTTGATGGACCGGCTGCAAATTCGGTTAACGAAATACTTGATCCATAACTTTTTCCATTGTTTCCGTTATAGAGATGAACCACGACAGAGGATAGAGGATTGGAGAATGCTGGACCTACAACGACTTCGATGAACTCGCCAACGTCGCTTCCGCTGTTGTCGTAGTGAAATTCGTTGATGAAAACATCAGAGCTTTCCGAGTTACCCGGAGTTCCAGGGATGACGTTGATTTGTAATTCAAATTCATCGCCACTGGCCAAATTAAGGTTTCTCAAATAGGCCGACTTTGATTGAGTTGCCGGTGGGGAAAGTTGACCATTCTGGCCTGTGATGGACGGTTGGAAATCCAGTTCTGGAATGGCAATCTGCTTTCCGTCTTTAAGGAGCGACATTTGAAGTCGATCTTCGGATCCATTGGTGAAGCGCCTCCAGTGCTGTGCCTCAAATTCGATTTTGAGGGCCGGGATAGATTGCTCTGAATCATTGCGAAAGGTTGTTTGAAATACAGCCTCTGAAGGTGTCAGGATTCCCAAAGCTCCTTGGTAGGATCTTGCGCCGATAAGGCCGGAACTCCCATCATCAGAGCCAACCCAAGTTAGGCCTTCATCTGACCAAGCGGCAAGAGATTGGTTGCCTTCAAATCCCTCAAAATCTTCGAGGATAGGAGTGGTTGGGTCTGAAAAAGAATAAAAAGAAGGATCGGTATTCCGAATTTTAACGGAGGTCACACTCCCGACGAATCCGGCTGCTGAAGCTGTGATCTCGATGATTTGATCGCCGTCGCTGATCTTGTCGTTTTTCGGCTGAAGGGTCGTTGTCGCTTGTGTGCCATTTGCTGGTATTATGAGAATCTTTTGTGTGATCGTGCCCTCTGAGGGGTCGTTTGATTGCAGAGAAATCTGAACGGTGCTTGTAGCTGGTTCAGCGAGGGTCACTGTCACTAAAGAAGCAGGGGAGCTTTCACCAAGAATCGGCTGAGCTACGGTAAGATCGAGCCGGAGGCCTCCATCGAGTTCAAAGTCTCCGAATACGGGGTAGTGATCCGAGGCTTTGTCGCTGGTTGCTCTGGGAAGGGGATTGCCTTCCTTTGGAAGGCCGGGATTGGAAGCATCCAACGCGCTGTTATAGACTTCAGTGTCGGGCGTGCGACGAGCAATGGAATTAGATACGAGGATGTAATCCAGGACGGTATTCGACCCCCTATAAGTGTCAGTGGTGACTCCATCCTGTTGACGAAAGCCTGGATTTACCAAGTCGAGGCTAGTGAAGTAATTCGTTGGATCAGCGAAATATTCGACATCAAATTCTATATCGTTTCCAAGACGATAACTTTGCGGAAGGCCGGAGGGCAAGCTGTCGAAAACGATGTTGTTCCCGAGAAGATTAAAATCGCCCAACACGAAGATATTATCGTCTTTGTCGAGTCCTTGCTCTTCGAGATATTTACGAATTCGGAGCATCTCGACTGCTCGTCGAAATGGGTCATCTTGGTCGAAGCAACATTTCAGGTGAGCGGTTACGATCGTTGGATCATTCTGGGTTCCTGGAACGTCGATGCTGACGGCCGCCGCGGCCCGGGTCATGTCATTTGCACCGGGTGGGGAAATGATGCTTTTGCTGGAATCCCTATGAAACGGGAACTTGGATAAAATCACGACACGGCTGCCAGTATCAAGAGCTGTTACAGGAGCGAAGACAAAGGGGTAACCCATGCTTTGCGCAAGCTCGTTGAGGGGGCCGTTCAAGTCATTGCCCGTCACCTCTTGGAGAGCTAAGACATCGGGGTTGATTCTTGCGATTACGGCCTCCAACTCTTCCCGCCCATTAGCGCCGGTGTTCCCGATCCCAGTGAGGACATTGTAGGTGGCAACCCTTATCTCGATAGCGGAGACCGAGGAAATTCCTAGCCATAAGGTTAGGGAGATGAGGAGGAACCGAGAGAGCATTATTGAGAAAGATTGAAATTCAAAGAGGACTACGCTGGGCTGTCATAGGGAGAGGTCCTATCTGAGGAACAGGCTCAGGGTGATCGTCTTTGGATTATTTAGTTTGGATCTGCGGGGAAACGAAAAAAGTTTTTAACGACCTCTTCGGTCATCTTTGCCAGTTCATCAATTGAGAGGTTGCGTTGACGCGCGATGGCTTCTGCTGTGATACGAGTAAAGCTTGGCTCACATCGCTTGCCGCGATGAGGCGTTGGAGATAAATAGGGCGAATCGGTCTCCACCATAAAAGATCTGTCAGGAGCTGCTTGAACTGTCTCGACGACAGTGTGGGCATTCTTGAAGGTTGCGATTCCTGTGAATGAAATGAGACCGCCCAACTCGATGACTCGTGCCGCCAGTTCGGGTGGTCCTGGAAAACAGTGGAAGACGGCCCTGACATCGTTTGCGAAACTCTCATATATTTTAAGAGCATCGTCAAAGCTGCCAGTGCCTTCTCGGTCTCGGGTGTGGATTACGACGTTGAGTCCTGCTGACTTAGCGAATTGAAAATGTCGCCTCAAAAACTCCCGTTGTCGCGCGTGAAAATCTTCTTCGGTCCAGCCTTCCGGGGCGGGGTGGAAGTAATCCAGTCCGGTTTCGCCAATGCCGGCGACTTTTGGATTAGCGAGGTGGGGGGCGAGGAAGGATTCGAATTCGTCTCGTGTTTCGTGGACATCGCAAGGGTGGATGCCAATGCAGGCGGAGACACCGGGGTGGTCGTGCGCGATCTGAAGATTGATGGCGAGATCGGACTCGTTCGTGGCGAGCGTGATCATGCGGTGAACGCCATTCTCCGTGGCGCGCGAGATGATGTCGGGAATTTCTTCGGGTGAGAATCTCTGAGAGCCGAGGTGGCAATGCGAGTCGGTGATCATTTACGACTGAAGGTGGGACTTCTCTTTACTGAAGATGGCATAAGGAACAAAGAGGATGGCAGCTCCAAGCATCAGGCTGGTGAAGAACCAATAGTAGGCCGGGCCTTCGAGCTTTGGTTGACCACCAGTGTATGCAGTTTTGGTAATCGGAGAGTCGGATTCCTCAGTCTCTTCTGCGACCCCGAGGAATTCCCTTCGTTTTTCGAGCCAGGTTTTTTTGGTCGATTTTTCTCCGGCGGGAAGGGCTTTGTCGGGAGCCTCCATGATGAAGCCGATATCCCATTTGGTGCCGGACTCTTTATCAGGTCCGTTACTGGCGAGACGAGCGGTGCGAGAAGCAAGTCTCGTGTAAGTGATCTCAGATCCCCACCTATCGGTAAGGCCAGAGAGAAGCGGCTTGGCTTCTTCGGTGGTAGGAAGGGTGAGGTCGTTTTCTTCTGCCCAGACGGTGATCAAACTTGCGGCATGGTCTATTTTTTCCTGGTCAGGGAGTTGGCGTTTGGAGGTTTTTCCCTCTTTGCGGGTGATGATGATATCGTCCTCGTTGCCGACTGTTCCATCAAATCCAGGATGGGAGTGCTCGCCGTCTTTGAGTTCTTCCGCAAATGCCATCACGGGGTCATCGACCTGAATGACGGAATTAACAAATTCAGTGATTTGGTTGCCGAATGAGACCGAGAGAAGGAAGATGGCCATGATGAGTGACTTCATATTTCGTGGAGCCTGAGTATAGGAATACTCCAGGCAAACGATTGAGACCATGACTTCGGCTGCGGTTAGAAAGAGATAGGCAAGGAATTGCCAACCGATATTTGGAGTGTTGCCTTCTGAGATTGAAACTTGGATGAGAGCAATAATGGAGAAGGCGAAGACGGTGATGAAGAGGCCCACACCGATTTTTCGGAGGGGGGTGAGTTTAATGAACTTCCCGAGAGTGGGGTAGACGAAAAAAGTAAAGAGGGGAACAAGAGTGAGAATCAGAACGGAGTTGATCGATTGAATTTGAGAGGGAAGCCAATCAATCACAAAATGCCGATCCATATCCTGAGATTGGAAGACCCATGAGGATCCGGTTTGGTCGAAGAGAGCCCAGAAAAAGGCGACAAAGAAATAGAGAGGAAGGAGGCGAAGGATGACTCCGAGACCTTCCTTCGAGCAGAGTTCTCGTTTGAATTTTTTGGAATCCGGTTGGATGTGGATGAATTTTTTTCGGCCAAGCCAGAAAAAGAGGGTGGCCATGGCCATGAGGACACCGGGGATTCCAAACGCGAGGTGAGGGCCGTGCCACTCAAGAATCCATGGGGTGGCGAGCATGGAGAGGAAAGCCCCAAGATTGATGGAGAAGTAGAACCAATTGAAGACCTTGGTGAGAAGGTGTTGGTTGGATTTGCCGAATTGATCACCGACGTGGGCTGAGACGCAGGGCTTGATCCCACCTGATCCGACGCAGATGAGGGCAAGTCCCGCGAAAAGCCACCAGCCAGCGGAGCCTGATACTCCCATCAAGGCGAGGCAGGCATGTCCGACGCAATAGACGATACTGAGCCAAATGATGACGCGGTATTTACCGAAAAAGAAATCGGCCAAAAGAGCACCGAAGAATGGCGTGGCGTAGACCCACTTGTTGAATTTGTGGTAATTCTCACTCGCGAGCACCTCCGACATTTGTTCGGACGGGGCGTCTCCCATGAGCCAAAGGTATTGCACCATGAAGATGGAGAGGATCGCCTTCATTCCATAGAAGGAGAAGCGTTCAGCAGCCTCGTTTGCGATGATGTAGGGAATTCCGCCGGGCATTCCGGAGGTTTCTGTGGGAGTGGTCCGGTAGTTTTGGCTCAAAGTGATGAAGTTTGGTTGGGAAGCATTTCATGCTATCCGGCCCGTGGGTCAACTACGGAATTGGGACCCGGCAAATGAAATTGAGATTAGCATGTCTCTTACGCCCTTTTTTACCACTCGATAGCGGCGGAGGCCCAGGTCAAGCCGGCTCCGAACGCGACCATCACTATTTTGTCTCCGCGCTTCATTTTTCCTTCGCGGTGAGCTTCGTCCAGCGCAATCGCGATCGCGGCAGCCGAGGTATTGCCGTATTTGTGCAGATTGACGAAGACTCGGTCGTTTGGAACGGCGAGACGTGAGGCGATGGCGTCGATGATTCTTAAATTAGCCTGATGGGGGATGACGACGGCAATATCTTCGGGTTGTAATCCAGCACTTTCGATGACTAGATTTGCGGAATTCTTCATGCGGGTGACGGCATGTTTGAAGACCTCTTTACCAAGCATCGCTAGAGTTGCGAGTCCCTCGCCAGCATTGTCGATGGTAATAGGGCAGGCTGAACCGCCGCCCGGGATGTTGAGGAGATGGGTTTGTTTCCCATCTGTTCCGATGTCGGTAGCCAAAATACGGCCTTCGCCCTCTTCAGAGGCCCGTAAGACGGCTGCGCCTGCCCCATCGCCAAAAAGAACGCAGGTGGTGCGGTCTTCCCAATTGACGAAGGCTGAGAGTTTTTCTGCTCCAATAATGAGAGCGTTTTGAAAAGCACCAGACTCGATCATACGTTTTGCGATTTTCATCGCGTAAAGGAAGCCAGAGCAAGCGGCCGAAATGTCGAAGGCGACGGCCTTGGTGGCTCCCAGCTGTTGTTGGACGTAGCAGGCGGTCGCGGGGGTGAGAGTGTCCGGAGTGATCGTGGCGACAATAATAAGGTCCAGGTCTTCCGCTGGCATGTCGGCTTGCTCAAGGGCTTTTTCGGCAGCCTTTGACCCAAGGTGGGAGGTTGATTCTCCCTCAGCTGCAATTCGGCGCTCTTTGATGCCGGTTCGGGTTACAATCCACTCGTCAGAAGTTTCGACAAATTTTGAGAGGTCATCGTTGGTCAGGATTTTCTCTGGAAGATAACTTCCTGTGCCTGCGATAGTCACGCCTTGTGCCATGGGCCGAGTGAAGGTGAGGAATGCTTGCGCCGCAAGCCTTGAAAAAGAAGTCTTTTAGATTTCTTAAGTCCCTTGCGGACTTCGGAAAGCCGATTAAGGTCGGGAATGACTGTTGAATGCACGGCCCAGAGTTGCAAGGCACCCGATTGGATGGGTTCCGCCTTAAAGTTTGCTGGCATTTACAATATCCTTTTCGGGATCTGGGTGATTGGGTGGCCCGGCGCATGGTTCGAAATTTCCGGGATGGAATTACCGCGCTATCCCTTCCTCTGGCAATGCGTTGGGATGATTGTGGGAGTTTATGGGGTGGGTTATTTGGCTGCCGCTACGGCACCGCTTAGACACTGGCCTATCGTCTTGGTGGGCTTTTTGGGAAAAGTGTTTGGTCCAATAGGTTTCCTTTGGGCCGCTTCGCAAGGAGAGCTGCCCTGGCAAGCGGGTTGGATGATTGTCCTCAACGATCTCGTTTGGCTAGTGCCC
>Ga0315322_10005134_pt1 | contig 10048 bp, 7 predicted proteins | sample M110021515metaG_FD_203461 | JGI IMG/M metagenome (GOLD analysis project Ga0315322, IMG submission 203461) | Ammonia-oxidizing marine archaeal communities from Monterey Bay, California, United States - M1 100m 21515 | ecosystem: Environmental > Aquatic > Marine > Intertidal zone | place: USA... | reverse complement strand
ACCCAGCAGTACCGGAGCCCAGGCCAACATCACCTGTGGCGCGTGGTGGAGATTGGCCTCCCGGAGTACCGCATCGGCCGTGAGCAGCGCAATGCCAGCCAGCCAGCCAGCGCCCTCAGAACCGCCGAGGCGCCGCCCCATCCAGTGCGCAGCGAGCGCATTGGCCAGCAGCATCAGCGCCCACCACAAGTTGTCGGCGAGCGGGAACGGAAGGAGATGCACGAGCGGAAGGGCGGTGAGGTGGTCCAGGAGGTTGGGCGTGAGTGTGAACACGTCGGTGCCCACGGGAAAGAAGACCAGCTCGGTGGTGGATCGGGCATGGGTGATGGCGTCGGCGGTCAGGCCACGAAGCATCGCCGTGTCGAGCGAGTCGATGCTCGGAATCCCGACCGTGGCTTCGGTGGGTGACCGTCCAGTCCCGCCCATGACCAGCCAGGTGAGCAGCGCGTACAGCGCCACCCTCGGCGCCAGCTGGGACACCCACCGGACAACGGGGGAGTCGGGGGAAGTGGAGGCGGGCGGTGAAGCCATGGGGGTCCTGGGGCGCAGACGGCTTGGGGGCGTGCGGGGCCGCCAAACTGTATCGGGACCTTCACGAGTCGTGCTGTGCCGGACCGGCACTCCTTCCGCGAAGTGTCTCGTCAGTCCCAAGCAAGGCGCAGGCCCAAGCAAGTGTCGGTGATGCTGGAAGGGGGGGGGCGCCCGGCGTCGCCGATTCGCCAGCTACCATCGCCGGTCGCCGGTCGTTGCACTCGTTAGCCGCGCGGGTGATTCGCATCCTTGGAGGGGCCGATGCCTGAGCTGCCAGAGGTCGAGCTAATGACCCGCAACCTCACGGGCTGGGCAGCGGCTCGCCCCATCGTGGGGATGCGCTTCACCGATCCACGACTCGGCGGCGCACCGCTCCGGGACTGGTGGAAACGGGTTCAGAGTCGCGGACCTCGGGTGATGCGTGTGTTTCGGCGTGCGAAGTACACCGTGGTCGAAATCGGTCTAGATGAGCCCTACGCCTACATCTTGCTGCACTACCGGATGACTGGCCGGGTGGTTGCAGAGACGCCGGGGAGGCGAAAGGGCGAGCGCCTGGTCATCACGTTTGCCTCTGCACCCGACCTGCCAGACCACGTCGTCTTCGATGACTCGCGCCGTCTTGGGACTGCCGAAGTGCTCTCCACGGAATCGTTTTCGGAGTGGGTTCAGTCACCTCGTCGTGGACCGGAGCCATGGCCGATGACCCGAGACGCGGGATTTTGGAAGGCCCGGCTCATCAGCGCTCGGGGCGCCATCAAGCCTGCGCTCATGGACCAGGCGCGGGTGGCGGGGCTTGGAAACATCGCCGTCAGTGAGGCTCTCTGGCGGGCTGGCATCGATCCCAGAGCACCCCCCGCGGCGCTGACCCCCGAAGACTGGGAGCGACTGTCAGAGGCGGTCCCCGCCTTCATCGAGGACACCTTGGTGAGAGAAGCCGGTCACGAGATTGCCTACGTCAACAGTGGTGGAGGCAGCTTGAGGGGGATCCCGAGCCCCTTTGACGTCTACCGCTGCGAAGGGCAGCCGTGTCCCAGGTGTGGGGTTCCGATTCGTGCATTTCGGCAGTCAGGCCGCAGCACATTCTGGTGCTCTGCCTGTCAGAGTCGGACATGAGCCGACTGCTGCTCGACCCCCGTAATGGCGTTGCCTTCGATGTTCCCACGCCGTTGAGCAGTCCCAGTAGCTACGTCATCGCGAGTGTTCCCCGCTCTGGGAGCACCCTGTTGGCACGGCTGCTCTGGGAAACCGAGCTGGCTGGCCGGCCCAAGGAGTACCTCAACCCGATGCAGCTACGGGACTGGGAGGTTCGCTTTGGCCGCGGGCTGTCTGCCTGGTGCCATGCGCAGCTCTCGGGAGCAGCGGTGGGAGCGCTGGTGGGGCGGGCGTGGACTCAAGCGCGACTGGGGCGTCATCTCGAGCGGGTGCAAGCCAGGCGTACCGTGGGCGGTTGGTTTGGTCTGAAATTGCATCACCACCACTTCTTGCGGTACGGGCGCCATGCGGGGCTCTCCCGGTTGTTGGCGGTGGACCGCTGGGTGCGCATCCGACGAGAAGACCGACTGGGTCAGGCCATCTCGTGGGCTCGGGCGCTGCAGTCGGGACAGTGGGCGTCCTGGCAGGGACCGGGACATGCGCCGACGTACTCTCGCGAGGCCATTCGCCGAAGATTGGTGGCCATCGAAGTGGCTGAAGCGGGCTGGGACAGCGTGCTGGCCGACCAAGCGGTGCATGGCGTGCGCTACCAAGCCTTGGTGGATGACCCCGTGGCGACCGTGCGGGGGGTGTTGGAGTGGCTTGACGTACCGGGTGCCACGGAGGTGGTTGTTTCACCACCGCCGACCCGACGTCAGGCCGACGCAGAGACCCTTCGCTGGCGAGAGAGATGGGCGGCCGGCGATTGAGGGCTCATGTGTAGCGCAGCGAATTCCGATCCCGAAAGTGTTCCACGCTCGGAGGTCGCATGCCCGTCTCACGCTCACTGCTTGCCGTTGTCCTTTCGGTCTTTCCCGCCGTCGCTTTGGGGGATGTCCCATCTGTCGATGTGGAGTACCACGACCCCGTCGGCGTCGATGTCGACTCTGCCTGGGCCGAGCTGGGCGGAGTCCTTGAAGATCTCTCTGACCGGTCTGCCAACGTGTACCGTGGCGAAGTGCTCACCACCCGCGAGGACATCGTAGGCGTGGGCCCCGTGACGAAGGTGGCCATCGTAGTGGACGAGACCTTGCGCGGTCCCACCCAACCGGGCGCGCTGGTGGAGCTGTACGTGCCGCTTGAGGGCCCCATCTCCGGCGATCGACCGCAGCGTCCCGTTCCGGTGCGAGGCTACGAGGTGCTTGTGTTTGCCGATGAGTCCGGCGCTCTGCTTGAGGGAGGTATGTTCATCGTCGAAGGTGGCTACGCTTGGCGCAGCACCCGCCGCGGCGTGTTGATGAGCCCCCGACTCCAGCGCGACTGGGGTGAAGTTATCGACCCTATCGGCGACTATGACGTGTTTCATCTCGACGAGATCCGAGGGGCTACCGAGCGCTCCGGTTTCAATGGCGGCAAGCGATGGTGGCGCAGGTAGCCTTAAGGCTGCGGGCTTTGTACACGTTCCATGCTCCCTGGACACAGTGACGCGTTGGTCGCTGATACTCTATTTTTCGCTCTTGGCGCCCTACCCGGAGGTTCCTGTGGCTGACGGCTTGGTACAGAGCTTGTTGACGTGGTTGGGACTGCTCCAGCCTCCCCCCGCACCGCGTCGCCGGACGGCACTGAGGGTGCAGGTATCGAAGCCGATGAGGTCTGCGCCGAAGTTCGGCCACACCGCACCATGGGCCGATCAGGTGGCGAGCCCGTCCCTCGATGGAAATGTCGTGCGGGCGATGACGCTGCATGCGCTGTTGGAGGAGCTGGACTCCCTGGGAAGCCCGGAGTCTCCCGTAGAAGCCGCTGACTCGCGCTTTCTGAGTGGCTTGGTCCGCTGCCTGGGCTCCACCAGTCTTGAGCTGCCGGTCTTCCCGGATGTGTCCCGCGACCTCGATCGACTCCTTCGGCAGCCGAACTCCGATCTCGGCAAGGTCCTCGATCTGGTCGCCCGCGACCCCGACCTTCTCCGCCGGGTTTGGAGCGCGGCGAGCTCCGCTGTGTACGCTCGTGGGGTAGCGGATCTCGACCATGCCATCGCCCGCATCGGCTTCGATCAGCTCTGGCGCATCGGCATGGCAGCGTGCATGCACTCGCCGGTGTTCCGAGCGGGTCGCTACCAGAGCCGGGTGGAGCGCATTCGAGCGCGTGGCGAAGTCGCGGGAAGTGTGTGTGCCTGGCTGTGCGACGACCCTCGGGGCGATGCTTTCCTCGCCGGAATGCTCAGTGGCGCGGGGGGACTGTTCGTGCTGCGGTGTGCAGCGCAGACCGGCAAGGTGGCGCCTCGAAATGAGCTGGTCCAGAAGGTCTTGCGCCAGCACCAAGCGGGACTCGGGGTGTTGATGGCCCATGCGTGGGGCCTTGGAGATCAGGTGGCGGCTGGGATCGGCTTTCACTGCGACCCGGATCGCGCGCCTACGGGGCACACCAGCTTCGCGCGGGCCACGCGGATCTCGGTCATCGCCACGCTGACGGCCGAAGAAGCCCGACATGGACGTGACTGTGGGGGGCTTCGTGCGCTGGAGCCCTACCATGGCCTGTTTTGCGACGCGCCAGCGACCTTGGAGCGGGCCGCGCGACTGTGGCGGAATGGCGACGAGCCAGAGGCACCCACCCAGCAGGCTCGCATCGCCTGACGGTCGGGGGATCAGGCCTCCCCGGCTCCGGCACTTTCGTAAAGCTCGTTGTAGACCGTGTCTGCTCGGCTCAGGGCCTGCATGGGGTCGAAGCCCAGCTCCTGGATCTCGGCGACGGGGTCGACGGACTCAAGGGTGATGCCTTCGCGGGCCAGCCGGCTGGCATGCGCTGCGATGCTGGCGGCGCGGACAATGCGGGCCACCCTGCGAGTGGACTCGGGGGCCTTGTCTGGTGCGGCGGAGTGACCCACGCCCACTACAACGGTCTCGTCGAGCTTCCAGCTGTGGACCATGAGGACGCCCAGCGCGACACCCACATCGTCGGAGACCTTGCGCACGATGTCGTGAGACGGTGGGCGCTCTCTCTTGTTGGCCGCCACTTGAAGCACAATCAGCTCGCCGATGCCGTGGAGCAGACCTGCCAAGTAGAGTGAGCCCCGGCGTTCTCCGCCGAGCATGGCCGCGACCTCTGCGGTGACAATGCCGTGATGACGGACGCTCTCAGCAGCGGCCTGCATGCCGTCGACGCGAAAGACGGTGTCGTTGAGGCAGACCGACATGCCGATGCGCCACAGAGCGTCGAGCCCGACTCTGGCCACGGCGTGGTGGAGGCTGCGGGGCGCCGAGGCGTACATTGCACTGCGGGCGTGGGTCCAGACCCGACGAACCATGCCAGGGTCGCGCTCCACCACACGGGCAATCTGGAGAATGTCGGTGGTGGTCTGCTTGAGCAGCCCATCGAGCTCTCGGGCCACATCGGGAAATGGGGGGAGGTCGAGCTGGTCGGTGTCGACCTGCTGCAGCAGACGCTCGAGAAAGCGCTTGTCGGCTCGGTGGCGGGCGTCCAGTGCCATCGCCTGGAGCTTCTCCCGAAGGTGGCGCTGAACCACGACCGGCTCAAGTGCGGGGGCCGGCTTGACGCTCTTCCAGGGCGCGCGGTTGGGACCATTGCCTGCCAACACGATTCGTGGAGCAGATGGTGGTGCGCTGGCGGGGGTCGGCTCAACCGGCAGCGCCGCCCCAGTGCGCCTGGTGGGCGGCGTAGGGGGGAGGGGGCCTGTCTCATTTGAGACGGACGAGACGGACTTAGGGGTGTCCTCGCGGGACAGCCCGAGCAGCCGCAGCAGCCAGCGGAACATCCGACTCCTTTCAATAAGGCCCATTTGGGACAGACCAGACGTCGAAATCGAAGGCCCCCTGACCAGGGACCTCGAGCGCGCCGAGTCGGCTATCCCTCCGCCGATGGGTCGGCCATCCCCATCCGTCAGTTGACCAGCAGACCTTGTCCGCGGAGAGAGCCCCAACGGCTCAGACGTCGAGGTCCTCTACAAGATCCATCCACCGGATGATCTCGCGGTATCGGGTCTTGGGGTCACGTCCCATCAGATCGCCCACCACTTGTTCGGTCTCCATCGCCTTGCCCGCGGGAATCTGCACTTGGAGCAGTCGCCGGGTGCGGGGGTCCATCGTGGTCTGGAACAGGGTCTTCGGCATCATCTCACCCAGACCCTTGAAGCGGCTGATCTCAGGCCGGGCCCTTGGGGGGAGCTTGCTGAGGATGCGGTCCCGCTCGCGTTCGTCGGAGGCCCACCACGTCTTCTTGCCGGAGTTGACGCGAAACAATGGAGGCTGCGCCAGGTACACGTGGCCCTCTTCGATGAGCGGCTTGAGGTAGCGGTACAGAAACGTGAGCAACAGGGTGGCGATGTGATGGCCGTCACTGTCGGCATCCATCAGCAGGATGACCTTGCCGTAGCGCAGACGGCTGAGATTAAGGTCCTTGCCGAGGCCACAGCCGAGCGCCTTGACGATGTCGGACAGCTCGTTGTTGGCCATTACTTTCTTGTGGGTGGCCTGCTCGGCGTTCAGTACCTTGCCTCGCAGCGGTAGGATCGCCTGGAAGGTGCGGTCGCGACCCTGCTTGGCCGAACCTCCTGCGCTGTCGCCCTCGACGATGAAGAGCTCCGCCTTTCGGGACTCGCCGGACGAGCAGTCTGCGAGCTTGCCTGGAAGGTTGAGGCGCCGGCTGACTGCCGACTTGCGGCGCACCTTAGTGGTGGCTTCACGGCTGGCCAACCGGGCGCGGGCAGCCATCACGATGCGGGACAAGATGGCGTCGGCTTGGCTGGCGTTGTCCTGCAGCCATCGCTCCAGCTCGGCGCGTACAATGGCGTCGACCTGACCTCGCACCCCCGGGTTGTTGAGCTTGTCCTTGGTCTGGCCCTGGAACTGCGGCTCTGGAATGAAGACTGAGCCGATGGCCACCACGCCTTCGCGGATGTCGTCGGAGGTGATCTTCACGCCACGCGGGATGGAGGTCTCGTGGACCGTGATGTAGTTGCGAATGCCCTTGGTGAGAGCGTCCTTGATGCCTTGCTCGTGGGTGCCACCTTGGTTGGTAGGGATGCCGTTGACGAAAGTGCGGAAGCGCTCGCGTGGGGCATCGGTCCAGCACAGAGCCACATCGAGTCGAGGCGCCGCCTGACGCTCCAGCACGAACACCTGGTCTGTGGTGGGGCGGGCCCCCAAGGCCTTGTTCTGCGCGGTCAGGAAGTCAGACACCCCGCCGTCGTGCTGGATGTCGTGCTTCTTTCCCTTGCCCGAAAAGTTGTCGACAAAGGTGATGCGCAGGCCCTTGTTGAGGTAGGCCGACACGTCGAGGTGCTCGAAGATGATGTCGGGCTCGAAGCACTGATCGCCGAAGATCTCGGGGTCGGGCGTGAACTGGATGGTAGTGCCCGTGCCGCGGGCGGTGCCGACCTTCTCGATCTTGCCCCGGGTGCGACCGCGCCGGAATTGCATGCGGAATGCCCCTCCATTGCGCTTGACCGTGGCCACCAACCGCTCGGACAGCGCATTGACGACACTGGACCCCACGCCGTGGAGTCCGCCCGAGGTAATGTAGCTGCCCCCGTCGAACTTGGCGCCGGCGTTGAGGTTGGTGAGAATGACCTCCAGCGCAGGTTTCTTCACCTTTGGGTGGATGTCGATGGGAATGCCACGGCCGTTGTCCTCGACGGTGACCGTGCGGCCGTCGCTCGACAGCACCACCCGAATGGCAGACGCGTAGCCGTTGATGGCCTCATCGACGGAGTTGTCGACAATTTCTCGGACAAGGTGGTGGAGGCCGCCTCGCCCGGTGCCCCCGATGTACATGCTGGGACGCTTGCGGACATGCTCCAGGCCATCGAGGACTGAGATGCTGCTGGCATCGTATTTTTTGGCCATCTCAGTCTTCCTCGACGGCGTAGCGGAGGTCGAGTCGCTCGGTGGAGCGGACCCAGTCCTTGAAGCCACCGCGCTGAATCACGGCTTTTCCACGCCCGGCCCGGCTGCCACCGTATTTCTTCGGGGAGACCACAACTTCGCGGCCTCGAGTGGTGGACACCTTCTCGCCCTCGTCGAGTGCGTCGGTGAGCCCGAAGCCCAGGACCCGGTCTCCCGACTTGAGCTTGATGCCTGTGACCCCCTTGCCGGGACCCTTCAGCACCTTGGCTTCCGCGACCTCAAAGGCCAACGCATTGCCTTGTAGGGTGGCGATGCTCACCCACTCCTCTCCGGTGGACGCGACCATTCGCAGCACTCGGTCGCCCTTGTCGAGCCGTGCGTAGCGGCGCCCGGTGCGCTGGGAGACTTCACTGTGGGCGGCCAGAGCGAAGCGCAGAATGCGGCCCCCTTCGGTCAACGCGACGCCGTAAGGCGGTGGGGGCGTCTCTTCGTCGGGGGCGGGGCCGCCGGGAGGACGCGCCCGCTTGTCGGAGCCCACGACACCGGCGATGCGTTCGCCATCGCTGAACCGGAAGTGCTTTTGCACAGGGTCGCCGTAGCCGGAAGTGGCCGGCAGGTCGTCGACACGCATGGTGTAGGCGCCGCCCTGGTCGGAGTAAAACGTGATGGTGGAGCGGGTGCTGGCGAGCATTAGCCAGCAGATCTCGTCGCCCTCGCGCGTTCGAATGCGGGACAGCTCGGTGAAGCTGCCCTGCCGCTTCACCCAGCCCTCGCGGGTGACGATGACGAAGGTATCCTCAGCGATGATGTAGTCAGACTCCGTGTACTCGACCTCGGGCTTGCGACCGCCGATGCGGGTGCGGCGGGGCTGGCCGTACATTTCGCGAATGTCGAGGAGCTCGGCGCGCACCCGGGCCCACAGCTCGGTGCTGCTGGAGAGCAGAGCTTCGATGCGGGCGGCCTCCTCGCGCTTTTCCTCAAGCTCGGCGAGGATCTCGGCAATGGGCAGGAGGGACAGGCGGTAGAGCTGCAGCTCCAGCACCTTGTCGACCTGCACATCGTCGAGCTCGAAGTAGTCCATGAGCTGCTCGGCTGCGTCTCGACGCCCCTCTGACTTGCGGATGATGCGAATGGCGGCATCGAGATCTGCGAAGACCTTGGCAAAGCCCTCCAGGATGTGGATGCGCTCCTTGAGCTTGCGCAGCTCGTACTCGTAGCGACGGCGCACGGTGCGGTAGCGGAAGTCGAGCCACTCCCGGATGATGATGGGCAGGGGCGCCTGCATCGGGGTGGCCACCCCACCGGGCATCTTCGGCGGCATCAGGCAGGTGAGGTTGACGTGCAGGCCCATCTCGAGAGGACTGTGCTTCAGTAGGAAGGCCACGGCGGGTGCTGCATCCTGAGGGGATCGCAGCTCCAGCACCACCCGCACCACATCGCTGGACTCGTCGCGGACATCGAGCACTTGCGGCAGCTTGCGAGCCCCGACCAGCGCTCCAATCTTCTCGACGAGGTTGGCCTTGTTGATGCCCCACGGGATCTCAGTGATGATGAGATGGTTCTTGCGACCCTTCTTCTCGGTGGTCCACACCCCCTGGATCTTCAGGCTGCCGCGCCCCGTGTTGTAGATCTCCTTGATCTCGGCCTTGCTGTTGAGGATGTGCCCGCCGGTGGGCACGTCCGGCCCGAGAACCAGCTCGCAGAGACCATCGTTGTCGATCTCAGGATTGTCGATCATCGCGACGCAGGCGTCGATGACCTCCCGCAGGTTGTGCGGGGGGATGCGCGTGGCCATGCCGACTGCGATGCCCTCGGCACCATTGACCAGCAGCTGCGGGAGCTGTGCCGGTAGGACCTCTGGCTGTTGGTGCTGGCCATCGTAGTTGGGCTGGAAGTCGACGGTCTGCTGGCCCAGCTCCGACAACAGCTCCATTGCCAGCTTGGTGAGCTTGCACTCGGTGTACCGCATGGCGGCGGCACCATCGCCGTCGAGGCTACCGAAGTTGCCCTGACCGTCGACCAGCGTGTGGAGCAACGAGAACGGCTGGGCCATGCGGACCAAGGCGTCGTAGATGCTCTGGTCGCCGTGAGGGTGGTACTTCGCCATCACCTCGCCCACGACGGCGGCGCTCTTTCGATAGCGGGCGTCGGGTCGGAGCCGGAGGTTGCGGTCCATCGCGTAGAGAATGCGCCGCTGGACCGGCTTGAGGCCATCGCGCACATCGGGCAGAGCCCGCGACGTGATGACACTCAGGGCGTAGTTGAGATAGCGGTGCCGGGTCGCCTCGTGCAGAGCGACCGGCTGAATGTCCGGTGCGGAGGGCATGGGTCCCGAGGGGGCGCGGATGGAGGGGAAAACCGCGGCAGGCGACCGCGGGATAGGAGCCGAGAACGCCGTCGAATACGCGTCCTGCGACCAGTCCGGCACGACAGCGCCGGCGGAGGGACTCGCATCCTACCGCGCCGACTGTGATCCAGTCCACCCATGAGTCGGACAAAAAATGTCCGTTTCTGGTTCGACGGCGGTC
>Ga0315322_10005128_pt1 | contig 10052 bp, 8 predicted proteins | sample M110021515metaG_FD_203461 | JGI IMG/M metagenome (GOLD analysis project Ga0315322, IMG submission 203461) | Ammonia-oxidizing marine archaeal communities from Monterey Bay, California, United States - M1 100m 21515 | ecosystem: Environmental > Aquatic > Marine > Intertidal zone | place: USA... | reverse complement strand
GTCTTTGAGTTTCAGCCGCTGTTTCCGCACTTGGTGCAGTTCGCTTTCATGGGTGCCGGACGTTCCTTCAAGCAGTCGCTCAACGACTTGGCAGGCCGTATGGTAATCATCCACGAGTTTTGAAAAGTATAGACTGGCACGCATAAGCAGGCGCGCTTCTTCAGCAAAATTCGGAAAGTCCTGTTCTAACTTCTGGTGCATACTTGCTATCAAGCTTGTTATCCTTCTGCGGTGAATACAGAAGACAATACGGACGGATAGTAAGCCTGGATTTCCCAGAAAACGCTTATTGTGCAGCGACTAAGGCGTAAGCCTTTTTATACTGCTGCATACATGCGACCGGCGTTCAGTGCATTAAACGGATCGAATGTTCGCTTAAGCCCTTGCGTCAATTGCAGCAATGGTGCGGACAGGGGCTCAAAAACCTCCACCGCCGCGCGCACGCTCTGCTCCGCCCGCATTATTGTTCCATGGCCACCATGGGCAGCGATTAGCGGACGGATCACATCATGGCCTGCGTTCGGTGCATCGGGTGCGACAGCAAGCCAAATAAGACCCCCTGCCCAATCATAGAACGCATCGACTTCAAGTGACTGCGTAATTTCCGCTACCAGCTTTGGCCCCTGTTTTGGCGCCGTTGATACCCGCCAAAAGGCACGCGGGTCTGGCGCTTTGAATGGCACAACATCACGAACACCCTCCCAAAACGCTTGCGAAGGTTCGGCTTCAAGTTCCGTCAGCTCCAGACCCGAAGGCAGGAAGGAACGGATCGCATCCATCCGATAGGAAAGAGAGTCTGGAAACCCTTCAAACCGAAGCGCTGTTACAGCACCTGCCCCGCCCACACCGCCAATTGCGGCGGCCGCCGACGCCGGTAGATGTGCTGCGCCGACAGGTTCAAACGGGCTTTTGAATGCGGCAGACATCATCGCCTGCGCAGCAGCATCATCGAGCCCATGAGCCAGTAACGTGACTTCGCTATTGGCGAACGGCAGCACCTTGAAGGTCACATCTGTAATCGCACCCAGTGTTCCGAACGCGCCCGTCGTCAGCTTACAGAGATCATATCCGGTGACGTTCTTCATCACCCGACCACCACCTTTCAACGCCTGGCCCTGCCCATCGACAAATCCAACGCCGACAACATAATCCCGCACGGCACCCACGGCGACCCTGGAAGGGCCAGACAGCCCTGCGGCCACGACACCGCCCACGGTGGCCGGTCCACCGGAATTATCATAAAGGCCTGTCAGATCTGGCGGATCAAACGGCAAACGTTGGCGCTTTTCAGCGAGCGCTGCCCTGGCGTCGGCCATTGTCTCGCCAGCCCGGAACGTGGCGTAGAGTTCGGACGGGCTGTACTCAACGACGCCTGTAAGGCCATCCAGCTTGAGCGTTCGTTCGCTCTGCATGGGCCGACCGAGACCAGAAAGGCCGCCGCCGCCTTCAATTGCCAACGGCACGCGATCCATGACGGCGTCTCGAATGGCATCTTGAACGTCTGCGACAGTGCCTGGCTTTAGGACAGCGCCAGTCATTCCGCCGCCTCCACCTGAACCGGGCTAAGGATCGGACCGGCAAGGCCTGGATTATCGACCAGCGGGAACACTTTATGCGGGTTCATCAGGTATTTGGGGTCAAACACGCGCTTCATACGGCGCTGCAGATCAAGTTCAGCAGGCGTAAATTGCTCGACCATCAAATCGCGCTTTTCAACACCAACACCGTGCTCACCCGTCAGGCAACCACCAAGCTCCACACAGAGCTTCAAGATATCGCCGCCACATTCTTCAGCGCGTTCGGTCTCGCCAGGCTCATTCGCGTTATACAGGATGAGTGGGTGCAAGTTGCCATCGCCCGCATGGAAAATATTAGCGACCTCAAAGCCATAGTTGTCACAGATGCTACTAATCCGATCCAGCGCTTCCGGCAGCTTGCCTGTTGGGATGGTGCCATCCATGCAGAAATAGTCAGGTGAAATACGGCCGATTGCACCGAATGCAGATTTCCGGCCCTTCCAAATTGCCAGGCTCTCCGCCGCAGATTTTGCAACACGCTCATAGGCAGGATTAAAGTCCGCAGCGATCTTTTGGATACGGCCAAGCATGGTGTCAATTTCGTCGTTGGAACCCTCAACCTCAATGATCAGCAGGGCTTCAACATCCAACGGGTAGCCCGCATGGGCGAACCGTTCGGTCGCGTGAATGGCGGGCTTATCCATGAACTCAATCGCGACCGGGATAATGCCAGATGAAATGATCGCATCCACGCATTCGCCGGCGACCGCACTCGTCTCAAAGCCATAGAGGATTGGCCGCGCACCTTCTGGCGAGTACAGAATGCGCAAAGTCGCTTCCGTCACCATGCCAAGCGTACCTTCGGACCCGGTGATCAGGCCAAGCAGATCAAGCCCACCAGCATCCAGGTGCTTACCGCCGAGCCGCACGATATCACCGGTCGTCGTCACCATCTCAACGCCCATCAGGTTGTTGGAGGTCACACCATATTTCAGACAATGGGCGCCGCCAGAATTCATGCCGATATTGCCAGCAATAGTACAGGCAAGCTGGGATGAAGGATCTGGCGCGTAGAAGAATTTGTCCGGACTTACGATATCCGTAACACCAAGATTGGTGACGCCGGGCTGCAGTGTGATGGTGCGGTTATCGTAGTCGACATCCAGAATATCGATCATCTTGGAGACGCCGATGACGATTGCATCCGCCATTGGCAGCGCCCCACCAGCGAGGGACGTCCCTGCCCCACGCGCGACCACCTTCACGCCCCGCTCATGGCAGTATTTCATGACAACGGCGACTTCAGCCGTTGTTTCAGGCAGTACCACACCCAGCGGCGTCTGATTGTAGGCAGTGAGCGCATCGGTTTCGTAGGGCTTGATCTCATCTGGATGATCAATCACGCCATCAGGTGCCGCAATCAGCCCCTTAAGATCGTTCAGAATTTCATCCCGCGCTGCCAGAATCTCCGCATCCGGTTCCGGTAAAGCCACCATGCCTCAATCTCCCTGCCGCATATACGCCACGCATACCATAGCAGGTATTGCGGAGAGACGGCGCGGTCAATCCACGGCGCCGCAGGGTGGAAAGACTGTGATTACCTTGATGTTTGTCGTTGCGTTGTCCTTGCGATGAATATTTTACTATCCGCCTCTGTGTATCCCAAAAGCTGCCCAATATCGCGGCAGTCATCGGCAGCGGCCGCACACCATTGGCTATACTTGGTTTGCGTCAACTTATATGCGGGCACTATCCGCCATTCTTCTCCAGGCAGTGCATAGAATTCGTGGCGGAGGGTGCGGCCGTCTGGAAGCAGCTCATTAAAGACCGTCATGATTATCTCGCCGGCGGCGACGTGCGGGGCGAATGCAGCTGTTGGGAGAACCGTATCTGGGCCAGGGAGGTCTGAGAACATTGCGGGAAGTTTTTCTCCCGCGAGCATCAGTTCCAGCTCTTTGTCGTTATGAGGGCCAACGCCTTTCGGCAGTTCCGGCAAATCTTCAGGCATTTGTGAAAGCCCTATACATCTCACTCAGTACTTTTCCCGCCGCTTCAGGCTGAAACGCCGCCATCACATACCTATCCGGCCTAACCAGCATCAGCGTGTCACGATGGGCGCGGATGGGGCGGAAGGTTTCTGGGTCCGTCGTCCAAGCGTCATCAGGCAAGGATACTGGCTGAATTGAGACCGGCCACTCACTCAAACCCGCGGTCTCCAGCCATTGGCGGCAGGCTGCGTTTTGGGCGACTAGGGCGAAGCCGGGGCCGAGATGGTCGTCCAGCCATCCGTCTGTCAGCTTCGGATTGGACAGCATGGCACCGATCAGGCTGGCGGGCGGCTCGTCCGGTGCGCTCATGCCGAAAAACAAGCCATCCGTGTAGCGCGGTTTGGGCTTGAAGCGCATGCCGATGATGTAGTCGCGGGCATCTGGAAAGCGTTCTAGGCCAAGCATCAAGGCATCCCGGAACAGCGCCTTGCCTTGGCCAACGGGCATCACGACTTCACCCATGGCGACGGCTAGTTGCACCATGGCTTTGGCAGGCGCACGGCGTTCCGCCTGATAGCTTTCCAGGATGGCTGGATCAGCGCCATCGGCGACCAGCACGGCTTTCCACGCAAGGTTATGGGCGTCTCGAATGCCAGAATTCATGCCTTGGCCAGCAAACGGTGGCGTCAGGTGGGCTGCATCCCCTGCAAGCCACACACGACCTTCGCCCCAGCGCTCTGCAATCCGCGCCTCAAACCGATAGACCACGGCACGCATGATATCCTCTGGCGCGAGAGGGCGGATGGGTCCGAGCAAGCGTTGCAGCGTTTCGAACTTCAGCATTTCGTCTGCTGTTTCGCCGGGCAGCAGCATGAACTCATAGCGCCTGCCGCCAAATGTCGTTGGGATAGAAACCCAGGGCCGGGCGGGGTCACAAAAAAACTTAGAGACAGGCTCCTGGTCCGCATCTCGATGCAGGTCCATGACTATCCAGTCCTGGGGATAGGCCTCCCCCGGCATGTCGATACCAAGCGCATCCCGCGTCTGGCTCCGCGCCCCCTCCGCCGCGATCATGACAGCGGCCTGGACAGGCACACCCGCGACCGTCGCTGTTACGCCGTCTGGCAACTGGTTGAAACCTGTCATTTCCGCGCCATCAATTAGCGTCGCATGGCTGAACCGTTCCAGCCCGGCGCGCAGAACACGCTCAAGCTCCGGCTGGTGAAAATTGTTGCGGCGAGGCCAACCGTATTCGACTGGACCAGGGCCAACTTCACCCACAATGCCGCCATGCTCATCCACATAACGGGACCCAGCGCCAAGGCGCAGGATCGCCCGCAGTGGGTCAGCAAGGCCAGCGGCGGCGATGGTGCGGCAACCCTCATCATCAATCGATATTGCGCGCGGCAGGTTTAGGGGTGCTGGGTTCCGATCCACAATCAGGACGGATTTACCGGCAAAGGCGATGTGATTTGCAGCGACGAGGCCCGTTGGGCCCGCCCCCACGATCAGTACATCAACGGACTTGGGAATATCTTGGCGCATGCCTTCCGTATAGCGCGACGGAACGCTTGCTTGAAGGGCATATCAAAATGCGGGCTCAGCGCCCATCACCTCTGCGTAAACGCTGCCGATCAACAACAGAATATCTGGCCCGCCGGCCTCAGCTACTTGCACCTGATGGCGGGCAACATCTGCCAGTGGGGACGTACGATCCCGTCCGCCTGGCAGAGTGCTGAACAGGTAAGAAAATTCATCCGCACCACCGCTGGGTGCAGGACTAGCCCTGCACCACTCAAACATGATGGGTTGATCCGATAGATCGAGCGCGCGGGCAGACGCGGTTTCATCGTTCGGGCTAAGGAGCATTGGACCACACGATTTGTTGCAAGAACGCTCGAGCGTCAGCCCTAGCGTCCAAGCAGTATCGCCATCCCTCCTAAAGTCTCACTCAACAGAAGAACCAGCCTTTTAGGGTGATTTTCGATCCTTTAGCTAGAGATTTCCCTAAAATACGAAATCGCTTGCCGTAACCGCTGTATTATTGATCCCGAGCAGAACAATGAATTCGTCGGCTGCCACATCAATCCGGGTATCGGCACGAAGATTAAAGGTGCGGATTGTTAGGTCAGCGATACTTGATACTGATGCGTGATCGGCGAAGTTCAGCCTATCTACGCCGTCTTCAAAGTCGAAGATGCGGTTGTAGCCGAAGCCGTCTGTCATCACGAAAACATCCGCGCGGGTGCCGCCAATGATGCGGTCGAACCCTGACCCGCCCTCAATCACATCCGCATCTGCGCCGCCAATGATGTGATCTCTACCGCCACCGCCGCTAATTTTGTCATTGCCAGCACCGCCGCGCAGACGATCACCATCATCGCCATCTTGGCCATAGATACGGTCTACGCCAGCGCCGCCTTCAACGTGATCCTGCCCGTTGCCGCCAAGGGCGATATCGTCGCCATCGCCACCGCGCAGCACGTCCTCGCCAGCTTCGCCAAGTAGCGTGTCCAGGCCCGTACTGCCGTTCAGAATATCGTCGCCCGCACCGCCGCGCAGCACATCCTCACCGGTGTTGCCAAAAAGTTGGTCGTCACCGGCTAGGCCCACCAATTGATCATCGCCGGAACAGCCAAGCAGGCGATTGGCACCTTCATCACCCACTAGAATATCGTCAAAATTGCTACCGGTGACGTTTTCAATGCCAGTAAGCGAAGCCCTATCGCCATCGGCATTGCGTACGGCGTCTAGATCCAGCCGCGCTACGGTCCCTGTCGTCGCGTCCGATAGGTCCAGCGTATCTGTGCCAGCACCACCATCATAACTATCTGTACCGGCAAGGCCAAAGATCGTGTCATCGCCGCCAAGTGCACGGATAATGTCATCGCCACCCGCACCGGCTAGCTTGTCACCATTGACGCTGCCATTAAGTGTCCCGCCGGATTCACTGACGGTGATAACGGACTCACTCGGCCTATCGATTGCGAAAAGGGTGCCCAGTCCGCTGATTTCAATAGAAAAGTTATTATTAAAATTCATGCCTGTTGTTACTAGAAAGTCCAGGTCAAAACTATCTGTCCCGTCCGTCAAAGTCACACTCTTTGCCCCAACACGCTCCAAATCAGCAGTGCCGGAGAAGCCATCGACGTAATTATAGATGTCGACGCACTCGTTGTAACAATCTCGCCTGATAATGAACTCAGCGATAGAATAACACCTTCAGTCGCAGCGGTGATTTCAAATGACTCCTCTGAAATCACGCCCGTGCTGCCTGCACTGGCGGATGCAGAGCCGCCAACTGCTTGAATATCATCTGTGCGGTCAAAATCTGAATTGAGCGTGACCGTTACGCCGAAGCTGTTGAACAGCACATCCTGCGTTTCACCGGCAGATAGCGCCGTTCCACCAATATCAATGGTCTGGCTTTCGCCGTTCGCTAGATTGCGAAGTTCAAGGATGTTTCCAGCAGCATCGAATTCAACTGTGAAAACCGCATCGAAGTCCGGGTTCTCTGCCGAGATATTAGCGATGTCGTCCGCGACCTCAATCTGGTTATCAACGCTACTTAACCCAGTCAGACGCGTCGCCTGTACGATGTTCGTAGACTCCATGGCCATCGTAATCATTTCAGGCCCAGTAGCTGTGAATGCAGCGAGGGTGGTCATCATCTCGAGATAATGAAGAGCGTCAGGCATCATTGTTTCCTAGTGCAGGGATGTATGGCGCTCCGGCAACACCACTTTCACGCACTAGGAAATCTGGCAGGATAGTGTTGCTGACCACCTAATCAAATATGGCTTTGCACATGCCCAATAGCTAAATTGATCAATAACCATATGGACAGGATGATACATTTATGAGTAACGCCCCGACGAAAGCCGCAGGCGCCCTCGTCATCTGGACGGATATCAAGCCTGAGGCAGAGGAGGACTTCAATCGCTGGTATGACCATCAGCACTTGGAAGAACGCGTTGGTGTTCCGGGGTTTCTGAACGGTCGGCGGTACAAAGCGATTGGGGATGCACCGGCAAAATACCTGGCTTGGTATGAGGTTGAATCGCCGGACGTGCTTGGCAGTGACGCCTATGGTGCCCGCCAGGCAAACCCAACGGAGTGGACGTCCCGCATCATGCCGGAGTTCCTGAACGTCACCCGCGTACCTTCTGCCCGTATAGCCAAATCCGGCGGCGGGCTTGGCTGCATTGCCGCCAGCCTAAGCTTCACCTGCGCAGACGGATTAGCGGACGCCGTATCAGCAGGCCTCACGCAATTGGTGAAGAAACTAACCGCCTATCCCGGCATTGTCGCCGCACAGGCATGGCGACCTAGCCATGCAGACGCCGCCACTGGCACCACAGAAGCCCAACTCCGTGCCCACGAAGAAAACCCGCCTGTATGGACGATTATGATCGAAGCAACCTCCGAAGCCGCCGCACAAACGGCACTTAGCGAGACGAACGTAGCCGACCAGATCAGCCATTGCGCGGACAGCAAGGTGACGGTTGGCCTTTACGAGCTGGTGCTCGCCCGAGGCCAGATTTAGGCGGGCCTCACCCCCTGAACACAAACATTGGGCTGGACCAAGCCTGGAAGCCGTCTTCTGTGGTGACGCAGACCCAGAGTTGGTTGTCGCCTTCTGGTTTCAGCGGCACATCAACCTGCCTGCTGAGCTCGCGGCAGGTGTTGTCTTCTGGCAGGCGGAAGATGCGGATACGGCGTTCGAGGCCGCCAGCATCCAGTGCCGTATCTTCCATGCCGACATCGCCAGCGCGGACCTTCAAGGTGCCGTGATTGGTCGCGATCTCGATCATGCCGTCTGGGTCTTCGTCCAGCCAAACATCGAACCCGCCAAAGTTGCCCGTGGTCATGGCGTCAAACGCGATTGTGTCCGCGCTGGAAACTTCGAGGCGGCGCTCCAAGTTCCAGGCGTTGATTTTGGACATGCGCTTAATGGTCGACCCGCCAAAGCGCGCCCGGCCCCGCCATTCCGATTGTCGCCCCCGGCCACGGTATTCTGCACCACTCCAGATCACTCGGAAGCGCGCACCAAGGTCCGGCTTATCGAAGCCACGAAGCGTGTGGATGACATCCATGCCGTTCCGCACTTCAATCCGCTCAATCGGCGCTTGGGTGATGGCCTCAACAGATACTGTCGCGGTATCGCCGCTGACCTTCGCGATATCACCCATCATGATGCTATCTGCAGGGGCGGACTGCGCGTCATCCCAGGCGTTCGGGTCTTTATCGAACAACGCGGTGTCGCCATTGAACCTCGCCCGCACATCCAAGTGCATGCGCGTGCCGGTGGTGCCGTAATGATGGCGTTTGCGCAGGCAATCGAACAAGCCGTCACGGTTGAGCTCATCAGTTATGAAGCAGGTCAGCCCGCCATAGGCACCGAATGTTGCTGCACCCGGATAGCTGGCGCCCGGGCGTCCCTTATGGCCATCACTGTTGCAAACCAGCCCCGAACGGTGGCCCAGCGGAAAACCATCCGTCAGCAGCCATTCAAACGTGCCCCAGGCTGAATGAATTTCCATGGCCGTTTCAAGCTTGGGGTCATGGGCAAAATTGATATCCGCGTAGCGGCCGCCGACATGGGCGTAGATGCAGACATCTTCATCTTTCAATTTCTCAAACAGGATGTTGGCATCCGGCGCATCCGTGTTGATGTCAGACCGATCCGTCAGCAGTGCATGGCTGGAGCGATGGATCTGGCGGCCTTCCTCACGGAAGAACACGTTCCTGTCCCCGCCAACACCCGTATTGCCGGACCATTCATAGCCTGGCAGCACACAGAAGCGGCCCGGCTCATTATATTCAGCCGCGAGCTCCTGCAAGTAAGCCCAGAACGCGTTGTTGATCTGGAAATCGTTCGCCTGATGGCTGGTGGCATCCAGGAAGGATTTATTGCGGGCAAAATCGAAATAATGCCGGGCCGTCGTCACGCCGATGCTTTCGCCGGACTGCCCATGCATGTCGCCCCAGTAGCCGCTAACGGCACCTTTGCGGATAACCATTGGATGGGACTCAGCCAGCGCCTCGCCTGTGTCCGCGTTGCGGACGGTGATGCGCAGAACACCTTCTTCGTCGACCGATAGCCCTTCAAAGGCATGGGAACGATTGCCTTTCTCATAGGCGAAATTGCTTGGCAGGCCGTTGACGGGCAGTGTTGTTTCAAATGCCAAGTTGGCTTCGGCCAACTCCGTCGGGTTACCCCATTTATCTTCTGCTTTGACGCCAAATAGGAACGTCTCACCTGGTCGGCGCAGACTTGAGAGCACGGCGTGCCACACAACCGGCGGCCCCGGGCGGACTTCAACAGCAGGCGTTCCTGGAACCGGCGTGAAATGGCCCGTCGCGACCACGTCTGCATAGACTTTGAATTCAAAGGCTGGATCAATAAACGTCGGCATCGCCATGCCGGGTGAGCCTTTGGACGTATCGCCGAACACAACCGTAATCGTATCCCCTTCCCGCAAATACCCACCGCCGACAGCGATGGTCAGGCTCTTGAAACGTGGCCTGTTGTGTCCGCGTGGCT
>Ga0315322_10005127_pt1 | contig 10052 bp, 9 predicted proteins | sample M110021515metaG_FD_203461 | JGI IMG/M metagenome (GOLD analysis project Ga0315322, IMG submission 203461) | Ammonia-oxidizing marine archaeal communities from Monterey Bay, California, United States - M1 100m 21515 | ecosystem: Environmental > Aquatic > Marine > Intertidal zone | place: USA... | reverse complement strand
AGCAAGCCGCCTTCGCTGGCCATCTCCGTCGCGCGCGCCGGCCGCAACAAGCTGAAGGACACCGCTGAGAACATCTTGTCCAGCGGTGTCTTCACGGTGTCTATCCCTTCGGTCGACCAGATCGAGGCGGTTGCCACCACCGCCGCTCGCTGGCCGGGGAGTGAGCTCGATGCCGCAGGACTTCACGCTCGGTCTGGGAGCTTCGTCGATGCGCCTTACCCAGCGGAGGCCCGCGCCGTCGCAGAGTGTCGGCTCATCCACCAGCACGACCTGGGCACCACTCACCTGCTGGTGGGTGAGATTCTTGGTTTCCACCTCGACGACGAACTTGTGGTCGTCCACAACGGCTGCATCTCGCTCGATTCTGGTGCCCTCGATCCGCTCGCGCGGCTTGGGGGTGCGGACTACGCCGGGCTCGGAAGACGCTACCAGCAGGCCACTCCAGAGGTCGAAGGGTGAGGGGACTTCTCTTGATCCTGGGCGCCTGCGCCGAGCCACCCTCCGAAGCAGAGGCGTATGCGCATGCCTTGGCTGGGGCAGAGACCTACGTCGAAGCGCGCGAGTCCTGCGGCCAGATTGCCGATGCCGGCGTGCGCGGGGACTGCCAAGCCACCATTACCGAGCGCTTTGCGCGGCTCGACCCTGCAGACTGCGACGCTGTGGATGGAGACGTCTGGCGCGATGAGTGCCGCTTTTTGATGGCCGAACGAATCGGAGCGACCGGCGATCTGGAGCTGGCGCTGGCCACATGTGTGACGTCACGCTTTCGCCGGCACTGTGCGTGGCACCTCCTCCAAGATGCTACTGAGCACACCATTGACGCGCCGCATGCCGAAGCCGAGGCGGTGCTCGAGGGCTTCATGCAGGTCAAGGCACTTCCCGACGCCCCCAACCAGTTCTGGCGGATTCGATGGCGCGAGCTGGCCGGTCGAGGGGTGCGGCTCGATGAGGCTGGCTGCGAGGGGCTGCGGTCTCGTCCGGGCTGCCGAGATGCCCTTGAACGACAGGTCTTCGACATGTTGCAGGTCGTGTCCAGATCAGACCGCGCAGGTGTCTGTGCCACCCCGGAAGGTCAGCGCGTGCTCCACGATGGGGTCCCTGTCTGGACCCTGGGACCACTCACCGCGGCAGCGGAGGCCCGCTGGGTGGGGGAGCACTGCGCCGCGAAGCCAGGAGAACCGGCTAAATAGGATGCTCGTGCTTAGGGGCGCGACCCCGACCGAGGAATCACCATGATCGACTACGACCAGGGACATTGGGCCAGTACCACCTTGGTGTGGCGCGGCACTGTGCTGGCACGGCTCCGCACTCGAATGGCTGCATACGCTGGCTGGGCGGCCATAGTCACCTTCGCTGCGGCGGGCCGAACGGTGCCGATGCCGGACTTCGGTGCGCTGGCCCACTCTCTCGTGGGTGTCGCCATGGGCATGTTGCTCGTGTTCCGCACCAACGCCAGCTACGACCGCTACTGGGAAGGCCGAAAGCGCTGGGGCGGCATCATCGCCGGGTCTCGCAACTTGCTGCGGGTAGCCCGAGCCCACATCGGCGACACGGGCCCGCTTGCGCCGCTGGTCCATGGGTACGCGGTCGCCGTGAAGCAACACCTGCGGCGTGAGACCGACGATGCCCAGCTCGCTGCCATTCTCGGTGAGGAGCAGGCCGCTGCTGCATCCCGTCGCGCGGACCCACCGCTCTTTCTGGCGACCCACATGTCCCGCTGGGTCGCCCGCCAGGTGTTCTCCGGCAAGCTTCCCGCGGCCCTGGGTCGCGAGCTGGAGGGCGCCATCACCAAGATGGTGGAGCATCAGGAGGCGTGCGAGCGGATCCTGAAGACCCCCGTGCCGTTTGCCTACGTCGTCCAGATTCGGCAGCTTCTGGCGTTCTACCTGCTCACTCTGCCGGTGGTGCTGGTGCCTGTGATGGACTGGATGGTCATCCCGGTCACCGCCATGGTGGCGTTCGCCATGCTGGGCATCGAAGAGGCTGGCATCGAGATCGAAGATCCCTTCGGCACCGACCCCAACGACCTGCCGCTCGAGCATCTCTGCGACATCGTCCGCCGCGACGCGAACCAGGTCGCCGCCATTCTCGACGAAGAGCTGCCGGATCTACACGAGCCGATGGACTGACGCCCTTTCAAGGAGCCAGTCCACCAGCTCGTCGGCAGCCGAGTCCGACACGCGCGCTGGACGAGGGTGCGACAGCCGCTTCGGAATCGCCTCGGTCAGGGCCGTTCGCCAGTCCGCTGCGGAAGCGCCGGGCTGGAGCGTGACCGCAAAGTCTCCCCGGGCCGTCATGGCCTCAGTGAGAAAGCGTGCCTCCGGAAAGTGCCCGCGGGGCACCCACAGCAGGCGCGCTCCCGCCAGCGCGGCCTCGGCGAAGATGCCATAGCCAGGCTTGGTGAGAACGACGTCTGCTGCGGCCACCAGGGCAGGGTAGGGGACGCCCTCGACGTAGGTGCAGTCCGATCGACTCAGCCGAGGCATGGGTGGGGCGAGCAGCCATTGCACGCCAGGAACCTCTGGCAGGCGAGCGTCGAGGTCCGCCAGTCCCAGTCCTCCGAAGCTCACGAGCACATGACCCCGCCCCAGATCGGGCACCTCGGTGGCGCACCGTCCCACCAGTCCAAACGGCCTCACACTGGCAAAGCCCGGCAGCCCGGGTCCCGGCCAGAGCGATGCGGCCATGTGGGGGCGTTGCCAGGGCTCCAACAGCTCCGCGCAACCATGGAGCCCAGGGGTGTTTCGGTAGATCCAGGGCCAGGTGAAATTGCCGACTGCAACCGCGGGGAGGTCGGCCGCTCGAGCGGCTGCAAGTGCGGCGGGTGGGCAGTCTGCAACCACCAGAGAGGGTTGGTGGCGGGCCAGCGCCTGGGCCAGTTCGCTGACTCGGGCACTGCTGGAGCGCTGTCGGACCGCGGCAATGGTCGCGGGATGGTCCTCTGTGAGGCTGTCGTGCTGCACAATGCCTACATCAGCGACCCAAGGCACCATCGTGACGTCCGGAGTCCACTCGCGCACCACGGACTCTGGCGCCGCAGTGAACAGCACCACTTCAGCGCCGCGGGCCTCCAGCCGCCGAGCCACTTCAAGCTGCCGAGTCACATGACCAAAGCCATGTGCGCTGCACACGATGGCGATGCGCACATCCACCTCCAAGAACGACGACGCCGAGCCCACCTTGGTCGGCTCGGCGCGGGCTTCAGCCTTGTGACTCAGGTCGCGAGAAGTGCGGGGACTTCGATGTAGCGACGCACCGCCTGAAGGAACTCCGCACCCAGAGCACCGTCGACCACCCGATGGTCACACGTCAGCGTGACCTTCATCCGCCAGCCGACCGTGAGCTGCCCGTTGACAACGACTGGCTCCTGTTGCATCGAGCCGACCGCAAGAATCGCCGCCTCAGGCGGGTTGATGATCGCTGTGAACTGCTCGATGGCCATCATCCCGAGGTTCGAGATGGTGAAGGTGCTGCCGGTGTACTCGGCTGGACCGAGCTTCATGTCGCGGGCGCGCGTGGCGAGGTCGCGGGTCTCAGTGGCAATGGCCGCGAGTCCCTTCTGGTCGGTGTTTCGCACGACAGGGGTGATGAGACCCCCGGGCAGGGCCACCGCCATGCCGATGTGAACCGCGCCATGACGGGTGATCGCATCGTCGCCCCAAGAGGCGTTGACTGCGGGCACATCGCGCAGGGCCTTGGCGCAGGCCTTCATCACGAGGTCGTTGTAGGAGACCTTCACGCCTGCGGCCTTGAGCTGACTTCGGAATGCCACCAGCTCATCGCAGGCAAAGCGCGCGGTGAGGAAGAACACCGGGGCATCGAGGTAGGCGCCTTTGAGCCGCTTGGCGATGGTCTTGCGCATCTGTGAGTTGCGGATGACCTCATCGGCTGGACCGGCGGCGACAGGGGTGGGAGCCGGTGTAGCGTGGGCCTTCTCGACGTCTTCGCGCAGCACGCGACCACGGGGGCCTGTGCCGTCGACCGTGGTGAGGTCCACGCCGAGCTCACGCGCCATCCGCCGGGCAGCTGGCGCCGCACGAACCGACCGAGGGGCCTCTCCAACATCTGCAACAGGCGCCTCGTAGGAGAAGCTGGTGGGCATCTCCATGATGGCGTCGGACAGGTCTTGGCCTTGCCAAGTGAACTCGGTGAGACCGGCACGACCAGCCACGGCTGGCTTGGCGGGTGCGGGGGCCGCTTGGACAACGGGCGCCGGAGCGGCCTCCACTGCAGCGACTGGGGCAGCCGCGGGTGCAGACCTCGCCTGTTCCAACAACGATGCGATGTCCTCGCCGGCCGACTCACCGATGATGGCGATGGGCGCACCCGCGGGCACTTCGGCTCCTTCGTCGACGAGAATGGCCAACAACACACCATCGTCGAAGACTTCAATCTCCATCGTGGCTTTGTCGGTCTCGACTTCTGCGAGCACGTCCATCGAGGACAGCTTGTCGCCCACAGCCTTTCGCCAGACGGCGATGGTGCCCAATTCCATGGTGGGCGTGGCCTGGGGCATCACGAAGATTTCGGCCATCAGGCCCTCCCGAGCACGCGCTGGATGGCGTCGACAACACGGTCGTTCGACGGCAGCACCAGCTTTTCGAGGTTGGTGGCGTAAGGCTGGGGGACGTCCCTGCTGGCGACCCGCAGAACTGGCGCTTCGAGGTAGTCGAAGCAGGATTCCTGGATTCGCGCCGCAATCTCGGCGCCGACGCCTGCGAAGAGATGGCCCTCGTGGACGATCACGCAGCGACCGGTCTTGGCGACCGATGTGAACAGCGTCTTGTGGTCCAGCGGACGCAAGCTCCGCAAGTCAATGAACTCCACGTCCACGCCCTGCTTCACGAGCTGGGCCACGGTGTCTTGGAGCCACAGCACCGGCTTGCCCCAGCTCACCAGCGTCACATCCGCACCCGAGCGCCGCACGTTGGCCTGCCCCAGCGGAATGATGAACTCCTCGTCGGGCACATCGCCTTTGATGCCGTAGGTCATCTCGCTTTCGAGAAAGCAGACCGGGTTGTCGTCGCGAATGGCTGCCTTGAGCAGACCGTAGGCGTCGTGGGCATCGGCGTAGGTGACGACCTTGAGACCCGGAAAGTGGGCGTAGAGGCTGTCAACCGAGGTGGAGTGCTGGGCGCCGAGGTTTTCTGCCGCCCCGTTGGGACCGCGGAAGACCACGGGCACATTCAGCTGCCCGCCGCTCATCTGGTAGATCTTGGCCGCGCTGTTGATGATCTGGTCATAGGCCACCAGCGAAAAGTTCCAGGTCATGAACTCGATGATGGGACGCATGCCCACCATTGCCGCACCCACGCCGAGGCCTGCAAAGCCGCCTTCGGAGATGGGTGTGTCGACCACACGGTGGGGGCCGAACTCGGGCAGCATGCCCTCGCTGACCTTGTAGGCGCCCTTGTAGTGGGCGACTTCCTCGCCCATGAGAAAGATGCGGTCGTCGCGGCGCATCTCCTCGACCATGGCCCGTCGCAGGGCCTCGCGAATCTGGAGCTTTGCCATCAAGCACCTCCCTTTTCAGCCGGATGCTCTATGCCGGGAATGACGAGCGCGGGCGGCTTGTCGAACTTGTGGACCGGTGCGTCATCGCCCACACCCATCGACGTCTCCTGCGGCGCATAGGTGTAGTCGTAGAGCGTGGCGGGGTTGGGAACCGCGCTGTCCTCGGCGAACTGCACGGCGTCCTTGCACTCCGCTTCGACTGAGGCCTTGAGCTCGGCGAGAGTGTCCTCGGTCACACCGAAGTCCTCCACGAGACGCTTCCGGGTGATCTTGAGTGGGTCGGACTCTTTGTGGTCGTCGAGCTCGCCGGACGGCCGGTACTTCGCGGGGTCGGACATCGAGTGACCGCGGTAGCGGTAGGTCACGATCTCGAGGAGAACAGGGCCCTTGCCGGAGCGGGCGTATTCTGCGGCGCGTCCGACTTTTTCGCGGACCTCTTCGACATCGAAGCCCTCGAACGTCTCGCGCGCCATGCCTACACCAGCGGCCCGGAGGCTCATCTCGGTGACAGCGGATTGCCTGTGGAGCGCGGTGCCCATCGCGTAGAAGTTGTTCTCGCAGATGAAGACGCAGGGCAGCTTGTAGAGCTGGGCCAGACACAGTGCCTCGAAGAACGCGCCCTGGTTGGCGGCTCCGTCTCCGAAGAAGCACACCACCACGGCATCGTCGCCGCGCGCCCGGATGGCCCAGGCGATGCCATTGGCCAGCGGCACGTGGCCCCCGACGATGCCGTAGCCTCCGAGGAAGCGGTTCGGTTCATCGAAGATGTGCATCGAGCCGCCCAGACCCTTCGACGACCCGGTCTCCTTTCCGAACATTTCCGCCATCACGGCGCGGGCGCTGGTGCCCTTGGCGAGTGCGTGCCCGTGCTCGCGATAGGCGGCGAGCCAGTAGTCCTCACTGCGGGTGGCCGATGCGGCACCGACGGCGACCGACTCTTGGCCGATGTAGAGGTGGCAGAACCCAAGGATCTTCCGCTGGGTGTAGGCCTTGGCCGTTAGCTCTTCGAGGCGGCGCACCAGCAGCATCTCCCGGTACAGGTCCGTGAGGCTCTCGGCGTCGAGCGCAGGGAGCCCGCTCTCCGACGGCAGCGGAGCAGGCTGGGAGGGGGTGGATGGAGCAGTCATGGGCTCTCCGATGGAGGTGTCAACCTGGGGTAGCGGCGCGTAACCCGACCTACCCGTCAGTCGCGTGGCGGGGGAGTGTCCGGGCCAAAGGAGGACGAGGCGACGGGTGGCTTCGGTGGAAGCGGTCTGCGGCTTGTGCTTGAATGAGCGGCATGTTTACGGTCGCTGCCTTTCTACCTGCCGAGACGACTCTGTTCGATCGCGGTATTTCCTTGCTCGGCATCCCGATCCTCATCGGGCTGGCTTGGCTGCTGAGTCACAACCGCAAGGCGGTGAACTGGAAGCCTGTGGCGTGGGGGGTGGCGCTTCAGCTCATCTTCGGGGTCGTGGTCCTCAGTCCAATGCTCCAAGAGGTCTTCAAGACCGTGGTGGACCAAGGGGTGAACACGCTCATCGGCTTCGCTGATGAAGGCGCCAAGTTCGTCTTCGCGTCGTTCGTTCCCCACTCCATCATCGGACCGACCGGCGAGCCGGTTCCGATGGATGGGCTGTCTTTTCCGCTGGTCAATATGGCCTTCGCGGTCCTGCCGACCATCGTCTTTTTCTCGTCGCTGATGAGCGTGCTGTACCACATCGGAGTGATGCAGAAGCTCGTCTACATGGTCGCTTGGGTCATGCAGCGCACCATGGGCACCTCCGGCGCTGAGTCTCTGTCGGCCGCCGCAAACATCTTCGTGGGACAGACTGAGGCGCCTCTGGTCATCGGTCCGTTCGTCAAGACCATGACCCGCTCGGAGCTCCACGCGGTGATGACCGGTGGCTTTGCGACTGTCGCGGGCGGCGTGATGGCCGTCTATGTGGGCTTTCTGAAGGATATCCCAGGCATCGCTGGACACCTTGTGGCGGCGTCCATCATGTCTGCCCCGGCCGCGCTCGCGATCTCCAAGGTGCTCTACCCAGAAGACGGCATCCCCGCGACGTCCGGCAACCTCAAGATGGAGATCCCGAAGAGCGCTCGCAATGTGCTCGAAGCCGCTGCTCAAGGCGCCGCCGAAGGAACCCGCCTCGCTATCAATGTGGCCGGCATGCTCATCGCGTTCGTCGGTCTTGTGGCGATGGTCGACTACGGCCTGGGCTTGGTCCCTATTCCGGGAGATGCGCCCCTCAGCATGGCCATGGTGCTCAGCTGGCTGTTCGCCCCAATTGCTTTCGTCATGGGCGTGCCCTGGGCCGAATGTGGTGCCGTGGGTACACTCCTGGGTCAGAAGATCGTGCTCACGGAGCTCTACGCCTACATCAACCTCGGCCAGATGGTCGCAGCGGATGTGCCGGTGATCTCCGAGCGGTCCTCCATCATCGCCAGCTACGCGCTGTGCGGTTTCGCCAACTTCGCCAGCATCGGCATCCAGCTAGGTGGCATCGGTGGACTCGCACCCAAGCGCATGGGTGACCTCGCCGACCTCGCGCTGCGGGCCATGATCGGTGGATCACTCGCGGCCTTCATGACCGGCACCATCGCAGGCGTCCTCATCGGATGAGCGCACCTCCCGCCGCTGGCGAGCGCACCTCTCTCGGGGTGCTGGGCGCCGTGAGTGTGGCCATCGTGGCGGTCCAGGCTTGGTTTGGCTTGTGCCTGCAAGATGATGCCTACATCTCCTTCCGCTACGCAAAGAATGCCGCGCTGGGGCATGGTCTCGTCTACAATCCTGGTGAGCCGGTCGAGGGCTACACCAACTTCCTGTGGACCGTGCTCTTTGTGCCGGTCGAGATGATGGGCCTCGACCCCGGACCGGTCGGTGCCCTACTCGGCATGGTGTGCACCGTCGGACTGCTCTACGCCACCTGGAAGCTCGGCGAAAAAGGCTGGCTGGCCCCCATTCTCGTGGCTTCCTTCCCCGGGCTGGCGCTCGAGGGCGTGCAGGGGCTTGAGACCTGTTTCTACGCATGGCTGGTCACGCTCGCCCTCCTGAACCACCGCCACTGGGCCATCTTCGCCGCGCTTGCTGCCCTGACACGTCCCGAGGGCTACGCCGTCTTCGGACTGCTCTGGCTGCTGCGCACCCCCAAGCTGCTCCCCGCTGCCACCTTCCTGGCATTCACCGTCCCCCACCTCATCTTTCGTGTCGTCACTTATGGGGCACTCGTCCCCAACACCTTCCACGCGAAGGTTGGCGGTGCCGAAACACTTCTGGGCTCGGCGGTGATGCGGGGGCTTGGATACCTGGGAACCGGCGCCTGGTCGGCGCTTCCGTTTGCGCTTCTACTGCTCCTTGTGCCACTCGCGGCCTCTCGTGTGACGCGGGATAAATTGAAGGGCCCTTGGCTGGAGAAGGTCGTCCTCGTGGGCTTCTTTCTCACCTACATTGTGGCGGTGGGTGGGGACTTCAAGGGGACGGGCCGTTTCCTGATTCCCTGGCTCCCTGCGATGGCCGTGCTGGTGCAGCAAGCCCTCTGGCAGCTTGTGGGACCCCGCTTCACCCTCATTGCAGCTGGGACGGGAGTGTTGGCCGCAGTCTGGTCGGTGCCCGGCCAGCTTGAGATGAAGGACTTCGCGGAGCGCTTCGCTGAAGACCTTGACCGCCGGCGCGCCATCGGCACCTTCTTGGCCGAGAGTGTTCCGCCCGACAAGGTCTTCGCCGTGCACGCCGCCGGCATCCTGCCCTACTATGCCGGCCACACGACCATCGACATGTGGGGACTCAACGACGCACACATCGCGCGCGCCCCCATCGATGACATGGGTGCGGGCATCGCTGGCCACGAGCGCCACGACTACGTCTACGTGCTCACCCGGGCGCCCGACTACATTCTGCCCGAGCGTGGCCTGCTGACCGACCTGCCCCAGGTGCTCAGTGACCCCGGCGTGTTCGGACCGAGCTTCTATGACCACTACACGCCAGGCAGCGTGAAGACCCCCGTGGGGCACCTCAACGCGTGGGTGCGCAACCCCGAGTGAGGATTGCGTGGCCTACCAGCCCGCGCCTCGGTTCGAGTCTTCGATCATGCGGGGTAGGGCGAAGAGATCGACCAGCTGGCCGATCCCGCATAATCCGAGCGTAAACATCCACAGCAGCCCCGACACCCACCGGCCCATGTAGAAGCGGTGAAGGCCGCAGAGGCCGAGGAATCCGCCGAACCAGAGCACGTAGGACAACGCGACGTCACGGCGGGGGGCCAGAGCGGTCGATTCGGATGACATGCTTCCTCCAGGGACGCGCCATACGCGGCAGCGCCATTCTCATTTCCTCGCGTGCGACCAGATTGTTGCGCCGGAGTGCCAATGCCGTCCCTGCCCCCCAACCTCCAGCCCTACAAAGGGCACCTCCCTCAAGTCCACCCCGAGGCTTTCGTACACCCCGATGCCGTGCTCATTGGTGATGTCAAGGTCGGTGCCCGCGCCTCCATCTGGCCCGGCTGTGTGCTGCGCGGCGACCAGGGCAGCATCGAGATCGGTGAAGAAAGCAGCATCCA
>Ga0315322_10005116_pt1 | contig 10062 bp, 10 predicted proteins | sample M110021515metaG_FD_203461 | JGI IMG/M metagenome (GOLD analysis project Ga0315322, IMG submission 203461) | Ammonia-oxidizing marine archaeal communities from Monterey Bay, California, United States - M1 100m 21515 | ecosystem: Environmental > Aquatic > Marine > Intertidal zone | place: USA... | reverse complement strand
TTAGCATCGGCATCCCCATCTCCTTTCTCGGCACCTTTTTCGTCATGCCTTTGATGGGTATGACCATCAACCTCATCACACTATTTGCATTCATACTGGTCTTGGGCATCGTGGTGGATGATGCCATAGTCGTTGGCGAAAGCGTCTTCACTCGATTTCAGAAAGATGGCCCGGGAGTTGAATCTGCAATTGCCGGGACAAAGAGGGTCGCAATGCCTGTAACCTTCGCGGTACTGACCTCGACGGTTGCCTTTATCCCCATCCTTTTTATCCCCGGGTTCCAAGGCAAATTTCTTGTCCCAATCCCTCTCATTGTAATTCCCACACTTCTTTTCTCGCTACTGGAATCCAAACTCATCCTGCCTTACCATCTATCCCTCTGTAAAGTGGGTCATGGCCAACGCGAAAGCCTCAACGCATTCCAACGATTTCAACGAAGGGTTGCCGATGGTCTTGAAGCCTTTATTAAAAAGCTGTACAAGCCTACACTCGCCCGTTGCCTCCACCATCGCTACGCAACATTTGCCTTTTTCCTTGGCCTACTCGCTATTACCATTGGCGCTGTCAAGGGAGGATGGATTCGCATGATGCGTTTCCCCGCGGTGCCCTCAGATTACATATTTGTGACCCTCAAGATGCCGGATGGCACAAGCTTTGAAAAAACACTTGCCGCCACCGACCAACTCGAGCAAGGCCTTGGCAAATTGCGTGACCAACTTGAAACCGAAGGCTTCCAGGATCCATTTAAACACATCTTTCGTATAACTGGCTCCACCCCTTTCGGCGGAGGAGGACCGGCCAACGTTAAAGAAGGTCCTGAGGACACCAACGTGGGCCAAATGATAGTCGAACTCGACAAATCAGAGGCCCGCGCCCTCTCCGCACCAAAGCTGGCTGCCCGTTGGCGCAAAGCCATTGGCAATATTCCCGGAATTCGCACCCTTGACTTTAAAGCCACTGCAGCCGGACGAGCCGGCAAGCCAATCGAGATCGAACTGGCCGGTAAAGATAACCAAAAACTGGTCATGGCTGCTGAAGAAGTGAAATCCTTTCTTCGTGCCTACCCTGCTGTCTTCAGCATCTTCGATTCTCATTCTTCAGGTAAGCAGGAAATCCAGCTAAAGCTGAAACCAACGGCCCAAACCTTGGGGATCACTCAGGCCGATCTTGCTCGCCAAGTCAGGTATGCTTTCTATGGAGCTGAAGCCCAACGCATACAACGTGACCGAGAGGATATCCGGGTTATGATCCGCTATCCAAAAAATGAACGGACCTCGATAGCCAACCTTGAAAACCTCCGCATCCGGACCCCGGGGGGCCTGGAAATTCCCTTCCATGAAATTGCTGACGGACATTTTGGTGAAGGCTTTTCCACTATCCAGAGAACGAATCGCCGTCGCACACTTCTGGTATCTGCCGACCTCGACAAGTCCACCGGGGACCTCGAAGCCATTAATGAAGCCATTGCCACCTCTCTGGTACCTAAACTGAGAAAATCCCATCCTGATGTCATGACAAATATTGAAGGTGAAGCCCTGGAAGCCAAGGAAGGCAACCAGACCCTTCTCAGCGCTTTTCTACTGGCTCTCTTGGCCATGTATGCCCTTTTGGCCATTCCTTTCCGGTCCTACGCACAACCGCTAATCGTCATGTCTGTAATCCCGTTTGGATTGGTCGGTGCAGTCATGGGGCATTGGATATTCCAGGAACCTCTCAGCCAACTTTCAACCTACGGCATTGTAGCCCTCGCGGGCATCGTCGTTAACGACAGCCTCGTCCTCGTTGACTACATCAACCGGCGACGACTGGAAGGCGAAAGTCTCCTCGAAGCAGTCCGCACCGCAGGGGTTGCCCGCTTCCGGCCCATTCTCCTGACATCGCTGACCACCTTTGCTGGTCTCACGCCAATTCTACTTGAAACCAGTCTTCAAGCCCAGTTCCTAATTCCCATGGCGATCTCACTGAGTTTTGGTGTACTTTTCGCCACCTTTATCACCCTTTTGCTTGTCCCTTGTATATATCTTGTGCTCGAGGACTTCCGCCGCCTTGGCAATAAAGCCGGAAGACTGTTCCCCGTGAAGAATTAAATGGTCTGGCGGGAGGAGTGTGATCAGCTAAAAACTGGCTTCAACCTTCGTTGAACCCGCCTTCGAAAAGAGCCTCCAGATCCGACAGGACTGATTCGCTATCATCGCCTTCAGCGGTGAAGTGAAGCACAGACCCATTGCCGGCAGCCAGCATCATCAAGCCCATGATGCTTTTCCCGTCAACGACCTCATCATCTTTTTCAACGTAGAGGTCAGCCTTGTAGCGGTTTGCAATGCGCACAATCATCGCAGCTGGACGGGCATGAATGCCCATGTCGTTCTTAACGGTAAACGACTTGGTCATCCGGTTGGATGAATTGTTGCGTTGTAAATCTGCCATGTGAAAAGGATTATGGGAAGCTACATTCCTTATGGGAAGGGTTTGGGATTCGTCAAGTGCGAGGTTGTTCAAATAGGTGAAAACTGATCACTGGACTCCGGAATTACATTTAGCTGGTGTTGCCACAGTTCCGCATAGGCGCCGTTGCTTTCGAGTAGTTTCTGATGACTGCCCTGTTCCAGGATTCTTCCCTTGTCAAGGACCACTATATTGTCGGCCTGACGGACTGTGGATAGGCGATGGGCAATGATCAGTGTGGTACGATTCTGGAAAAGTTTTTCCAGAGCCGCCTGGATTTGACGCTCCGTGATACTGTCAACGCTGGAAGTGGCTTCATCAAGAATAAGCACAGGTGGGTTGCGTAGAAAAACACGTGCAATAGTTAGACGCTGCTTTTCGCCCATGCTAAGCCGGACCCCGCGCTCGCCGATGAGGGTGTCAATACCTTGCGGCAGTCGATCAACAAACTCCCAGGCACAGGCAAACTTGAGTGCATCGGTCAATTCCTCCCCTGAGGAATCCTGCTTACCAAATCGGAGATTCTCAGCGATGCTGGTGTCAAAGAGAAAGGGCTCCTGGGGAACGCTGCCTATATGTGAACGGAGTTGTTGCAGATCAATGCCACGAACATCGGTGTCATTTAATTTGATCGCGCCTTCACCCACATCGTAAAAACGGAGGGCAAGGTTTGCAATTGTGCTCTTGCCGGCACCGGTGTGACCAACAAGTGCGGTCACCGTCCCCGGTTCCAAAACAAGGTTTAGGTTTTCGACAACCGGGGCACGTTCGGGGTATTGGAAGCTCACATCTTTAAATTCAACGCGCATTGAGCCAGAAGGAAAATCAACCGCATTGTCAGCATTCCTGATCTTCAGCGGATGATCGAGAATCTCAAATACACGATCTCCGGAGGCCTTTCCTTCGCTCAACATATTGTTGAGGTTGTTAAGTTGCCTTACAGGTTCGTAAAACATGCTCGCGTAGAAGAGAAAGGCGAAGAACTCACCGAGGGTGAACCCCGGGCTCTTCGTTGCCAACAGGTAACAACCCACCCCAACTACACCGACGTTACCCAAGTTTGTGATAAAGTTGGTGGTTGGACTATAGCGAGACCACTGGAACATCGCCTTCAAAGTCTTCTGCCGTAACACCTCACTCTTTTCGTGAAAACGCTGCTTTTCCCGTTCCTTTAAGGCAAAAGCATGAATGAGGCGATTCCCTTGGATGTCTTCAACAAGGTGACTGTTGAGATCACCAGTGGCATCACGCACCCCTCGCCAGTTCTTCTGGCGGACTTTGAAATAACGGCGGCCAAGTATGAAAAGGAAAGGCAAAGGCAAAAAAACCGCAAACCCCATCAAGGGTTCCTGTGCGAACATAACAATGGAAATACCAAGGATTGTCAGCAGGGCAACGGTCCCCTGCTCTGTACCATCAAGGATAGCCCTCTCAACACTGGCCACATCATCAATTACACGAGAAGCCACATCCCCACTCTTTCGTCTATCGTAGAAAGAGACTGGAAGATCCAGAAGCTTGGCGTGGAGATCCTGCCGCAAATCCAACAACACCTTTTGCTCAACAATATTGTTAATGCGAATCCGTAGGCCATTGAAAATTTCGCGAAAGAGGTAAGCGAGGCCAATCGCGGTCATGCCCCAGCCTAGTACCGACAAATTCAACTTCTTGGTAACGCCGGCCTCGGCATCCTGAACCACCTGATCAATAACATACCGAATCACCTGCGGCACGAAAATGGCCAGCAAAGTCATGCACACAGCCATACCAATCGTAAGGAAAAACAGTCCCTTGTATTTGAAGAGGTAACTGGAAACTCGCCAGATGGTTTTCATGCGGGTTGACGGGAAAAAGAAAGTTTGGGATTGTTTCAATGGTCTCAGTTCACACAAAGGCAATCTCTTAACCAATGACACCATGAATGAACCTGATCTCGGGCCCACGGGAGCAATCCTGCATGACTTGCCATCCCCCTACCTTCCCCACAAGTGTGGACTCCTGCATCTGCCCAGGTTTCTGGCCAAAATCCACAAACATCTCTCAGGGGAACTTCCCAAAAGCTATCAGCGTAATTTTACTAAAGGTTTTGATGGCTTCCTATGCCTGCATCTAGGCGTTGAACCGAACGATGTCATCGAGATCGTCCGCTCAAGTGAAAATGCAGCAGAAGTAGATAACCGTATTCAAGACCTTTTTCCTGAGGATCTGCGCGTCCATGTATGGAACCGAAAGATTGTTCAGATGGGAATGAGCGAGATGGGGCGCGAGGCCCTGACAGAAACCAAGAACAAAATGGGCATCAAGGATAGGGATGATCTAATTTCATTCGCTGACATGATCGAGATTGACGAGGGGCGCATCAATTAGTCCTAACGTTTGCCTCATCACGCAGTCTGATCGCTGTAATACCTCTGGCCTTAAGCCTTTCGCCGCTTGGCGGTGGCTTTTTTGGCAACGCGTTTGGCCGGGCCCTTTGTTGGCTTCTTTTTAGGTAAATCAGTAATGGCTGCATCGGCTCCATAACCAAAGGTTTCCATAAAATAAATAAGGCGATTTCGAAGGTCCTTACGCTCCACGATCTGGTCAATAAGGCCGTGATCCAAAAGAAACTCAGAAGTCTGAAAGCCATCAGGTAAATCCTGTTGGGTCGTCTCCTTGATGACACGAGGGCCGGCAAAGCCGATAAGGGCGCCTGGTTCGGCAAGAATTAGGTCACCCAAGGAGGCAAAGCTTGCCATGACCCCCGCCATGGTGGGATTTGTCAGAACAGCAATGTAAGGAATGCCCTTCTGCGCAAGGCGGCCCAATGCGGCACTGGTCTTCGCCATTTGCATAAGGCTTAGAATCCCCTCGTACATGCGGGCTCCCCCGGAAGAGCAAACAACAATAACGGGTACTTCGTTATCCACTCCATACTCAATTGCCCTTGTGATTTTTTCCCCGGAAACTGATCCCATACTGGCACCCAGAAAACGGAAGTCCATGACCGCAAGGGAAACAGGGGCTCCGCCCATCCTTGCAACCCCCCACACCACAGGGTCATTAAGACCGGTCTTCTTGCTGTGTGCACTCAACTTGCTTGAATAAGACGAAACTCCACGAAACTTTAATGGGTCTGAGGACTTCATTTCCACATCTGCCTCATGGAATGAAGCTTCATCCACCAAGGACTTTATCCGGGCTGGTGCTGACATCGGGAAATGGTATCCACTCTGTGGCACAACCATAAGGTTCTGCTCCAGTTCCTTGGAGTAGATAATCTGTTGGCTTAGTGGGTCTTTTACATAAAACCCCTCAGGGATGCGTTCCTTACCCCGGGAGTCCACCTTGACCGTGGAATATTTTTTCCTGAAAAGTGGCATATGAAAGCACAAGATTATCCATGCCCGAGGGCAAGGATGTCAAGGTTGGTGGCAGCGTCCCGTCGAAGTACCGCACAACAAGCATTGAGTGTGGAGCCTGTCGTAAAGACATCATCCAGTACAACATAGTGATTATTCGGATTCACGGAAAAGCCTTTCTTTAATGCAAAAGCGCCACGCATGTTCCTCTGGCGCCTGTGCCTTGATAAACGTGTCTGGCTCCCTGTCCAGCGCACACGTTGCAACAGATTTTCAACCCGAGCACCTGGTACTTCACGTACTAACCGTTTCGCAATTAACAGGCTTTGATTGTAAGATCGACGAAACAGCCGCCATGGATGCAGAGGTACAGGAACAACAACGGCATCAACAAGAAGCTCACGAATTCCCGGCGCCATCAATAAAACAGCAATTAAATCCTGTATCGCATAGAATCCCCTCTGGTACTTCAGCGCATGAACCAGTTCCCGCATCGGGCCACCTAAATGAAAAGCAGTGTAACCTCGTTCGAACTTAGGATTCAAATCCTTACAGTGCGGACAAGTCCGATCCCCAACGACCATGCCATAGAATGGGAACCCACAAACCTTGCAACAAGGTGGTTTAAAAATTTCAACATCCAAGAAGCAAGAAGGACAAAGATAGCGCAAGGGACCACCGTCAGGGACAACTTGACTGCAATGTATGCAATCCCGTGGATATATCAGGTCAAATAGGCTCTCCCGGAGCCTATAGATATATTTTAATATATTACCCTCTCTAAGCATAAACCTTGGGCCGGCGCTGTTATAATTACCAGTTCCCGTTTGCGGTTTGCAAGAAGGGTTTTAATTTTTCCAGGATCCAGCTTGCCCAGACCAACGTTATAAAGTACTCCAACCAATCTTCGGACCATTTTATAAAGGAAGCCGCTGCCCTCGACAGTTATTGTAACCTGTCGCCCGCGCTTACGGATGTCCACCCGCCGCAACTCCTTGACAGGATTGTCTCCCGGACCGCTGCCAGTAGCGGAAAATGCAGTGAAATCGTGCGTACCGAGAAGTAATCCCGCCGCTACACGCATCTTCGCCACGTTAAGGGAAGCCTCTCCGAGGGACCAGCGAAAGCGTGACTCAAATGGAGATGCCTGACCCTCATAAATCCGGTAGATATAGCGCTTCCCCCTGGCCGTACGCAAGGCATGGAAATCCTTTTTTGCCTTTCGAATACTGATCAAATGGATGCCGTCAGGAAGCCCGCTCGAAAGGGCACGAAATAAAGCATCAGAGGGATGCTTCCACGCCGCTTCAAAATGAAAAACCTGTTGCTTGGCATGAACGCCGGAATCTGTCCGTGCACTCCCGTGTATACGGATTGAATGCTTAAAGACTTCAGCAAGCCGGGCCTCTAGAATATCTTGGATTGTATTTCCACATGGCTGGCTCTGCCATCCCTCAAAATCCGTCCCATCATAAGCACAAACCCCCTTCCACTTGAAGGTTTTTTCATTGGAATCACTCATCTTCAACCTCAAGGAATTCGGGCACCCCGGCACTGAGATTCCGTTGCTCCAGAAAGTCCTGTAAAATCAATGCGGCCGCGCTGGAATCGATCTCACCCGACTTCTTGGATGCCTTCTTGCCAATTGCACGAAAATCAGCCTCAACCCGCGCAGTACTAAGGCGTTCGTCCACCTTATGGATCGGCAGGCCAAAACGATTATTCAATGCATTAACAAACTCTTCCACTTCTTGAACCCGACGGCCAGATGTCCCGTCCATATGCAACGGATAGCCGATAACGATCTCTCCTACTTTGCGCTCCTGCAGTACCTTGCCAAGAGCCTCAAATAAAGCCGGCCCTTGCAAATTGACCAATGGTGCCACCGGGACCGCTACACCAATATCACCATCTGCAAAGCTAAGGCCCATGCGCTTGCGCCCGTAGTCGATACCGAGTGCGTTCATTCTAGGATTCGAGGGGGAGTCAACGAAGGACAAACTTCACTGCAATTCTTCACCAACAACCGAGACCAGTTCCTTGATCTTCTGGGCCTGGTCCTTGTGACAGACAAGCGTGGCATCCTCCGTGCGGACAACAATTAAGTCATCCACCCCAAGGAGCGCAACCAAATGCCCTTCGTCCGAGAAGATGATATTGCCGGAAGAGTCCTTAAGAACGGACTTTCCGCGAGACACATTTCCACCGGCATCAGCCTCGTAATGGCGAGCCACAGCGGGCCACTCTCCAACATCATCCCAGTCAAAAGCGGCCGGGATGGTCAATACATTGTCTGCTTTTTCCATGACCGCAAAGTCTATGGAGATCTTTTGGATATCAGGATAATGGAGAGCAAGAACGGCCGAAAGCTCTTTGCCACTCGAGAGCTCCGCCTGTATAGCGGTGAGGCTTGCCTCTAGCTCTGGGACATACTTGGAGATAGACTTACGGACAGTTAATGCCTTCCAGACAAACATACCTGCATTCCAAGCGTATTCACCACTGGCCAGATAATCTTTGGCTGTTTCCAAGTCGGGCTTTTCCACGAAACGCTGTACCTTAAAGACCGGGTTCTCACTGGAAGCCTGCTCGCCACGGTGAATGTAGCCGTAACCAGTGGCTGGTTCCGTCGGATCAATACCGATTGTAACTAGATACTCCCCTTTCTCTGCCTGCTCAAACCCAAGGGACAGAGTCTTCTGGAAACCCTCCGTGTCATGAATCACATGATCGGCGGGAAGAATAGCGAAGGCACCTTCAGGGTTTCGCTCCTGCACAAGCACAGCAGCAAGGCCGACTGCAGCTGCAGTATCTCTGCCTACTGGCTCGCCAACCACTTGAGCCGGCAGCACGTCCGGACAAATTTCGAGCACGGCTTCACGTTGTTCCTTATTGGTAATGATAAAAATGTTTTCTGGGGGCACCAATCCGAGCACACGGTCAACTGCTTGGGCCAACATCGCTTTTTCTCCAACGATTGGCAAAAGATGCTTCGGCTTTTTAAGACGGCTTTGCGGCCAGAAACGCTCTCCGCGTCCTCCAGCCATGATGACTACAAATCGGTTGCTCATAACGAGAAATTAGGATGCATTTCGATGGACGGTGGTCAATCCGATAGCCAGTCGAAAATAAATGATTGAATTTTGACCCGATCAACATAACCGGGTAACTCATGGAAAACACAAGACTCCTCATCCTTCCTTTCGCCGGACTCTTTATCGGCTGGATTACGAACTATCTGGCCATCAAGATGCTTTTCCATCCAAGGAAGCCTGTGAACCTTGGTTTGTTTACTCTTCAAGGAGTGTTCCCAAAACGGCAAAATGCACTCGGGGAAAAACTGGGGAAAGTCGTTGCCACGGAACTCATTTCAACCGAGGAAATCCTCGAAAAAGTCACGGAGCAAACCAAGGGTGACGAGATCAGACAAATCATGGAAGCAAAAATCGAAGCGGGCCTTGGAAAGTTGCTCGCTGGAATCCCAATGGCCAGCATGTTTGTGGATGAATCCCTGATTAACAAGGCGAAAAGTTTGATTTTTGAGGAGTTTGGAGATGGATTGGAAGAATGGGTGGGAACCCTCCAATCCAAGCTCAAGGAGAAACTTGATATCCGTGAAATCGTACAGGAGAAAGTTTCAAGGTTTTCTTCCGATAAGCTCGAAGAAGTACTGTTTGAAATCCTACGCAAGGAGTTCAAGTTCATTGAATTGGCCGGGGCAGTACTTGGTTTCCTTATTGGCTGTGTACAGATCGCTATTCTGACGGTGGGAACCTGAGTTGTCTCCAGCAAACCAATCGACTACTCATATTCCTTGAGCTGATCGAGGATCGAGAGGTCATTGGCGTGGTTTACTGCGTTGTCGTAGGAAATGATGCCTTCAGCATAAAGGTCGACCAGGTGCTGCTCCATGGTCTGCATACCCTCTTTCTTCTGCGTTTCGAGCATGGAGTAGACTTGAGCAAGGTTCTGGGTGCGGATCACATTGCCCACCCCGGATGTATTCCGGAGGATTTCCATGGCAACAACGCGACCCTGACCATCTTCCTTAGGAATGAGCTTTTGGCTGATCACTGCACCGATGCTGAACGAAAGCTGGAGAGCAAGTCCCTTGGCTTGTTCCGCAGGAAACATGTCAACAATCCGGCTGATAGCACCCTTGGTATCGCGAGTGTGAAGAGTCGAAAAAACAAGATGGCCTGTTTCTGCCGCACTTAAGGCAAGCCCAGCCGTTTCCTGATCACGCATTTCCCCGATAAAAATAATATCCGGGTTT
>Ga0315322_10005115_pt1 | contig 10062 bp, 9 predicted proteins | sample M110021515metaG_FD_203461 | JGI IMG/M metagenome (GOLD analysis project Ga0315322, IMG submission 203461) | Ammonia-oxidizing marine archaeal communities from Monterey Bay, California, United States - M1 100m 21515 | ecosystem: Environmental > Aquatic > Marine > Intertidal zone | place: USA... | reverse complement strand
GGCATTTCTGATCGATGCGGTCCGCACGCCGGTGGGGCGACGACGAGGAGGTCTTGCCCAAGTCCACCCTGCAGATCTGGGCGCCCATGTTCTGCAAGCCTTGATCGCTCGGACCGGGGTGCCTGATGAAGCCATTGATGACGTGATTTTTGGCTGCGTCGATTCGGTGGGCCCGCAAGCCGGTGACATCGCACGAACCTGTTGGCTCGCCGCAGGGTTTCATGAATCGGTCCCGGGGGTCACCATCGATCGCCAATGCGGATCCTCGCAACAAGCGGTCCATTTTGCAGCTCAAGGGGTGATGTCTGGAACCCAAGACTTAGTGATCGCTGGCGGCGTTCAAAATATGAGCATGATCCCGATCGGAGCCTCCATGCTCGCCGCTAAAGAGCTCGGGCATAGCGACCCCTTTAGTGGCTCGTCGGGCTGGATCAAGAGATATGGCGAACAGCAGGTCAATCAGTTCTATGGCGCTGAGATGATCGCGAAGCGCTGGGGCTGTACCCGCAAAGAGATGGAAGCCTTCGCTTTTGACAGCCACCAACGCGCCGTGCTCGCGCAAGACGAGGGTCGGTTTGATGGCGAGATCTCACCGCTTCTTGGGGTGACCCAAGATGAGGGTCCACGCCCGAGCACCACCCTAGAAAAAATGGCAGAGCTTGACGTCATCATGCCCGAAGGGCGGATCACGGCTGCCTGCTCATCACAGATCTCTGACGGCGCCGCAGCGCTGCTGATCGCCTCGGAGGATGCGGTCACTCGTTATGGCCTTAAACCCAGAGCACGCATCCATCATCTAAGCGTTCGCGGAGCCGACCCCATCTGGATGCTCACGGCGCCGATCCCGGCGACGCTTCATGCGCTCAAGAAGACGGGCCTAAGCCTCAATGATATCGATCTTTATGAGGTCAATGAAGCCTTCGCTTCGGTCCCGATGGCTTGGCAAAGAGAACTTAACGCAGACCCCAAGAGGCTCAACGTCAACGGCGGCGCGATCGCTCTGGGTCACCCGCTCGGGGCGACCGGCGCGCGCTTGATGACCACGATGCTCAATGAACTCGAACGCCGCGGCGGACGCTACGGCTTACAAACCATGTGCGAAGGCGGAGGCCAAGCCAACGTCACCATTATTGAGAGACTGACATGAAGCTCGGTTTAATGATCGGCTATTCTGGTGCCCATTTGGATCTACCCGTTGATTTGGTTCAACAAGCTGAGTCGCTCGGTTACGACTCCGTTTGGATGGCTGAGGCTTGGGGTAATGACGCTTGCACGCCGCTTGGTTATTTGGCGGCGGTGACCGACCGCATTCGCCTCGGGACTGCGATCATGCAGGTCCCTGCTCGGACCCCAGCTAACGCAGCGATGACTGCGATGACGCTCGATGAGCTCAGCGGCGGTCGGTTTATTATGGGCATCGGCATGAGCGGACCCCAGGTGGTTGAGGGCTGGCACGGTAAACCCTACCGCCTGACCCTCACGCAGCTTCGAGAGTACATTCAGATCTTGCGCAAAATCTTTGCCCGTGAAGAGCCGCTTGAGTTCGAAGGAAAATACTTTCGTATTCCCTACGACGGCGAGCGCTCAACAGGTCAAGGCAAACCGCTCAAAAGCTTGATGCATGGCACCGACCGCATTCCGATCTATACCGGCAGTTTAGCGCCAAAATCCCAACAAATGTGCGGCGAGCTTGCTGACGGGTGCTTACTCACCAACATGATCCCTGAGGTGCCCGAAGCAGCTCTGGAGAACCTCGAGATTGGGTTCGAACGCGCCGGCAACGGCAAGAGCATTGAGAACTTTGACCTTGCGTGCACCGTAGCGGTCGTTCTCGATGACGATCTCGAGCGAGCGAGGACCCCGCTTCGCCAACAATTGGCTCGTTATGTGGGCGGTTTCGGCACGAAGAAGACGAACTTTTATAAAGATTATCTCAGCCGCTGTGGCTGGGCAGAAGACTGCGAAAAGATCCAAGATATTTTCCTCGCTGGAGACCACCGCAAAGCCATCGAAGCCGTGCCTAATGAGATGATCGATGCGCTGTATTTAGTGGGTCCAGAAGGTCGTATTAAGGAGCGCTTAGAGGCGTGGAAGAAGGCGCCTATCGGCACCTTTATGGTGGGCAGTCGAGACCCGCGAGTCATCCGTCTGCTCGCTGAGTGCATGTAGTCCTCTTGAGCCGGCTGTCTTGGGCGCTAGTCATCCCTCTAACGCTTGTTGGTGTGGCCTGTTCCGACCCTGAACCCGCCGCGGAAACCGTGCAGCCTGCGGCGGTTAAGCCCGAAGCTCCAAAACCATTTATGGCGCCATTAATTCCCAAGATGCAGGGGATCAATGAGCACATGGAGACGCTGGTTAGAGCGATTAAGGACTCGGATAAAGACAAGGCATCGCAAGCTGCGATGTACATCGACTTACTCGCACAAGCGATCCACACGACGCATGATCTGCAGCCGGGCTACGGCGACCAATTCGAGCCGATCGCCAACGAATTTAAGGCGGCGAGCGCGGCGATGCGTGTGGCGCTGAATCAAGGCGCCGAAGCGACTCAAAAATCGCTGCGACGTTTGCATGACCAATGCTTGCGTTGTCACGACCAAGCGCCCGCTGCTGCCGGCGCCGGTGTGTGTCAAATCGCAGACTAGCGCTCGCGCAACCCCTCAATGCGAAGGCTCGCGCTGCCCCCGTACTTACGATTCAAATGCAAAAGGACAGGCGTCATCGATTCCAAGGCGACGGTGTTGCGCAGAGGTCCGGCGTCGAGAACATCAACACCGAGCTGCGCGATCAGCGGCAGCATGGCCTCTCGATCAGCCTTGGCGCCACAGACCAACACATCGCCGGCGATTGGGTGATCTAAATCTGCCAGATGAGTGTGGCTGATGTGGTGAAGCGCTGCCACCACCCTGCCCTCTTCACCAAGAATCGCTTGCGCCTCCATAGCCGCAGCCTGCCCCTCAGGAAGGAAGACCTGACGCACCTTTGGCGGCTTGAGCGGGACGGTAATATCGATCACGATACGCCCGCCCAGTAAGGGCTTGATCGCCTCAAGAACCGGCCGGTGAGCGGAGTAAGGGACACAGAGCATCGCAAGGTCCGCACCCTCGAGGGCGAAGGCATAGTCGCCCCCCAAGACGCCGAGCTCAACGGCGACCTGCGCACCACGCTCGGGATCGCGAGATCCCAAACGAACAGCGATCCCGGCTCGAGTAAAACGCTGAGCGAGTCCGCGGCCTTCTTGCCCGGTCCCGCCGATCAAAGCGATGGTGGTCATAATCTACTCCTTATGCTGGGCTACGGTTGACCAAAAAAGGCACCGCGTACAAGAGCAAGCCCATGATCTGTGAAGGACTCACCGCCGATCCCATCATCGGCCTGCCAACGATCGAGCCAGGGGATGACCTGGCGAGCCTGCTGGTGCAGGCATGTCGAGAAGCAGGCGGACTGCGCGCAGGCGATATTGTCGTCGTGGTGTCCAAGGTGATTGCGCGCGCTCAGGACCGATTCGTTGACCTGGCGAGCGTGCGGCCAGACCCGACCTCGGTAAAGCTAAGCCGGGTCGTCAAAAAGGATCCACGTCTCGTCCATTTGATTCTGGGTGAGAGCCAAAAACTCTCGCGCACGGCTCCGGGGGTGATGATCGTTCGCCACAAGCTCGGGTTTATCTCGGCAAACGCAGGGATCGACGCGAGCAACGTCGGACGAGATGGCGACTGGGTGTTGCTTCTACCTAAAGATCCCGACGCCTCCGCCGCCAAGATTCGAGCGGCACTTGAAGCAGCCTTCGAGGCGCCGATCGGGGTGGTGGTCTCGGACTCCCATGGGCGTCCGTTTCGCAAGGGTACTCAGGGCATCGCGATCGGACTTTCAGGGGTCCCGGCGATGCTCGACCAACGCGGTGAGTCGGATCGCTTTGGGCGCGTGATGCAGCACACTGAATTGCCTTTAGCTGATCAGGTTGCGGGTGTGGCTGACCTGGTCGCTGGCGCTGGCGATGAAGGCATCGCTGCGGTTCGTCTGCGCGGGATCGCATGGTCACCTGATGAAGCCGCTCGAGCGAGCGACCTGCAGAGGCCGGTAGATCGGGATTTGTACGCATGAAGGTCGTGGCTTTGTCGGGCGGAGTCGGAGGCGCACGACTGGTCGATGGACTCGCTGCGTCGCTCCGCGCTGATGAGCTTGAGGTCATCGTCAACACCGGAGACGACTTTGGTCATTGCGGTCTGTGGATCTGCCCTGATCTGGACACCGTGATGTACACCTTGTCAGGACGAGCGCCGGTCGAACGCGGCTGGGGCTTGGCTCAAGAAGACTACCGCGCCATGGAGGGGCTCAAGGCCTTGGGCGGACCCGACTGGTTCGCCTTATCCGATCAGGACTTGTCCACCCACCTGAGGCGGACTCACCGCCTAAATCAGGGCGCGAGCTTAACCACCGTGACCGGCGAGTTGATGCAGGCGCACGGTATCGAGCAGCGCATCCTGCCGATGTGCGATGCGCCCCACCCGACGACCTTACGCTGCGGCGACCAAATGCTCGACTTTCAAGAGTGGTTTGTCGCCCAGCGTGCTCAACCCGATGTCTCTGAGGTCTGCTTCCCCGAAGGCGGGATGGCTTCCAAGCAGGCCATTGAGTCGATCAACGGCGCCGACTTGATTATCGTGACGCCGTCCAACCCTTACCTCTCAGTGGATCCCATGCTGAGCTTGGCTAACCTACGAGCCGCTTTGAACCAACGACGGTGTCCTTGTATTGCGGTGAGCCCTATCGTCGGGGGACGTGCGATCAAAGGGCCCTTAGCTGAGCTGATCTCGAGCTTAGCGAACCGAGAGCCAAGCGCTGCAGCGGTCGTTGAGCACTATGGAGACTTGGTCGATGCATGGGTCATCGAAGAAGGTGACACGATCCAAACCGGTGCGCCCGTGCTCTCAACCCAGACGATCATGTCGGATCAAAGCAAACGAAAGATGCTCGCCGGGACTGTACTGGAGTGGTCTGAGACACTAAGTTCTCGACCATGAACATCCTCCTGCCCATACGCGACCCTCAGTTCGCAAAATCGCGGCTTGGGAAGGATTTGGGCGATCGCGAGCGCGAGCAATTCTATCGTCAAATGGTCGAGCGAACCGTTCGCGTGATTCAAGGCCATGCTTCCGATTTTAGCGCGTGTTTACTCTGCCCTGAGGTCGAACAAGAGGCATGGAGTCAACTCGCTAATATCGTCTGGGTCGATGACCAGCACTCCGGTCATCTGGCTCAAGGAATTACGGAAGCGCTGAGCAACTGGAGCGCACCGGCGATCGTTTTGATGCCGGATTTGCCGCTTCTTCATGCCAGCGACCTCTCCGCTATACTCAAGCAAACTCAAGACCTCGTGTGGATCCCTGACCGAAGAGGTCGCGGCACCAACGGCATGATCTGGCGAGCGGGGGCGCTACCTTATCTCGCCTTTGGTCGCCCTGATTCCATGCGGATTCATCTCAACGCCACCCGCGCACCTCGCCTTTATCGCCGAGGGCTCGCTTGGGACGTCGACACCCGCGCAGACTTGGACGCTTTGCCCGAGAATCGATAGCGATAGCGTGCGTCCTGGCGCAGTTCGGTAAAACTTCCGTAATCATCACCCCAAGCGATGGAAGGCTCCGCTTTGAGCTGCTGATAAAGGGTGGTTCGTTGCTGCGCAGGCCGGTCAACCGAAGCGGCTAGGTTCATCAAATCTTCAGGGGTTTGACGCTGACCATGTCCGGACCCTGCCGAGGTCGAAATACTCTCATTGATCAGAGTACCTCCCAAATCATTGGCACCGCAGTTGAGCAGCTCAGCAGCAAAATCCATCCCCTCTTTGACCCAGCTCACCTGAAGGTTTGGGATGCGGTCGCCTAAGATCAGTCGACTCGCCGCATACACCGCACGGCGCTCATCACGCGATGGGCCCGGGCGTGCTCCTCGCTGCGCGGTAAAAAGAGGCGCCTGAGTGTGCACAAAGGCGAGGGGTACAAACTCAGTGAACCCTCCGGTTCGCTCCTGAATTTGGCGCAGGGTCAGCAGATGCTGAGCTTGATCAGCGGCGGTTTCAATGTGACCAAACATCATCGTCGATGTCGTCGGCAAATCAAGCTGATGAGCCGTCTCGATCACCTCGATCCATTGCTTCGTGGTGATCCGACCGATCGCCAACTGCTTGCGCAGTTTATCGTCGAGAATCTCTGCTGAGGTCCCCGGTACGCTGCCCAAACCTGCAGCCTTTAAATCGGTCAGGAACGACCTGATCGAGACCCTGCTTTGTTTGGCGCCGTGCTTGATCTCTTCGGGCGACCAGGCGTGGAGGTGGAGCTCGGGAACCGCTGACTTCACCGCCTCGGTGATCTTGAGATAGACCTTGGTATCCAGGTCGGGGGCTAAGCCTGCCTGGATGCAGATCTCGCTCGCGCCCATCGCCTGCGCTTGAACGGCTCGAGCCACAATTTCGTCTATGGGGAGAAAGTACCCGTCGCCGCCGCGCAGGTCGTCAGAGAAGGCGCAGAAGTGACACCGTTTGATGCAGACGTTGGTAAAGTTGATGTTGCGATTGACCACATAAGTGACCGCATCGCCGACCTGTTCAACCCTTCTACGGTTTGCCACTTCAATCATCTGCTCGAGTTGATCCGACCTCGCCGAGAGCAAGGCAGTGGCGGCGGCAGCCGACAGGGGCTGACCCGATTCAGCCAGAGCTAAGGCGAGGTTAAACTTCATGCCGCAGGCACCCTTTGAAGCTCCACGCTGCGAAGCGCATCCATCAAACCCGGATCGATCCAACCGGATTGCTCGACAAATCGATCATAGACCGGAAGGCGCGGCTTGAGCTCGAAACCATGCCGACGACAACGCTGCGCCAACCGCGCCACATGCGGCCACTCATAGTTTGGATTAATGAAGTCAGGGGTGACTGGCGAAATACCGCCAAAGTCATTGATGCCCGCATCGATCAGCGCCTCGATCATCCCAGGTGCCAAATTGGGTGGCGACTGAATGGAGACCTCAACGGGTAGCTTCAATCGAGCGATGCTGATGGTCTCGATTAACATGCGATCACTCGCCCCAAGCGCATCATGCATCAAGGTGCCGCTGTGCGGTCGAAACGGCTGAATGATGACTTCTTGCACGTGACCATGAAGCGCGTGCAGTTCGGCTAAGGCATCGAGCGCTTCTAAACGCTCTTGTTCGGTCTCACCAAAGCCCACCAAAATTCCAGAGGTGAAGGGAATCTTGAGCTCACCGGCTTGAAGAATCATCTGGCGACGCAGCGCCGGGCGCTTATCTGGCGCCTTTGAGTGCGGCATACCTTGCTCGCAGAGCCGATCCGAGTTGGACTCAAGCATCAAGCCTAAGCTGACGTTACTTTGACGAAGGCGCTCCATCGACGATGCGCTCAACAAGCCCGCGTTGGTGTGTGCGAGCAACCCCATGTCTTGAGCCTGGCGCGCAATCCAGTCCAAGTAGTCAACTGTGCTCGAAAAACCCCATGAACGGAGCTGGCGCTGATAACTAGGAAAGCCCGTCTCGGGGGTATCACCCAAACACAGCAACGCTTCGATGCACCCTGATCGGTGCGCGACTCGCAGGGTGTTCATGACCTCATCTGGAGGCATCGTATGCGCTCCTTGTTGATGCGGCGAGCGCCTAAAGGTGCAGTAACTGCAATGATTTCTGCACAGATTCGTCACCGGTAAAAACACCTTCGGGCTGTAGGTTAATACCCGCCCATACATGGCGTCCCGGCGCTGCTGTGCGAGCTCAAGGCTGGACTGCATCAAGCGCCTCCTGAACCGTCGCTTTACCTTGAGTTACCTCGAGCACCAAGAACCCAACACGACGATTGCGGCGTCGGGCTCGACGGCTTTTACGACGATCGATCGGTCGCGACCAACCGTAGCCCTTAGCCTCTAAGATCTCTGGTTTGATCCCGCGCTCGATCAGTCCTTCGCGGACCTGATCCGCTCGCTTTTGGCTGAGCCTAAAGTTGGCTCGCCGGCGGCCGCTTTGATCGGTGTGACCTTCAATTCGCAGCTTCATGATCTCAGGGTGGTCTTTGATCAACTGAGCGATCAAATCGATCGTCTTTTCTGAGCGTTTGGCGATCGCCCAATGATGTTTACGAAAATGGATACGCGCTTTGATTCGATGAGGCTTGAGTCGTTTGCGCTCAAGGACAGCCTTCTCGGGACATCCATCTTCATCATCGATTCCATTTTTCGTCTCCGGCTCGTTCGGGCAATCGTCGTCACCGTCGAGCAAGCCGTCGTTATCGTTATCGGGTTCAGGGCAGCCGTCCGTATCTTCCCACTTGTCTAAATCCTCTTTGACTTTCGGGCACTGATCGTCCGGGTCGAGGATACCATCAAAGTCCGCATCGGGCTCGGGGCAGCCGTCTTCATCATCGATGTCGTTAATGTTTTCGGGAACCAGCGGGCATTTGTCGTCGGCATCAAGGACCGTGTCCTTATCATTGTCAGGGTCTGGGCAGCCGTCTTCATCTTCAAAAGCGTCAAGGTCCTCAGGGTCTTTGGGGCAGCGGTCATCGTCGTCATCAACGCCATCTTGATCCTCATCAGGGTCTGGACACCCATCCAAATCAAGATGGCCATCTTTGTCCTCGGGCTCGTCGATGCAGTCGTCAATGCGGTCTAAAATTCCATCGTCGTCGTTGTCGTCATCAGGGCAGCCATCTGCGTCTTCGAAACCGTCCTTATCCTCGCCTTGCATCGGGCATTGGTCTTTTGAGTCGAGCACGCCGTCTTGGTCGTTGTCAGGGTCCGGGCAGCCGTCTTTGTCCTCAAAGCCATCTCGGTCTTCTGGGTCGGTTGGACATCGGTCGGCGTCGCCGCGCAGACCGTCGCCATCGAGGTCCGGTGGACGCTTGTAGGTGGTGACGAGACCAGCCGCCGCAGCCCAGGCGGGCTGCCCCGGGCGACTGCTCAAGGGAACCCACCCCGTGACCGGGACGCGCACGGCGCCAACGCGCAGCTCAAACCCCGCTTGAGCGCCGAACGCTAAGGTGGGGGCGCCACCGACCTGCAAGCTCACCTCGGACTGCAGCGCCCAGTCCACGTCTTTGGGCGCAAAACGCAGCGCAGTCGTCAGCCGCATGTGGTCATCAAAAACTGCGGTGTATAAAGTCCGCTGAGGCTCTACTCGGTAGCCAAGCTGAGCGCTGACCTGCAGCGAATCCCCATGCCAGCTGACCAGCGCATCAAGGCCTCCAGCGAAGACGCCGCGACCGCTAAAGGCTTGGTCATCGCCTGTCGGTAGATCCAAACTGATCAGCGCCCCGCCATAAAGCGGTGCGGGTAACCAAGCAGACCCCACCCGGAGCCATAAACCTGTGTCCATCGGACCCGAGGTGGGCAGCGAGCCAAACCCGATCCCCGGATAACGCCCCTCTTGAGCCAGGAGATACGGTAGGGTTCCTCCCAACGCGACCCGCCAAGGCAGCTCGACCGACCAACCCGCCATGACCTCGGTTCGAGCGGTGATTAGCTGCCGCTCTTGATCGTCCGAACGATCGGTCAAAAGACGCTGAGCATGCATCAGCCCCAGACCAAAGTTCCAGCGCCACACATCGGTCGGTTTCGCATCGAACGCGGTCAGGAAGGGCGAACTGTCTAAGCGTTGCTGGTTCGAATTAAGGATGATGTTGGCGCGGCGAGCGTCTTCATGCGGGACCGCCAAGGCGGGCGCTGAGACCAGCAATGCGCTCAGAACTAGACGCATCGTCGACGACGCCTCATCAGCAGCAAAACGAGCCCGAGCAACCAGCCGCTCAAGTCAACCGCTGCACAGTGGCAACCACCGGACAGTTCGCCCGCTAGATACCCCACAAAATCGTCGCTGGGATTGAGCGGGTTCGAGCGGTGCTCGTCGACCTCTAAGCCGTCGGGTGCGCCGCCAGCGTCGGAGTCGGGGTTCAGAGGGTCTGTTCCTACTTCGTTGACCTCTCGCCCATCATTTAATCCATCACCATCCGAGTCCGCGTTGAGTCGATCGGTGCCCGCTATAAGCTCTGCCTCATTGAGCAAACCG
>Ga0315322_10005111_pt1 | contig 10065 bp, 6 predicted proteins | sample M110021515metaG_FD_203461 | JGI IMG/M metagenome (GOLD analysis project Ga0315322, IMG submission 203461) | Ammonia-oxidizing marine archaeal communities from Monterey Bay, California, United States - M1 100m 21515 | ecosystem: Environmental > Aquatic > Marine > Intertidal zone | place: USA... | reverse complement strand
CTTGGTTCTGGGCCTGACTTCTTCTTTGACCCGGGCTACCTCGGTTGCTCCAACAACGCCGTCGCTACCGACTTTCCAGAGGCACTAGAGGACGGAACCCTCGCTCGGATGATGAGAAATCGGTCGACGCAGTGGATCTTGTCCCCTCCTTGTGGACGCTCGTGCCGCGCAGCTCATTGAGTCCTTTACCCAAACGCCGACTGGGGGGTGCTCCCAAACAGGTCGCCCTCCCCTCTGCTCTCCTTCCTCTTTCCAGACCGACGCTTGTTCAAGCCCTCGGTTCAGACCTTGGTGGACTTCGGAAGTGTCCGTTCTTCGACGCTCAAAGTGGGCCTACAAGCTTTTCGGTGAACCCCTTGGAACCGCAGCCCACAAAGACGCTTTTCCCTTGACCTTCCACGGCAACGAAGTGAACCGTCTAGCGCTCTCAGTCAGACCAGCGCCCGGACCTGCTAGGGGATACCGGACCCGGGCTGTTGGCCGGGGGGAGGAGCGCGGTTGGGATCATTCCCTGGGGGAAGGCCGGGCGAGTTCTCCTGCTCTGATTGGGGCTTCTGAGATCCTCCGAGAGACTGCATCCCTGAATCCACGGGACGATTCTCTTTCGCATCGGTCAGACTCTCCCGATTGGAAGTTCCACCAAGCTCTCCTTGCGATGGGCCCTGGCGGCCTTCGGCAGCTTCGCGCTCGAACATCTCCATCAAAAAAGAGATGTCATTGCGGTCACCACGCATTGCGATCATCTTCTCTTTCAGCTCATCGAGCTTGTCCCACTTTTTCTGCCGTACATACAGATAGCCGAGAGACTCGTAGAACTGAGGTGCACCCCCGGAGCGCTCGAAAGCGATGGTGAAGGCTTCCTCTGCGAGCGTGTCATCTTCGAGTTCCATTGCAACGTGCCCGAGAACTTCAAACGAGTACTCATCCGCCCCGGGGCGCTCGACCGCCTCTTTGACTTCCTCGTAGATTCCAATCAAGTAGTCCCGATCCTTGAAGGCCGCGAGCGGGTCCGGGCTGGGGCCCAAAGCAATGCCCAGCTCCTCCTGCTTTTCTCTCATCGCATCGTAGACGCCTGCTGCAATGACGCGATAGCCGGTCGCATTGGGGTGCCCACGATCCGCTGAGAGGAGCTCGAGACCTGGTTTCCGACGCTTCACGGTGGCGAAGGAAGCATTGTTGTCGACAAAGAGCAGCCCTCTCTCGATCGCAAGACGGCGTGTCACTTCCAGATGATCCTGGTAGGGAGGCACAAAGGGGTAGGACATCAAGACTGTAGAGGCACCAAATTCACCCGCAATCCGCGATATCTCCTCCTGATCGTGCTTGAGCAATTGATTGAGCGCACTCGTGTCCTTGAAGATTGTGCGCTGCCGCTCAAGGGTCCGGGCGGTGGGATCGACCGCAGGACTTATTCGCTCCGAAATCTTCATCCCGTCTCGAAGTACAGGAGTCGGCGCCGCCTGCTCCTCAGCAATTCCAAAGCCCGTCTTCTGTCGCTTCAGCAACACCCGCAAGAAGCGATAGGTGCGGAAATTATCGAGGGTCTTCAGCAGTGGATTTCTTTCGTCTTCCTCGAGTAAACCGAGCGATTCCAGGTGACTGTTCCGGTAATTCCACGCGTTGTTACAACCTGTCATGACCACAATAAGATCGGGCTTGTACTCTTCCAGCCAGCCAGGAAGAAGATCAGCGAGACGACTTGAGTTGAGGGCATACACACCCCCGTTCACAACCTCAAAGCTTCCACTATCCTTACCCTGATTGAGGAGCTCTTCCAGCTGCCGGGGATAGCTATATTGGGGGGCGGTGCCTTGGCCTGCCGTGACGGAGTCTCCGAAGGTGGCAACGCGAAAGACCTCCTCGGTCTTCGCTTCCCGGGGCGGATTGAAGCGGCCCACCATTTGGTGTGCCACTACTCGACTTACGCCAAAGAGAACAAGTTCGGTGACCAAAAAGAAGGTAATCAGCGCAACCAGCGCGAACCCCAGACGCTTCTTCAGCGAAATGGCACGGCTCACATCGACACCGCCATCGACAGGCACCTCCGCCCCTGCACCAGAAACGCGATGGTGCTCGTCCGCGGGTCGTTCATCCGCAGACTCAGGACCGCTTTTCGACTCGTCTTTCCCCGTCACGATGGCCATCTTAGACAGTCACGGGCGTCACCGCGAGTCAGCTCGAGTTCTCACACCTCGAACTCTTCTAATCTCGTCGCACTCGTTCGACTGATTCGTCACTGCCGTTTCCACAGGAGCGACCCTGCCTGCTCCCCGCTAACGAACGCGCTTACATCGCTCCGGCGGTAATCATCTCTGCAACCTGTTGGCCGCAAAGTAGGACCATCGGTGTTCCGCCGCCCGGATTCACACTGCCCCCTACGAACCAGAGGTCGTCGTAATGAGGGGACTTCTTCGGAGCCTTTAGGGCGAAGTTCTTCCAGCGGTCCGTGACGACACCGTAAATCGCCCCACGGTGGCTACGATAATTTTCTTCAATGTCGTGAGGGGTCCAGAGATGTTCATACACAGTCTCCTCTCGCAGATCCGTAAGACCCATTCGCTCCAATTTCCCAAGGACTCGATCCCGAAGGGCGAGATAATCGTCTTGTGAGAAAGGCTCGTCCTGGATCGGTGGAATGTGCGGGAGCACTTTCACTATCGAACTGCCCTCGGGGGCTCTCTCGGGATCAGTTCGCGTGGGGTAGACCACATAGATGGTTGGGTCATCGGGCAGCTTATGCTCCCGATGAATCTGGTGGAGAAAACGCTCAGGGTCTGCGCTGAAAAAGAAGTTGTGGTGCCCGAGTTGTTCATACTCCCGCCCCACCCCCAGATGCAGCACCAGCCCCGAGGCGGCCGGGGAGAACTTTTTCCGATAGCGTTTCAACAAGCTTTCCGACTCGCCCAACAGGTGCTCGTAGGTCGGAATCACCTCCATGTTACTGACCACCACATCGGCTTCGTACTGACCCCCTTTGTCAGTCACGACCCCTGACACCCTCTTGCCATCGGTCCTAATTTCTTCCACCGAGGTTCCGAGGTGAACGGTAACGCCTAGCTCCGCGAGCAATTTCTCGAGCGCCTGCGCGTAGCCGTACATTCCACCGGGCACGTAGAAGAGACCATCCTTCAGTTGGGACCAAGCGAGGAGGTTCATCACGCCCGGAGCGTCATAGGCAGAAGAACCGACGTACTTGATAAAGAAATCGAGGACATGACCCAGATGAGGCTGGGTCACTCTCCTACGAATGCTCTGGTTCATTGATCCAAAGAAGTCTCGAACATCGAAGGAAGACAGCAAGCCTCCCAGCCCACAGCTGCGGAGAACGTCCCCTACGGAATCGGCCTTGGAATCAAGATAGTGCTTCTCAGCAAAGCTCCACTGGTCCGCACAATAAGCCGAGAATGCGGACCACTCATTCGGATCTCCTCCGAGGCGGGAGAGCTCCTCGCGCATGGCGGAGTCATCCCCCCACAAGTCCACGGTTTTCCCATCTTCAAAGAAGGACCTCCACTGAGGCTCTACCGAGACAAAGCTGACGTAGTCTTCGAGTTTTCGTCCGGCAATTCGGAAGACCTCTCTGTAGACCTCGGGGAGAATAAAAATGGACGGTCCAAGATCGAACGTAAAACCATCCTTGTGAAGGATGTTCAGCTTCCCTCCGAGATGAGAATTGGCCTCAAAAAGATCGACCTTCACACCCCGAGCGGCGAGACCTACGGCAGCAGAGAGGCCACCTAGGCCAGCTCCGACAACAACTGCTGTGCGCGGTGTGTTCATCCAGCCTCCCCACTTGCCTCTTTCTTCACCTCGCTGAGTTCGTCGTGGAGGTCATCACAGAGAGCATTAATGAGGCGATCGGAGGAGACTGCCTGCTCTGCGCTGGCAACCAATCGAAAGACGGTGTCTCGATCGATCTTCACGACCTTCCCCTCAAGCAACTGACTTCTGTTGGTGATCAACTCCCGAAGGGTCGCCAGCGCGAGAAGCACCGGCACGAGACAGAAGAGTCGAACCCCGGGGTAGGCAGCCGGAACGAGAAGGATGTAACTCGTAGCGGTACGCAGTCGAATTTCTGCCAATTCGACCATCCCGATCAGCGCTGGAGCGCCTCGCTCTGGCGAGAGATAGGAGACTTCTGGCGGGAGGAAGAAACGACCTGACAGCGCATCTTCGGCTGCATCCTTGAGGATGTTGGTGAGCTGTAGTGCAGCACCAAAATCAGCGCTGCGGGCAAGGAGGCGGTAGCGATCCGCCTCGGATGTGTGAAGGCAAAAAAGATCGGTGAGGAGCTCTCCAACAATGCCCGCGACGGAATACATGTAGTCGCGCAGTTCACCGAGGTCCGAGAGGGCAATCGACGCGCCGGAAGCAGGCACAGCCACCGCGTGCGCCATTCGTCGGCAGACCCGGTCTGCATGCCGGACAATCACTTGTCTGGCTGATTCCTCAATCTTATCGAGCTCGCCGAAGAGTAGCTCCAGAGAAGCCACAACGTCGCGTTCCCCTCCTACAGGCATGAGTTCAGCAAACTCTCGAAAGTCGGCGGCGAGGACAGAGCGACTCTCCTGACCGCTCAGGGCGCCGCCCAGGAGCCGAAGTAGACGAACACGCCGGGACGCTTCCACCGTCGTCGTGTCTTCCACTCCATCGGCCGCTCGAAGAAAGAGGTAAGCAACACCGACCCAGTTCTGAAGCGGATCCGGAAGCAGCGGGATTGTCAGCGCAAACGTTCTCGAAGAGCGTGCCAGCAAGAGCTTTACCTCGTCGCTCGACTCTTCTTTCACAGGCCCGGAAAGAACGGACATGAGCTTAGGCTGCTGCATCGGGCTCTTCCTTCCGCCCACTCGTCTCTGTCGCCGTAGGCGCTTTCTCAGCCAGTCCCAGCTCGTCGCAGAGAAGTTGGCTGGATATCCGAGCTGACTCGTAGATTACGGGAAGCCCAGACCCCGGGTGGGTTCCACCACCCGTTAGGAACAGACCTTCGAGACCTCGGAATTTATTGCCAGGACGGAGGTGCAGCATTTGGTCGAGTGAGTGTGCGAGGTTAAACACCGCTCCCCGGTACACGGCGTGCTGACTCTCCCAATCGGCTGGGGTAATCATCTTCTCGGTCCGAATTCGGGATCGAAGATTCTTGATTCCGAAGGCCTCGAGTTGGTCCAGCACGATTTCGCGATAGGAGGGAGCGACAGCCTCCCAATCAATGTTGGTGGTCTGGTGGCTGACGGGGACCAGCACGTACAGTGTGCTGTGACCTTCGGGGGCCTGCCCTGGGTCAGAGACACACGCGTTTTGAATGTAGAACGGTGGCTCGGGGTGAAGCTCATGGAGCGGTTCGATTGCCTTAAGAGCATCGCCGTAGGTCGTCGGGATGTGAATCGTGTGATGAGGCAAGTCTTCAGTTCCCTCGATGCCCAGATAGAGCATGAACGTCGAGCATGAATAGCGAGACTTCTCAATTTTCTTGTCGTTCCAGCGGGGCCGAAGCTCATCGGGAACCAGACTCGGAATGACCTTCGCGAAGTCGCCGTTTACGACCACCGCGTCGTACGACTCAAGACCTCTGGCGCTGTGGACTCCCGTCACCTTCTTACCGTCAAATTCAAGGCCGGTGACCGCCGTGTCGCAGAAGAACGACGCACCATTGCGCTCGGCAACCCTCTGCATCGCATCACTAATCGTTCCGAAGCCCCCCACCGGGTGGTGGACGCCGAATTCATATTCGAGAAAGGCGAGGATCGTGAACAGGCTAGGGCACTGGTAAGGAGACATGCCCAAATACTTCGACTGAAAACTGAACGCGATGCGCACGAGGGGGTCGCTAAAATACTTGCTGAGCTCTTTGTCTACGCTCCACGGCCGGAGCGCGGGGATCGCCTTCAACATACTCGGCGCCAACATACTCATCCAGGAGCCGACGGGCCGCTCGAGAACAGGACGAGCCATCTCCAGCTTGCGTCGGTTGTCATTCATGAAGCGAACGAAATTCTTACCTTCGCCGGGGGCGAGGCGATCTATCTGCTCTTCCATCTTCTGAGCGTCTGGGGTCGCATCGATGTTCCCACGCCCTTCAAACGCAATGCGGTACTGAGGGTCGAGTTGAAGTAAGTCCACTTCTTCCTCGAGCGACGCACCCGAGGCCTCAAAAATTTCCGTCAAGATGCGAGGATAGAGAAAGAAGGTGGGGCCTAAATCAAATCGAAACCCATCTTGTTCCCATGTCTGAGTACGTCCGCCAACGGTAGCCTTCGCCTCATAGACGTCGACTTTTATCCCACGACGGGCCAGCAGCATAGCCGTAGCTAGACCACCCGGTCCGGCACCCACAATCGCAACCTTACGTTCCATTTCGCACCTCCAGAATCGCCACAGTTCTATATCGTCCCAGCACTCAACACAAGCAAAATACGACCAAATCGCCTAAAAAAACGTCAGATTGGTCGATTTAAGTAGACTAAACCGACCGCCCAACCTAAGGTCGAAGGGTGAGGGATCAATTTCCCTCCCGAGGCCTCTCGGTCTCGCCTTTTTCTAGTTCGGGCGGATACAGGATGGACATTTTTCTGACAGGCGCAACTGGCTTCGTAGGAAGAGCCCTCGTGCCCGCACTACAGCGGCGGGGTCATCGGGTGTGGGCCGGCGTACGTACTGTCTCCACAGCCATCGAGCTTCTAGGAGGAGACTGCGAGTTTGTCGACCTTTCGAACGACGAGGCACTCGCCGAAGCTCTCAAGCGCTCGGACGCCCTGGTCCACCTCGCCGGGTCACCGATCGTCGGCACCCACTGGAGAAACGGCAAGCCCTCCCACTATGCTTCGCGCGTCGCACTATTAGAGCGGCTTCATCGTTTTCTACCCCCGACAGGAGCTGGGGGCCCACAGACCGTCATCTCCGCTTCCGCGGTGGGCATCTATGGCGAAGGAAGAGGCGACCAAGAGCTGTCCGAAGCGACGGCAGCCGGTAGCGGTCCGATCGCTTCGTTGTGTCAAGCATGGGAGGACGCTGCAGACCTCTTCCAGACCGGTCAGCGAAGAGTCGTAAAGTTGCGCTGTGGTGTTGTACTCGGCCAAGAGGGAGGTGCACTGCTCAAGCTGGCCCAGCTGGCTCGACTCGGACTCTCAGGTCGGATCGGTGGAGGACGACAGTGGGTCTCATGGATCCACATGAATGACCTCGTTGCACTGATTCTTCAGTCCATCGAAGATCGACTTTTGAGTGGAGCCGTAAACGCGACGTCCCCCAACCCCTGCACGCAACAGACCTTGTCCCGCGCCGTTGCCGCAGCCGTCTCCCGTCCTCTCCAGGCTCCGGTCCCCGCGGTGGCTCTTCGCCTCCGTTATGGGGCCGCTGCCTCCGTCCTGACCGACAGCCATCGCGTCCTTCCCGTCGCAGCCACAGAGGCCCGTTTTGATTTTAAATTTCCCTCGCTCGAGGCGGCGCTCGATGACTGTCTCGGTGCCTCGGCCCAGTCGACGGTCCGCCGGGTCAAGGACTCACATCACGGGAACGCCTGGCGCTTGACCGACACGATGGATGTCGAAGCTCCGCTGGAGGAGGTCTCGCGATTCTTCGCCAACCCGCACAACCTTGGAGCCATCACACCCGCGTGGCTCTCCTTCCAGTTCCTCCAGATCCCCGATGCCTTGACCGAAGGCGCTCGGCTCATCTACCAGATTCGGATCGGTGGACTGCCCATGCGATGGGTGACCCGGCTAACTCGCTGGGACCTTCCACTCGAGTTCCGCGACGAACAAGAGCGAGGTCCCTATCGCGTTTGGAACCATTCTCATTCCTTCGAGCGCCTGTCGCACGGGGGGACGCGAATCCGCGACGAGGTGATCTTTGCCGCACGCTTTGGGGTCTTCGGGCGCCTCGCTGAGCGATTGTTTGTGTGCAACCAAGTCCGCCGTATTTTTGCCTACCGACGCGCGGTAACGGCGCGCCGGTTCGGGACCTACGAACAATCGCTGCGAGAAAGCTCAGTAGCATGACTTCCCTCCCTCCCTCCTCCGCTACCTCGGCGACTCCTGTCCTCGCGGTCTCCGCTTGTCTCCTTGGAAAACCAGTCCGCTTCGACGGTCAAGACCGGCCGGCAAAGTGGTTTAACAACCTCTTGCGTCCCCATGTTCAGGTTGTCCCGATTTGCCCTGAAGTTGAGGCGGGGATGTCTACACCTCGGGAGGCGGTTCGACTGGTCAAGACCTCCGAGCGGCTCTCCATCGTTGGGTCGCGTTCCGGGACGGACTGGACCGACCAATTTGAAACCGTCTCCGAACGACGGATCAAGGAATTCAGCGAACGCTCCATCGACGGTTTTCTTGGCGTGACAGGCTCGCCGTCGTGCTCCGTGCACCACGCCAAGATCTACGGCCGAGCGGGAGTGCCGGGACAGAAGGGCAAGGGCCTCTTTGTCCAGAGACTGCTGGAACACAGTCCGCTCTTGCCCGTCGAGTCCGATCGCAGGCTGGGAGATCCCAATCTCCGCGAGCATTTTGTGACCCGGCTCTTTGCCCGAGCACGACTTCGAGCCTTTTTCGCGAGCGAATGGTCGGTCGCAGATCTCGTACGCTTTCAATCTCAAGAGAAATTCCTCTTGATGGCCCACTCACCGAGAGGGCAAAAATTGCTGGGACAAATTGTAGCCCGCGCGGGTGCAAGAGATGCGGACCGCTCGGGGATAGAAGCGGCCTATCGCACACTGTTTGAACAGTGCCTTGCGAAGACCTCTCCACGCGGCCGCACAACCAATGTTCTCCAGCACATATTGGGCTTCTTTAAAGAGGAAGCTGCGCCCAGCGAGAAAGCAGACCTCGTCGATGCCATCGTCGCATACCGACGGGGGCACATCCCGCTGGAGGTACCCGTCCGCATGCTGAGGTCCTGGAGCCTTCGCTGGCCCAATCACTGGCTCAACGGCCAGAGCTTCTTCGTCCCCTATCCCTCTCAATTGCACCTCCGAGCTCAAACTTAGGACCACTGATGACCCCTATCTCCAGCAATCGCCGCAGGTTGGTAAATCGCAGGCCAGTAAAGCCGGCAGGCTCTTTTGTGCTCTATTGGATGACTCACAGCCGTCGGATTCGGAGTAATTTCGGGCTCCAGAGAGCGGTCGAGTGGGCGAACGAGCTCAAGAGACCATTGGTTGTCTTCGAGCCGCTCAGCATCTCCCTGCCCTGGTCTAGCCAGCGCACGACCGAGTTCATCGCCCAGGGAATGAGAGAGCGGATCCGAGAAATGCACTCGGCGAACGTCACGTATCTACCCTGGGTCGAGCCTGAGCGAGACCAGGGGAAAAACCTTCTTCGGTCGCTCGCACGACAGGCTTGTCTCGTCGTCACAGACGACAGCTGCAGTTTCCTGAGTCAAAAAATGCTGCGTGCAGGAGCCACTCAGGTCGAGTGCAGCATGGAAGCTGTCGAGACAGACACACTCGTTCCAACCCGTCGGTTTGATCGCATTTTTAAGACGGCTGCCTCCTTCCGACGGGCCGTACACAAGCTCGATGTGGATGAGCTGCTCGACTTTCCTGAAGTATTTCCTCTCAACGAATACCGACTCGGTTTCGCCCAGGTGGATTTTTCCCAGCTCTCGGCATGGCCCACGCTGGCTCGGTGTCCAGTTGCCTACGGTGAGCAGCTGACCGAGACTCTCGATGTCGACCTCGATGTGCGTCTCTCAAGTCAGGACATCGGCGGAGAGTCGGCCGCACACGCCGCCCTAGACAATTTTCTCGGGATGCACCTTGATAACTACTCAGAGGCCCGGAAGCATCCCGACGACAACGGAGGCTCCAAGCTCTCAGCGTTCCTCCACATGGGCGCCCTAAGTACCCACGATATCTTGGGCCGAGTCCTCGAGAAAGAACAATGGAACCCCGACCGGATCAACATGGGTCGAGTCGGAGCTCGCGAGGGATGGTGGGGAGTCTCAACTGACTCTGAGAACTTTCTCGACCAGCTCGTCGTCTGGAGAGAACTTGGGTGGAATGGAGCCCGCCACGACCCCTATTTCGGATCGTGGGAGGGCATCCCCGAATGGGCGCGGACAACGCTGGATGAGCAT
>Ga0315322_10005103_pt1 | contig 10070 bp, 5 predicted proteins | sample M110021515metaG_FD_203461 | JGI IMG/M metagenome (GOLD analysis project Ga0315322, IMG submission 203461) | Ammonia-oxidizing marine archaeal communities from Monterey Bay, California, United States - M1 100m 21515 | ecosystem: Environmental > Aquatic > Marine > Intertidal zone | place: USA... | reverse complement strand
GATCGCGAGTCGATTTTCCTATAGATCGGGTTGGACCCAGGACGGGTTTTCCAATATCGCCACTGAAAAAATTTGTGCAGCATGATCAACTGAATTAAATAATTAGATCACTCAGCCCCTCAAGGTAATTGTTGTGTTTGGATTCCCGAAAAATTCAAGCGGGCGGCACTTGCCTTCGAATTTCGCAGGGCTGCTAAATCCGAACCGTCGGTCGGAGTTGCGACGTCCAGCCATTCCGTCCTGTAGACGAGTCCGAAGCCGTTGCCATCTTGCATGGGCTGGAAAAGACTGCCTAGGCGTAGGTTGTCGGGAAATACCTCTACGAGTTCTGTTTGATCTGATGTATTTTCAGGAAAATTCAGATTATGGACCACCAATTCGCGTTCTGCAGGTTTTTCGCAAAGGGCGAGGGCGTGCAGAATGCTTCGTTTAGCGCTTTCTCTCAGTGAGTCTAGGATACTCCCGAAGACTTGTCCCTTGCTTTCGCGTATCTCGTCGAATTCTTCCACGGGCAAGGCCATGCTCGTGGCCACTGAACGAATCCCGTGCAAGGTTCCCTCCAGTGCGGCTCCTACCGTGCCCGAGGAAAGAACCATAGGAAGCGTTACGTTGTAGCCCAGATTTATACCTGAGATCACGATGTCTGGTTCGCGAGGCATAAGGTGGCCGAGAGCGAAGTTTACGCAATCTGCGGGAGTCCCGTTTAGCTTATAAGCGGTTCCGGGGAACCCCTTGATTGCTTCGGGTACAAGCCGCCGATGCCGACTTATGGCATGTCCGATCCAACTCTGTTCGTCTGCAGGAGCGCATACGACGATCTCGAAGAGTCCCCCTGCCGCTTTCGTCAGTTCACGAAGGAAAACCGATTCGAATCCATCGTCGTTGGATATGAGTGCAAGTGGTCGCTCGCTCACTTGACGCAAATCTGATTTATCACCCTCGAGCGACCTCGCTGATTTTTACGAAGTCGCTCATTCGGAACAGTGTTGCCAATTACGAAATAGAATTGCCCGAGCCTCAATTGATCCCTTCGTCGTTAACACTATTGAGGGTAAGGGGATTGCTACTGAGACTAGCTAAGATTCCTTATTGATTTCCTCGTCGGAAGCATTATCGCTGGAAGTTTCCAAGGTTGCCGAGTCGTCGCCGGACTGCTCCGGAGTTTCCGCATGGGCGTCTTCGGACTCAGCATCATTGGTGGCTTCGGGAGAGGCAGTTACTTCCTCTTGCTTCTCTTCCGGTTTCTGTTCCTCCATTGCTGCTCGGCGACTCAGCTTTACGCGACCGCGTTCGTCGATGCCGATGCATTTCACGATAATTTCATCTCCTAGCTTGCAGATGTCCTCTGTTCTGTTGACTCGGAAGTCGGCGAGCTCAGAAATGTGGACGAGACCTTCCTTTCCTGGCAAACATTCGACAAAGGCACCGAAGTCCTTCACGCCGCGAACGATGCCGCGATAAATTTTACCAGCTTCTATCTCTCCGGTGACCACGTCGATCTCTTGCTTGGCGCGTTCCATTGCTTCGCGATCCTTGGCGTATACGCGAACTTTGCCGCTGTTGTCATCGTCGATGTCGATGTTGGCGCCGGTTACTTCCGTGATGCGGCGGATGTTTTTGCCGCCGGGACCGATGAGCGCCCCTATTTTTTCAGGATCGATCTCAATGACCTCTATTTGCGGGGCGTGCTCGCGCAAGTCACTACGGTGGCTGGGTTGAGCGGCTTCCATTACGTCTAGAATTTCGTGTCGCGCCTTGGTCACTTGAATTACGGCTTCCTTTGCAATGGAGAAGGGCAGTCCGTGAATCTTGAGGTCCAACTGAAAGCCAGTTACGCCTTTGCGGGTGCCGCATACCTTGAAGTCCATGTCGCCGAAATGATCCTCGGCGCCTATGATGTCGGTGAGAACCACATACTTGGATATGTTGCCGTCATCGTCGCTTTTAGAGACGAGTCCCGTTGAGATGCCTGCAACATGTTCGGTTATGGGAACCCCCGCATCCATCAAAGCAAGGGAACCTCCGCATACGCTGGCCATGGAGGTAGAGCCGTTCGAGGACATAACTTCCGAAACCAATCGGATGGCGTAGGGAAATTCGTCCTCTAGAGGCAACACCGGCAACACTGAGCGTTCGGCGAGGGCGCCATGACCGATCTCACGGCGACTGGTAAAGCCGAAGCGACCTGCTTCACCGACGGAAAAAGGAGGGAAGTTATAGTGCAAGAGGAACGACTTGGAGGCCGCCCCGCCCGTGAGACCGTCTAAATCTTGAACATCTCGGCTTGTGCCGAGCGTGGTGAGTACGAGGGCCTGCGTTTCGCCACGAGTGAAAAGGGCCGAACCGTGAACGCGAGGAACGATACCCGTTTCGCAGGTCACCTTGCGAAGGTCGCCCGGAGCTCGACCGTCTGCTCGCTTGCCCCGTTCCAGAATGTTGTCGCGATAGACTTCTTCCTGAATGATTTCAAAGGCCATGCTTACGTGGTTTTTGTCGTAGTCATCGCCGAGTCGCTCCTCACAAGTCGCGCGGGCCTCTTCCTTGATTCCGCTAACTGCTATTTCCCGTTCCTGCTTGGAATCGGCGAAGATGGCTTCCTGCATACGGTCTCCCGAAATTTCGCGACAGATGTCGAGTACGGCATCGGGAGCTACGATTAGGTCAAACTCTTTCTTTTCCTTTCCGCATAGCGCGGCGAGCTCTTTTTGGGCGGCGATGATATCTTGAATGGCGTCGTGAGCGAATTCCAAGGCTTCGACAAAACGATCTTCGGACATCTGGTCGGCGGACCCCTCGATCATCATCATTTCCTTTTCGTTGCCGACATAGACGAGATCCAAGGTCGAGTCGAACATTTCCTCGTTGGTCGGGTTTACCACGAACTCGCCGTTCACTTCGCCTAGACGTACGCAGCCTACCGGACCGTTCCAAGGCACGTCGGAAATCATCAGGGCGGCGGAAGCACCGTTAACCATCAAGATGTCTGCCTCGTTTATCTGGTCCGTGGAAAGCAGGAACCCGATTACCTGTACTTCATTTAGGAATCCCTTTGGGAAAAGTGGTCGTAGGGGACGGTCGCAGAGGCGAGAGGTCAATATCTCCTTTTCGCTCGGGCGACCTTCGCGCTTGAAGTATCCCCCCGGGAATCGTCCCGCGGAAGTGAATTTTTCCCGATAATCGACCGTGAGGGGAAACCAGCTTTGATCGGGACGCAGGGTCGAGGCGGCCGTGGCCGAAACGAAAAGAACGGTTTCACCGAGACTGATCGTCACGGCTCCGCTGGCTAGGCCGGCTAGGGTGCCGGAGGATATTGTGATGCCGAGCTTTTCGGCGGTGACGTTATGCTTTTGATTCATCTTCTTTTTACTTCTTCTTTGTTAGGTTTTATCTATTGCGTCTGTCGTACTTCTGTTTGTCTCGTATAAAAAAAATCAATATGTTCGTGAATGGCTTTGACCAATTACTGCGCCTGGTCGGCGTAGTGTTTCTCCATGCATGGTCAGCAGCCCTGACTTGCTGCGATGGTTTGCAATAAAGGCGGGGGGAGTGTTGGGAGGCCTTGTCTTTAGCGGCGAAGGCTCAATTTTTTGACGATGGCTTGGTAACTATCGAGGTTTTTGCGTTTCAGGTAATCGAGCAGCTTTCTCCTCTTCGCCGCCATCATGAGCAAGCCCCGTCTGGAGTGGAAATCCTTTCGATGTGTCTTTAAGTGCTCGGTCAGGTGGGCGATGCGTTTGGAAAGCAAGGCGATTTGCACTTCGCTTGATCCGGTATCCTTGTCATGGACGCGGTTTTCCTCTATTATGTTTTGTTTGTCGACGTATTCGGACATGATTTATTTATCTGATTTCTCGGTACGTGGGTTTTGCCCTTGCAAAACCGCGCCTCAGCCGAAGCTTGGGGCGCCGTTGCGTCTCGTTCCTGCTTCTTAGGGCTGGCTCGAGGATCACCGAGGAGACAACCTGGAATCGGGTGGTCTCTAACGCAAGCAGATGGATCATGGGGATTTTCGGTTTCAGTTCAAGCGGAAACGGCCAACTTTTCTTTTCCCGTTGCCAAGCTTGCCTACTAACTCACCATTGATATTCAATGAACTTACCCTATTTCGCATACGGCTCCAACATGAATCTCGAGCAAATGGCCGTGCGTTGTCCCGGAGCTCAAATGATCTCCCTCGTTCGCAAGACAGGATGGCGCTACATCATCAATCAGCGAGGTTACGTAACCGCCCTAGAAGACCCGGATGCTCTGACCCTCGGTTGTCTCTGGAAATTATCCAAAGAGCACTGGGCAGCCCTAGATCGCTACGAAGGAGTGGGCGAAGGCTTCTACCGACGCGTGGATTGTGAAGTCATCACCCTCAAGAGCGGAGAGCTCGTTCAGTGCATCGCCTACCGCGCTGCAAACGAGACTCCCGGCGTCCCTACTGAAACCTATGTGGAAACAGTAATATGCGGAGCTCGACAAATTGGACTGCCCATGGACTATCTCCAATTTCTCGAATCATGGCGTCATGGCCCGCCGGGTACTTGAATATAACTTCATGACTGATTCATCTGACGGGACATGGTGTGTCCACATCGACACGGGAGGCACATTTACCGATTGCATCGCGGAATCACCCGATGGTCGTACTTTTAGAAATAAAACGCTTTCCCGCGGTAGCCTCCCTGCCTCCGTGGCTCGAGTTTGCACTCGGAATATCCTCCTCCTTGATGCAGCTTGGGTTTCTCCGGATGATTTTTCCGTTGGTTTTAGCGTGATTTTTCCAAATCATCCCGAAAACCTCGGCAAGGTAGTCGCTTACGAAGCGAATGCCCGTAGGTTAACCTTGTACGAGCCGCTATCTTTCGTTCCCGAAGTCGGCGAACCGCTGGAGTTAGACTCTGGTATGGAGGCTCCCGTGCTGGCGACTAATTTAGTTTTGGCCAACGAGGGTATCGATGCTTCTTCCGTCCCGCTTTCCTTACGTCTTGCCACTACGCGTTGCACCAATGCGTTACTCGAGGGTAAGGGAGTTTCTCCCATGTTTTTTGTTACTCGCGGTTTTCGCGACCTGCTCCGAATCGGAGATCAGAGACGCCTTGGCCTATTCGATCTTTGTCCAGGGACGCGAGAGACCTTGCATGGTGAAGTGATCGAAGTTTCCGAGCGCATGGATCGAAACGGGCAGGTAATCGAGCCGATTGATCTTAAGGACTTGCGAGAAAAACTGCGAGCTCTGCCTGCCGAAACCTGCAAGGTGGCTGCAGTATCGTTGTTGCATTCCTATGCCAATCCTTCGCACGAGAAGATTCTGTCTGAGTTCTTGAGGTCCGAAGGTTTCTTGGTGGTTGCCGAGTCGGCGGCTCTTTACCCTTTCGTGAAATGGCTGCCAAGGGCGGAATCTAGTGTGGTAGAGGCTTACCTCACGCCCGTCCTGAGGCAATACCTAGACGACGTCGCCGCCTTTATTCATCGTGGAACTCTTCGAGTGATGATGAGCACGGGCGGACTAGTCGGCAAGAACGACTATCGAGCAGTCGATAGTCTCCTCAGCGGGCCTGCGGGCGGTGTTGTCGGTGCTGCGGCAGTGGCTGAACGCGCCGGGTTCTCTAAAATCATTGCCCTCGACATGGGAGGCACTTCCGCCGATGTGTCTCGCTATGATGGAGATTTCGATTATCGCGATCGTCACGAGGTCGGTTCGGCCTCGATATCCGCTTCTGCATTGAAAATCGAGACGGTGGCAGCCGGAGGTGGTTCCATTTGTCGGTTGGCAGGGGGGTTACTCTGGGTAGGTCCCAAGAGCGCGGGAGCTCGTCCCGGACCTGCTTGTTATGGCTATGGGGGGCCTCTCTGCTTGACGGACGTCAATTTGTTGCTTGGTCGGTTGTCACCCGAACATTTTGCCGGGCCTGTTTTCCCCAAGGAGTCCGAACGGCGCCTAGAGCAAATGCTTCAAGGTACCTCCCGAACTCGCGAGGAAACTCTCATGGGCTTTTTAGATGTGGCGAACGATACCATGGCGGGTGCCATTCGCAATGTCTCGGTACGCGAAGGGTATGATCCTTCTGACTACGCTCTTGTAGCCTTTGGCGGAGCCGGTGGCCAGCATGCTTGTGGGGTGGCTGAAAAGCTTGGTGTCACTCGCGTCTTGTCTCCCGTGGATGCTGGATTGCTGAGTGCATATGGTTTGTCGAAGGCGCCTCTCGAGCGTTTTGCCGAAAAGCAGGTCTTGCGACCTCTTCTTGAAACCGATTTGTCAGCTCTCGAGGAAGAACTTGCCAGGGAAGTTCTCGATGCTTTGAGCCTTGAAAGCGAGGGCGGGGCGGTTCGTCGAAAAACTGCCTTCCTTCGTTTCTCAAGGCAGGATGCCTCACTCGAGATAGACTACTCGGACATCGCCGACTTGCATTCTCTTTTCGAAGCTAGGTATCGCGATGTGTTCGGTTATGTTCCTACAGGCGGATTGGTTGAAATCGTGTCCTTGCGCTTAATTGCTTCCGTTGAGGTCGAAGCCGATCCGTCCGAAAATTTTTCTTCTTCGATTCCGGATGTTTACCGAGGCATGGACGCCTCATCGGGACCGCCTCTTCGTGTAAGAGAAACCCTGATGTCGTATGACGTATTCGATGGTCCCGCGCTCATTCCCGATTCTTTCGGCACTCTCTTTCTTGAATCCGGTTGGCGGGGACGGGTAGGGGATCGCGGAAGCCTTTTGCTCGAAAAGATTTCCATTGTCAAAGTGCCTGAGTTCGGCGCCTCTGGTTTCCGAGGGATTGCAGCTCGCGAGCTGTTTTCCAATCGCTTTCTTACTCTTGTCGAGGAAATGGGCGCCCGTCTAGAGCGCTCCGCCCTTTCCACCAACGTCAAGGACCGTCTCGACTTTTCCTGCGCCTTGCTCGATTCCGATGGTCTTCTCACGGCTAACGCTCCTCATGTGCCCGTGCATCTCGGTGCCCTCGGTCTTTGCGTTCGCGAGATTGCGGCAACCCTATCGCTTGAACCCGGAGACGTCGTCGTTTCCAATCATCCGGGCTTTGGTGGTTCCCACCTTCCCGACCTTACGGTTATCGCACCTGTTCACGACAAATCGGGGAATCTCTTCGCCTACGTAGCCAACCGGGCTCATCATGCCGAGATTGGGGGTGTTCGTCCGGGTTCGATGCCACCCGAGGCACTAAACTTAGCTGAGGAAGGAGTCGTTATTCCGCCGACCTACTTGTTTGAAAAGGGAGAATCTCGTGTCGAGGAGGTCGCTCGCCTTTTTTGCGAAGGTCCCTGGCCATCCCGGCGGCCCGAGGAAAATCATGCGGATCTCCTAGCTCAAGTCGCCTCCGTTCGTTTCGGCTGCAACCGTCTGTCCGAACTTGCCGAGGAACATGGTTCTCGCACGCTTGGCGAGCAGATGAAGCATCTGCGAGATCGTTCCGCCGGTATTTGCAGGGAATTTCTCGCTCGCCACGACGGCGCCGATTTGCAGACCGAGCAACGACTCGACGACGGTTCGCTCATTGCCGTTGCAATCACCATTCGTGACTCGCGGGCCATTTTTGACTTTACGGGCACGGACCCTCGTCATTCCGCCAATCTTAATGCTACCGCAGCCATAGTCCGGAGTTCCTTGGTTTATGCGTTGCGAGTTCTTTCGGAACGAGAGGTTCCCCTAAACGAGGGCTTTCTCGAACCGATTGAAATCATTCTTCCGGAGGATAGTTTTCTTTCACCCGCCTTTCCCGATGATCCTTTCGAGTCACCAGCCGTAGCGGGTGGCAACGTCGAGGTAAGCCAGCGATTAGTGGACGCCCTCTTGCTTGCCTTTGGGAAAGTTGCTTGCTCTCAGGGCACCATGAACAATGTCGTGTTCGGCGACGCCACCCGCAGTCATTACGAAACCGTGGCAGGCGGGGCAGGAGCGACAATAGGTGCTGATGGGGCATCGGGGGTTCACGTCCACATGACGAACACTGCAATTACTGATCCTGAGATATTGGAGCTTCGACAGCCCGTCAGGCTCGAGCGTTTTTGCCTTCGGCAAGGGTCTGGTGGTTCCGGTAGTTGGTCAGGTGGGGATGGTGTTGAGCGAGAATATCTGTTCGAGGAAGCTCTGTCGGTATCTGTTATTACCCAGAGGCGAACCGAAGGTCCCGAGGGCATTGCCGGTGGTCAGGCCGGTCAACCTGGGAAACAGCTTCTTATTCGTGCCGATGGTTCTCGTGAAAAACTAGGATCGGTCGACCAATTTGAAGCAAAACCCGGTGATCGACTCCTTCTCCTGACTCCCGGTGGCGGTGGAGCAGGGCAGCCTGAACTTCTGGCTTAGGGTAAAGGAATGTATCATGCTTGCGAGACCCCCACTCCCACTATAAATTTCCGCCAAAGTGATAATGGCAGAGCATCTCGCCTTTTGCTATGATTGGTAAATGAAACTTCTGGCTCAAGAGAAACCCAGGAACTCTTGAACAATTGGATTCGACACTGGCAAAAGGTCTCGCAGGCGAGGGTATTGGTTGAGTCCTTCCTCATCTGTTCTCTCCTCCCTTGCCTTTTTTTGTTTTGCCGGCGTGGTCGGCCTATCTTTTGGGAGCCTTTACGCGGGATTACTCAGTCAACCCCGGCCAAACTGTCGCAGCCATTGTGCTTGCTCCAATTATTGAGACGACCATCTTTTCCGTTCCTATTTTGGAAATCTGCCGCAAACTGAAGGTCATCCTGTTGGGACCATACTTTGTTTTGCGGCATTTTTTGAGTCACTCCACACTTTCAGAGGGTTTTTCGGTCACTTGATTCTCTATCCAACCGGAGTGACGCTCACGGTCCTCTATCTTTTCTTGCGGGGGCGTTCCTTCTTGCATGCCTTTTTATTTAACGACAGGCATTCACGAACTCTCCGATGCCTTCCCTTCTTTCCCGAATCGGCTTAGCTACAGGTTCTTTGAAGTTCAGTCTTCTTCTAAGTCACCTTGGCATTGATCGCGAAGGCTATTGACATGTTGACTTGCAGATCTCACTGCTGCCTCAAACTATTCTACTTGTTTCGTATTGTGGTTGTAGAAATGAAGGATGCCGTTCTTTTTCTTCAGGAAGTACATCCAAATGGCTGTATTGTTTCGATAAAGGTAGGGATAGATGTCTTTCGTCGTCCACTGCCACCCAAATCCCTCTTTCCAAAGCCATATTCCGCCCTGTTGGTCGTCTTGGACAAATATCCAACCCCACTCCTCATGGTATGCCCATCCGTTGTCAAAAGGAAGAAATACACCAAACCATGAGGAATTCCGCCACCCATTGGAGTGTTCCGGTGCTTGAACCCACCATTCAGTCAGCGACGCGGTCGTGGAAAATCTTATGGGAGAACCATATCCGGAACCTTCTTGGTTAGTTGCAAAAGCTCGGTAATAAAAACTTTTCCCTTTTTCGAGAAGATCAGTCGAGGCCGAAAATTTCTGAGTCTCGGAATTAATGAAGCCAGCAAAAACTTTGGGATTTCCAAATTTAAGACTTACGTCCAACTCAAAGCCATAGCCAGTGATATTGGCTTCTCCATTGGATAAGATCTTGCCAGTAAGTTGGTATGTGTCTCCTTCTTTGTTTTGAATGGGCAAGGTGTCGGCAATTGGAACGCTAACATTCAAAACCTGAATGGAAAAAACTTTCTCTATAGATTCGTTTGCAAGATCGGTTGCCTTGACGCGAATGCTTAAGATTGGAGATGTTTCAAAGTCGAGAACCGAAGAGGTCTTGAGCGTTCCATTGGCGTCAACTGAAAATAGAGAATTATCAGTGGATCCGTTGCCTTCGATGAATGCGTATGAGTGGGAGTCGTTGGCGTCGGAATCGGATGTGCTGAAGGTGCCGATCGTAACTCCAATAATTTGGTTTTCCCATGTTTTGTTTTCGGACAACTGCAGTCCGTGAGGCGCTTGGTTGGGAACGGAACTCGGATCATTTGGATCACTCGCGAAATTGACTTCCATCAAGTCCGAATAGCTGTCGCCATCCGTATCCGCGCTATTCGGGTTTGTGGAGTGAATTTTCTCTTGATCCAAGGTCAAGCCATCCGAATCATTGTCACTGTTGCCGTCAAG
>Ga0315322_10005102_pt1 | contig 10071 bp, 4 predicted proteins | sample M110021515metaG_FD_203461 | JGI IMG/M metagenome (GOLD analysis project Ga0315322, IMG submission 203461) | Ammonia-oxidizing marine archaeal communities from Monterey Bay, California, United States - M1 100m 21515 | ecosystem: Environmental > Aquatic > Marine > Intertidal zone | place: USA... | reverse complement strand
CCAGCCATGCGGCGCCAATCAGGGCCGCAACGCCGGTCAGCGCGATCTGGAGGCCGACGTTGCGGGTACCCAAGCGGCGGATGGCTTCCGAGAGGGCCGTCTTGCCTGCGACGTCGACCTCGCGGTCGGCCAGGCAGTTGGCCATGTCGCCCGCCTGGTAGAGCAGCCACAAGACGCCCACCGCAATCGCCGCGCGGAGGGGTTCGAGACCCGGCGCCCAGATGAGACCCAGCGGGATGAGCACGATGGGCAGCTCGGCCATGGCGAACTCAATACGGCGGATGCGGACGAGGTCGCGGAGCAGGGTCCAGCCGTTTCCGTCGTCGTCGAGGATGTTTACCCGCAGCAGGTGCCGGGGCGCCCCAGCGGTAAACGCCCGTCGGCCGTGGAGGAGGGCGTGATTGTCGGCAAGCACCACGTCGCCGTCCTTCCAGGCGTGCTCGTAGCGGGCGTTGGGCGCGGCCAGGAGTGCGGGGAGGGCGTCGCAGGCGGTGAGCGCCTGAACATGGACCGGGTTGAGGTCGTCGACGGGTTCGGCGTAGCGCAGCACCGTCTCGCCGGTGATCGGGTGGATGCTGACGACGTCGGTCTCGAAAGTTCCGCCGTAGTGCGCCTTGCGCTCGGTGGTGTAGCGGTAGCGGGCGGCGCGGAGGCTCGCGCGGGTGGCATCGTCGGCCTCCTCGAAGAGGCGCACGGTGTCGACAAAGACGGTCTCACCCCCAGACTCGGGAGGTGGGGCGCGGTGGCACTGGAATGCGAGGATGCCGGGGATCTCGCCCTTGAAGGCTCCGTCCCAGTGCAGCGGTACGTCGTGGGTGGTGTAGAGGTAGTTCTTGGCCTCGCGGTCAACCTTGATCTCGTGCACTGCGCCAAAGGGCCACGCCTGAAGCGGTCCCAGGCGTTTGACGGAGGCGGGCCAGTCGACAGGACCTTCCGGATGGAGACCCCGGAGGACGACTACGCGATGGGTAAACACCTGACCGCGCAGCTCATCGGGATCGAGGTCCGCAAAGCGGGTGCCCGGGGGGAACTCGCGGATGAGCGGGGTCACGGGAGCCGCTCGTAGTGGCTCCCGTCGACGAGCCGGGCGCCGAGCAGCTCGGCCTGGCTGCGCGTGACCAAGCGGGCGCCGTGCTCGTCGAGCAGCGCCACGCCGTGCCACGGGGTGAGCCAGACGTCGTCGACGGGCAAGAGGTGCACGCCGATCTTGTCGGAGACGTCGGGCTGGGGGTGGATGGAGAGCCGGATGGCGCCGGGGAACCATGTAGCGACCAGCTTGGACCACGCCTGGCTGCGGCGGACGACCTCGTAGGCGTCGTCGCGGGTACGCTTGCGGGCCTGGCTGCGCGTCCAGTCGGGGTGCAGGCCCAGGGCGTCTTCGAGCAGGAAGCGGTGGATGCCGTCGACCATGCGTGCGAGGGCGGGGGAGGTCTTGGCCCGCTCGCGGAAGACCTCGGCTGGCTCGCTCCAATCGGCGAGTAGGTGCGCGCGAGCCTCGGCGTCGCTCTGCTTGGGGTAGACGTCTCGCAGGTCGAAGGCGTCGAGTTCGGTGTGCTCGATACGCTTGTGCAGGGCCCGGCGGTAGGTCTCGACCTGGGCGTCAGCCACGCCCACCACGTCGGCGAAAACCAGCCCGTCAGAGCAGATGGTGAGGCGGGCGCCCGGCGGGTGGAGTTCGGCGAGGTCGTCCACGAGGGCCTGAAGGTGGTCGAGCGCGAGCTGCTCGGCCAAATCGGGCAGCGCGCCCAGGGTCTTGGTGGGACTCGGGGCCTTGGCGGGGAAAGCCGGGAGCACCAGATGCAGGGGTTCATCCGCGCGGATCGCGCCTTCGATGAGGGGCAAGTGCACGGCGAGGGCGGCCTCGGACGGAGCGGCGTCCACCCCATCGAGCACGCGTCGGGTGCGCAGCAGGCGGAGGGCGATGGCGCGGGCGCGGGCGCTGGGACCGGCAGCCTCGCTGCTTTGGAGCAGGTCCTGGAAGATGCTGTCAACCTGGGACATCGCGCCGTTCGCACCGGGGAGGAAGGCCAGCATTGGCGCGAGGCTGCCCAGGCTGGTCGCGGCGAGTGCTGCGGCGCGCCGGGTTGCCGAAGCGTGCTCGCTGCGGTCCTGGGTCCACACAAGGATGAGCGCCAGGTGAGCGCCGTAGAGCAGCCGGGAGAAACGCTCGGCGTCTGCCGGTGCATCGCTCGCGCCCAGTACTGCGGCGGCAAAGAGACCGGAGACACGGTTGCGGATGGCAGCCGTGTGCGGTCCCAGTACGCCCAAACGATGACTGGGATCGAGGGCCAGGGAAAACAGCGCCAGCAGCGTGTCGCGGTGGGGTTCGATGAGGTCGAGCTTGGCGTCCATCAGAAAGGCGAACCGTTCGGCCATGGTGCCGGCTGACAGGTCCACCACGCGTTCGGCCAGCTGCTCCGCGAGCTGGCGGTAGAGTGTGAGGACCAGCGCCTCCTTGCTAGGGAAGTAGCGGTAGGCGAGGCCCAGCGAAACCCCGGCCCGGGAGGCGATGCGCCGCATGGTGGCGGTCTGAAAACCCTCCTCTGCAAAGCACGCCAGGGCCGTCGTGAGCAGGTGGAGTTGTGTCGGAGTGAACATGTTCATTTTATAATCGGATCCAAGGCAAGCGCAAGGGCGAAGGATAATGCTCTCAAGAGTGCAAATCACGCCTCAGCGGCCCTGAATTCGCGAAATAGTGCCACACGCTCCGAACTCGAGGCGTGCAAAACCATTACGGAAATGTGCAAACCACAACCCTCGGCAAAGAATGTGACGCTGTTGCTGCCGAATCCAGTGTCAGGTCATTGCCACAGGTGGGATAAAAATAGAGGCAGGACATCCTGCCCGCCGGGGTTTAACAGTACTCGACAAACTGCGTGTTTCGTCTCCTCAACTTCCGGAGATGTACGCATCATTATTCCTCTTTTTCAGACGGCAGAACCACTTCCTCTGCCCAACATTATCTAGTCCACATACACGGGAGTCAATTGGGCGGTAAAGCCGCCGCTACGTACCAGGCGTGAATAGGGGTCTTCCAAGTCATCCGCCATCACAGTCGTATCGATATCAAATTCGACAATCAGAATGTGGTCACCCCGACCAATTTGAGCCAGTCGAGTGCAGCTGTTTTCAAGCCCGGTGCCCACACGACACTCTACCGGTCCCTCTGAACCGGTCACCGTGAGTCGTAGCATGACGTTGCGCAGGGTATCACCACTATGAATCGTGCCCATACTCAACAGGGTAGAAACATTGACGTAGTCCGTATTTACCAACTTGAATGGGATCTCAAAGGAAATAGGTCCATGGGTTTCGTATTCCGACAGGGCGCTCGCGCGGGGTAGACAACCAGACATGAAGTCGCTCTCGGTTGCTTCCGCCATGGATTCATGAAACTCGGTGAACGCATGGGTCACCTCAATGCCGGACTTCTTGGCAACGGAGACATAGTTTCCGAGCACAGACACCTGATTTTCGCTCTCGGCCGACCCGCACCATGCCTCCGAATATGCCGCGCTGGTCTCTGCTCTTAAGTTGGGTAGCGTAATGCCAATTGTTCCGCCTGTATTAGACATGCGATACCGAGACGAAATATCCCACTCGACTTCCGCCTCATCTCCATCCCCGCAATCTCCGCTGCAAACTGCAGCAATCGCTGCTCCGGACTCGGAACGAACCACATGGCTGCCCGCTACCGTGGCAATGGAATAGCTCGGGTACTCGAGCGCTACCCGATTCGTTTTTGTGAGAACCGGCGCATCTTTTGATGCGGCCGATGCTGTGGAACTTAAGACAAGTGCAACCATGATACTGAACATCAGACCCTCCCGGCGGATTCCGACCCGCAACATGAAGGTAGGTCCCCGAATGATGCATGAATGATGCATCTTTCATTTACCTGCCGAAGACTTTGGTCTTCCACCTTAAAAAGGTCGTCGGATTTCTTGAGATGTCAGTCGTTTTGACTCTCCACAGGGCTCCCCGCGCTGTACGGATCCGCAACGAAGCGATTTATTGTTCACTTGTTCAGCTGAACTCATGGAGATGCAACACAGACAAGAGAACTACATACGCCAAAGGAGGCGGTTTGAACTCGGACGCCACACATGTAGGTCATCTATTCCTGGAAAAGCATGAAGCCTCGAACATGGGTCACGGCGCCCGTACGCTGATGGCCTACTTAAAGGGCACGGAATGTCTCTTGCGAAGATGGGGTTGCAGGCCATCGCTCTGCTACGCGGGCCTGTTTTATTCGATTTAATGGAACCGAGAGTTTTAAAGGCGAGTGGATTCCACTCGATTTACGCCCGAAAGTGCGGGCAATCATTGGTGAAAAGGCGGAGCGTATGGCCTGGCTCTTCGGCGCCCTTGTAAAGGAGGGCTTCTACGGACTGCTCTCCACCTTCGGCCGACCAATATATGGGACGGCCAGGGTGGCAAAGATAAGACTGGCGCGCCACCATCCAGGATGCCCGTCCTAAACCCACTGGTTTACGCCGGGTGACTTGAGGGACCTTTGGAAGCGTTTTGAACCGATGGATTCGTGGCTACGGGCGATGGTTTTGCGGCTGTTCTACAGATTTTTATGGATCCTGAAAAATATATGACTATAGTCATTAATGAGCGCAGTCAATAATTGGAGGCTCCAATGACCACCGCACGAACAGCATTAGCCGAATTGATGGACGAGATGCCCAACGCGATACAAGGGGATAAAGAGCGCTGGCTGGATTGGGCGACCGCTTACGGAATGAGCGTTCCCATCCCCAATATCTTCGGCAGGTACACGGTATTGCCGTATCACGACCTGCACCATGTAGTGACTGGATACGGCACCGATCAGTTTGGAGAGTGTGAGATGGGTGCCTGGGGACTGGCTGCGGGGGGAGCGCCGCCCATTGGCCGTTTCTTCGATACGATGACCACCTGTTTGGGTCTGCTCTTTTGTCGCAAGAGAACCCTGGCTGCCTGGCGCGCCGGGCGTGGCTGCAGGCCCTTGTATGACATACCATTTCACCAGCTGTTGGACATGGAGATTGCCGAACTTCGGGAGTGGGTGCAAGAGGAGCGGGTCTAACAGACTCTATTTAATTACTGACTCGGGAACTGATTTTCCATCGCCTCTAGTTGTTGCATCAGGTCGTTCTGTGTCATTTCACCACGCTGTTGGCTTTGAATTAACCGGTCTAAATCAGCGATGCGTTCGCCTGTGCGCGCCCGAGAATCGCCTGCATTGTAGCGTTGTGCCAAGGCCTGACGCACCCGATCCGCACGGGCGTAAAAGTCCGCGTTGCCTCCATCGCCGGGTTGGAAACTCTGATCCAGTGGGGGGGCACCAGCGGGTCCGGTTTCATACAAGGCTCTTTGTGCCATATCCAGCGCCTGAAGCTCATGCCGTCGGCCCATTTGAACCTCTCCGCTCTGGCCTGATGCCGTTTGCCCACCAAAGGAACTCATGATGGAGTTGTCTTCGATGTAATGAAGCGCCTCTGGATCGGACCGTTGGTGGACTCTTCTGGTTATGTCTACATTCGGTCCGTAGGGTTGGCTGGTGCCGTCGTAGTTGTCGCTTAATCCCAGACTGTTGTGAAGTAGCTCATGGGCGAGTACATATTCTCGCTCGGTGGGTCTGCGCGTCTGACTCTCCGCAAACCAGTTTCCGGCGTCAAAACCCTCGGCTCCGCCCGGTTGGTGTGCATTGATGATATGGCAGGTGCCGGGGGTTTGTTGATTGAGGGCGGCCGCCGCGGTGGGATCAGCGATATACACGGGATTAAAGCGAATACGTCTCCTCTCTCCGTCGGCAGTTTGCACCTCTGCGGTGCGGGCGTTGATGAAGTCCATCCCTCGCTGTGCCTCATCGGCCAGACCTGCCATTTGTTCGGGAGAGGCGCCTCCAGTGGAGGTTTGGTGATAAGGAACCTCGGAACTACCTGGCTGAAGGTGGTAGGGGATGTCAATGATAATCTCGTCTCCTTCGATGCGCGCAAAGCTACTGATCTGTGCCTCGTAATGGCTCTGCTGCTCATGCGGTTGCCCATTGTATGTGCCCTGGTCAGTGAAACCATCTTCCATGACTCCGCGGATCTGACTCATGTCGCCCGCGTTCAGGCGCTCCATAAAGGCCTCGGCCTCTGCCGCGTGCCCGGATTGTCCGTCGCTGCCGCCACTGGCACCTTGTAAGCGCTCTATGGCCTCTCTCATTGGGCCTTGCGGGAAGTAACTAAGCGCCCGGTCCGGGTCGTTTCCGAGACCGGCCACGATGCGTTCGGCTTCCCGCTGCACTTGCTCTGGTGTGCCTGCGTGATTGCGCAGTGAATCCCGCACCCCTGGATTACGAAGGGCGAGTTCCACGTCCTCGGGATTTCCGGAGTTCAGCAAGTTTTGCAGTTGTGGCGGCAGATGGTCGTGCGGCTGGGTTGCTCCCAGACCCATACTTTGGCGACGCGCCTCCACTTGTGCGTTCACAATCGCAATCTCCTCGGGGATCCCGATAGCAAGCATCAATTCTTCTTCCGGGGTGAAGGAAAGCATCGGGGAGGATTCCGTGTTGGAATCGGATTGTAGTGCTCCACTTTGAAGAATGCTGGGATCGCTCATTGCGGAGAGTTCATCATGCATGCCAGGTGCAACCTGTGGCTCTGCACTCTCTGCGGGTGCGGCGGGTGCGGCGGGTGCAACTGGCTCTGTTGCGGGAATCGCCGGCGCTTCTTCAGGCCCTCGCATCCGTTGTTGATACTCTGCGATTTGTTCGGCACTAAGGCCCTCTGCGTCCAGTTCGGCTGCCGACCGTGTGCGGCCCTCTTCCGTATCCCGGCGTGCAAGGCGTGCGGCGGCCACATGGTAGTCGCGGGCGCCCTCTGCGGCGCCGCTCAGCGCGTCTCCGAGAGCACCGGAGACCAGCTGATCGGGGTTCACCCCGTCTTCGCCGGCCATAACGATGGTTTGTGCGGCGCCACCGACGGCGCTGGATGCCGCATTTCGCGCGGCTGCACCGGCCATGGTGCGACCGCCCACATTACCCAGGGCACGCCCGACGGTTTCGCTGGCTGCAGCATTGACTGCACCGCCCGCTCCGCCCGCTGCGCCAGATTCCAGCAGGTTGATGACATACTCGACGCCCCCTTCCCGCAAGGCGTCTTCATCCAGGATCGCGCCCGCGACGCCGCCTGCGGCACCTCTGGCGGCCTGTTGTGCCACCACCCGCAAAAATGCAGGTTGGCTCTCCAGCGCTTGCGCAATTCGCGGGTCGAGCACACCGGAACCCAAGCCGGCCGTGAGGGCTTGCAGCGCCACTTGAGCGGTGTCGAGAGTGAAGTCTTCTGTGCCGTAATCATTGCCCCCCACTGCGGCCCGGGCACCAATGCCTGCCGCCCCGCCAATGGCTGCAATCAGCCAGGGAGAGGCTGCGCCCTCTGACGCAATGGTTGCGATAGTCGCCGCAACAATCTCCGCCCCGGTGGCAGCACCTTCAGCCACGCTGTCGCGTTCGGAATCGTAGCGTCGATTTTCAGCTACGCCCCCCGTGAGTGCCAGGGAGAGATCCTCCTGGTTGGTGACGTTGCCCTCTTCGTCTACGCTGGCGTTCATTCGCTCCTGATTGCGATCCAAATCGGAGCCTGCCGTGGAATAGCCAATGAAGTCGGCGACATCCATTGCGCCTCTGGAAACTGAATTGTCGTCGCCTCTGCGGAAGTCGTATTCTTCTCGCTGCCGCTGGATGAGCCGGTCCTGGTCTTGGGTGTTTCCGTATCGAATGGCCATATCGATTTCGTGACGGTCACCTCCATCGTGCCCATATTCGGAACCCAGGGATTGATGTAGAGGGGTGCCTGTGAGCTGTTCATACTCTTGCGCGATTTCCCGGATTTCTTCAGGGCTGTGACGTTGAAGCACTTCAAGGGCGGCCGCTTCGTCGGTGCCCAGGCTGGATTCGAATGCGTATTGAAGCGCGAAGGCTGGGTCCATGCGGCCATTTTCCCGAAGTTGCTCGGCGCGTTGAAAATCGAGGTCATTCATCTCGTCTCGGGCATAGTCGCTGACTGTTTCGCCATACAACTCCTCAAAACGCGCTTCCATCGCTCCTTCATCGCCGTGGTTCTGTTCAATTAATTGAAACATCGTATCGTTATCGGTGCCTGTCCAGACTTCGCCGCTGGCCCTTAGCTGGGCGGCCTGGGAACCCACATCATCCCCTCTGGCGGTCAGGTTGACCGCCTGACTGTCGGCTCCTTCAAACTGGCCGCGAAGTTCATCCTCGAAGGTGGTCTCTGCGCCCTGGTTTGTCATTCTCTCGTTGAAGGCTGCAATAATTTCTGCCCGTCGCTCGCGATTGTCTTCACCGCCTACATCGGTGGATTCAAGGGCGGAGACTGCATCTTGCTGGTTGGCAAACCAGTTGGCCGGATTCAACGCGGAGCCAGAACTGCCCATCGCTTCATCCAGCCGGATCGCTGCAGCTTCTACCGTATTCCCCTCCATCAATGCATTGTAGACTTCCAGATCTTCGCCACCCAAGGCGCGCTGGATACGCATCCTGTCCTGGGGCGGCATGCGCTCCATTAGCTCCTCTCGCTGGGCGTCGTCCAAATCGCGCAAGGTTTGCTCAATTTGGGCTTCGTCGTCGTTCCAGATCGAAATGGAGTTGTTCAAGGTGGCGATAGCCGCCCCAACCGGGTCTTCCTCCCGACGGTCCAGGGCCTCTATTTCTGTGAGATCGTTGCCCTCTAGCTGATCGCGAATGGCTCCATCCAGGCTCCCATCTTCATAAAAGTCGGCGTAATACTCGCGCACCGCCGCTCGAACGGCCGGCGACGACGTTCTCCAGATGCTCAACACCTCGCCTTCATCGGTGAACCAACCAGTGAGCGCGGTGCGCATCCGCGCCCCTAAGGCCGCCACTTGATCCGGATCGACGGCTTCGTTTTCAGTAGTTTGTGATTCTACGGTTTCGCCCTGGCCAGGAGAGGCGGCATGCTGTGGGGTGGAGGGAGTGCGCCGGCGCTCATTTTGCAGGGGTGCCGCCCAAGGGGGGGCACCTCCTCCGCTGGCTCCCGATTGGCCCGCTTCGGCCGCTCGTAACATTGAAAATCCACCTCCGTCGTCATCACATATCAGGGGCGCTGCACACATCTGGCCTTGCGCAGCCGAATTGCCCTGTGCACTTGATTCAGAGGGACCCGAACGCGGACCGGCCGATCCGGTGGGTCCCGGACTTGATTGCATCTGGCGGTTTCGGCGAGTTCTGTTCATGGCCTACCGAGTGAATCGTTGGGTTGGGGACAGGAGTGAGGAGTACGCCAGATCCAGGATTGCTTTCATTTTATCACGAAATTAGGTCTTGGTCCACCGGATTGGCCGAGTGCGTCCAATACTAGATACTTTAGTGAGTTGGGTTCTCTATTCCTGATCAAACTCTGCAGAACGAACCCGCCACTTGGACATTCGAAAACGGCTTGAGTAAGATGGCTTTTATGCTCAACTTTCAACTTAACTCATGCCTTGGTGTTGCGGGGACGCAGTGGGGGATTGCACACCCCCACATCCGGCTGTTTCTGCTGGCGCTGGTCTCGGTTTGCCTTGGGTGCACCACTATCGATGAATCCGAGGTGTGTGTCGCGACTCCCGCTGTGGTGGTGGATTGGGGGGTGGCGGGCGCATCGGCAGTGGGATGGATGGAGGTTCAAAGCACCTCGAACGCGGGTGGTTCGGAACTGAATCGGCCGTTTGTTGTGTATTACCCGGGCGCGTCGTCGGGAGAAGAGGTGGAGCCGTCGTCGGGTGGGCCATACCCGGTGGTGTTTTTTGAGCACGCCGGCGGTGCGCACTATCTGGATTACAGCACGCTGTTTCATCACCTCGCCAGTCATGGCTTTGTGGTGGTTTCTATCGATCATAATGCCCTGGATGGCAGCACCGGATGGGGGAGTGAAGCCTTTTGGGATGGCCACGTCACCCTGTTCGTAGACACATTGGATGAAGTGTTTGAATGGAACACGATGCAGGGCCATCGGTTTCACGGGGTGATGGATTTCGACCGTTTGGGCCTGGCGGGTCACTCCCATGGAGCGG
>Ga0315322_10005101_pt1 | contig 10071 bp, 4 predicted proteins | sample M110021515metaG_FD_203461 | JGI IMG/M metagenome (GOLD analysis project Ga0315322, IMG submission 203461) | Ammonia-oxidizing marine archaeal communities from Monterey Bay, California, United States - M1 100m 21515 | ecosystem: Environmental > Aquatic > Marine > Intertidal zone | place: USA... | reverse complement strand
GGTTTCTCTTCTTGCAGGCTTACCACATGTTGGGCAATCGACATTACAGAAAGTAGAACTAGATTCCAAAGGATTGCCTTTACCATCGAACACAACATCTCGAGGTAATTCAACTGGAAGTTGCTCTACTGGAACAGGAACCGCTCCACATGCCTCACAATGAATGATTGGTATCGGAGTACCCCAGTATCTTTGGCGGCTAATTAACCACGGTCTAATCTTCCAATTAATGGTGCCATTACCCGTGCCCATCTTTTCCAAGGTATCACAAACAGCCGCTTTAGCTTCTGAGCCATATAGCCCATCAAAGCCGGTTATGCCAGAGTTAACCATCCACCCAAGGTCACATTCGGCTGCTTCAAGATCATCATCCGCACTACCTTGCTCAGTCATTACCAAAACACGTTTGATTGGAAGATCATACTTATTTGCAAATTCAAAATCACGTTCATCATGCCCAGGTACAGCCATTACCGCACCAGTTCCATATGAGGCTATTACGAAGTTACCAATCCAAATTGGAACGCTCTCTCCAGTTAAGGGATGAATAGCGAAGGAGCCAGTAGGCACCCCCTTTTTCTTACCCATATTTTTGATACGGTCAAATTCACTCATAGCCACGACTTCATCGTGAAGTAACTTCCAATCATGTTCGTATTCGGTACCCTCAACCAAGCTATGCGCCAATTCATGTTCTGGAGCAAGCGTAACGAAAGTTACGCCAAAAAGCGTGTCTGGCCTAGTTGTGAATACACTAAATTTTTCCTCCCGTCCCTTGACGGCAAATTCAATTTCCGCACCTTCAGAGCGACCTATCCAATCCTGTTGCAGCGCTTTGACGTTTTCAGGGAAATCGATAGTTTCTAATCCATCAAGTAATTCTTGAGCATATTTAGTAATATCAAGGAACCATTGGCTCATTTCTTTTTGGATGACAGGGCCATTACACCTCCAACATCGGCCAGCCTTTACTTGCTCGTTTGCAAGTACCGTATTGCAAGAATTACACCAATTCACAGGTGCAAATTTCCGATAAGCCAACCCATTTTCTATGAATTTCAAGAAAAACCATTGATTCCAGCGGTAATATTGCGGGTCATGACTTTTCACAAGTCTACGCCAATCATAAGAAAACCCCATCCGCTTGATTTGTTGAGTGATAGATGCCATATTTCTTTCAGTGATGTCATGGGGGTGGCCGCCTTCTGCAATCGCTGCATTCTCGGCAGGCATTCCAAAAGAATCGAACCCCATTGGATACAATACATCAAAGCCCATCAGGCGTTTATATCGGGCCACTGCGTCTCCTATCGAATAGTTTCTAACATGCCCCATATGCATCTTACCCGAAGGGTAAGGGTACATTTCAAGACAGTAAAAAGTAGGGTTCCCTTCTTGTAATTTAGCGTGGAAAATATTTGCATCATCCCAAGCCTTTTGCCAAGATTCTTCAGTTGATTGTGGAATATATTCCGACATTGAAGTCCCTCCTCGCCCCTACGGGGCGAACTGTCGAACAATACAATGGCCTTGAATCCATCTGCGAAATCACACTTCAGTAGTATCGAGAAGGAACACTGCCTCTCGAGTCAGACTGTATCTGTTTCGCACGCCCGTCTTGCGTTTCTCAACAAGTCCGAATTTTTGTAGAGTTCGAAGATGGTGGCTGACTAATTGCTGAGATCTATCCAAGCGATGTGCAAGTTCAGATTGAGTTGGATATTTCTTCATGTTACCATCATTGTCAAGCAGGCGCAAAATCTTGCCTTGCAGACTATTTGGGTCAGGAGATAGCGGAGGCAAAGGTAATTCGCCTTCGACGATTCCTGGATGAAGATTGGAAGTGAAAGGATAGAATCTAACAAGACGTCCATCAGGCCTTCTCCAAATTCCTCCATCCTCTTCTAGTACCTTTAGATGGTGTGTAATCTGGCCATTTGACATCTCAAGGGCGGCCATTAATGCACGGAAATGACAACCAGGGTTTGCAGTCAAATAACCCATTAAGCGCCCTCTTTGGTATCTGCCATCACTAGTTTCACTAGTGCGGCCTACAAGGCCAAGGAGCCACAACCCAGCACTGGTAGTGGGAATTCTCCAACTCTCATTAGTTGCAATCAATCCAACCAATAGAGAGATGAGGCCTCCACTTGCAACAACCACTCCCACAGTTACTACCACTGGACTGATTTCATTCTCTTGAGCCTCGATTGCAGGTGGTGCATTGGAATCTTGCTGAGTCTCTTCAGTGGTGAGTACAGTTTCTTGTTTATACACTTCTTCAACAACAATTGCAGTTGCTACGAAATCTGAACATTGTGGCGCCGCTTCAGATTCGTGAATTTGGTATTCGCCAGTGGCCCCAATTTCAGGAGACCACGAGACTAATCCTGGCGCGCCAACTAGGGTAAGTATCCCTTCTTCGGGAGAATTCAGTAACCAACATGTCCCTTCTTCTGTAGTGGTGGAACTCCATGTCCCTCCTACCATGCGGGATACAAGAACCCCATCATCGCCTTCGGAATCATCGTTGGAAATAACTTCATCATCAGCAACGATTGGCCAATCAAAAATCATTAAAGATTGTACTAAGGGGTCACTAATACTTACAAAGTAAAGGGAATATTCACCGTCTTCTAAATCTGCCATATCAAATTCTAATGCGTTTAAAGTAAGAGATGTAAAGCGCTTTGTAACGCCTTCATCATCATCGCATTGCGATAGTATCATTTCAATTTCCCCATCGGGGCCAACTAATTTAGTTTCCAATCCACAAGCAGACAGCCAAGTAATTTCATCTTCAACAGTACTAACGATCTGCGGATTTACAACAAGTATTTCATCACCCGAGAGCTCAGCAGTTACCTGCATCGTTTCGCTTTCACAATTAGAAGAACTTCCTCGGCTTAAACTGATGTAGGTCGTTTCGAACAAATCATGTTCAGGTATTTCCATTATCACCATCAAGTTACCAGGAGCCACTATGCAGCCATCAGGTCCAATAAATGCCCAACTTGGTTGCGAAAAACTTCTTTCTTCCCCTGGTGAAATCAGGTTTTGCACTTCAAGTTCAGTGCAATCTTTTTGTGTTCGGGAGTCCATAACAACTTCACCCGCCGAGTTCACAACCCAAATTTCGCCCCGGCAGGATGTAGTAAAATCAAGAGAGATGTCTTCTTCCCCTTGGTTTGAAAGACTGATATCTGATTCAAATATATCGGGCCCGCCGAATGATGAATCATCTTCCAATACAATACTGATGGTAAAATCTTCAAGATTACCAACACTTACAGATTGGTCTAAATCATCTACGGCATTTAGAATAATTTCCTTGTAGAGAACACCATCGCCCAAAGCCGCAGAAATCGTATTCTCTCCAGATTCTAACATTACCGAAAACTGCGCAATTGTGACGACCTCATTGGCCGATAGGCTATTTGGGCCACACGATTCAATTAATCGAGAATTAACTACTAATTGACAATCGCCAAAGTCTAGTGCCATTTCTTCATTCAAATTGTTATGAAGCCTAACAGTAATGATGCTAGGACTTGCTTCAGCATGTATTCCATCTCGTGCGGTCACTACAAGTTCCAAATCAAGACCTTCAGGCGCCACCACAGGCGTCTGAACGTGTACATTTACCATGGAAGACAATTCTTCTCCGGCAACGAAGTATTCGATTGTGTAATCTCCCGAGGGGACCAATTGCCCATTTGAATCTGTTAAATCCCAGTAAAGTGAATCTAGAGTTACTGTTGATGAAGCATCGAGATCTAGGCCTCGGCTTTGACCTAGACAACTTTCGGAGCCGTCAACGATAATCAAATCATTACTCCAAATCTTGAGTACTTCATTACAAGACGGGTCAACGTCGATACTTACCGAATCTCCACCATTTGCCAATGTTGCAGAGATTTCCACAATTTCTCCCGCGCCATACCATCCTTTCTCTGGAGCCTCTACGAGGCTCGCATCGAGGGTAACCTCTGAGGGGTTAGCAAACACGGACGGTGCTATCGCAACGAGCAGGCCGGCTAGTAACATTGCCAGCATACGCTCTCTGCCCATGGCAAACCATGGATGTCATCCCTTAGAAGTGATGCGGTTCATGGAATTGGTGAGCGAAGATGGCAGAATGCATACTAGAAACACCGAAAATGCTTGTTTTACAGGCTCAATTGGGCGATTGGGACAATCTTAACCACCTGCTAGTTTGCAAAGAAACCAGAAAAGCCGTCATTATCGACCCATTCTTTTCCCATTACTGGTTAGATGTTTGTTCAACCAATGGTTGGGAGTTGGAACAAGTGTGGCTAACTCATTCACATTGGGACCATTCTAAAGGCGTGGAAGGCCTAGAACACAAGCAGGTTTGGGTGCACCATGACGAGTCACTTAGGGGGTGGAGCGGGCCCTCCAATCACGAGTGGAGCAATGTTGCGAATTCATTTGTTAAACAGAAAATTGGAGTGTTAGAAATTGAAGCACATTGTACCCCGGGGCACACCCCTGGTCACATGACATTTATCGGCGAAGGAGTTGTTGTTAGTGGAGATTGTATGTTTTTAGGAAGATGTGGGCGCACTGATCTCTTTGGAGGCGATATCGAGGCACAGAGAAATTCATTGATTTATCTCAGAGATTATTTGACAACACTGCCCTCCGACTGGATAGTATTGCCGGGGCATCAATACAAACTGTTGAATGGCCAAAATCCTAGTTTCATTACTATTGAACAATTATTGTCAAATAATGAGGCATTAAATGCGCTGGATGATAGGGATAAATGGGACTCATTAGAATTCTTAGCATTCGACGATAGTTTAGCAGAAAGTGCACGTAGAGAAAGGGCTAGGGCACAGAAGTCCTAATCCAAATTATCAAGACTGAACATTGTAGGTACCGCTTCTTGCTGTTCCTGTTCCTGTTGAATCTGATGCTGCTGCCATTGAGGTACTGCAGCGGGTGGCGTCCATCCAAGTTCCATCGCTTTAGCAGTATCACCTTGGCTAACATAGTGGTCAATCCACTCTTGCTTTCGAGCTTCTTCCTCTTGGAACATTTCTGCGACTTTCATTTCTTCAGCACGGCTGTAGGCTGCCTTGCGCCTACCTGCTTGCTTTGCTATCATTGCTACAGAAATAACCGCCATCAAGAATATAGCCAATCCAATTAGCACCAATACATCTCCCTCAAGAGCGAATCCGGCATCGTCTGTGGCCTTGTAGTCCGTATCATATTCGTCAGGAATGCCATCATCGTCTGCATCATCAAAGGATGCGCAACTAACTTGGCTTTTTAGCCCCTGGCTGATTGAAGCATCATATGGGCAAGGGTCGGTTTGATCCGAAACTCCGTCCTTATCAGTATCAGTACAACCGAAATAATCGATATAAGATGTGCCAGATTTCAAATTACACTCGTCAGGTTGCCAAGACCCAAGTGCATGGTTATCTCCATATCCATCACCATCGGTATCTGCCCATTGAGTAGCACGAACTGGAAATGCGTCAGCAAGACGGCCAGTATTGTTGTCTCCAAACCCATCGCCATCGGTATCGGACCATTGGGTTGGGTCGTCAGGGAATGCATCACCCTCTTGATTTCTAACTGTAATCAAATTGCCAATGTCTGTATCATCAGCAATCGTGTAATTCTCCCAGAGGTAATTGTCACCCCAGCCATCTCCGTCAGTATCCTCCCATTGCATAGGGTCTTCAGGGAATACATCGTCTACATCAGCCCAAGAATCGCCGTCAGTATCTAAGCAACCTTGGCGTGAATTGTTGGTACTAGTGCCCCATTCCTCGGGACATTCATCGCCGTTTGGAACAGCTTCATTGTCACCCCATCCATCGCCATCATTATCGGTCTGCTGATAGAAATCATCAGGGAAAGCATCGAATGGGTCTACCACGCCATCGTTGTCAGAATCGGGGCAACCACGTGCTGCAGGAATGGTAGATTGACCGTATAATTCAGGGCATTGGTCTCCATTATTGCCATCGGAATTATCACCAAACCCATCATTATCAAAATCGCTCCACTGCGTAGGGTCGTTCGGAAAGCAATCACCAGCATCATTCAAACACCTGTCACCATAACCGTCACCATCGGTATCAGCCCACTGGCTAGAATCGTCAGGGAATGCGTCAGCGTTGTTACCAAGAGGATTATCGCCGTAGTTGTCACCATCTCGGTCTTCCCATTGTGTCCCATCGGTAGGGAATGGGTCGCCAGCGTTGGACCAACCATCACTGTCGGCGTCAGGGCATCCAACTCTGTCAATAGAGGATGTTCCGTATTCCCCTGGGCATTCGTCCGGGTCATTACCGCTGGTGTTGTCTCCAAACCCATCTCCGTCATAATCTCTCCATTGTGTAGGGTCGTCAGGGAATGAATCGGCATCACCATCTGGATGAGCTAACCAATCAGGAGTTGGATTCGACCATCCGTCGCCATCATTGTCTTGACAGCCCAGACGGTCTTCTGATGAATTACCCCATGTGTTGACACAACCATCTGAGCGAGGAGAATTAGGCTCATCACCAACCCAATCCCCATCGGTATCTAACCATTGATATCTATCAAGTGGGAATTGGTCGACTTGTGTTGCTTGAGAATCAAACCATCCTGGCCAACTCTCGTCCAGGTCTGGTGTCGCAGGGTCGTCAGCCGGCCGAATTGCCGTCCAAGATGCATCATGGTAATTGTCTCCATATCCATCACCGTCAGTATCATTCCACTGAGATGGATTCATTGGGAATGCATCGCCTTCTTGGTTGATGTGCCATTCAGTAAATGGTTCAAGATCGTGGAGGTAATTGTCTCCATATCCATCTCCATCAGAATCAGCCCATTGGGTAACATCATTTGGAAACACATCTCCGACATCAGAATATCCATCATTATCCCCATCAGGGCAACCGAAACGGTCTTGCCAACTAGTTCCAGGGGTGCTGGGGCAATCATCACCTTGGTTCGCAGGGAGTGGATTATCTCCAAATCCATCATTATCTGTATCATTCCATTGACTACCATCTTCAGGGAATGCGTCATCTTGATTCAAGACACCGTCGTTATCAATATCGGGATTAACTGTCCAATGGTAGATTCCCTCATCGTGTCTTCCATGAGCCGAGATGATGTACATCCCGTTAGGGTGCCAATCTAATCCATATATTGACCCACAATCATTTCCTCCGCCACTTGAAGTACAACCGCCAGGGCGTGGTGCTGCTAATGTATCAACGATTGTTGCAGTAGCGTAATGGGTGTTGAAAACCCGAATACTTGCTCCATCTGATTGATAATAAGTATGGCCTGCTGCAACTTGGGTGGAATCTGGAGAAAATTCAATATCATTACAGGAAGTTGAAGAAGAATATACCCATCTTTCGGCCATTGAATGGTAATCAAGCATTCTGATTCGAGCCCCAGAACTTTCCCAAGCTTCACATACGGCAATAGAATTCCCATCTGGAGACCAAGCAATAGAATTAATAGAACCTCTATTGGTATTACGAGTTGCATTTTGGGTCCAAGTTGAAGTTTCATAAACCCATACATCTTCATCGCCACCAATTACAATCCTGCTACCATCGGGGCTCCAATCAACTGATTCAAACCGGTCTTCTCCTCCTGGTGTGAATGATGTTAATTCGGTACCATTTGAAGAATGATATATCTGTACTTCACCATTTGTGCCACTATTTCCAGAACGTCCAATCACTACTGCAATCATTGAACCATCTGGGCTATAATCAAGTTCCTTTGCTTGATCGCCGCTTCCAACATCAACACTGACTGTGAATAATTCAGTAACATTGCTTGAGTAATATACCCTTAACTGGTCATTGCCATCGACTGCTCCAACAAACATTCCGTCGGGAGACCAAGCGATATCCGAAAGTCCAGATATCCCCACTGAACCGAGATTTTGTTGACTAGCAGTATCCCAGATTCTCATGTAATCTCCGTCAGAAGTCAAGTAGTAATTTCCATCATCACTGAATATGGAGACATAATAGTCATCATTGCTTGCTTGACGTGAATCTTGCGCAAATCCCCCGTTCTGAATCGTCCAAGGATCGTTCCTGTCACTAGTGCCATCCCCGTCCCTATCAGGACATCCGGTTCTGTCAACAGTACTGTTTCCTGCTGCTACTGGGCAGTCATCGACCGAATCATCGACGCCATCACCATCAGCGTCAGCACCAGACACTAATGACAAACCACTCATGGAAACCATCAGGAATATCAAGAGTAGGGCGCGCTGGGCCATGCTTGCCGGTATGGTATCTAACAAAAGGCTTTACGGTACAATTGTTCACACAATAACCAGTACAAAATAGGGGAATTATTGAATGGCAGGCCGTTCAGGCAAGCATGTGTCAGGCGATATTCCGAGAGTGAACATCGCGGTAAAGGATCGTATTTTACTTCATCTTCTAGAAGAAGACGAACAGGCCGACCGCTTCGTTGTTTCAACCGCAGTAACTCGGCCAGGAATTGCCGAAGCATGTGCCCAACATCCACCAAATGTAAGCAGAGGCATGCGAAGTTTACTTCGCAATAAGTTGGTGAGTGAACATTCACGTTCAATAAGGGGCGATGACCGCCGCCAAAAAACTTGGCAATTAACCGATGCGGGGCGGGTTCAAGCGAATAAGAGGCTGGAAGAGTTATCTTCAACTAAGGTGCTAATTAGAGATAATGAGGGCACACTATTGGAAGTTGAAGCAGGCCTAGCATCACAGAGATTACAAGCCCATTTACCAGTTTTACATATTCTCCTCCATGCTCAACACGAAGGGGTTCTAACCTTTGGCGACATCCGTTTTGGATTGGTCACCAAAGAATCTGAAGATACAGAACTTCCACCACCTGGTCGACTAAAACTCCTCGCTGGGGCTCACGCCACATACCACACCTCTCCACCTCAAACAAGGCCAGTTCATGGACGAATAGATACACGCAATCAAATGGATACATGGTTCAAGAAAGGGTCGCCATGTATTGTTATTCATGGGATTGCAGGTATTGGTAAATCAACCCTCGTCGCTAACTGGTTAGCGGCTAATATGGCTGAAGTACCACACTTCTCAGTATGTTGGTACCCTTGCCAACCGTGGGATAAAGCGGTTGGGCTAGCAGTATCTTTACTCCACCGATTTGGAGTTGATGACAAGCATGATCCATATCAGTTAATGGAGACACTTCCCTTAACCCCTGGTGCTGAATTTGACGTAGACGCCTGGCGACGAAGATTACTGGCATATCTTACAGACGCCCAAGCCATTCGCGAACGATTTACCGGAGAAGCAGGTGGCCCCCCTCCGTATTGGCTAATTGTCTTAGATGATGTTCATCATGTATTGGAAGAAGCAAGAGATTTGCTAGGGGCTTTACTTGATATTTCCAAAAAAGCCCCCCTTAGATTAATCTTCATCTCTAGAACAACCCTCAATGTATACGACCGCCGCGACGTCCATACTAGGGAATTAGTTGAAGAATTACCCCTTCAAGGATTAACGGTTGACGAGATTTCATCATGGGTTGAGGATATGGAAGGAACACCACCATCTGCAGAAGAAGTACATCGAATGACTGGCGGCCATCCATTAGCTTTGGAATTATTAGAGATTTATGGCCAAGCAACCCATGGGGATTGGTTGAAATTCCTAGATGAAGAGATTATCACACAAATGCCGGTCGAAGAACACGAACTCCTTGCAACTCTTGCAGTATCCGATTCCCCAATGCCTTGGTCTAAACTTGCGTCTGCTGTCAACTGGGAAGGAAACCCTCCAGAACGTCTGCTTGCGTATGGTCTACTCTTGGAATTGGACGAGGGAATGTGGTTGCACGAAGCCCTTAGAGAAAGATTTCTCAGAGAGGTTGGAAGTGCTTCTCAAAGAAGAAAAGAAAGTCTGAATTGATTAAAAATCATCAGCAGACATATACTTGTTTAGCCAATTAATTAACGTAGGCTTTGGCACCATACCTGCTTGATTAGCCACCATATTTCCATTATGGAAAAGGAATAATGCTGGGATTCCACGAACA
>Ga0315322_10005091_pt1 | contig 10077 bp, 3 predicted proteins | sample M110021515metaG_FD_203461 | JGI IMG/M metagenome (GOLD analysis project Ga0315322, IMG submission 203461) | Ammonia-oxidizing marine archaeal communities from Monterey Bay, California, United States - M1 100m 21515 | ecosystem: Environmental > Aquatic > Marine > Intertidal zone | place: USA... | reverse complement strand
TATTGAATCACCATTTCAGGTGGCAACATATTCTTCCGACGGACTCCGTCAAACGGCCACATCGGTGGACGACGACAGGCATGAACTTGCCTTTGAGCAATATGCATCTCGGTCATTTCTCAACTTACAGATTCGAAATACGGGAAGGAAGTCGTTGCAAAGGATTTCCGTCCGTGAGTATTCATTGCTCAATGTCGGAACAATTCCGCAGGAACTCGATGTACTGCTGGAGTTGACATCACAGGCTCAAGGTGCGTTCGAATCGATCTGGCTGGTTCCATCCGAATGGGAAGTGACTGCCGTGGTCTCGGTGACTCCGACAGGCACAGCGGTGTCCTCGTCTGAGGATGTATCCTGGAACATCAAACGACAGTCTGAGAACTTCCAGCGACTCACCATTGATCTTGCCGACGGGTTACCGGTCAGAGAACTATTGAGACTGCGGGTTATCGGGCAGCGCGCAGATCAAAGCCGTCAGTCTGAATTTCATGTGCCAGTGATCCTGCCGGAAGCAACGAGATCAGCAGCCATCGCATTCGGTGTGGTGGGCTGTGATGACCCGGAAGACGTGCAACTTACATCAGACGACTACCGACGGTATGCGGAACCGGAAATGTTTACAGAGTCAGACTGGTCAGACCTGATTGCTGTGTTCGGAGAAGTGCCACAGGCTGTTTGGACTGCCGACAATTGGATGTCGAGGGGGCAAATAGAAAAAGCGATGTTGCATTTCCCCGGTGACATGTTTGCCCCGGTCGGTTCATCGCCGGTTCAATCGGACACGACAATCCCGAGAATTAATCAGCCATACGACAATAACGATATGGATAAATTTAACGGATCGCTGTCGGAACTCCCTCACGAAGCTGAAGAAAACGACCGAGCGTCAGAAACGCAACATCAGGTAGGGTTGACGACTCAACGCGTAATCGTAAGCGCCGAGTTCGATTCACAGTTGTCGCCCGGTTCGGGCAGTCGCGATTTGCATCGGTTTACCTGGAGATTTCACTATTCATCAGAAGCGTCGCCATTCCGATTTCGATTGCCTGTGAATTCCGAACCACTTGCGGTTATGTGGAGAGGGCAAAAGATTGCACCGGTTCGCGACGGAAGCGATTGGATTATTCCACTCACGGTTGTCAGTGCAAGCGATGAATTGTCGATTGAATACACGTTGCCATCACAGGCTGTCTATCTGCGAGAAACATATCGCTGCCGCATTCCTGTTGCGGAGGCCACAGTCGTTCAGTTTAACTGGAATATTCGGATTCGCGATCAGTTCTCAGTCGTGTCATTTGCTTCGGGATTGACTCCGGACGATGAACCTCACCGTGGAAACTGGTTGAGCTGGTGTTTCGGTCCGCTCGCCCGAAGTGCTTCTTCGAAGGTCTTTAACCCAGTTGGTCTTGGGTCATGGGTGCGGTTTTTGAAGGGACGTGGCACTCAGATTGCGGCTCCAACCGCATCAAGATCAACTGATTGGAAGACGTTTTCGGCTTCTTCTACCGGCATCCCCGATTCACTGGCTGTTCATGTTTGTGATCATTCCAGACTGTACGCTCTTGCATGGTTTGTCTTGACGCTAAGTTTGCTGGTTGGTGTGCTGTTGCGTACAGTCGCCGTACCACTTCGCAGTCGGTTCACCTTGGTTTGGCTAAGTGGGTGCGTTGCTTCGGTTGCGCTCGTGCCAGACGCCTACGCTGAACTGGTCGGAGGGTGCGCGCTGGGTAGCATCCTGGCGACGCTTCTTCCAAGAAGCTTCGTACGACCAGTGAAACTTAGCAAATCAGACGCCGCTCAAGTCAGCATAGCATCGACGATAACGCGGCGTTTTGTGTCTGGTTCGGTCATTCTAGCGGTATCAGCACTGGCTGGTTCGGCGATCGCACAGCAGCGTACTGCAGAGCAGCGCCGCTTTGAAATTGATGTTCTGGTCCCGTATGCCGAAACCCCATTTTACAGCAATCATGTGCCGTCCTACGTTTACATTCGAAGTCGCGATCTTCAGATACTGTCGGACACTGAGGTGATTGATGAAGATAAAACGCCCGACTATCTTCTGACCGAAAGTGACTGGACGATCCGGGTTACTGAATCTGGCCGCGCCGAGATCGTAGCGATGATCATCGTTGCGTCGCACCGTGATGACGGCAGCGAAATTGAGATTCCGATTCCTGCGAGGTTCCTTGCTGGACAGACTGAGTGTTCGGTAAACGGCAGGCGTGTTGGAGTGCTGCCAAACGCTGATGGTTCACGCCTCCGCGTTCCGCTGCCTGATGTGTTGCATGAGGCAATTTCGGTTGGACCGGGCGAAACACCAGTACCACCTCCAATCGCTGAGTCGGTCAATCAGTGGCGTGAATACAAGATTGAACTGGGGTTACGCCCGTTGACGCAACGCTCACAGAACGTCGCGCGAATCTCGCTCCCGATTCCCGCGATCTCGAATTCACGTGTGTCACTATCATTTGATCAGAGGCCGCAAATTTGTTTCTCCAGCCGATCGCAGACCTCAAGAGAACTGACCACAAATGGAACAGCAGACTTTATCCTTGGCCCGACGAACGATTTGACGATCAGTTGGAGCCAGACGATCGCCAAACTCACGCTCGGCCGAACGCCAGCCGAACAGCCGGCTGTTGAAATCAGGTCGTCGGTTGATGTTCATCCCAACTGGATGGAACACCTAACTCATGCGAGGTACATCGTTGACGGTCAGAACGTGCGATACATTGAGTGGGCGTTGCCTGAATTGTGCCAGGTTGACCTTACTCAATTTCGTATACGGAACCTGGTTGACAAGTCATTGCGCCGTGAAGCGGGAAAGATGCTCTTAACATGTGAGTTTGATCCGCCGGTCAATCAATCATTCGATTTCGAATTTCGATGGCGGCAGATGCAGCATGAATCGAGGAACGATTCAGCAGTTGTCTGGGCTATTCCGGTTGTTCCAGATCAGATCGATGTTCCACTGACCGTTACTTCCCACGTTGCCGGGCTTACGCCGGAGGCCGGCTTCCAGTTTTCTCCGCAGGTGCAGAATCCAGCATCAACTTCTTACATCGCTGGTAGCGATTTCATCAAGATGTGGCCGGAGAATGAACGTCCACGCGTTCCGTTAGTTGCACTACGAGTTTTGGAACAACCAGTAGTAAATGCTGCCCTTATTCCGGCGAAGTCGCAACGGACAACACGCGTCATCCAGGTTGCCAGAATTCGTCCATCGGGAATTCATTGGACGGTTTCGGCGGAAGTTGATACGGCAGTTGTCCCTGCATTCGCTCATGAATTTCTTCTTAATCAGTCATTCCGCGTTGACTCAGTAAACGTTTTCGAAGACGACGTTGACCGATTGAGCCATTGGGACCATGTAAACGGTAAGCTGACTTTACATCTTCAAGATCGGCGGTCTGGCGTTCAAAATATCACGATCACCGGCCAGCAGGCAATTGCTACAGGTAGTGATGCCGTAAAGTTGCCGCTCCTTAAGACCGTGGCCGGTGAGAACGCAGAATCAACTCTTTTGATCTACCGATCGAATGAACTTCAGGTTTCGATTGAAGGCCCCGATCCTCTTACCGATGATCAAGCAGTCGCAACAACGAACCGGACTCCAGAGGAGTTCGTTGGACGTTTTCGGATCCTTCCTGAACAGGAAGCAGAAGTCAGAATTGAGCAGATTGCAAACACTCCAATCGCGTGGATTGTCGCTGACGTTACGTCGGACGCCGTTGGAGAGTGTTTCGTTTCTGCAACGATCCATCTTCATAAGATGTCGAAGAGAAATCTGAAGGTCGAATTACCAGAATGGGCTGCGGCGGGGGAGCTCGCAGTGATGCCAGGCAGGAATGGCCCCAGTGTGACCCAGAATATTTCAATCGATCAGCGGTCGATCGACGTGCAGCTTCCACGACCGGTTCCGCGGCACGTTGAAATTGTATTGACGGCAAGGTTTCTACCACGGATAGGTCAATCGATTCGTCTATTACCGCCGACCATCGAAGACATTAAGCAGCAGTACGCAGTGTTAACTCTTTCACAAGGAATGGATGAGTGGGAACTCCTTCCTCGCGATACTCCAAGTGAGCTCCATTTGAAAACATTGCGAGAGTTTGCGCCAGGACTTGCAGACAGCAGTCAAGATCTTGTCGTTTGGCAGGACTCAACGAAAGTCAGTCCAACAGCGTCTTCATTGGTTCTGGACGGTCTACCGACCCTTGTAGTTCATTCAATTCGTCCAGGCGTTCGGCAAAGCGGCGTAGCGGAAACGAACATCCTGCTTCAGACAGATCGCCGTCACGCGAGATTGCAATGGCCTGCGAGTCTTAGATTGATATCTGCCCGAATTGACGGAGAAGTCGAAGATGTCTCGCCCTCTGTTGATGGCACATTACAGTTGCCATTTACCCAGAGCGGGCCAGTACATGCCGTTGAGTTACTATGGAATATGGAGCAGGACTCGCAAGCAATGAAAATCCAACGGCGAACAATGCCGATACCTCGACTGATTGATGCGGGAGGTGTCCGTTCCTTTGTTATCGCAATGCCTACACGCCGAATTCGACTGATTTCAACAAGCAAATCGCAAGCATGGACCAGTGGCGAAGCCGTGAGAATTTCCAACCAGTGGCTTGGAGCGGTGAATCGAAGTTCGCACTCTTCGGCAAGTTTCGGAGTCGCGCAACAGATCGTTGAATTACTTGTGTTTACTGATGTTGACGCAAACCAGCAACGCGGAAGTCGGACAATTTCTGATGCAGCCGCAAATCTTCTCCTCGCAGATCAATCTGGAAGGAAAACCGCAGACAGTAGCGACATGATCGTCGAACAGATCGGCGAAGCCCAAGTGGAATTCTGGGTTGTTGATACCCAGGTGGACCGAATCCTGAGCAGTATACTCATTGCGATCATCGCCATCCCCGCCTTCATCGTTCTTCTCAAACTTGAGATTGGCGACAGGATTGCACAACGTCCCGAATGGTGCTGGCTTACACTTGGACTGATCTGGTGGCTGTGCCTGAAAGGGAGTGGTGCCGGATTCATACTGGGGACTGTGTCCGTATTATGGATCGCGGTTGCCCATTTCGTCCGCCGCCGTTCTGAACTCGTTGTGTTGAGCAGCCAGTGAAATAGACGTTGGCACTTCAACACGGGCGTCAATCAAGCGAGTTCCGGTATGTGTTCGCCATAAGAGATGTGGATCGGCCGTCCGGCCTGGTCGTTGAATGTCTGGCGGTAGTCGATTCCCAGGTGGTGCAGGATCATTGACCGGAAGTTCTGCGGAGTCAGTTCGCGTTTGATGGGGTGCTCGCCTTTGGAGTTGGTCGCACCGATGACCTGGCCCGTTCGTGTACCGCCACCGGAGACCAGGATTGACATTGCGTGTGGCCAATGATCGCGGCCCCAGTTGATCTTGCCGTCTCGATTTCCTGGACGTTCGTTACCACGGGGGGTACGGCCGAATTCGCCCGTCACGATGACCATGACGTCTTCATCGAGCCCCCTTTCGTAGATGTCTTCAATAAGAGCCGTCACTCCCTGGTCGACGCCGGGCAGGCGTTCGCGCATCGCGGTGGGCAGGTCACCGTTGACTGCGTGGTCGTCCCAGTTATAGACCTCTTTTCCGCCGGGAATGCTGACTGTGACAAGGTTTACTCCGGCTTCAACGAGTCGTCGAGCGAGCAACGCCTGTTGAGCCCAGCCTTCGCCGTAACGCTCGCGAATTTTTTCGTCTTCCTGGGAAAGGTCGAAGGCGATACGGGCTCGGTCGGTGGTCAGTATTTCGAACGCCTGCTGATTAAAGCCGTCGAGAGATACCATGACGCCGCTGTCCAGGTCTCCCCGAAGACGATCGACGCTTGTTAGCAGTTCTTTGCGATTACTCAGTCTTTGGCCGTCGATCGTGGCCTTTGCGTTCTTTAGCCCCTTTTCGCTGACGGTCGGCGGGCGGAAGACATCACTCCAGTAGCCCGTCGCGGTTGTGGGCACGTAGCTGTAATGCGTTGCTCCCATTCCACAGGCGACAGGCATGCCACCGTGGCACTGGCCGAAGACTCGACTGACGACGGCTCCAAGTTCCGGATGGACGGATTCGTGTTTGGACTCGTCCCAGTCGGGGTAGCCGCTCATCATTACCGGGATGCCGTCATTGTGGCCGGCGTAGTTGTGTGAGCACGATCGGATGAGCGAAAACCTGTCGGCAATCTTTGCGTGCATCGGCAGCAGTTCGCAGATATCCATTCCTGACACGTTCGTGTTGATTGGCGAAAACGGGCCGCGGATTTCTCGCGTCGCATTCGGCTTTAAATCGTACGTTTCAAGATGGCTTGGACCACCGTTCTGCCAGAGCAGAATTACAGATTTTGGAGACGGAGACCTCCGATATTCTGAAGCGGGGGATGCCTGAGACTGCAGACGCAGATAATCCGCCAGAGTTAACCCTCCGATACCCAGAAAGCCGGCCCGCATGAAGTGGCGCCGTGAGATTCCATCGCACAGTTGATGACGGTTGGTCAGGACTTCGAGCATGTTATCTATCCATGATCAGACAAAATTCGCCACAAAGAACACAGCCGCCACAGAGAGTACAGCGGTCACTTGGTTGCTCGTGTCAGGCGTTTGCTGTGACCTGATTCTGTCTTAATTTCATTTCGAATTAATCGCGATTAGCTTAGCTCGGCAATCGGCTTACCAAATGGAAGGATGGGCATCGGACGACCAGCTGCGTCGATGAATTCCGCTCGGTAATCGATTCCCAGATGTTGATACATCGTTGCCAGCAGATCGTTCGGATCCAGCTTGTTGTCTTTGGCGTACGCGCCGTTCGAAGTCGTCGAGCCGATCACCTGCCCCATTCGCATGCCGCCACCGGAAACGAGGATTGACATCGAACCGGGCCAATGATCGCGACCTGGCTGAATGACTCCGGAACGTGTCCCTTTTTGAGGGTTGATTCGAGGCGTACGACCGAACTCGCCGGTGACTACCAGCATGACTTTTTTGTCGAGACCTCGTTGATAGAGATCTTCAACCAGTGCGGCTATGGCGCGGTCGAAGATTGGCAGTCGGGCTCTAGTGTCGTCAAAGAGGTGTCCGTTGACCGCGTGGATGTCCCAATTGCCGATTGCGTTTGGAACTCCTGGATTCTGCATTTGCATCGTAACGAACGTGACTCCTGCCTCAACGAGCCGACGAGCCAGCAACGCTCGCTGTCCCCATTTGTGCCGTCCGTATTTCTCTCGAGTCTCTGGATCTTCGCTTGAGATATCGAAGGCCTGCTTCGCACGGTCGCTGGTGAGCAGGCTGATTGCTCTGCCATTGAATTCGTCGATCGATGCCAACGAGCCAGAGCGGTCGATATCACGCTGCATATCGTCGAAAGATTTAAGCAGGGCGACGCGATCATCCAGTCGGTCTTTCAGGCTGCCAGACATGGCCAGGTTCGGTACCGAAAAGTTGTCTTCGTTGGGGTCTCGCGCGACGACGAAAGGCAACTCGGATTCACCCAAGTAAGAACTGCCTCCGCCGTAGACTCGATTGGCACTGCCAACGTAGTTGGGCACTCCGATATCGTGCGACTTTTTTATACGGCTGACCACAGTGCCGATCGTTGGAAACTGCGCGATCGGATCGAGTGGACGTAGCGGGTCGCGGCCGGAAAGGAACCGTCCAGCGCCACCAGCGTGATTGGCGAAGCCGTGAGAGATCGAGCGGATGATTGTGAACTTGTCGGCAACCTTCGAGTGCATCGGCAGCAGTTCGCAGACATCCATTCCAGCCACATTCGAGTTGATCGGATTCATTTCGCCGCGGTAATCCAGTGGAGCGTCGGGCTTTAAATCGTAGGTCTCCATATGGCTGGGGCCGCCCTGCAGCCAGATCAGTATTATCGACGTGTCCTGTCCTGTTTCGTTCTTTGCTGCTGTGCGCAAACGAAGAAGGTCGCTGAGACCAAGTCCACCGAGTGCCAGAAAGCCGGCCTGCAGAAAGCTACGGCGCGATTGCGGGTCTGGGCCGTGCGTTGTTTGACGTGGCATGAAAATAATCCTGCACGCGGCGGGAAGGTATGGAAGGTTGTAGGATCGGTGGGGATTTTCCTGACGGAAATACTGGACGTCTATTGTCGCAAAGTAGTGTCGTCAGATTCAACATCGGCAGGCTGGTTGGAGTGCACTCACATAATCTTGACGTCGTAGCCGCACATTTGTGATCGCTTGAATCGTTAAGTCGTGCTAATCTGGTCAGACGGCAGGACGAGGTGAATAGCAATTCTGGACGAATAACAGCAGTAGGGTTTTGGTCGATGTTTCGAGTGGCGGGTGGCACAACTTCAGGCGGTGCGGATTTAACGAGACGTAGCTTCGTAGAAGCAGGCGTGCTTGGCGTTGGTGGGATCTCGCTGGCACAGATGATGTCGCTGCGTGCAGAGTCCGCGACATCGACGACCGGAACGTCTGACACGAGCGTGATCCTGGTCTGGATGAGCGGCGGACCGGGTCATCATGAAACGTGGGATCCAAAGCCGGATGCGGTCAGTCAGTACCGCGGACCTTTCGGAGCGATCTCGACCAACGTCAGCGGAATTCAGTTCAGCGAAATGCTGCCCGAACAGGCGAAGATCGCTGATCGCATTTCGGTTTTAAGAACTATTCGGCATCGGTCTGGTGATCACACCAAGGGTAATCACTGGATGTTGACAGGCTTCGAAGGCCCAGACTTCAACAAGCCGGACAATAAAATTCAGCGGCGTCCATCGATGGGGGCGGTCGCGTCAGCGTTGTGCGGGACGCGGCGATCTGGCATGCCGGCGTACTCCGCCGTTCCACACTTGAAGGGCGGTACTGATAACCTCTTTCACTACGCGGCGTACCTCGGCGGTGCACACAACCCGCTGGTAACGAACTCCGACCCGAACGGGAAATTGTTCGGCGTTGCGGATCTTTCGCTTCGGTCCGGCCTGACGTTCGATCGGTTGAACGATCGCCGTTCGCTCTTGAAAATGATCGATCAGTATCGTCGACGAGCTGACGGCGGCATGGTCGACATGAGCGATCAGCAACAGTCAGCGTTCAGCCTGTTGACCGGCTCGGTTGTTCGAGAAGCCTACGACATGACACAGGAGCCGGACGCGATTCGCGACGACTATGGCAGACATACTTTCGGCCAGAGCGCATTGCTGGCACGTCGTCTTGTCGAACGCGGCGTTACGTTTGTGACGGTTAACACTCAGCCGTGGGATCATCACGGAACTGCAAATCGCTTGCCCACTGAAAAGGGCGCAAAGCAACTGATCCCGCCTGTCGATCGAGCAATCGCAGCGCTGATCCGCGACCTTGTTGAACGAGGTATGTTTGAAAAGACGCTCATTGTCGCAATGGGTGAATTCGGACGCACGCCAAAGATGAACGATGCTGCCGGCCGCGATCACTGGGGACACACATTCAGTGTTATGATGAGCGGGGGCTCTTTCCGCATGGGTCAGGCGATTGGCGTCTCAGATGATCGAGGAGCCTACGTCGCCGAACGACCACTCAGCCCTGAAGATGTCACCGCGACGGTGTATCACCACCTTGGCCTCGACGCTCGCAACACGGCGATCCCAGACCGCACCGGTCGCCCACGATATCTCGTCGAACATGGTGAGCCGATTCGCGAATTATTGTAGTCGAAATTGCAGGCTCAAATTCAGTCTTTCGACATCGTTACGGTGCAGAACCCCACCTTTCCGTGTCCACCCCCAGCGAGTGAAATTCTGAGTTGTGATTTGAACTCGACCGTTGTCTTCCTGTGCTGATGATCGCTTCGTTGTGCTCGCCTGTAACTGGCCAGGTTTCAAAAGATTCATCTTGAAATCACCGCCGCAATCGGGCGTTGTTTGCTCAGCGAGTATTTGCGGCGTGTCACGCAGTCGGTGGGAGAATTTCCGCGTAGGGGGCCCGATTTGTCGAAGCCATAGAATGGCAAGCCTCTGACTGTCACTACCTTGGAGAATCATCGCGACAAACTGCCAGTCTGGCGGTTGCCGATTCTGACGCTCGCGTAAAACTTACGGCGATTCGAATTTGCGAACCGTCGCTG
>Ga0315322_10005090_pt1 | contig 10078 bp, 5 predicted proteins | sample M110021515metaG_FD_203461 | JGI IMG/M metagenome (GOLD analysis project Ga0315322, IMG submission 203461) | Ammonia-oxidizing marine archaeal communities from Monterey Bay, California, United States - M1 100m 21515 | ecosystem: Environmental > Aquatic > Marine > Intertidal zone | place: USA... | reverse complement strand
CTTCAAGAATTTCACGACGCAGAATGGATATTGAACGGGGGGCGGATATCCCGATCTTAACTGAATCTCCCTCTATCTTGGTTACGGAGATTTCAATCTCGTCCCCTATCGTGATACCTTGGTCGACTTTTCTTGATAATATCAGCATGGGTCTCTAGGGCGTGACTTAGAGACCTTCACTTCCGACATCGAGAAGATGGCGGGCTGAAAATTCCTCGTGATTGTTAATAATACACTGCTTGGCTACCAAGCTCGAACGGTTCACAATGATCGGTCCGACAAGGTTGAGGAAAATTTTTCCTGATTGATCAGCGGGTAAGGTCACGATATTGACAATCATCGTATCCTCTGGACCAGTGATGCCTAGTATCTCCACATCACCATCGGCAATTTCGACAGAGTAGTTCGGTATAATGCCACCGGGTTCCAAAACGATGAAAGCCAACCCGTCCTTGACTTCCTCGCGCAACCACATGAAGGGAAGTTCATCTTGGTCATAAACAAGGTCCATCGAGCGAATTTCAGGAAATCCGAAAAGACCTTGCGGTAAACTAATTTGATTACGGGTTTCGGACTGTCCAATCTCAGGATTGTTAGAGTCTTGCCCTGCCTGTAGTTTCATATGTATCTACGGTTTAAAGGTAGTTCAACAAAGAGGTGTTGAGCAACTGGGAACCTACCTGCAAAGATGCTTGATAAGCTGTTGAAATACGGGTTAATCGCATAATTGCCTCCGAAAGATCAATATCCACATCTTTGGAGATGCGTTGATCGATTTGCATAAAATATTCTTCGTCATGAGAGCGGACCGTATTCATCCGAACCATGCGGGAAGATAATTCACCCATTTTGTTGATCAAGCTTTCCTCTTGGGCAATCAATTGCTTCTCCGAATTTTCGACTGCTTGGGAGTAATGCGATGGATTTGCATTGTTAAGGGAATCACGCAGTTCGATGATCGTCTGAACGGCATCACCTAGCTCTTTTGTTCCATCTTTTGAAGCACTAAGAAAACCCGAGATTTTTGTTTCGTTGCCTACATAATAATTACTGTCTTTCTTACTTCCGGTGTAGCTGATGTTAACAACATTCCCATTTTCGTCTCTGTGGTCTAGGAAGGTCTTGGAGCCTGTTGCGAAAGAAAAGACATCTCCGGTTTGAGCCTTTGCAGAAGCTCCACTGACTGGTGACGATTGGGCGATATTGAAACCAGAAACAACATAGGGGCCAGGATCCTTTGAATTTTGCCCCCATAAAATCTCAACCTGCATCTCCTCGCCATTCGGTAGAACGACTGTTGCGAGTTGAAAGTCGGGAGGGAGAGCCCCACCCAACGAGGTTCCGAAAAAATAACGACCTGGGTCGAGTACTTTCAAGCCGACCACTTGGCCGTATGCATCAACTACCGCCTCAGCTTTTGCATCCTCGCCAGATGAACCTGCACTTTTTATAGAAACAGTTGGCTTCAGAGAATTATCAACCCGAAACTTCATCACATGATTGAGTGGTTCCTCAATCTTGACCCATTTATCGTTGGCGACCATAGCGTTTGGAAAGAGTGCGTTTTCACTCGGAATCATGGCATCACCAGGTGTAATAAGTACATCCTGGGTCACTCCGTCTGCGGTAGCGGAAATCTTATTATTGAAAGCGTAAGCAAGGCTTCGGTAGTAACTCCCTTGGTAGTGGACAATTTGGCCGTAATCGTAGGTCCGAGTCGGTCTCCAATCATCACCTTGGTTCGAAGCGTGCGGACCATTGCCTTTCACACTTCCGATTCTCGCAAAATAGGGAGAAACATCAGTATCGTTGACCGGAAGAGTGAAGTCGGGGACACCAACAGAGGGTGTCCAATAAGTTGAGTTCGCAAGGTTTGTAGAGGTGTTTTCTATAGCCGTAAGGGATTGGTTTGCGGTATACAGGTTACCATCTTTGTACACGGTGTCGCCTGACTTTAGCACGACACCTTCAACCCAAGTGCTTGCCAATTCCCAATTAGTAGAGAAATTAGTCTCAGTATTTTGAGAACCGTTTAAATTTGTTTTTGCTGAATAAAGCAGACCATTGGAGGGACGCTTGACCAAATCCCCGGAGCTAAATGGGATACTTTCGGCCCATTCTGCAGGCTTATTTACATTGGTCTTAGCCACGTAATAATCTTTTGTAGCTGGATCGTATATAAAATCACCCGACAGCACATTTAGCGCTCGGTTTGCAAAGTAAGAAGTTTCTTTGCCTTCAGTGGGTAAATCATCGCCCAACAAATAGACATTCCCATCCGATCGCTCGGTCAGTGCAACCAAATTAAGGCTAGAGTTGTTCTCAAGATCTCCGGCAGTAATTGTTTGAAGACTCAAATCTATAGTTACATCTTCCTTGGCAAGGAAGTACTCTCCAGAAGTAGTATCGTGAAGATACTGACCTCTACTGGCGGTAACATTAGCAGGACCGTTGGCAACTTTGTCCAAGCCAGCAATAGGTGCCGAATTAAAGACTGTCTCCTGGAAGTAGTTAGTCGCAATAGATGCGTTGTAAACAGATCTCGCTTCATTCTCGACGATAGAAGAAACATCGCTTACTGAATTTGCCGCTAACAATGACTGAGTAGTGGGTTGGGAACCCAAGGATGTCCAGTTTGCGGAAAAATTAGCTTCTATATTCTGAGCGGAAGATAAAGAACCATTGGCACTCCATAATTTACCTTCTCTATAAACTGTTTCACTCCCAGACACAGCCTGACCGCTCTGCCATTCACCGTGGTGGTTTTGGTTGAATTGAAAGTAGGTGCCTTTCCCTGAGGCGTCAGTGCCACCATAGACGACATGAGGAAGCAAAGGCGTAGTACCAGTCTGTGGGTCAACTCCAGTGATACTAGTATCAGCATTGTAAGCTTTCTTGGGATCAAAAGACCCTCTCATCCGGTTGGTTGCCACCTTGGTCACGAGTCCATCGGGTGAAATAATGTCACCTGCGGAATAGGGAGATGATCCGTAGGCTGAAAAAGCACTAGCTACAACGGGCATTGAAATAGACTGACTTTGGTTACCCAATGCAGTGGCAACGGAATTGGCATTGGTTATTGCAGCTTGAAGGTCCTGCGGGGAATAAGCAATTTTTTGGTTGGCGACGTAGTGCTGATTCGTGGTGGGATCAAGTATGTATTGGCCCGCGGAAAGATTCGTAGTCGCTTTGGCAGGATCAACCTGTTGCATTTGCCCACTGTAAGTGACAACAGTTCCTGAGGGGGGAAAGCTCTCTACAATTTTGGAAAGATTATCCTTATCGACACCGGCTGGATTTTCTACCAAAAAGTACCGTCCTTCGTGGAGAACGACATCTTTTGCCTGAATGCCCGAATCGCCAGGTTTAAAAAGTTGTAAATTACCTTTGATGTAGGGGCCTTGAATGATTGATCCGTCTTTAGATGAGGCGACAAGCCTGTAATCCATTGCCTCAGGATCGAAAAATACAGTCCCGTCGTTCTCAGAACCCTGAACAGAAAATTCGTTAACAGGTATCGCAATTTGGCGGACATTGTTGGCAACATCCAAATTAAGTTGAGCGATTCCCTCGTTGGCGGTTGTGCTCGGATCATCCAACAAGGTGTACTCAACCTTTTTGGCAGAATACAAAAGATTTTGAGCATAAGTGGTCGCAGAAGCTTGGTCATCAAAAAGCTTCCCATCGGGAGCAATCCAATAATACCGGTTTTCAGATCCTGTTACCTCGAGCTTCCAATCTTCACGTTCCGTATTATAACCCGAATTGAGTTCTCTCCAGTAAGAGGTACCGGAATTTGCTGGATCATGATTCACATTGTGAGAATCGAGTGATTCGTAGACTTTATCGCCAAAACGAACGACATCGCCTTGTTGATAAATGGTCAATCGCTTCCACGGGTCTGAATGTGATGTGGACAAACCAGATGATCCATCAGTAAGTTTGTTGACAACGGTCAGGTCCCTACTCCAGTTGTTCTTAACAACGGATTTGTAAACTTCAAGTTGCTGAGTGTTAGTCAAACTCGAATAAGTGGCGTTAGCAAATTGCTGGGCCGCTTCAGCATCCAAGGATTGAGCTAGGTTGGCGGGAACCCCCTTGACGGCTTCTTGTACGATAGCCTTTTCGGTTTGGCTCAAATCTCCGTATTCTACCCCCGGGTAACGAGATGCTGTTTCCTGTTTAAGCTTTTGATCGAACTGCTCGGGAAGATAAAAATTAGGGTCCCAGTGAGTGAGCAAGGTGGAACTTGCTTCAAAACTTTTGCCGACTGCACCAGTGACAACCACTTCTCCGCTCGCCGAAACAGATGCCTTGAGATCAACGGACGGGTTGTAAACGGAACTAGAAGAAGCCGAACCACGAACAAAAGCCTTGTATTGAGATGTTTCGTAAGAAAGTGAATCTTTCAATACATCGGAATCGTTATTGATCAGGTCTGATACTTTGGCCGCTACATCATCTGTACCCAAACCATCTACCTTAGACTGAAGCACATACTCTCTACCGTTCAAGGCAAAAATAATTTCGTCTCCAAAACCCATTCTTCTCTTGCCGTCGGCTCCAGGCTGAGAAATTTCGTTGAAGGAAAAAGTCTTGGTTTCCCCTTTGCCACGCACGACATCGGTGTTGGAAAACTTGGGTTTAAGTTTGGTTCCACCGAAGAGGGCCTGCTTGCGATGGGTAGCATTGATGCGGTTTAAGGCCTCTTCGATCAGTTGGTTGATCTCATGACCATAGGTTTCCATGGCCGGACCATTAAGGCTGGAACCTGCAGAACGAGCAATTTCCTGAGCCCGCTGATTGAGTTCAGTAAGTTTATCGAGGTTAAGATGACCTGCATTAAGGAACTCATCTGCGTAAGAGGCATTCCTTTGATATTGAGTGAGTTGGCCTTTTTGAGTTTCCAACCTAAGTACTCTCCCCAAACGCATTCCGTCGTCCTCAGGAAGTCTAAGCTTTTGCCCCGAGGTAATCTGTCGGTCCATCTGGAACCTCTGCTGATCCAGATCACGGATCTTTGAGGTAATTGCATTGCTGGAACTAAGGTTGGGTAGACGCATTATTTAATCAGTCCCATTACAACCAATTCGAGCATTTTGTCGAGTGTATTCAGTACTCTTGAAGAGGCCTGAAATGATCTTTGAAACTGCATCAAATCGGCTACTTCCTCATCAATCGATACGGAACTAACGGCCCGTCGTTGGTCTAAGAGGAGGGTTTCGATCGTCGTTTGATGACTAATATTGTCATTAACATCGGAAAGACTGTTGCCAAGATCCGCGTTCATACTCGAGATCATGTCAGTAAACTCCCCATTACCCAATTCCGCAACCTTCAAGGCGATCTCATTGGAAGCCTCATCGAAGTCGTTGCTTGCCTTGATGTTATCAGCCGTAAGGTCATCATGAACAACTAGCGAGCTGGCGAGATTCCAACTATTGTCAAGAACGGCGTCGAAGGAGAAGTTGTCTCCGAATAAAAAGGCTTTGGACCCTTCGTTTATCCTGAAGGGAACTGAATCATAACCAAGCAAAGTGAAGCGGCCTTCATTATCGCCCGACCCAGGTATGCCATCGTCCCCAGGGTAGGAGGCGTCCTGCTCGGTCGTGACATTTTTCATCCTTCGCGCACTAGCGTAAAACTGAAAGATGCTGTCCTTGTTTTGAGATATCAACAAATCATCATCGTAAAGATCACCATCATCGTCTCCGATTCCATCGTTCCCCCTTATGTAATAATCCTGAAGTCTAAAATCCATCAATCCCAACTTGGAGGGATCTGGATGAACAATCGGTAAGTCATCCGGTACAACAGGAGAAACACTACTCAGGGTAAAAGTGTCTGATTCCCCAAAGGGAAGTATCATGTTCGACTCGTCACGAAAAAGCCTAAGTTCTCCGTTTCCTTCTGATCCGTAAAGCCCAAGATCCTCCATGTAGCTGTTGGTACCTAGCGTCGCTCTCGTCAAGTTTGCCTTGAAACCGAACAAGTACTCGCTGGGGGCATCTTCTGGGTTGTATACCCCGTTGACTTGCTCAACGAAAGTGGAAACAAAGACATTCAATGACTGACGAAAGTTCTCAACATCAACCAATCGTGACTGCTGGTAGCCATGTAGGGAACCTGACTCGAGTTTGACTTCGGCTCCAGTTGTTCCATCCGTACTTTTAACAAAAAGAGCATCCGTAGAAGGGAACCCCATTCCTTGGTTAAGAATATTTAGGCTTTTTATCTCACCATCTTGAACTACGGCTTCTGCTACGCCCACATTAACCTCGACTAGAGCTCCACCTGACGTATTCCAGCCAGTCGGAGCAGCCCTTCTTTGAACGGCAGGAGGGGTTAATCCACTATTAGGATCTGGTGTAAATATGTGCAAATTATTCTTCCACTGTGCGTCATTTGGATTGAAAGATGCAATATATTCTTGGCTGCCCGTTATAGTTTGAGGTTGGGCACTGACAAGAAAATGAGTGTTGGTTCCTTGGTGATAGTAAACCTTTCCGTCCTCAAGGGTGAGTTCGGTCTGCGTACCTGTAACAGGTTGTCCATTAGCATCAATGGTTGTTACTGTTTTTTCCGCAGGAAGCGTCTCGACGGTTTGAATCGTATCATCCGCATAGGCTCCGACCCGCATAAAGTTTTGTATCGAATTGCTGGGATCAACCCCAGAAGCTGCCGCAACATCGTTTGTTGCCATGAAGAATGCTCCATCAACATTACTTGTAGTGCCAGCCCCTAGAAAGTAAAAGACTTCACCCGCTTTTAGGTCGCTTCCATTTGGCCAAGTGAGAGCCGCTGCTTGCGATTTCAAGGGAAGATTGGCTCCAACCTGAACAAGACCTCGTGTAAAGTCGATCGGCAAGGTCATGTCGGTTAAGTCCGTACCTTTGGGAACTGACTTGGTCGCTTGATAAAAATTACCTTGGTACTTGAACACTTCTCCATAGGCATAACCTCTGGATGTAGCCACATTACTGGTCGTCGCATCAACAACGCCAGCCTCTTGGTTAGTTGGACCGACATCTGCGGTAGCCTGATAAAGTTTACCCTCGTAATAGATCTGCTCCCCTTTGGCGATGGATTCGAGGTCTGAAAAGCTTCTTTTTGTTTCAGAGAAAAGACCGTTGGGCAGAGGCTCGGTTATCACCATGAATTTAGTCTCATCGGCGAGAAGATCGTCTTTGATCGTGTTCGAGAGAGCTTGATAGTAGTTGGCTCCTTCGTAGAAAACCTCGCCGACTTTTCTAGCTTCAGAGGCTTGAAGAGCGACCACCGCACCGGCAGCACCAGCGGTGGCAGGAAAAGTATTGGCTGTATCATTGGTAACCTGTGCGTCTACCGGTTGACCAGCCTGCAAAGTGGGATCTGCTTGAAGCCCTCCTGGAACAAGGTTTTGTTGCTGTGCCTGTTGGTCCGCAGCAGCTTGATCACCGGCAGAGTCTTTGGTTCTCGGTGGGAGCAAAGTGAAAAGCAGAGCTTTCTCGGAATCATTGTACCTTGAGCCTCCATCCAGAATCTCGAAACGCCCGAGTTTGCCATCCGAACCAATTTTGGCCCGAACTCGGGCAGTAGAGCCCAAGGTGTCGATTGGTGCCGCTAAGTTAAATTCCTGCCCCCAATCGTTCGTGAAACCGACCACTCCATCGTTATTCAAGATAGCGTGAGAAGTGGCGGGACTTCCGTTTTTGCCATCCACAAATAAGTTAAGGAAACCTGTTGGTTTATTTTGATCGTTTACTTCCGCCTTAGTGCTAAAATTGACATACCCAGCTAGGCTTTCGAGAAGAGCTTGCCTCTCATCCCGGTAGGAAACGGCTTTACCTTGGTCTAAAAGTTCAAAGCGTCGAACTTGAACATTTGTCTCATGAATTTGAGCCAAAATCCGATTAACTTCCTCCACAGACCGTTCGATTGTAGTGGTAAGCTCGGACTCGATTTGCTCAAGGCTTTGCCCCGCTTCGTTAAAACGCTTTGTGAGTGTTTGGATTTTATGAAAAAGCTCTTGCTTGATGGCTGGCTCGAATGGGGACGCGGACAATTCCTCCATCGTATTGAAGAAATCATTCAATGCACGCGTCAAGCTACCGGGAGCCAAATCACTCTCATGGAGATCGTCCAACCCGACATTCACTCCTTGCCTAGTTATTTCTTCACCCAAAGCGACCTGCAAAAGAGCCAATATTTCCTGTTGGGCAGCAAGGGACTTCCCCTCCCCTACCTCACTTATTACTCTGGCGTCGAGAAAATCGTTTCTTGCATGATCAACGCCTCCTGCCTCCAAACCAGAAGTCTGTAGACCTCCGAAAGACTTGTGCATAACTCCCTCTCTTGCGAGAACTCGTTGACGGGCGTATTTCTCGTCATTGACATGGGCCAAATTCTGCCCAGCCACTTCCGCAGTCCTCGCGTGGTATCGAAGAGCTTCGCTACTTTTGGATATTTCTCCTAGGAGTGACACGTTTTGTTGAGGTTGTTAGGCAGATTCGTTTAGGGATGAGCGACCGTCTGAGGAAAGATTAGATAAGTCGCCGCTCTTATCGTAGGTCTTTGAATGTCCAACTGGATCAGAGACCATCAAAATTTGATCAGTAACTTCAGTCAATCGAACAAGGAGCCTTTGGTTTTGCTCGATCTTTCTCCGTATCTGGGAAATCAGGTTGTTGATTTCATCAATGATGCTTTGGAACATAGGTTGAGTCACATCCGGAAAATGAGGTACGAGTTCGCTGAGTGTTGACTCTCCAGACTCGCCATAAGAGGACGCCAAGGAGGAAACGAAACCTTGACGGCGACGCTGAAGCATTTGGCTTGCTTCCATTTGCGTCTGAACTGATTGATTAATCTCAAGCAAACTGTTGGGACGGCGATCGAGTATGCTTTGCTGTTGCGCATTAAGCAAACCGACCAAACCACCATACTCTTGAAGTTCATCCCGAAGAAGACCAAGTAAATCTTCCCATTCAAAGGATGGATTAACATTTGGAATTTGTGCAACTTGAACCATTTTATTTACCTATCGGTATTTGTATCGTCACTAACACCAATCTCACTGTCCAAGGATGGACTCTTAGGCGGAGCGAGTTGTTGCTGCAAAAGGGTAGATATGCCGAATCCACCACCACTAGCTATACTTTCGGAAATGGCGTCGGTAAAAAAATGGCGGTACATACGGTGAGCATTTCCATCCTCGTTAAAAACACCTTTAAACATGGGCTTGAGGGCTTCCTTAAGGAATTGCTTTACAAGTACGGACTCAAACTGCTGACTGACTGCCGCAGTTTTCTGCTGTTCGGAATGGTGCTTCGAGTGAGCCATCTCCATTAGCATGGAGGAATCCATCCCCACATATTGTTTCCCTATTGCGTCGGTTTCCATTTTAAATCAGTTGATGATAAGCTCTGCCTGCAAAGCACCAGCATTTTTAATGGATTGAAGAATCGATGTCATCTCCCTGGTGGTGAGACCAAGTTTGTTGAGGGCAGATGCAAGTTCGTTAACGGTCGATGCTCCAGGAGGATCCAGTTCATCTAGAGGCTCAAAACGCCCAACCTCTTCAACCAAATCGGCGTTTTCTCCTTCAAGAATGGTGGTCGCACCCGCAGAAAAAGGGAGAGGCTGACTGACACCAGTGGTAGGATTGAGGAATATGGTAATGTTGCTGCTGCTTACTGCAACAGGAGAAATCCTGACATTTTGCGTGGCCACGATCGTTCCAGTTCTCTCGTTAATAATAACCCTTGCAGGGACATCTGGTTTCACATCAATTCCACCGATCGCGGCAAGAAAGTTCGTGGTTTGACCTTTAAAGTTATTAGGGACTTGTATGTTGACCAAACCACTATCCTTGGCCAAGGAAGTTCCGGGATAATACTGATTAATGGCATCGGCGATTTTGACTGCAGTAGAGGAGTCTGGGGACCGAAGTATCAGTTCCAACTCACGACCTTTGAGTACTGTACTCTCGATCTCTCTTTCCACGATAGCCCCGTTGCTCACCATACCTACGGTTGGATGGTTAACCTGAACATTCGCACCACCACCACCACCTGCGGACAAACCACCTACCGAAACT
>Ga0315322_10005088_pt1 | contig 10079 bp, 9 predicted proteins | sample M110021515metaG_FD_203461 | JGI IMG/M metagenome (GOLD analysis project Ga0315322, IMG submission 203461) | Ammonia-oxidizing marine archaeal communities from Monterey Bay, California, United States - M1 100m 21515 | ecosystem: Environmental > Aquatic > Marine > Intertidal zone | place: USA... | reverse complement strand
TGAAACTTCATCATCGTATCCCCAAACTCTTCTAGTATGAGTTCTGAATCTTTTAGGGAAAGAAATTTTGACCAATTACGGGAATCCTTTGCTGTGAATAACTGTTTTTCAAAACCAGGGAGGGCTTGGTTTTTACGGTCAATAGATTTTCGGTTTATTTCTTGGTCTTGCCTCATGTTTTTTCTATTCGAGTTTTGTATCGAATCGACCAAGCCTTTTTCATTAACATCAAGTTTGAGAAAAGAAATTACCTTTTCGAGCGCCTGGTGAGTATTTCTCTCTAAATCCTCATATTTTATAATATGCAAATGTGACTTCGCGTCATTGCTTGCCAGATAAGATTCAATGGAGGAAGACCAAGATCCAAACTGATCGTACTTAATTCCCGTTACAAACTCCTCTACGAATTTATTAATTTTTAAATCCAGGCTTATATGGCCATGTTTTCTAAGTCCTTCGTAATAAGAGACCACTATGTTTCTAGGGTCTCTGACTAAGAGCAATGTAGGTATTTTGTTAAAGTAAGTTGTGTGTTTCGTATGTGTCTTAATTAAAGTCAAAGGATTCTTACGGGAATAATTGGCGGGTCCATACCATGATTGTATTAGGTCATGAGCAATTTTCGTATTCATCTTTTTCTCGTGCATGTAACTAAGAATCATGTACGCCAACCAAGTATTCCCTGATTTGGGGTAGGAGGCATGGATGAATGCATTTGGCGGTAAACCACTAGAGCATTTCTTTGATAAAAACTTAGGGAATTTAATCTTCACCTGCAAGGAAAGAGAAAAAAGGTTCCATAGTATTATAAGGGTTCAACCTTCTTTCATAAAAGCTTATGCAGTTTTTAGAAAGAACATCATAGTTTTCTGTGATATAATCTATAGCGTCATCCCATTCACCGGTCGAGTTCATCAGATAACCGATTGGTTCACTGGATACTAAGTTTAGCATAAATGGATGAGATTTCATTATCACAGGAATCCCCATCTTCATAAACAAAGAGAATTTTCCAGACGAAAGACCAATGTTTTCCATGTTTCGCCCAAGAGTACCATTATTGGATTCGTCATTTTGATAAATAGCTATCCCAATATCATAATCGAGTACAAAGTTTTCATGCTCAGAGTCAGACATCACCTTTGAAAGAAAAAAGATGTTTCGTTTTTCACTACTTAATATTTTCAGTTCTTTAATATAATTATTTTCATTTATATTTTTAAAGCTATGAATAGTTAGTGAGTAATCACTTTTTATTGAACTGCGAATTCCATTTGTTATCCATTCCATCCCTGACCATTTAAAGGCACTTCCACTGTGTAATAAACGAACTTTTCGCGTTAAGTCCAACTTTCTTGGTTTTCTTGTTTTCTGACCCAAAGAGGCGACAGGAATATGAAACACCTTCGCCTTGTCGTTGACTGTATTTTGTTCGCGAAACATTTTCTCTCTCATCGAATCTTGGATTACAACAAAATCTAATACTTTAAGGAAATGATCTGAGTTCTTTTTTAACTCCAATATGTCTGGACTTAGCTTTTCATATTCATCCCAACATTCGATTTCAAAACTTATAATTCCATGTGTCTTACTTTTTTTGTTATACTTTTTGTACGCTATTAAAGTCTCTTGTGCGGCAATTGAGCCCATTGAAAGAAACACTTTGAATCCCTTCCTGCCAATAAACTTATTTTGTTCATTCCTTGCTTTTCGCGTTTTCTTGTAGACGATTATTTCCCTCCAAAGTGCTTTAATCGGTGCAAGCATGATCTTGATTGCATTTCCCTCTGTTCGCATTAATTCAATGCATCTGTTGAACCAAGAGGAAACTTTAAGCGGTTCTGTATAAGTGAGTTCGATTATTTTTTTAAAACTTATGTTTAATTTGGAGTCACATAAGTTAAAATGTTGAATTGGTGCCAATAGTTTTATTTGCCAACCTTTATCAATCAACTGTGTAAAAAGTGCCTTGATAGACGGGTTTATGTAAACTGTAGGAGAATAGCTGAAAAGGATTAACTCTTTGGAAGAATACATCTATTAAAATTCCTCATAATGGTCCCAGTTTCTTGACTCTTCAGTTTTGCCATCCGTGATTAAGTCATCTCTTGTTTTCCTAATTGCGGCATAGTACCTATTAGAGATTCCGAGCATATAATCGGGTAGGAGGAATTCGGGTTTCACTAGGTTCTTAATTTTCTTCCCAAATATTGGAATACCTAAAATAATTCTTTTGATGCGTGATAGTTGAGCTTTTTCCTTTTCTTGAATATAAGGCTCATAGGCTCGATTTGTTAGGGCATAGCGAAAGACTTTGTTTACCGCTGGAATACACAAATCATCAAAGACAATCACTCCTCCAGGTTTCAGTATTCTATCTATATAAAAAAAATCAATGAATGCATAATCGAAAGTGTGCATGCCATCTATAAAGGCAAAGTCAATTCTCTCTCCCCTTGACTCCAGTAGCGGTAATGCTTGATGCGAGGAATGAGTATGGAGTTCCAGAAGATCACCAAACTCAGCTTTTTTAAGATTTGATGCGCCAATACCGCACCATCCTGGATCTGCAGGTTTGGTAGATTGATTTTGGTCATCATCAGGAACTATTCTTTGTGCAGGATCAATGGCAATATGCTTGATGCCATTATTTCCCCGAAGTGCTTCACAAATCCAGAGAGAAGAGACTCCATAAGCCATGCCAGTCTCCAAGGTGATCTTTGCTTCTGTCTCGCGTATGATTTGCTGTAAGAATTCACCTTCCCGTATCGAAGTTTCTGAGTTTAAGGGAAATGAATTTCCTGCCTCATCCTCAACTTTATTGGTTTGGTATATTTTTTGGAGTAAAGGCAACACGGTTTGGTTAAGCTAATTTCAAGATTGCTTCCCTAATCTTGTGAATATTATTTGAGGTGAGAGTTAGTCCAGATGGAAGGTAAAAACCATTTTGTGCCAAATGCTCAGCGTGCTCAAGATTTGGAAAACATTTAATTTCAAAATTGCGAAAAATTGGTTGCTTGTGCATGGGGTGGAAAAACGGGCGAGTTCCGATTCCCTCAATCCCAAGTTTTTGCATCCACCACTTGGCGGGCCGAGCGGGATCCTTGGACACCACGCCGAATACCCAGTAAATGTTTTCGCAATACTCGGTTTTTGCAACAGGCAGTGCAAACAAGTCATCCTCCTTTAAGGCTTCTTGGTACATTCTGCCACCCTCTCGCTTTTTAGCCACGGTTTGGGATAATCGTTCCAACTGGGCAACACCCACGGCGGCTTGCAAGTTACTCATGCGGAAGTTCCATCCCAACTCCTCATGAACGAACCGCTCCGTTTTTCCGAAGCACAAGTTCCTTAAGGATTTGCATTGGACCGCCATTTCGTCGCTATCCACCAAAACCATTCCGCCCTCGCCGGTGGTCACATGCTTGTTCGGGTAGAAACTGAAGGTGCTGATGTCTCCGAAACTTCCGCACGGTTTCCCCTTGTAGGTTTGTCCAATCACCTCTGCGGCGTCCTCGATTACCTTTAAATTGTATTTTTGGGCTATTTCGAGCAGTGGGTCCATATCAACGGTCAGTCCGTAAATGTGTACTGCCATAATTGCCTTGGTCTTTTCTGATATTAGAGATTCGACCTTGTCGACCAGCATATTCCAAGTTTCCGGATCTGCATCCACATAAACAGGAATCCCTCCCGCACGAATCACCGCCAATGCACAAGAGATAATGGTGAAGGTTGGCATGATGACCTCATCTCCTTTCTCTATGCCAATAGCTTTGACAGCTAACTCAAGAGCAGCAGTGCCATTGCAAACAGCATAGGCATACTTGCGTTTACATAATTCTGCCATGCCAGATTCTAGTTTTTCAATGAATGGACCCTCTGAAGAGATCCATCCTGTATCAATACACTCTTGAAGATACTTTTTTTCGTTACCTGTTAAGTCTGGCTCGTTTACTGGTATAAAATCTTTCAGCTTATGAATTTATTCTTTTGTAAGATCGAGCAGATTCCCCAGGTTTCATTACTAGGAAGTTGCCCCGTTAACCATTCTTCAGAGTGCATAACAGTGAATCCGGCTTTCTTTGCGAAGTTTGAAAGCTCATCGATTTCAAACGCCCGCATTTCATGAGTTTCTTTAATCTCGGAAATGTGGTTACTTTTTAACTCTTCCACAAAAGTTTGGTAGTTTACCTTAACGATATTTTGCTTACGAAGGCATTCAGGCTCAGCAATTCGAGTGATTTTAAGTTCCTTGTTTTCTACTTTTTTTACGCGGAGAGCAGGGCCGATGTTCCAGACTGCAGGAGCATGCCAGTAATCCAAAATAAATATTCCGCCTGCCTTGAGTTGCCGATAAGCATTATTTAGCATTCCAAGTACAGTTTGGTTCGTAGTTTGGTAACTAAGTACATGAAATAGAGAGATTACAGTATCAAAGTCATCAGCTAGAAATGCCTGGGTACAGTCACCTTGGATGCAGGAGAAATTTGTTTTGGGATTAATGGGGGGAGAGGATGTTAAACCCAGTTCAATCATCTTTTGGCTCTTTTCAATACCACTTATGTTAAATCCGGCATTAGCAAGCATTCTTCCGTGGATTCCGCTGCCCGATCCAAATTCCAATACTTTTTTGGTTTTTGCATGAAATTTGTCGATCAATGAAATTACATAGTTCGATTCAGCCCGATAATCTTTGTCTTGGTAGAGTAGATCATAGTACTGAGCGTATTTTTCGAACACCACTAGGCGGGTATAAATTTAATTTTATCTTCGTCGCCTGCGTACGGACCTTGTTTCACTTCGAACATTTCTAAGTCCTCTAAGACTTTGAACCCATGTCCGCCTTTGATAAGGAGAATAACATCGCCAGCTTCAAGAATTCGACTTTTGCAGTATTCTTGATTATTCGAATAAAAGTCTACTTGTAATTTACCCTTACGAATAAATAAGGTTTCCTGAGTGTAGTGAACCTCTCTTGGCACTCTTTTGTGTACATGAGGTTGTATTTCTTTGCCTGCAGGATGACTCATGTATGCCAATTGCTGAGAAAATTCATTAGGGGTGAAGAAACTGATACCTGGTTTATCAAAGTTTTTTCTAACGATAATTGCTAGCAAACAATTGTTTGTTGAAATTTCCTCAAACATATCCGGGCTTCAATTCAGCAGTGTTTTAAATTTTCCTAAAATAGAGGACTTGGAATTGTTTTTCTTTTCTAATTCTTTGTAGAAGCTTGCACCATCATCTAAAAGTTCAGGCATTATTGAAGTTATCATTTCGCTTCCCTCTTTAAATCCTAACCTCGAGAATCTTTGATGGTAGGCCTTTGTATGGTGGAGAAGTGAAATCCCTTCTTCGAAATTCGGGTTTTTAAAAAGTAACTTTTTTGAAATATCCCTAAGGAAGCTTTCGAAGACCGAAGGTTGAAATCGAGTTGCTGTACTTAAAAAATTCTTGAGGCATGATAACATGACGATATGAAAATTAGTAAAGAAAACAAAGTCCATCTCTCCTTTTTGGATGAGCTTTTGCTGTAAGTTCGTCCAATATGTTAAATCGCGGGTCGCAAGTTTTTCGTTTTCTTTATGTGAGTAGTTATGATTTAAATTATTACCAGAAAGATTATTGTCATGCATTCGGTAAAAATAAAGTGGCTCAGTTGTGTACAAAACTGGTTTTGTAAAAGAATGCCAAATGGGAATCCAATAATCTTCATGCTCTAAATCCAATGGCAAAGGGAAGGCATCAATTGCTGCTTCTCTTTTCATCAAAATAGATGGCAATCCAAAATTATTGTAAACCAAATCCTGAAAGGTAAAATCTCGCCTCTTAGGATAAGTATTACGACATATGTTTTTGTCCAAAGTATTTGTATTGTCTGAGTTGACTTTTGATAGGTCACACATGGTTAAATCATAATCCCCCATGTGTTTCATTTGCTCTTCAATTCTAGTTTCGGAGTTGATATCATCTGCCCCTACGATTGCAATGAATTCACCTTTACTTTCTGCAAATGATTTATTGTATGCGGAAATCTTCTTTTGATTTTGAGCAAATTGATGAATCTTTACCCTATGATTATTTGAATACCGTTCTTTTAGGATTTTAACCGTATTATCCGTTGAACCGTCGTCAGTGATGACAACTTCAGTGTTTTTATAAGTTTGATTAAGACAGCTTTCTACGCAGTCTATGATGTATTTTTCCTCATTGAAGGATGCAATTATAAAGCTTACTAAAGGTAGATGCATTATTTATCTTTTAGCGAATGAAAATCCTGGATTTTAGATACTATATATTTTTGATCACCATAAGGGATTTCAGGGTATATAGGAATTGATAAAATTTTGGATTGGTTATTAAAAGCATTGGGGAAATCCTCTGGTTTATGCTCTAAATATTCATAAGCCTTATAGAAAGGTAGTGCTTTCGTATAGTTAATGACCGTTTGAATACCTTGCGACTGTAGATATTTTTTTAATTCATCACGTTTTTGAGTTTTAATAACATAAAGATGGTAAACATGTTTGTTGTATGAGTTTTCAGTTGGTCTAGTAATTTTATCAAACTCACTCAAAAGGCGATTGTAGGTTGCTGCCGCAGATCTTCTTAGATTCGTCCATTCAGCAATATAGCTTAGCTTTATGTTGAGGATAGCTGCTTGAATGGTATCCATTCTGGAGTTAATACCCTCTATCAAATGTTCACCTTTTCCGCCATGTCTTGCAAATAATTTGGCATGTTCTGATAAGTCGGTCCGATCTGTTACAATGCACCCCGCATCCCCCATGGCACCAAGGTTTTTTCCCGGATAAAAAGAAAAGGTCGCAATGTCACCAATTGTACCAACCATGTTTCCTTTGTATGTCGCAAAATGAGCCTGGGCACAGTCTTCTAACACCCATAGGTTATGGTTTTTGGCCATTTCCATCAGTGGATCCATGTCCACTGCCTGACCGAATAAGTGAACGGGAATGATTCCCTTTGTTTTTTTGGTTATAAGCCTTTCGACTTTTGATGTGTCTAGCAGGAAATCATCTGAGTTTACATCACAAAAAACTACTCTTGCACCCGTTTGGGTAATTGCCTCAGAAGTTGATATCCACGAGTGTGCAGTTGTAATGACTTCATCTCCATGCCCGACTCCCAGTGCCTTCATTGCAATATATAAAGCATCAGTACCATTCGCACATGAGATACAATGATTGGTTCCAATCGCTTTTGCAAAACTCTCTTCAAAATATTCGATGTCTGGACCTCGAATAAAAGCCGATTTCTCGACAATATTAAAAATTGCGGAATCTATCTCTTTGCGAAGAGTAAAGTGTTGAGCATGCAAGTTTGCAAAGGGAATTGATTTATTTGTCTTCAACTATAAATTTAATTTTTTTCCTATCTATGATCATGTACGGACTAGGAAAACCAGTCATTGCAGTTGCACGGATATGGCGTATTAATTTCTGAGTTTCCCAAGAGGGATTGATTTCTTTAATTTCGTTGATTTCTTTCCTGTAGTGGAGTTCGGACCTATGACTTTTAAATGAATTTTGCGGGATAGGTGCGATATTTCCGCTTATCAGATTTGGTAGAGTCCCTTTGAATAAATTTTCCGATTCCTTGACGGTTAGTTTGTATAATTCGTCAACGAAGCAATTCTTTGGAATTGGAAATCTACTTTGGGAAATAATATCGCCGCTGTCTATTCCATCATCCATCAAGTGGATTGATGTTCCAAATTCCTTATCTTCATTGAGAATGGCAAAAGAGAACTGATTGCATCCGCGGTATTCGGGAAGTGGTGCCATGTGTAAATTGACATTTATTCTGTTGGCCTTCTCAAGATGAACTTTTTTTAAAATTTCGTGATACTGTACTGAAATAACTAGATCCACACAATCCATTTGAAGAAACTGATCAAGGTTCTGGATTATCGGTATGTTTGACATTTTCGCCAAATCAGAAACAGACATTGAATTCTCTTCGAATTTCCTATCGTTTGTTAGGACTCCTGTTACTTCGTAATTAAATTTATCCCTACAATCAACAAGATGTTTCAAGCAAGAGAAACCAATTTCTTTCGTCCCCATGAATACTACATTGGATTTGGAATTCAACTGTTGGTGGCCTCTTCTAGGATTTTGATCACTTTCAAAGAATGGTTTGGCCCAGAAAGCGCTTCTTTGCCTGAATGTATGCAGTCTATGAAATGCTTAACTTCAGTTTGCAAAGGTTCTCTGTAATCAATTTTAGGAATCCAAATATCTCCCGATCTGTAATGAAAAGGGGAAGGGTGGGGTTGATCGAAATCCATGTTTTCCCCAAGATTTGAAAACTTGTCTATCCCCTTATCATAGACCTTAATTTTGTAATCTGCTACATCGTCATATACGATCATTTTTTTTGATCCAACCACCACAATCTTGCGAGTTTTTAGAGGATCAAGCCAGCTTACATGAATGTTGGCGATGGTCGATTCGTATTTTATATTGAGGAAAGAAACATCATTTATTCCATTTTGAATAAAATCCATACCATGGGACATTATTTCCAATGGGGTAGGGTCATCCAAAAGATATTGTATAATACTGATATCGTGGGGTGCAAAATTCCACAAGGCATCTACATCTGAACGAATCCTGCCAAGGTTTAGTCTTTGAGCGTATAAGTAACGCACATCTCCTATTCCTCCTGAATCAATTTGTTTTTTTATAAATCTAACAGCATCATTGTACAGAAAAGTATGTCCGGACATGAGGGTTAATTTCTTTTCATATGCAATTTCCCTTAATACCTCTACTTCTTTTGTTGAAGTGGCCATCGGTTTTTCTACAAATACATGCTTGTTAGCAAGAAGTGATTGCTTTGCTTGTTCGAAGTGTAAGTGGGCAGGAGAAGCAATAACAACTGCGTCAACCGAATTGTCCTGCAAGAGATAATTAATGTCAGAATGACAAGGGAGATTATTAAAAGTTCTTTTAATAAAGTTTTGCCTCTCTATATTAGGTTCAATTACATAGGAAACATAACAGTCGTCATTCGAAAGTAGATTTCTTAACAAATTCGGACCCCAATACCCGCAGCCGATCTGTACAATATTATTCATTGTTAAATTACAGGTTTAAGATTGCTATTATACTTTAATAAAAACCATTTAGGTTTAGCGTAATACCATTGATCCATGTTCAAATTGTTTTCTGATAAGTATTTCCTCCAACAAAATTCAGAAATAAGAGAGAACCCATTATTGTACCAATCATTATGAAGACGAGTGTCTTTTTCTTGAGAAACAATACAAAAATTGGTTTTGAAGTTATTCAGTTGTGAAACTGTTTCATTAACAGTGTTTGCCCAAAGTGAAGGACTATCCTGGTTGTTATTGTCAAAAACAGCAGAGAAATCTGGAAATACATGTATGTAACGCTCTGTTGCGTAATAAACCGGGTAATCAATTAGAAACCTCTCATTGCCAAAACAATTCTCATAACAATCTTTTGGATCATTAAATTTAAAGAAGATTTTAGAATGATTTGGAACTTGAGATAAAAACTCTACTAAAGAGCGTTTGAGGTTTTCTTGAGAAATCGGAGTTTTAACAAATCGGTCGCTAGAAATTTGGAAATATAAAAAGTAATTTAACAAGAAAAAATTAATAACAAGAAATATATCGTTAATTCCGTATATAAATAAAACCGAAGTGGAGTATAAAAGAATTAGTATATCGATTGATTGATTATCAATGAATCTCAAGAGTTTGAAATTAGTAAATATAATGAGTATAATAGAAAAAGTAGTATAAGGAATTAATCCGTGATGATAAAACAATATAAAACTAAAGCTGAGTAGTAAGCAGATTCTAGGAATGTAATTGATGATAGAATGTTTAGTTCTAGTATATTTTGTTTTTACTGATGCAAAGGCACCTATAGATTTTAAAACAGTAGTAAAATGTCTCTTGAGACTCGAGGTGCCAATGCGTATAGATATTTGAAATATTAATGAAAACAGTGCAGGAATTAGTACTAGCATCAGATAGTAATTACCAGATTCTAATGATAAAGGAATAGATATTAAAATCA
>Ga0315322_10005086_pt1 | contig 10082 bp, 8 predicted proteins | sample M110021515metaG_FD_203461 | JGI IMG/M metagenome (GOLD analysis project Ga0315322, IMG submission 203461) | Ammonia-oxidizing marine archaeal communities from Monterey Bay, California, United States - M1 100m 21515 | ecosystem: Environmental > Aquatic > Marine > Intertidal zone | place: USA... | reverse complement strand
GCCAGTATTTTCTTCCATCATTTTAATAACATTGGGTGTCCATTCGTCGGGCCCATATTTTTCTTTAGCTTCTATAAACATTTGGTCCATCAAACCAGTAAATTTAAGAGGTACACCATGATGTTTTCCTAATTCCATCATTAACCCTAAATCTTTGCAAGCGAGTTCAAGAGTAAATGCCGTATCAAAACTCCCGTTTAGAATTACAGGCGCTACTGTTTCAAATTCTGCGCTATTACCTGAGCTGGCTTGAATTGCTTTGTATGCTTCTTTAAGATCAATCCCTGCTTTTTTGGCGAGTAAAAGGCCTTCTCCAGCACCAATCAAGTTTACAAAAGCAAGCATGTTAGTGATGACTTTTAAAATTGATGCTGAACCTATTCCACCGAGGTGAAATATTGGTTCTCCAAAAGATTCTAATGCCAATCGATGTCTGCTCAATACACTTGCTTCTCCACCAACTAGTATTGTAATTTTACCTGCAGCTGCCCGGTGAATTCCACCGGTCACAGGAGCCTCTAAAGTAGCCACACCAAGTTTTTTGGCTTGATCAGATATTTTAATGAGGTCCTTCACATTTGTTGTGCTTGTCTCAATCCAAGTAGACCCCTTAGACATACTTGCCAGCGCTCCATTTTTGCCCAACATTACATCACAAGAGGTTTTTGGAGAGGGCAGGCATGTGATAACACAATCCACTTTTTTAGCTAATTCTGATGGCGTATCACACCAAATTGCGCCAAGCGTTTCAAATGAAGAAAATTTAGACAAATCAATATCGTTTAAATAAAGTTGAAATCCTGATTTTATTAAATTAACGGCTATATTGTTTCCCAGATTTCCTAGTCCAATTAGACCATATTTCATAGTTAACATCCTTTTTAAATTTTATCACGCCAGTTTAGTGCTGCCTTTAAGCCTTCTTTTTTACGTATCTTATTAAACTCAATCCGCTCTGGGCTAAGATCAGACTCAATTTGTATATCAATTTCTAATCCTTCTATCAGAGCCTGCTTCATTTTTGCTAATTCATAGGTGCGATTGATAGCTTTTTTTGTTAATTGGACTGAATTAGATGCACTTGAAGTTATTTTTTTCGCTATTTTAAGTGCATCAAATAATTCTTCGCCGTCACTACTTACTTTATTTAGAATACCCATTTCATAACATCTTTGTGCACTTATCTTATCATCACCAGTAAGAAGAAGTTCCTTTGCTTGCTTGGGTCCTGTAACCCAGGGGGCTAATAAAGCAACAATACCCGATCCAAATCTTACCTCCGGCTCACCAAACATTGTTGATTCAGCACCAACTGCTAAGTCACAAGCCATCAATAATTCAAATGCGCCTCCAATACAGTGCCCATGTGCCACGGCGATAGTTGGCTTTGGGCATTCCCAAAACTGCATTATAAAATCAAAGTCCTCCTCTAGTACCTTACGCCATTCTTTGTCTGTTGAGATATTACGTTGAGCAGATTCCTTCATATCAAAGCCCGCAGAAAAAGCTCTTCCATTTCCATTAATTATTATACATTGAATTTGGTCGTCTTCTATAAATTGATTTACCGCGCGATTAGTTGCATCCATCAATTTAGTGTTAAATGCATTTAATGAATTTGGGCGGTTAAAAGAAATTAACCCAACGCGTCCTTGATCACTGATCTGTATAGGATGGTCTTCCATAATATTCTCTTTTTCAAATTTTCTTATTTACAATAGTACGTGATCGTATCACCTTTCAGACAGTTTATTATAATTAGAGATTCTGCAATTATGAATAATCATTTGCTAGATAATTTATTGTCACCAAGCAGTCTTGCACTCGTTGGCGCTTCACCAAAAAAACATAGTAATGGGTTGGCAATGTACGAGATGTGTAAAATTGATGGTTATGAAGGTGAAATATATCTTGTTAATCCAAACTATTCTGAAATTAACGGTATTAAATGTTACTCAAGTCTTGATGATATAGATTCTTGCCCTGAGCATGTGGTTATCGGTATAGCAAGTAGATTTGTGGAAAATATTTTTGATCAATGTATAAAAATAGGTGTTAAAGCGGTCACAATATTTGCATCGTGCCACTTAGAAAATGAATCTCATCCAACCCTAATCGATAGATTAAATGACAAAGCCTTAAATCATAGCATAAATATTTGTGGGCCAAATTGTATGGGTTTTTACAATATTGGTTCTAAGCTCAGAGTTGCCAGTTTTCCATCACCAGAGAATTTTACTGAAGGTGGTATAGCCTGGATTGCTCAATCTGGTTCTGCATTTGGTGCTTTGGCTCACAATGATCGAAGACTCGGCTTCAATTTGTGCGTATCCACTGGAATGGAACTTAAAACAACGGCTTCAGAATATTTGAGATGGGCTTTGAAACAGCAAACTACCAAGGTCGTCGGGTTGTTTTTGGAAACTATTCGCGATCCTGCAAATTTTATTTTAGCACTTGAAGAAGCGATTACTCAAAAAATTCCAGTAGTTATCTTAAAAGTTGGCAAAACAGAAAAAAGTGCCAAAATGGCGTTATCACATACCGGGGCAATTGTTGGAAATCACTCGGTATACCAAGCCATTTTTAAAAAATATGGTGTAATAGAAGTTGATGATATGGATGAAATGGCTGCAACTCTTTCCATCTTAAGCACGAATAAAACTATTTTTAGTGGTAAGCTTGTTACAATACATGACTCTGGAGGTGAGCGAGAATTGGTTGTTGATATGTGTGAAGACATGAATATTAACTTTGCAGATATTTCACAAGAAACAAAAAATGAGGTTAGCTCTCAATTAGAGCCTGGATTAGTTGCTGAAAATCCAATTGATATTTTTGGTACAAACAATAATTACATTGAAAGATATTCAAAGGTTATCGAGTATTTGGGTAATGATAGAGATGTCTCTATTTGCTTGTTTATGGCAAATCCGAGGGATGGGTATTGGTACGCGGAAGGATATTCGGAAGCCATCAAACTTGCATCTAAAAACACTTCAAAAATTCTTGCGCTAGTCTCTAATTATTCTTTAGTGAATGAAGAAAAAATAGCGCAGGATCTGCTAAATCATGATATTCCGCTTATTCGTGGCACCAAGAATGCCCTTAAGGCTGTTAAACATACTTTAAATTGGAAAAAGTTCATTGAATCTCCTGTGAAAGATTTAAAAAGTACTGATAATCAGAATATTGCCCATGTATGGATTGAAAAATTAAAATTCAAATCCAGGTTTTCGGAGTTTGATGGTTTAAAGATGCTGGAGTCATTTGGGATTTCTGTCACTCGCTTTGAATTGATTGAAAATAAATATGAATTGTTGAGAGCAATTGATAAACTTTCGTATCCATTGGTTTTGAAAACTGCAGAAGATACTAATCATAAATCCGATGTTAAAGGGGTGAAATTAGATCTTAATTCAGAGAATGAAGTTTTAAAAGAGTATCAGGACTTAAATAGTCGCCTTGGTCCTAAAGCATTATTGATGGAGATGTGTGAAGGACCCATTGAAATTTGTGTTGGTGCAATTATTGATGATGAGTTCGGACCAGTTATTGTCCTCTCTGCTGGTGGTACTTTGGTAGAAATTATTGAAGATAGTACAACTGCTGTCTCACCAATAAGTCCACAAACAGCACGGAATTTATTGTTTGAATTGAAAATTTCGAAATTATTTAAAGGTGTAAGAGGAAATAAGCCAATTGATTTGGAGGCTTTATGCCTACTGATTTCCAATGTTTCCTTTATGATTTCTGATTTGGGCAATAATTTGAAAGAGTTAGACATAAATCCGATAGTTTGCTCAGAAAAAGGTGCTTGGGCAGTTGACTGTCTTGCAATCGGCAATAAACATTAAGTTATAACAATTGAACTTTTAAGGTGTCTAACAGAATGTCATCAGAAATTGTCGAAAACGCATTAAGTGAAAGTGTTAAGTCACTGCCAGCAAGTTGGTACTACGATATTAACTTTTATCAAACAGAATTAAATTCCATTTGGTATAGAAACTGGATTTATGTGTGTCATTCAAGCGCTCTAGAGTCACAACGGAGTTTTTACACTATAAAGATTGGTACACAGAGTGTTATTGTTGTTAGAGATCGAAATAATAAATTACGGGCCTACTATAACACATGCCGGCATCGAGGTTCAGCTATTTGTGACAAAAATAAAGGTGTTTTAAAAACGCCTGTTTTACTTTGTCCTTATCATCAATGGTCTTATGCAATGGAAGATGGAAGGCTTGTAAAGACTTCTTCTTTTAAAAACTCGGATAATTTCAAGAAAGAAGATTACGGGCTTTTTAAAGTCAAGCTTCAAGAGTGGCGTGGGTGCATTTTTATAAACCTCAATGAAGAAGCAGAGTGGGATGTCGAAAATTTATTTCATCGCTCAGCGAGTGAACTTGAACGATTTCCAATCGAAGATATGAAAATTGGTTATCACTGGACTAAGATAATCAAGTGTAACTGGAAATCTTTTTGGGAAAATTTTAACGAATGCTTGCATTGCCCGAATGTTCACCCAGAATTATCAAAATTAGTACCCTTATATTCAAAGAGAATAATATCTCCTAAAGATCTGCCAAACTGGAAAGATAGCTTAATGTCAGATGATCCCAAGGACAAAGGTGGCCTCAGGCATGGATCTGAAACCTGGTCTTTGGATGGGTCTGCTCAAGGGCATATTATTGGAAACCTAAGTGATACTGACATTTCAAGGGGTCAGCTTTATGCTTCCTCATGGCCTTCTATATTTATTGGTGGATACGCTGATCATGTTCGAATTGTAAGAATAGTACCTCTTGGCCCTGAAGAATTAGAATTAAGTGTTGAATGGTTGTTTTTGGAAGAAACTTTAAATGATCCAGATTATGACAAGAATAATGTGATTGAATTTGCTAAGTTAGTGATGCTTCAGGATGGAAAAGCGTGCGAAATTAATCAAGCAGGCGTCCATTCAAAAGTTTTTAAGGAGGGAGTATTGATGCCAGAGGAATATTTACTCAAACGATTTCAAGATTGGGTTCGGGATCAGATTGCTTATGAGGACTAATTCACGATTTTGGTCCAATCACTCATTTTATTTCTAAACCAGGTGCGTTGTCTTTTTGCGTATTGCCGCGTGCGGATAATCGATTGCTCCGTTGCTTCATCAAAAGTAATTTCATTATTTATGTACTGGAAGAGTTGTTGGGCACCAATTGCTTGAAATCCTGGTAGTGTTTTTGACCATTCTGATTTATTACTTGTTACTTCATCCAAAGCCCCGTTATTAATCATATTGTGAAATCTATTTGATATTCGTTCGTTTAGTTTTGAAATTTCAATATTTATAACAAAAGAATTTTCTTCTCGGAATTCAACTAATGGTTTTGATTTTTTTTTGTGCCACTCGCTTAGACCTATTCCAGTTTGTTTTAGAACTTCTATGGCCCGAAGTACTCTAGCAGGATTTCGTATATCTATCTTTCTAAATGTTTTAATATCATGGGTTTCTAACCAATTTGCTAGTTTTTCTATACCTTGTGAGGAATGCCAGTTATCTATTTCAGCCTGTAAGTGACTATCTATGCCAGGAATTTCACTCAGCCCATTAATTAGGCTAGTAAAGTATAATCCTGTTCCTCCAACAATTATTATCGGAGTATCGTTAAAATTTGTTAAGATTTTCTTTACATCTCTTAACCAGTGTCCAACCGAGTATTGTTCTTTGATTGAAACGGTTCCGTATAAAAAATGGGGCACTTCTTCTTCTTCAATTTGTGTTGGTCTTGCTGTTAACACTCTCCAATTGTTATATATTTGTAGGGCATCTGCATTTATTATTATGCCACCAGTTTTTCTTGCATAATCCATAGCTAATTTTGATTTGCCTGATGCAGTTGGACCACATAACAATATTGGCAAGTGTTTTTTGGCTTTTTCTAGCATTTTGTTTTACTAATTCATTTAAATACTGCAGTTTTCAATTCATTAAGTTTAATTACTTTAAGCCAAACATTTTGACAAATGTATTATATTTAGAAAAATCTTCATTGTATAATTGCTGATATTTGTTATGAGATGAAGCACATCTACGCGAAAGAGGTTTTTATGCTAGAAATATCATCCGCTGATAAGATAAAAAAATATAAGCGAGTGATGTTAAAAATTTCGGGAGAGGCGTTAATGGGTGACCAAGCGTATGGTTTACACCCGCCTACAGTGGAAAGAATAGCAGGTGAGATAAAAAAAGTTCACGCACTTGGAACTCAAATATGTATGGTTATTGGGGGCGGAAACATATTTCGAGGCCTTCAAGGATCTGCGCAAGGTATGGAAAGAACTACGGCTGACTATATGGGTATGCTTGCGACTGTGATGAACGCTTTAGCGATGCAGAGCGCTCTCGAGGCATTAGACATAAACACTAGAGTTGTCTCTGCGATCCCAATGGATCAAGTTTGCGAGCCATATATTAGACGTCGTGCAGTACGTCATTTAGAAAAAAGCCGTGTTTGTATATTTGCAGCTGGTACTGGTAATCCATATTTCACAACTGATACAGCAGCAACTTTAAGAGCCTCTGAAATGGCCTGTGAGGCAATATTTAAGGGTACCAAGGTTAATGGGGTTTATAATAAAGATCCTAGTCTTTACGAGGATGCTGAAAGGTTTTCCGAGATTACTTATGACGAAGTTCTGCAAAAAAATCTAAAGGTAATGGATGCATCCGCAATTGCATTAGCTCGAGATAATAATTTACCGATAGTTATATTTTCTTTAAATGATCCGGGAGGTTTGGCTTGCATACTCAGGGGTGAGGGGACGTATACGTCAGTAAATGAATAACAATTAATTATTATGAACGGAGTCGAGATGGCTGATGAAGGTATTGAAATTGACTTAGAAAATTTAGAAAAACGAATGGATGGTGCTCTGTCTTCATTAAGAAATGAGTTTTTATCCTTGCGAACTGGTAGAGCATCCGCCTCAATGCTTGATCCGATTAATATGGATTCTTACGGGTCACTTGTTCCTTTAAGTCAGTGTGGAACTATTAATGTTCCGGATCCGAGAATGATAACTGTAAATATTTGGGATAAATCTTTAGTAAGTGCTGCTGAAAAAGCCATAAGAGATTCCGGTCTGGGTATTAATCCAGTCATTGATGGAACAATTATCCGGTTGCCTATTCCTGAGCTAAATGAAGAAAGAAGAAGGGAATTAACAAAGCTTGCTGCAACTTATGCAGAGAATGCCCGAATTGCAGTCAGAAATGTAAGACGTGATGGGATGGATCAAATTAAAAAAGCAAAAAATTCTGGAATGGGCGAGGATGATCAGAAAATTTGGTCCGATGAAATTCAAGAGGTTACCAAAGCTGGGATTAACAATATTGATAGTGCGCTCGAAACAAAGCAAGCTGAAATAATGCAAGTTTAATAGTCTTCATTTGATAGTGAGAAAGAATTTTGCCTAAAGCTTTAAAGTTTAGTGACTTATATTTGCGCGTGTTATCTGCTCTTATAATTTTATGTGTAGCGGTTTCATGCATATATCTGGGGAATATCTTCTATGTTTTACTGCTTCTATTTTTAACAGCAGTAATTTTTTTTGAAGCAAATACTCTGATTAATATAAATCCAAATTTTTGGAATAATTTAGTTTTAGCGGCCTTAGCTGTTAGCTGCTTGAGCATATTTATTGTTTATGACTTTTATTGGACATATATTTTGTTATTTTTACCACCAATTTTTCTCAGCATTAATAGCCGCTCGAACCGCTTGTTGGGTTTTCTGACAGGAATTTTAATAGTCACTGCAATATCAACTTATTTGGAATTAAAATTACATTTCAGTAACTTAGTTATATTTTGGCTAATTACTTGTGTTATTGCCTCTGATATGGCCGGATATTTTATTGGTCGCATCATTGGAGGTCCAAAAATATGGGTTATGATAAGCCCAAATAAGACTTGGTCTGGCACTCTGGCAGGGTGGCTGTTTGCTTCATTAGTAGGTTTATTATTTTTTCTTTATTATGATCTTGAGCCCCAAATTATTATTTTAAGTTGTATTGTGGCCATTTTTTCTCAGGTGGGTGATTTTTATGAGAGCTGGCTAAAAAGACGGATAGGAAAAAAAGACAGTTCACAATTAATACCAGGACATGGGGGGGTTCTAGATCGTTTCGATGGAATAATTGGTGGAGCAATTGGTTTGAAGGTAATTTTGCTCTTTGTCAGTCATTCAATTTTGGCTTTTTAATGGGAAGACGTAAGATATCAATTTTTGGTTCTACGGGCTCAATTGGCTGTAATACCGTAAAATTATTATTACAACAGGGTGGTTCTAGTAATTACAGTGTCCAAGTTCTTACTGGTGGAAAAAACGTAAAAGTATTGGCGGATCAAGCGATTAAATTAAAAGCCAAAACGGCTGTTACTGCTCATGATGAAAAATTAAATGAATTAAGATTTTATCTAAAAGATTCAGAAATTAATGTTGCTGCTGGTAAGAAAGCTTTGATAGATTCTTCCCATATCAAATCTGACTGGACCATGTCTGCGATCATAGGGGCTGCGGGTATTGAGGTGGGGTTAAATAGTGCTAAGCACGGTGGTGTTTTGGCATTAGCTAATAAAGAAACTTTGGTGTGCGCTGGCAATTTATTAAAAGAAATTGCACTCAAAAGTCGTACAATTATTATTCCGGTTGATAGCGAGCATTCAGCAATTTTTCAATGTCTTCGTGGTGAAAAAGAAGATTCGATTGAAAGTATAACTTTGACCGCATCAGGAGGTCCATTTCGAGATTGGCCTCTTGAAAAACTAAACTATGTTGAGCCTAGAGAAGCTGCAAAACATCCTAACTGGTCAATGGGAAAAAAAATTTCGATTGATAGTGCTAGTATGTTTAATAAAGGTTTAGAAGTTATAGAGGCAAGTTCATTGTTTGCATTGCCTAAAGAAAAAATAAACGTTTTGATCCATCCCCAGTCTATTGTTCATGGTTTTATTAGTTTTAAAGATGGGTCATCGATCGCACAGATGAGTAGTCCAGATATGTTAACAGCAATTGGTTTTTCTCTTAATTATCCTAATAGACCTCACATAAAAGTTGATCGAATAAATTTAAGTAAAGTCCATAACTTAAATTTTGAAGAAGTTGATTTTAATCGTTGGCCAGCATTAAGACTAGCGTATAAGGTGATTGATCTTAAGAGTACAGCTGCCACTGTTTATAATGCGGCAAAGGAAGAGGCTTCCGAAGCATTTATTGAAGGCAAAATTGGTTTCTTAGATATGTTTACTTGTGTAGATTATGTTGTTGATTATTTGAATAAAAAAAACTATTTTACTACTAATAATTTTGGGCTGTCTGAGATAATTGAAACTGATTCTTTATCTCGAAAAATAACAAGAAAACATATAGCCAAAAGTCATTTTTAAAAGTTGCTCGTTTAATGCTTGATAGTTTAAATTTAATAGTTGATGCTTCCGTAAATATTTTTTCATTTATTGTTGCATTAAGCATTATTGTGTTCATTCATGAATATGGTCATTATATTGTAGGTAAATGGTGCGGTATAAAAGCTGAGATTTTTTCTATTGGCTTTGGCCCGGTAATTTTTTCTAGAATTGATAGATTTGGAACTAAGTGGCAGATAGCAGCTCTCCCCTTGGGTGGATTTGTCAAATTTCTAAGAGATGATGAAAGCTTAAATTTTGATAAGGAAAATAGGGAGGATGAGTTTGTTCAGACACGGTCTTTTGACACGGCGCCCTTAATGGCTAGAGCGCTGACTGTTGTAGCTGGTCCCATTGCAAATTTCATTTTATCGTTTTTGATATTAATTTCGTTTTTATTAATCAATGGAATGCCATCAAACAAGGTTATTTTATCTAATGTGAAAGAACATCCTGTTGTTTTAAACCCTTTGTTACCAAACGATGAGATTATTTCGATAAACGGTTATGAGACACCAACTTTAAATTCATTCTACGCCTTAGTAAAAAATGAATATCTGAAAGAAACTGTTAAATACACTATAAAACGAAATGGATTGGTTAAAGAGATGTCTGGGCCAAATCCATT
>Ga0315322_10005085_pt1 | contig 10085 bp, 12 predicted proteins | sample M110021515metaG_FD_203461 | JGI IMG/M metagenome (GOLD analysis project Ga0315322, IMG submission 203461) | Ammonia-oxidizing marine archaeal communities from Monterey Bay, California, United States - M1 100m 21515 | ecosystem: Environmental > Aquatic > Marine > Intertidal zone | place: USA... | reverse complement strand
TGGAGGTTATGATGTGTTTGCCTTTTTTACTGTGAAAGTGGGCAGCGCCTTTAATGGCAAGATTGTCAGCTTCCGTCGCGCCGGACGTCCAAACTATTTCCCTTGGGTCACAATTCAAAAGGTCAGCGACCTGGCGGCGGGCTGTTTCCACGGCCTCTTCAGCCTTCCAGCCAAACATATGGGAGCGGGAAGCCGGGTTACCAAAATTGGCCTCCAGCGTCAGACATTCCGACATCTTCTCAGCGACCCGGGGGTCAACTGGCGTGGTGGCTGAATAATCGAGATATATAGGGAATTGCATTATTGACTCCGGAAATAGTGCTATAGACCAGTTGCAGAGATCAGCATCTCTTCGGCATTTTCACTGACTATTAAGTGTTTACGGTCCTGATGTTCAGAAATTTTCTTGACCTCATTTTTCAATACCAGATCTTCGAGGCTAATACCTTCGAGAAATGTATGAATCTGGTCACTGAGATCCTGCCACAAGTAATGGGTAAGACAGGTTTCCCCGCCCTGACAATCACCGCGACCCTGACATTTTGTCGTATCTACCGATTCATTAACAGCGTCGATAATCTCGGCAATAAAAATTGCTCCTGAATCCCTGTGCAGTTCATAGCCACCACCGGGGCCACGGACGCTACTTACCAACGACTGTTTTCTTAGTTTGGCGAATAATTGCTCGAGGTAGGAAAGGGAAATTGCCTGTCGTTGGGATATATCAGCCAAGCTTACCGGGCCCTGATTCTTATGCAGAGCCAGATCCAGCATTGCAGTTACCGCATATCTTCCTTTTGTGGTTAAGCGCATGGGTCTACCTTCTCGTTCCTTAAAACCGAAAGAAGATTATCGAATACCTAAGTAATTTAGTCAAGTATTAGGGCGACTCCCGAACTAATAGATATGGGGCCTCAGCTGAGTTCGTAGACTATTGCTGACGGGGCTTTGCCGAAATCAGCGCCGGGAGAATAGCCCATGGCTTTGGCGATGAGGGCGATAATCGCGAGGTGATGAATACTGTGGGCTATCAGGCCCATTAACTCCCGCTCCATGGTGCTGGAGATGGCTACAGAGCTTCCCTGATGGTGAACTGTTTCCTGCACCGATACTATCTTGTCCTGAAAATCCGCCTCCCCCAAAGCCTGAATACGGCGCGCGACGCTGGATACTGAAAATTCCGCAGCAGAAAGATTGTTCTCTATCTCTGGATCTCTCTTGCGGGCATCGTAGTTAAAGGTATCTTCATTCAGGCCATTGAAGAAGCATTGAAAGCGGTCCAGCACATGGCGCACATGGGCTCCAATTGAGGAATCCCCTGCTGCGAAAACATAGTCCTCAGCACTAATCAGTTCCAGCAATTGCTGACACTGATCGATGCAATAGCTACAGCCCAGAATTAATTGCGAACAGGTATCACTGGATAGTTCCAATACCGAATCCGCTTCCGTATTTAAACCCAGGTTCCCAGCTTTGGATATTTCCTCGTTGTGCATAAAATAAATTCACTCTTTCTGGCAAGACTTACACTGAGCTTAGATAAAGCCAATAATGCAAAAGACCCCATTGCGACATGGTTTATTGCATTAGCATTGCATGTTCATCAGTATAGCTGCCATAGTCTGAAACCCATTAACTGAATTGGCGAAATTTGACCCACATCATGAAAGTAGACCTGCACTGCCATAGTTACTACTCTGACGGGAAGCACTCCCCTGAGTTTCTAATTGAAAGCGCCATAGTAAACGGCGTCAGTCATCTAGCCATAACGGATCATGACTGCGTCGATGCATTTTCAGAATTGAACAAAAACCGTGATGAGATCACGATACTCAATGGCGTGGAAATTTCCTGCGACTGGCTGGGGCTGGAGGTTCATATAGTCGGATTGTTGATTGATACCGAGAACGCGAGTTTAGGGTCGTTATTAAGGAATCAGCAGAGTGAGCGTCGCAGCCGAATTGAAGCCATGGATAAAAAACTCAAAGCACTTGGTGTAGATGATCTACTTCCCTGGATGGAAAAGCAAAAATGCGTCGCCATGACCAGAAGTCATGTTGCAGATTTTCTTGTCGAGAAAGGTCTCAGCAAAAATAGGCAAAAAGCCTTCAAGAGGTATTTGGCAAAGAGGGGGAAAATTTACGTAGCTGCCAACTGGTGTTCTTTACAATCAACTGTCCAGTCCATTCACGGGGCTGGCGGCATAGCCGTTCTCGCACATCCCGGACGCTATCCACTGAGCAAAGGAAAATTAAAAAGCCTGGTCGAGGAGTTTGCCGGTTTCGGTGGAGACGCAATTGAGACCAGTTATTCAAATATTGACCCTCTCGTTCGCAACAGGCTTTCAGATCTTGCCGAGGAGCATCAGCTGTACGCTTCCGTAGGCTCGGATTTTCATGACGAAGCCGCCACCTGGACCCGCCTGGGCAAATACCCGGAGCCGGATCAGCAGTCGAAAAAAAATGCCATCTGGCTACACCCCAAATGGCATTTTGAATAAGTATCAAACAGTCAGTCTTGCTTAAGACTGCTCTTTATCTCCGAATTGTTTCTTTCTAGGTTCTTTTCCCTAGGTTCTTCTTCTTAGGGAAGCAACCGCATCACGAAAAACATCCAGCAGGGTCTCGTGCTTGTAATCAGTAAATTCACCAGCGTCCATGAACATTCCGTGCTCCTCACAGGCTTCATATTCCAGGTGAGTTTGCTTGGTATCATTGAGCTTCTTCATGGTCTTGCCACAGCGGGGACATGCTATATCCCTAACGGTGTTGTAGGTCTTTCCTACTTCCGGGTCACCACTGTCAGCGAAGTCCGCCATCCAATCGCCCTTTAGCTGCTCAGCTTCTCCATTATCGAACCAGAGCCCTTTACAGCTCTCACACTTATCAATGACTACCTGACCATGAAGAGTTTCAATCTTCAGCTCTTGCATCGAGGAATTACACTTCGGACAGTCCATTTTATTCTCCTAAAATCGGCTTTATTATTATCAGGACCTTTACAGTAACCGGACAAGCCTTAAATTCATTGCCATTACTGGCGGTATCTGCGTGTTCTGGGCGCTCAGGTACAACAACACGCGCATATTATAAGGAATTTCACGCCAGACCAAGCAAAATTCCCAGCTTAATTGATATCATGAAAGCCCCGCCAGCATTAAGTCCCCGTTCACATTTGACGCGCTAGGATGTATCCATGTTTGGAAAAAGTGCCCATTTGACACTGAAAGGAGGAAATCCATGAAAAGAAGCAGCGCACTGCTATTAATACTATTGATGAGTTACGCATCTATTTCTTTTGCTCGGGAGGGCTCCGCTAAGGTGAGCAGCGCCTGTGCCACTCTCGAATTCATGGCAAAGATGGTCTCCCTCAATATCATGCTCCCTGATGATTACGACGATATCAATGAGATGATTGATATTGAAAACCAACTAGCCGAGCTGAATACCATTGCCTGTCAGCCGGTAATCCTGACCGGGTACAGGCGGGGAAACAGCTATTACCTGAATGGTAATCTGGCTTCCACCGACCTATATCACAAGGCCTGGTACTACCCTAATGGCCAGCTTTTTATGGCTGAGCCCGGAAAAGACACCACCATCTACTACCCTAATGGTCGTGTTATGGGCTATCACTGGATGCATGGTGATCAGGCGATATTCTGGCCTAACGGTTATTTGGCCACCAACTATTTCCGTACTCTGGATGAGACCTGGTATTACCCTGACGGACATATCATCACCTACGAGGCAGGATATGCAGGAGGACGATGGTTCTACCCTTTCGCTCGACTCGATGGCGGCGTTGGTCAGGAAGTAATATCCAGCAACTGGGGGCAGGAAGATGAAAGCTTTACCTTCCTTAACTTTAGTCAGCAAGGCAACCTGTTTACTACCCGCGAACGCATTCGTCGCAAGTTAATATTCGATGATCTCGACTTGCTGGATGTGCCCGGAGTGCTGCTGCTGATTACTCGACTCTATCAAGCGACAGACTCAGCCAAGCAATTCGCTCCGGCAGACATAAACATAACCGGCGCACCTTTTTAGATGACTTATTAAGAGCGTTGTGCCATCGCGATTAGTAATTGTATTTTATGGAACGGGCTTGCAGAGTAGCGACATCAATGTTTCCTGACTGACATGCGGAAATATCTGATTTGCTGAAAACATGTACTTTATCTGCAAGTCTGTTCTCTTCGTTTTCTTCCCCTAGGCCCCTGAGAATAATCGAGATTCGCTCACCATCCGGCAACTCTCGCAGTGTCGCTCCATAATCACACATAGCCTGATATAGCTGACTCTCAAAGCGCTCCAGCTCAGTCTGCCACTGGGCAATATATTCCTGCTCAGCCTGCTCTGCCTGTTGGCGAAGGTCTTCGGCTAAAGATACCGCCGCATCTCGCAGCGGCTCAAGTCGGGCATAAATTCCATCAATGGCAATCAACATCTCACTCTCGGCTTTTGCATTCTCGCCAGACTGTTGCACACTTCTTTCATCTTCAATCAGCTGTAAGAATTCTCTCAATTGCTGTTGATTATCTAGCGCCTCGCTGCGCAGACCCTCCAGCTGCTCTCTTATCTGCAAATAGGTCTCTTCATCCACACCTTCCAGAACCCGTAGCGACCGGGCAGAGTTCGAGGCTTGTTGAATAGCATTATTAACCATCAGGGAATAATCAACACTGGCGATTCTGTCCATCATTGCAGAATAGAAATCCGCAGCCTGTTCACCGAGAGACTCGGCTTGCGGCTGGACAGCCAGTGACTGAGAAGAAAGACTAATAGGCGCCGCCGAACGGCTTGCAACAGAAACTTCAGGCACTGGTCCGAAGGGCATTCGTCTGGCCTGCAACGCCTGCATTGCAGAATTTAATGAAGCGAAGCCCATTCTGTTGCGGCGGCTGGCCAATGGGTGTCTCAGCTCGACTACCACACCCTGTGCGAACAGGTATTTACTTTCAATACCGCTCAAGGATCTGCTAAATGGCCCGGATGGTTCATTTAGCCCCAGAGTTTGTTCCAGCAAGCCGGCAAATACGTCTATATTTTTTTGTACACGCCGTATATCAATATCCTGGGAAAAGACAGAATCAGGCAATACCAGCAAACAAAGACTGCATACTACTACGGCAAACCGCTGGTTCATTTTCGCTCTCCCCAAGGAGAATTTCTGTTTTAGCTTTTGATTGGTCACTTTTCCGAAAACCGCCCTATCTCGCATCGTCCTGGTAGCTGACAAAACTGGCCAACTGCTGAAGCGAACGAATAGTCTCATAGTCGCTGTCAACTAGCTGCTGATAGCCCGTTCTCATATCCTGTAGATCAAGCAATCTCTGCTGTTCAAAATACGCGTAGATTTGCTCTAGATTTTCGGCGGTGGATTGTTCACTCTGCTCTAATACCGCCTGCATCATGCGCAGGTTATTGCTGTCCTGCCTGTCTTCCATTCGAGCCACCGCCTGATTCATTTCATCTCGCTGGATCTGCTTGAAAGCAGCAAGTTGGTTCTGAACATTCGAGTCTGAGCCGGCATCAGCGGAGAAACTCAAGGAGAAGCCCTGTTCCGAATAGGAAAAATTCACGTTCAGAAGCAGCACACACAGCATGGCAAAAGAAGCGGCTGTAGGCAGCCATTGCCGAACATTCCACCAGCCATTTTCTGCAGAAGAAACCCGGTGCTCGCGCCTGAATAACTCGAGACCGCGATCCCAGTGAGGTACTGACTGCTCGTCCCAATCTTCCAAACTGCTTTTGGCAAGCAGCAGGGATTCAAGCTCTAGACTACAATGGCCACAGTCTTCCAGATGTTTTTCCAGCTCCTCTCTTAGCAAAGGCGCCAGATCTTCCGAAAAGTACTCCAGCAATATGTGCTGGGTTTTAGGGCAGGACATTTTCTTCCTCCGAAAAAAGCTTCAATTTTTTTAAAGCAGTATAGAATCGTGTTTTAGCCGTATTTGTAGAGACATCCTGCATAACGGCTATCTCTTCAAAAGTCAGTGACTGATATATTTTTAGTTCCACTATCAATCGCTGATCCATTGGCAGTTGCATTAGCATTGCCGTGATCTTTTTATTCTTTTGAGATACGCCCAGCCTTTCCTCTGGCTCGAAGCCGGTGCTGGATGGAAATTTATCCAAACCATCACTCTCATCTTCTTCCCATGATCTGGGCTGAACGGTTATCAGTTTTTTGCGGCGATGCATGTCGATCGCCTTGTTATGGGCTATGCGGAACAACCAGCTACTAAATTTAGCGTCCCCTCTGAACCTGTGCAGGTTGCAGTACACCCCCAAAAAAACTTCCTGGCTCAGATCCATGGCGTCGCTGGCATTGCCCGTTAAACGCAATCCGTGGTTGTAAACACGTGATTCATATCGCTTGACCAGTTTTTCCCAGGCATAAGCAGATCCTTTGAGTGCTGCAGCAATCAACGCTTCGTCTTCATTAATCAGACTCATGGGCTGTCCTGTTTCCTGATTTCGGGCTTGCAATCCCTGCCTGTAAAACAACGGCTGCAAAGCAGAAACAGGATACTGGCTTTAATGAGTAAGTCGCAAGCGGCGAGGAAATAGTTTGACGTCTATGTAATCTGCTGTGGCAGGTGGCAATCCCGACGAAAAGCCTTGAAATCAAGGTGTTGAGTAAGAGTGTAGCTCTTCATCTACCAGACTTCCCCAGGCACTGTTAAATGGATGTACCAGCTGGGTCTGACCTGTTGAATTCACCATGGGCAGGCCTTTATTGGCCCATTCAAACAGGGAGTGGCGAAGATTCTTCACGTTGCTATAGCCAGGGGATTTCAGTTCTTCAGCAACTGCAGCAGAGCGATACCCTACCGAGCAATAGACCACTATTGGCTGGCTTCGATCCGAAGCGAGTCGGGAAATTTCTTCCCCAGTTAGCAAGTTTTTGGCAGTGGCAAGATGACTTACTGTGAACTCATCTTCATCCCGTACGTCAATAATCAACGGCAGCTGATCTGGCGTGGTTTGATAATGGGCATGCAATGTATCTACCGTTATGAATTCCACGGAGGGAAATTCATTTTCAATCTTCTCATCCACATCTTCCCAACTCACACCAAACAAGCCGAGTATAAAGGAGGAAATAGAAGCAGCCAGAATCAGTTGATACATATTTAATCTGGCTCGTGGTTACACTTACAACTAGCGCTGCTTGGAGCCGGCACTAACTGCCAGGTCGGCGCCGGGACCAGAGCCAGACTCCGGTGATGGCCATAAAAAGAAATAGTACCGCCATCAGGTCTACCAGGAATACACCGAAACTTCCCAACACTCTACCGCTATGGATATCCAGCACGATTCTCTCCCAGCTTAACAAGGATGCGCTGTAGCTCTCTCTAATTTGCTGTAGCTTCTCATTTTCAGGCAACACTTCTTGTGACCAGCTAATTCCCTGTTCGCCACCTTCCCTGGGAGTCCAACTCAGAGCATCGATATCCGCCTTGATCACTTCCCCGAATACTTGCAGGAATAGACCGGTACTTTGCCCCTGAACTTCCCGACCGAGAGAATCAATTCCCGATGGCACGCCATGCACTGAATCCAGCAGCTCGATTAGTTCTCCGGCCTGTGTCAAAAGTAACATCTGAGAATCCGTAGCAACTATAGTCAACAGCATAGAGCCAGACTCTGTATCTACTACCCCCTGAAGAGACGAATAAGACCCGGCAAGCCGGGAGCCATTAAAAAACAAGGCATCTTCAATAAGGCTAACCTGGGCTGATTCGCTCGCATAAGTGGATTCCACATGTGGAATTTCGAAGCCATACCAACGCAGTAATGTATTGGAAGATATAAAGGAGTTATCGAAACCGATGCTGGAAATATGCTGAAGCAACAGGCCAGAGATGGAAAGCAGCACAACAAATAGAGCACTGACTATACCGATTCGTCGATGGAGACTGAGTAATGCTCTGCGATTTACCATCTTGTGCAGTCCGCTTGTTTAACTATTCAGCGTGGCGGAAAGAAAAAGCACCAGACGGGATACATTAGTCATGGCTCTCACCGAAAGAGTAGCACCACTAATGCCATCTATATTGCTGCTTAATTGCTGCTCCCCAACCATGCTTGCTCCCTTGAACTGGCGGGTAAAGAAATCGTGTTTTATTTCCCAGCCTCTCGATTCACGAAAAGCCAATACCTGGACATCTTCTATTCGTTGGTTAGCTACAACCACACCAATAGTAATTGGTTCAGTCTTGCCGATTTCGTCCAGTATCCAGGCAGACCTCTCGCTATTACCCCAGTACCTCGCCCTGAGGAAGTCCGGCTTGTGACCCAAAATATTTGCAGCGATTTCTTTCTTCTCACCGCTAAGCCAAACTGTAGCGCTATCTGGCAGCTCGCCTGAGAATACCTGCGCCAGAAAATCTGCAGGCTCGATGTGATCATTGCTGGCAAGGGATACAGGCAACACTATAGCCATAAAGCATATGGCTAGTAGCGACTGAAAAAAATACCTTTTTGATTTTCCTGCTTTCATATCTGCTTTCTTATTCCTAGAACTGCCAACCTATTCCTGCGTTAAACCCGTTAAGACCTCGATCCTTGTCATCATTCTCAAACTGGTAATCCAGTTTCAAAACGGTGTTATTACTGAGCCAGTAATTCAGCCCCAACAATGTTCTATCGGTGCGGGTATCGTTAGCTTCGGCAAGGCTACTGCCCGCCCTTTCATCGGTTCGTTCGATGCGAATAAACGCGCCCAGTTTTTCATTGATTTGATAAGAAGGTTCGAAGTAATAACCATATTGCTTATCCCGACCCAGACCGTTGTTGCTTCGGTCATTATTGGCAACTGTTTCAATGTTTGAATCGATATCCCACTGGGCATAGAGCGCCCTGAACCCCCAGGGGCCAGTTCGATATACCACGTGGGCTTCACTCAGAACCCCACTAATATCATCAACCGGGTTTCCAAACACATCCAGCACACCCTCGCGGCCAATATTGCTGCGGGAAGAACCACTCTGGGTCATGTCGCTCTGGTATTGCATGGAGACACCCAGCTCGAGGCCCGGCACACCGGTGTATCGCAATCTCCCCGTGTAAGCAGGGTCATCCATCTCAGCCCTGGCTCCACTCTGCCGGGAATCCCTGATGGCCAACTCGCCACCGTTACCACTTTCAAAAAATAAACCCTCGTGAACTCCCAGGTCATAGCTGAAACCGCCACCAAGTCGGCCGGAGAACTTGATACCATTTACCCGATAGGTAGAGGGAATGATTCTGGACTCGATACGGTTTCGCTCAACACCATAGAACGTTGCCGGTTCATGGGTCTCATTGATGATTCCCATAGGTACAAGATGCATGCCTGCCAATACACTGTGATTCGCAGAATAATCCCATTCCACATAGGCCTGCTCGAGCTCAACTGCTCCTGGAGAGCGATCATCGTCACTGATGAAGGAGTGTTCTATTTCCAGCTCGGAATGGAAGCGCAATGAATCGTTGAACTGGTGACCGACAAACAATACGAAGCGCTGTACATCCAGTTCCTTACTGGAGGAACTGCTGGTTTCATTGTTGTATATCATTTCACCGTAACCACCGATGCGAGTAGTCCTGCTGTCCGCAGACGCAAGAAGGCCGTCCGAGCTTTCAATAACATCACCCACCGCTTCGATCAGCTCACTATTCTCTAATGAGCGAACCTGCACAGAGGATGTCTGGTTGCGATTCGATTCCAGCTCTTCTCTTAATTGCTCAATTTCCTGCTGTTGCTGCTGAACTGTTTCCCAAAGCTCTTCGACGCTGGGAGCATCGGCTGCAATTGCAACATTCACACTGCCTGTGCCAATCAGCGCTGGGATAAGCAGGTAGAGTTCTTTTCTGACGATCATCACTATCTCCAAAACATGTATACCGGGGCCATCCCCCAGTGGCAACGAATCATAGACTATTCATAATCTAAATGCAAATCATTATCATTTAGATTTATTATAAAAAACAGAATGAAGAAAAGAGTGAGCCGGAATGGAGAAGAAAAAGAGAAACCGCAGGCAGCTTACTGAAACAGGGCACCCCAACCAGATTGGGAGCCGCTTTGTGGGC